>Ga0335082_10000064_pt1 | contig 105280 bp, 82 predicted proteins | sample Lox_Sample_41_FD_206718 | JGI IMG/M metagenome (GOLD analysis project Ga0335082, IMG submission 206718) | Soil microbial communities from Loxahatchee National Wildlife Refuge, Florida, United States - Lox_Sample_4.1 | ecosystem: Environmental > Terrestrial > Soil > Wetlands | place: USA... | reverse complement strand
GCATTCTGGCTGACAATCCCGCCGATGTCAGCAAGATTGCGAGCGCGGTCGACGACATGTTCCGCAACTCGCCACAGCCCACAAAAACGGAAAGCGAAAAAGCGTTCGGCCTGGAATTTGTGGCCATGATGGGCAACGTGAAGATGTTCATCTTGAGTATCTGCTCGGCGGTATTGTTCGCCACCCTGCTGGTGTCGGCGAACACGATTGCCATGTCGATTCGCGAGCGAACGAGGGAAGTGGCTGTACTAAAAACCCTGGGATTTACCAGGCAAGGCGTTCTGGTCTTGTTCGTCAGCGAAGCGGTGGCGTTGTCATTGGTTGGCGGACTGGTCGGCGTTTTTATGGCGAAGGGTTTGGTGTTTCTCTTCCAACATGCGCCGCAGATGACTTTCTTCCCCTTGAAAATGACGCCGACGATCTGGGCCATGTCGTTGCTGGTGTCGGGAGTGGTGGGATTGTTGAGTGCCGCTATTCCTTCGTACCACGCGTCTCAGGTGAACATTGTGGATGGATTGAGGCACATCGGGTGAGGTTTGGTGGCGCGGGTGTTTTTGTGGGGTTCTAGAAAGACAGAGAGCATGACGTTGGGAAGTTTCATTGTGCGTAATGCGTTTCTCCGTAACGTTCGGCGGAGCGTGATGACCGTGGTGAGCATCGGGTTATCACTGTTGTTGCTGACGTTAATGATCTGCATCTGGCGCGCCTTCTATGTAGATCAGGTGGCGCCGGAGGCCTCGCGACGGTTGATCATCCGCGACAAGGTGTCGTTAGCGTTCTTCTTACCCTCGTACTATCGCGACAAGATCCGCAGCGTACCGGGAGTTACTGCGGTATCGCCGATTACGTGGTTTGGCGGACGCTACATTGACGACCGGCCCGAGCATTTCTTTGCGCAGGTGGCGACCGATCCCGAGGAATATCTGAAGGTCGCATCGGATAAGATCACGCCTCCGGATGAGGTGAAGGCGTGGCAACAAGACCGCGCTGGCGCGCTCGTCGACGAGACACTGGCGAAAAAATTCCGGTGGAAGATCGGAGACAAGATCACGCTGCAGGGGACAATTTTTCCGGTAAATCCCGAGCTGACGATCCGCGCGATCTACCACCGCGATCCGCCGCAGAACGGGCTTTATTTCCATACGAAGTATCTGGAGGAAGCGGTGCCGTGGTTCAAGGGACAGGCGGGCTGGTACTCGGCCCAGATCGATTCAGCGGAGCATGTAGCAGAAGCGTCGCGGCAGATCGATGACATGTTCCGCAATTCTCCACTCCAGACGAAGACCGAGAGCGAGAAGGCGTTTCAGCTCGGGTTCGTGGCATCGTTAGGAAATGTGAAAGCGTTCATTCTGGGCATCTGCGGGGCGGTGACGTTCGCCATCATGCTGGTTTCGGCGAACACGATGGCGATGTCGGTGCGGAGCCGAATCCGGGAGGTTGCGCTTTTGAAGACTCTGGGATTCACGCGGGTGCGCGTGCTCTCGATTTTCGTCAGCGAAGCGATTTCGCTGGCAGTTATCGGCGGAGTGCTCGGGATTCTAGTTGCAATACCTTTAATCTCCGCCATGACGCATCGCTTCATCGGACTGGGAATTCCGCTGGACATGAAAGTAAAAGGTCCGGCTGCGGGATTGGCGCTGCTGGTTTCGTTCATTCTGGGTCTGGTCAGCGGATTTATTCCCGCATACCGCGCGTCGAGGATGAACATTGTGGATGGACTGCGGCACATTGGATGACTTATGGCGATACCGATCAAATACAACATTCGCAATTTGAAGCTGCGCAAGGGACTCACGGTGATGACGGCCCTCGGTATTGCACTCACCGTCACGACAGCAATTTTCCTGATGGCGCTGATTGCCGGGCTGAATCGCGCGTTTGTCTCGAGCGGAAGCAAGCTGAATGTTCTGGTTCTGCGCAAAGGATCGGAGTCGGAGCTAACGGGAGGCTTCGACGCCGCGCTGTTTCCCACTCTAAGGACGCTGCCGGGTATTGCCAAAGACAGTCACGGAGAGCCGATGGCGTCGGCAGAATGGGATGTGGTGATCGTGCTGCCGCGCAAAGATGGAACCGGCGAAGTGAACGTGACCGTGCGCGGGATGATGCCGGACGGGCTCGAAATGCGGCAATTGCCGGATGCTCCTGGTGGCCCGCCTAAGGTGAAGCTGGTCGCGGGCAACTGGTTCAGGACGGGACAACGTGAAGTTGTGGTGAGTAAGTCCATTCGCGACCGTTTTTCGCACGCCAATATCGGTGACACGATGCAGTTCGGCAAGGGGCCGTGGACGGTGGTTGGCATTTTCGACGCCGGCGGCTCGGCGTATGAATCGGAAGTTTGGGGCGATGTGAACCAGATGGCTTCGGACTTCGATCGCCAAGGCGGCTATTCTTCTGTGTACTTGCGCGCGACCGATCCGATCTCGGCCGAGGCGCTCAAAAACCGCGTCAGCGATGACCAGCGGCTGAAGCTCGATGGAGTGCTGGAGAAAGACTACTACGCCAAACAGACGAGTTCAGGCACTCCGATCAAAGTGATCGGATTCATGGTGGCGATCATCATGGGCATAGGTTCCATTTTTGCCGCGATGAACACAATGTATGCGGCGGTTGCCTATCGAGGACGGGAGATTGCAACGCTGCGAGTGATGGGATTCTCGCGGCCCTCGATCCTGACTTCGTTCGTGCTGGAATCGCTGATTCTGGCACTTTTGGGAGCAATCGTAGGAATTATTCTGATGCTGCCCTTCAATGGCTGGCAAACCGGTACTTCGAATCAGGTGACGTTCAGCGAAGTCGTGTTTGCCTTGACGATTACATGGCAAGTCGCGCTGTACGCAATTGCATTCGCGCTGCTGATGGGGTTTTTCGGTGGATTGGCTCCTGCCTGGCATGCGGCGAGGCAGAATATCTTGACGGCATTGCGAGGATAATCGGCGAACTTACTTGGGATTGGAGCCGTAGAAAAGCTATATGTCGATTGATACGAAACACCAAGACCTTCAGAGCCTGCGGATCGACCGTTCGCAGCGAGGGGACAATGGTGGGGAACCACCGGCCTGGGCGCGGCGCTACATCATTATCGGGATCGCGGTCGTAGTGCTGCTTGGGCTGATGACGCTGGCCTATCGCGCTTTCTCGTCTGATGTTCCTGAAGTTGAGGTCGTACGTGCGGCGGCGCAGACCGGCGGTGATGCCGTGGGAGGCATTGTTCTCTCCGCAACGGGCTACATCGTCGCTCACCACAAGATTGAGGCGAATTCAAAAGTGACTGGACGAGTCGCATGGATCGGTGTGGAAAAAGGCGATCAGGTGAAGGAGGGACAAGTTCTGGTTCGTCTCGAGGACCAGGAGTTCCGCGCACAATATGAGCAGGCAGACGGCGCAGCCGAAAGTGCGCGAGCGCAACTACTGCAGTTGGAGAATGGCTCGCGTCCGCAGGAGATTCAGCAAACCGAGCACAACCTCAGCGAAGCGAGAGCTACAGCCGCCAATGACAAGATCTCATTGGAGCGCATCAAGAAGCTTTTCGACGAAGGAGTAATGTCGAAGCAGGCGCTCGATGATGCGACGGCGAAGTACGAGGCAAGCCAACAACGCGAACATTCGCTGGATCAGAGCTATCAACTGGCGAAGATCGGACCGCGGACGGAAGAAATCGCGCGCGCCAAAGGTGCGCTGATGCAAGCCGAGGGGCAGGCCGCGTACGCCAAGTCACAGCTTGATGCGACCGTGATTCGAGCCCCTATCTCGGGCACGATACTCGAGCGCAGCGTAGAGAAAGGCGAGTTGCTCACCGGCCAATTTGCTTCGGCCGCCAGGCCGGTTTTTTCAATGGCGAACTTGAAGGATCTACAAGTGGAACTTGATATTGCGCAGGCCGATTTTGCGCGACTTGGGCCGAAGCAAAAGGCCATCGTGACAGTCGATGCGTTTCCCGATCGTCTATACCACGGGGTCATCGCTGAGATTTCTCCGGAGGCCAATCGCCAAAAGGCCACGGTGCAGGTCAAGGTGCAGATTCAGGATCCAGATGAGTACCTGCGTCCAGAAATGAACTCGACGGTGAAGTTCATCGCTGACGAGCCGTCACAGAAATCTAACGGTTCACGACCTTCTGGCGTCTTTGTTCCATCCACGGCGATGCGCGATCGAGATGGCAAGAAGCTCGTTTACCTGGCATACAACGGGAAGGTCGTCGCACGGGAAGTTCATGTCGTCGGCCTACGTGCAGACGGTGCGCTGGTCGACGGCCTGGTGGGCGGAGAGACGGTGATCACCACCGCGCCCGCCACATTGAAAGACGGGGACAAAATCAAAATCAAGGGGCAATCATGAGCACAGTTGCACAGCCAAATGTGGTAACGAGCACTAAAGTGGTCCAGGCTCGAGGCGTGAGCAAGATTTTCAAGCGCGATGCCTTTCAGGTTACGGCGCTCGACGATGTCTCCATAGACATTGCCAAGGGCGAGTTCTTGGCATTGATGGGCCCCTCAGGATCGGGGAAGACCACGTTGCTGAACATGATCGCCGCGATTGACCGGCCAACATCGGGTGAACTCCTGGTGCAGGGCCAGGACATATTCCGCTTCAACGACGGCCAGATTGCCCGTTGGCGGAACGAACACATCGGATACGTGTTTCAGACGTTCAACCTGATTCCGGTGTTGACGGCCTTTGAAAATGTGGAATTACCGCTGCTTTTGACCAAGCTTAGCTCGCAGCAACGGCGCGACCACGTGATGACGGCCCTGAAGCTGGTGGGACTTGAAGAGCGGGTACACCATCTGCCCAAGCAACTCTCTGGCGGTCAGGAGCAGAGGGTCGCAATCGCCCGAGCCATCGTGAGCGATCCGACGCTCCTCCTGGCGGACGAACCTACTGGGGACCTGGACAGCCATTCCGCCACCGAGGTGCTTGAGATCCTGAAGCACTTGAATGAAAACTTCGGGAAAACGATCGTGATGGTGACACACGATCCCCACGCGGCATCGTACGCGCACGTGACACGCCACTTGGAGAAAGGGATGCTACTACCGCCGGAGGACGCCCCGGGCCGGCGGTAACGACGACCAGCCCAGGTTCAATGATCAGGCAATCAGGCCGGCATCTGCGCTCGGCTTAGCGGGTTCCGTCGGGTCAGCCACCCAACGCCACGCGCGTCGGCCATTGGCGACGACCGCCTCGGCCTCCCCGTAATCGACCAGGCGGTTCAAAACGGTGGTGACCGAAGCCATAGGGTCTTTATGGCGCGCAAGCAAGGCCGGCATTTTTTCCTGGAAATGATCACAGATGTCCCGCGAATTCATTGCGCGACCGGACTCCATCAGAATCATGCGACAGGCCTTGGTAAAACCGGGCTGGCGACCATTGCTTTTGCGGTCGACCAGTTCCATCAGCTCCTCATTGAGCACGCTATCGCCGAAGAGGTTGGCGAGACCTGAGATTGTCTGTTTGACGGTGCCGATACGTTTCATAATGTCGGCACGCTGCTGCATGAGTTGCCGCAACTCATCATGAGCTTGCCGCACGACTTCCTGCACATGACCCACATCGTAACGGTCGACGGGCCGAAGTGAACCACTAGATCGTTCCAGATTTTCCATACTTCCCCCAGAATTCAGCGAATGCAGCCCGCATAGCTGCTTGAGCGCCTGTGGAGACGATTGATCGCGGAACTGCGAAACCCGACCAGGAAGGTCCCCACAACGACAGAACCCTGTTTCTGTATACGTAATCTGTCGCCGCAGCGTTCCATCGATTCCGCCATAACCGAGGTCCACTGGATCTTAGAGACTTAGACGCATCGATCGCGAATTGGTTAACAAATAGTTTTCGAGTCAGGGTCGTCGAAAAATAACAGTTGTTTAATCCCTGTTTGCCAAGTGCACGTGACCGTCCGCCAGGCCCCTAAACTCTTGTCGGTTGATTCCGATAGTAACAAGTTAAGGAGCAAGGCCAGTGTTCACCGGCGTACAACGAGCTGCGGCCCCGATTCATGTGCTTCTGGTAGGAGAGAGGGAGGAAGACTTCTATCTTGTTCGTGAAATCCTAGAACGAAACCGGCAAGCGCTCGCAGTGGAGCTTGAGCACGCTCCCTCAATCGAAGAGGCGAGAAGCCTTCTGCAGCAGAAACGATATCAACTCGTGTTGTTTGAATACGAAAACGGGGATGCCGAATCAGTTCGCCTGATGGCTGACTTTCTTCATGCCGGAGTATCTCTGCCATTCATCTTACTGACGGAAGATGCTGATGAGGAAAAAGTAGCGCAACTCATCGAGTCAGGCACGTGGAATTGTGTGCAGAAGTCGCAATTAGATGATGGCACACTGCTCTGCACCATCCGTAACACGCTGGCCCTTCACTCGTTGGAACAGGAGCGCCACAGCGCCGAGGAACTCCTCCGCAAATTGTCGAGTGCGGTCGAACAATGTGCCGATGCAATTTTGATTACGGACCGGCAGGGCATCATTGAATACGTCAACCCCGCATTTGAGACTTTGACGGGTTATTCGACAAGTGAGGCGCTCGGCAAGACTCCGCGCCTCCTGAAATCTGGCGAGCAGAGCGTGGATACCTACAATGAACTGTGGAAGACATTGCTGTCAGGCAACGTGTTCCGCGGAATACTCGTCAATCGGAAGAAAAATGGGGAGCTTTATTACGCCGAGGAAAGCATTTGCCCAGTTCGCAATGCCGAAGGAAAGATTACGCATTTCATTGCGAACGGCCGCGATCTAACAGAGAGGCTGCGGCTCGAGGCCCAGTTAGGACAAGCCCAAAAGATGGATGCTATTGGACGGCTCGCCGGGGGGGTGGCGCATGACTTCAATAATTTGCTAACTATCATTACCAGCTATTCCGAACTAGCACTCGATACCGTTCCTGAGCATAGCCCGTTGGAAGGGAAGATCCACGAGATTCTTCTTGCCGCCAGACGAGCGGCGGAATTGACCCGACAACTCCTGGCATTCAGCCGAAAGCAGCCGCAAGCTCTTCGGGTGGTTGATCTGAATCAATGTCTGAGCGCAGTTTCCAAGCTGCTGCCGAGATTGATCGGGGAAGATATTGAGTTCACGTTCGTGCCGGGCGCGAGATTGGGCCACGTAAGAATTGACCCGCTACAAATCGAGCAGGTCCTGATGAATCTTTCTGCCAATGCGCGTGATGCAATGCCGCAAGGAGGCCATCTGCGCATCGAGACGTCGGACGTCATGATTGACGACAACTACATCCATGGAAAGGCGGCAGTCATCTCCAAAGGACACTACGCACTTATCACGGTGAGTGACGATGGATCAGGAATCCCCACCGAGGACCTGCCCCACGTATTCGAGCCGTTCTATACGACGAAGCCCGCAGGGAAGGGCACTGGACTGGGACTCGCGACGGTGTACGGGATTGTGAAACAAAATAAAGGATTCATTTGGGTGTATAGCGAACCAGGGTCTGGCAGCGTATTCAAAATCTACTTGCCCTGTGTGCCGCAACGCCGAACGGCAGAACTGGCAGTCGTACCCAGACCTGAGCCGGTGGCCTCAGGTTCAGAGACCATTCTGCTGGTGGAGGACGAGGAGGCGGTGCGCAGCGCGACCGCCGAATTCCTGCGGCTGCGAGGTTACAACATCATTGAAGCTTGTGATGGGCAGCAGGCGCTACTGGCATCGCGAAATCATAGCGAAAAGATAGATCTGCTCATCACTGATGTCGTTATGCCGAACCTGAGCGGGGGTGAACTCGCGAAAGAGCTCAAACTATCGCGACCGGAGACTACATTCTTATTTGTTTCGGGGTACGCCGGCAAGACGATTCTCGATCACAAAGTGGTCGACCTCGAGAACAATTTTCTGCAAAAACCGTACGGACTCAAAGAGCTTGCCAAGAAGGTTCGTCAGGCTCTGGACGTTCGCTCAGTTTCGGTTGATCGGCCCCCTTCGGAATAGCGTTATTTATGCAGGTATAATGGCAGCGGTCTGACTCGATGCTATTGGCCGCAGCGGGCGTGCTGCTTGTCTCTTTGTCCTTGCCCTCTCCAGGCAAACTCCTGGCTGCTGCATTGTCTGTCGTTCTGTGCGGAGCGTTCGTTTACTCGATCCTGCAGGTTGTTGCAGCGACCCGATATTTGGCGGTGCGGCCTCCGGCACTAGAACGAACTGAGCCCATCAGCATTCTGAAACCGCTCTCTGGACTTGACCTCGACCTCGAATCGAACCTGCGTACCTTCTTTGAGCAGGACTACGCTGCCTACGAACTCTTGTTTGCCGTGAGGTTGGAGAGCGATCCGGCGATTCCGGTTCTGGCGAAACTGCAAAACGAATATGCAAGCGTGCGGTCGCGACTTCTGGTCACTGGCGAACCGCCGTATCCCAATGGAAAAGTCTTCGGCCTAGATTGCATGCTTTCGCAGGCGAGCAACGATCTTGTCGTGATGAGCGACAGCGACATCCGCGTTACTCCCGATTTACTGCAAACAATTGCTGCCGAATTTCAGGACGAAAATCTCGGGGTGGCAACTTGTCCATACCGTGCAGTTCCGGGTCGGAGTTTTTGGTCGCGGCTTGAGGCTACCGGAATGAACACCGATTTCTGGGGTGGCGCCCTGGTCGCGCGCATGCTTGAAGGCATGCGTTTTGCTGTAGGCCCCACGATCGCAGCCAGGCGCAAGGCGATTCAGGCGATCGGGGGCTTCGAGCGCGTGAAAGATTACTTAGCCGAAGATTTCGTTCTCGGAAAATTCGCCGCTGAAGCTGGGCAGGGAGTGATCCTTTCTTCCTATGTCATTGAGCACCACATCGGGAATGCGACATTTTCAGAGAATGTTGCCCATCGGCTTCGGTGGGGGCGCAGTACCCGCCGCTCTCGCCCAGCGGGCTACATCGGACAAGTGTTTACGATGCCCCTTCCTTTAGCGCTGCTGGTGTGCGCGGTTTCGCCGTCATGGTGGCCAGTTCTTCCAGTTACGATGGTCGTTCGGGCAATCAGTGCCTATACGGTCTCGACGAGGGTGCTGCGATCAAAGCTGAATTGGTTTCTCTTGCCCATTGAAGACGTGATGGGTTTTTGCTTTTGGCTTGCGGGATTCTTCGGGAATACGATTTCTTGGCGAGGGCGGCACTTTAGACTTTTTGCTGATGGTCGCTTCGAACTTATCTCCTCGAAGCGCTAGTCGAATTTTTGGCAGGGTCAGCTCTCAATCCGTCTCAATCTGCCGTTTCTTAGGTGAAACCGATCTCCTCGCCAAGTCACAGTCTGTCCGAAAAAGCTGACCAGCCAGATGAATACTGCAATGAGGTCTCGTAGTGGCAGCATCCACAACTGTTTGAGAGCTTGTCGGTCTTTCAGAACGTACCTTCCCACTACGAGTGCGACCGTTGCCCTCGCTAAGAGCACTGCCGTTAATACGCCTAGAGTCCAGGCTGCGCCGCGGAACGAGATTACGTTCAACAATGCCCAGAACAAGCCGAAGGTCGAGGCAAGTCCAATGTATCCGCCTAGCCGTGCATCCCGTACGCCTCTCGACCAGCGCATCTGATGGGCGAGAAATCCTCGGAAATCGTAGGCGGGAAGGTATGTTTCGACCGCCGCGTTTGACAGCACGACCTTCAGGCCCAGTTCCGAGATGCGGCGGCCGAGTTCGTAATCGTCTGCGAGAAAATCGACAATAGATCTGAATCCGCCGATCCGATCAAGGTCTTCACGTCGAAAGGCCAGGGTTGAGCCGAGCCCGAATCGAATTTCTCCTTCCAACTGCCGCGCGGCTAACACTCCAGCGCAAAAATCGGTGCTGATGCCCAGTGACTCCAGATGGGAACCGAGGCTAGGCGCGGCCACTCCGCGATAGAGGCAGGTGACCAAGCCCACCGCTCTTTCACTGAGCGGAGCCATGACTCGCCGAAGGTAGTCGCGCTCAACACGAATGTCACTGTCATTCACGAGCAGGTAAGGATATCGACAGGTGGCGGCCATCTGCTCGAGATTGCTGACCTTTACATTGGGGCCCAAAATCTTGGGGCACACTACTAGGCGAATCTGGCGAGAGGGAAAATCTTTCTGAAGCTGCGTGACACTTTCAATCGCGGGGTCGGCGGCATCACTGACTCCGAAAATGATTTCGTATTCCGGATAGTCCTGCAGGCAATGGCTTCGGAAGCTTTCATCAATCTCAGGGTCGATACCCTTCAATGGCTTCAGAATGGAAACCGGGGGCACGTTCTCTGTGTCTGATTCAGAGCTGCGTTGGATTAGAAAAGTGCGGGCGCCCCAGAGACAGAGAAGGTAATAGAAGATGCTCGAGATGCAGCCAAGAACGGGGATGTATTGCAGGATTCTGAATATGCTATGGATCATGCTCGAGCAGAGCTTGCTTACTCATACCGCAAGGATTCAATTGGATCCAGATTCGCTGCTTTCCATGCCGGATAGATTCCAAACACCAGGCCGACGCCCGCCGCTGAGCTGAATCCAAACGTAACCCAAAACATCGACATGCGCGCGGGAAGCGAAGGCCAGACCATGGGGATGACCCAGACGACGACGGCGCCAGCAACAACACCGATAACGCCGCCGACCGCGGTTAGCATGATTGCCTCCAGCGTGAATTGCAATAGGATGTCGCTCTTGCGCGCGCCGATCGCCTTGCGAACGCCAATCTCGCGGGTCCGCTCGGTCACGCTGACGAGCATGATATTCATCACGCCTACGCCACCGACCACCAGTCCGACGCTAGAAATCGCGAACATTCCGACGAAAAGGGCCCCGGTGAGCTGGTTCCACACGTCGGAAATCGAGTCCGATGTCATGATCGCGAAGTTGTCAGGCTTGTCGAACGGAACTTTCCGCCGGCGCCGCAGTAATTCGCGAATCTCGTCCATTGCCTTGGGCATATCGTCATGAGAGGTGGCTTTCACGCTGATGACGTGTTGCTTCATCTCCGGATGCAGAGTTTTGAACGTCTTCAGCGGGAGGATGACTCGGTTATCGTTTGGATCCTTGCCGCCGCCGAATACCGACTTTATTTTCTGTACGGTCCCGATCACCTGGAACAGCCGGCCCTCGATGTTGATTTCCTGACCGAGCGGATCCTGGTCACCGAACAGTTCATGCTGAGTCTGGAAGCAGATCACCACTACCGGGGAGTGGTGCTCGTCGTCGAAGTCGCTGAACCATCTGCCGCTGGCCATCGGCAAATCAAAAACATCTTTCGCCGATGCCATATCGCCTTCGATGATCGTATTCCTCGCCTTTTTATCCTGATATTTGACCGCATAGGTGCCTACGCCGAGCTCGGGACGAAAGATTCGCATTCCCGCTGAAACTGCCTTGATGTGCGGCAGGTCTTGCATGGCCATAGCATCGTCGTAGGTCAATTCCCTGCGGTTGCGCATTTCCTCGGTCATGCGGCCAAAAGTGAAGAAGTCCAGGTGGAACACAAAAATAACGTTCGATCCAATACTGGCTACCAGTTCGCGAACGTTTTCGTCGAGACCGCGGCCGATCGACGACACTCCGATAACCACGGCAACACCGATCACGATGCCAAGCACGGTCAGACCCGATCGCAGCTTGTTGCTGTTGATCGTGTCCGTTGCCATCTGGACGATTTCGCCGAATTCGGACTTGCGCACCATAAGTTTGCTTCCCGGCTTGGGGCTTCTGGCTTCCGCCGATCAAGTACGAGCCAACTGGTACTAGAATTACATTTCGAAGCGTAACGCCACAATTGGATCGAGCTTTGCGGCCTTGCGCGCGGGATATACACCAAAAAATACGCCAACACTCGCCGCGACAATCAGTCCAGCAAACACTGCCCAGAGCTTGATCGATGACGGCATGCCGATCAGCGCCGTCACGACTTCCGCGAGGAAGATTCCACTGAGAACGCCCAGCAGTCCGCCGAGCAAGGCAAGCGTTACGGACTCTATCAGGAACTGAAGCAAAACATCATCAGGCTTGGCGCCCAGAGCTTTGCGAATGCCGATCTCGCGTGTGCGCTCGGTAACCGAAACGAGCATGATGTTCATGATTACGATGCCACCTACGACGAGCGAAACCGCCGCAATGCCGATCGTCGCCATGAAGAAGGTATTGCTGAGGCCCGACCAGATACCAAGCAGGCTTTCATTGGTCTCAATTTCGAAGCTGTCGTCGGCGCCGGGACGGTCATGGCGATGGGCGCGCAAAGCTGCCCGCGCCTCATCCATCGCCTGATTGAGCGGAACGCCCGTGGCTGCTGCTTTTCCCCAAACCTGAATGCTGTTTTTGTGCGCACCGTATTTCTTCAGATAGACGGTGATGGGAATCAGGACGTAATTGTCGGCGCTCTGCCCCAGAGTTTTGCCCTTCTTCTTGCCGACGCCAATCACCTGGTAGGTCCAACCATCCACTCTGATTTCCTGTCCAAGCGGATCAAGGCCGGGCAACAGATGTTCGACGATATCGGTGCCGACGACAGCAACCTGCAAGTGGTTCTCAACATCGGCGTCATTCACCATACGTCCGGAGGTGAGATCGGTGTCGACGATAGTAGCGATGGCAGGAGTGATGCCTTGAATGTTCGTGTCTTGGATTGACTGTTCGTTTCGCTTTACCTTGCCGCTGGTTTGAATGAGGGCGCCAACCTGCTGGCAATGACGGCAGGCCTCGGCGACGGTAGCGTAATCTTCGATTTCGATGTTCTTGCGCTTTTCCGCCTCGAGGAAGTGCTCTACGTTTGTCTCGACGGCCGACATCTTGGAGACGATGAATACGTCTGCGCCGAGATTGAATATTTTCTTGGCGACGTAGTCGTTGATGCCGGATACAAAGGTGACGACGGCGATCACCGCGCCTACCCCAATGACGACTCCTAACAGCGTGAGGACAGAGCGGAGCTTGTTCGCCCACAGCGACTGCAATGCGATGCGGATGGCCTCGCTGATGTTCATGAAGATCGATTCGGTTTCGGCTCAGTTCCTGTCGGAAGGAGACTGGCGGTGAGGCTTAAGTTTACCAGCCTGGGACTGCGACGGGGTGCAGAAAGCGTAGCTCGCTAGGCGGGTCCGCGGGGGCACAGAGAGCCTGTTTCCGGCAATATATAATTGATCTGTAGGCAGCCGGACCGGACGGCCGCTTCCCGCGCTTCGGTGTGGGGAGAGGAAAGTCCGAACTCCGCAGAGCAGTGTGCCGGATAACGTCCGGGAGGGCACCCAGGCTTGCATAGCTGGGAGCGCTCGACGGAAAGTGCCACAGAAAACATACCGCCTCGGCGTCGTTGTGCAGGCTTTGTAAGGATGCGTGCCAGATGCGCGATTCATCCGCAAATTGCGCGGACGATTCGCGCGGCCCGCCCAGATCCTTGGCTTGCTAAAGCCGGAACAACGACGCCGCGGTAAGGGTGAAAAGGTGCGGTAAGAGCGCACCGCCGCGACAGTAATGGCGCGGGCAGGGCAAACCCCACACGGAGCAAGACCAAATAGGAAGGAAGTTTCGCCAGAAATGGCGGGACACGTGCCGGCTCGGTGCGTCAAACCTTCGGGTAGGTCGCTAGAGCCGGGCAGCAATGTCCGGCCCAGAGGAATGGCCGTCCCGCGGCAGCGATGCTGCGGACAGAATTCGGCTTATAGGTCCGGCTGCCACAAATAAAGCACTTAGGGCGTGTTTGTTGGCGAGTGTGCCGTTTTTGTGCCACTGAATTTTTTGCGGGGCCGTATTCCTCTTGCCGATGGTCCAGATTAATACTTCAGATGTTCCCGCCGATAAGCTGACGCATCCCGAATTTCTCAACCTGCGTGCACAGATGGAAGCCGCGTTGTCAAATCAAAACTGGATTAATGCGTTCTGCATTCACGAAGCAGGCCACATGACATATCTTAGGGAATTAGGAATCACGGAGTATGCGTACATAGGGCCGAGAATTATTTACGATGAACTGAAAAACGTTTTTGATGGTTTCATGGCGGCAGTTCAACCTAAATCTGAACCTGAAAATGCTGGTCTCGAGGGCCTTCCCGTGCTTGCCAAAGCACTTGTAGCTGGTGGCACATTTGCACGGACTTTAACGACAGCGCCAGACGGGGGAGACGAAGAAGATCGGCAGAAATTCGACCACATGTGCGCTCTTATGGAGAACAATTGCAGGCTCCCAAAAGGCACAATCAACTGCGATCAATCTTGGCAAAAGGCTCGGGAGGATGTTTTGATTGATCTGCGTAGCCCCCGCTTTCGGAAAAAGGCTTGGGAAACAGCAAGAGAGATCGAGGCTTTCATTTTCGCGAAATAAACGCGGCTTTACTGTGGCTGCCAATTGAAACGCAAACCAGCGCTAGCCGTGCCCACGATTGTGCCGCGCCTGCTCACTGTGCCGCAGGCCGCCCAATACCTTAACGTTGGCCCTTGGGCAATCCGAACACTACATTGGGAAGGGACGGTGCGCGGCATCAAAATTGGGCGGCGTTTGCTGTTCGATAAAGCTACTCTAGACGCGTACGTTGACCGTCTACTTATTGACGCCAAATCTAAATTTTGATGACAGCAGTCGCGTTCCCGTTCACGGCGTCCCAATTCCGGTCATCTGTACTGCGGTTGCAATTGCCTGAGCGAAGTCTTCTTGGGTTGGCGCTGGCGCTGGCGTTCCTTTTTGAATGCGCTGCTGACCCAAATCATCCAAGAGTTGATTGATTTCTTCCAGCTCCGCTTCGCCAATCTTGTTCGTATCAACGAGGTGCTGGATGCCGTGCCGTGGGTCGTGGACCAAATAGAATCGCTTGCCCATCGCGAGCTTCGTGGAGATTAACTTTTTTGCTTCAAGCCTTTTAATGTGCGGAGTGAGATTCTTATTGCCCTGCAAGCCAAGCTCATAGGCGATTTCCTCTTGCGTGGGGTAGCAGATGCCATGCTTGCTCACACGCATGTGCAGGTAGGCCAATACACGGAACTCGGGAGCAGACAAGTGGCGCATCAATTTCCGGACGATAATCGGCAGGGGGACAAATCCCTTTTTTGTCGTATCGAACACTAACCGTTCAGCCTCGGGAAAGTGTTGCCGCCTATACCTCAAGTCCTTCGGTTCCTTCGAATCCTGTGCCATTTGAATTCCTCCCGATGCAGCGGTTAATCTAGTGTGGGCGGCGAACGCCGGAAGGGTTTGGAGCCTTTCCGGCGTGTGCGCACGCGGCCCAAGAGTCGTGTCACGCGCGGGAGGTTTTGGAGGCCTCCCGCCAACTCTGGCTGGATAATAAGACCGCCTTTATGCGCTGTCAAACCGATAGCATCTCCGCGACCCCATCCCGCAGACCCGATTCCATTTGAGCAATTCAGTCAATATCAAGTGCAATACATGTTCAAAGTCAGATTCAATTTCAGGTTAATACAGAGCAAATTTCCAAAATTTTAGTCCAACTCTATTTCTCTCAGTCACTTAGCGAAATCTCCATTCTTGCAGCTAAGATGATTTCATCCGATAGCGCGCTTCCATAATGGCTTTTTTTGTCTTTACGGATTTTTTTTTTGAGATTTCGCCCAAGGATGAATTTATCGGCACACGGCCCTGCTATCGGGGAGGAGCAATGAAACGCCTAGGTCGAACTTGACCGGCAACTACTGCTGCTGGCCGGACACAGATTCCGCAATAGACTTGCCGCCAGCGATTGCATCCACAGCCTGAATGATGGCGCGCGGGCGGAAGATGCCGGAACGATTTAACGCCCTAACGATTTCTGCGTCGTAAGCAATACCACGTGCAACGCAAGCGCGCCTAACCATGTCTGGCAGTTCACGCGCTGACAGCGGCCCGAGACGCACCTTGACGCATCTATCGACAACGGCATCATCCAGCGCTTCCGGTTCATTGGTGCAGAAAACCAGCGTCAGTTCTGGCCGGGGCGGCAATGTCTTAAGTCGGGTCTGCTGCCTGACGTTGGTAAGGCACTGCGCCTCGTCCACAATGATAAAAACGGGGTCGCGCCAGTAAAAGAAAATTTGCAGAAGGCGGGCCCGCTACAAGATAAGCGCGTCGTCATTGTGCAGTGCTTTGCTCCCGAAGTTGGAACTCGCGTAGCGAGTTTAGTCTGCTCATCCACTTAGCAAAATGTGCCTGTCATTTCTGACGGTTTTCCGCTCGCCTGACCGTCTTTACCTTTCCTCGAAAGGTGATACGTAGTGAAAGCGGGTGCCAATAGCGATATCTCATGGACGAAATCGAAGTTCCTCGCAGGTCTGACTGATGCAGCTGTCCGACAGCTTCTCGACAGCGCGCGAGTCTGCCATTTTGGCCAGAAGAAGAATGTAATCGTAAAAGGGGAACATCCAGATCGTTTATTCCTGGTGAAGAGTGGTCGATTGCGTTGTTACATTTTGGCCGAGGATGGCAGCGAGGTCCTACTCTTGTGGGCAACTCCCGGCGAGGTCCTCGGATTGGTGTCGCTGCTTCCGAGCCCTCCAAACTATATGATGAACACTACGACGGTCACGGCTTGTGACTGCCTCACATGGGACCACGATGTCATTCGCAAGTTGGCAACCGATCACGCTCAGATCATGGAGAATGGCTTCCGGCTTGCGATTTACCATCTCAGGATCTACATGAAGCGGCACATCAACTTCGTAACGAAAAGTGCTACGTCGAGGCTCGCCAACCAACTGATCCAACTAGCGACCTCCGCGGGCGAAGTAGGAAGCTCAGGAATAAACATTGATATCACGAACGAGCAACTGAGCTCCCTCGCCGACGTCGGCTACTTCACGACTAGCCGAATCCTTTCCAAGTGGGAGCGAGATGGGATGCTTTTCAAAAATCGAGGCCGCATCACTCTGCTTACTCCTGAATCGTTGCTGGCTCCTTGATCTCTCCTTGGAACTCCGATTTGAAATAGGAAATCCACGATAGGCAGTGAACAAGAATGGAAGATTTCATCAAAATGGAATGGACGTCACCATGCGGGTGGGGAATTATTAGGGACTGTTTGTGGCCTTCTGGATCTCCGATAGATATTTCTTGACCATGCTTACATCGTTCGGATCGCTGGCGTATTTCAGATATTCGCGCAGCTGGCCAGCCTCACGGGTGCGATCACCCTTTGCTTCATAGATCTGAGCCAGCAAGAAGTGCACACGAGGATCAAGATTTGCCTTGTCGATTTCTGCAGCCTTCAGAGCGCTTTTCTCCGCTTCAAACAAGTTATGCAGATGGAGATTGGCGGCGGCGTTATAGTCATAGGCTACCGCGAGGCTGCTGGAGTTAATTGCGAGAGCTCGATTGCTGAGCGAGAGCACCTCGTTCCAGTTTTGTGAACGAGCAGAAATATCCGCCAAACAAAGGTAGGACAGCACGTAAGCCGGCTCCGCGTTCAGCGGCCGAGAACAGGCATCCGTCGATGCTTTAATTTGTTGTTGGGCCTCTAATATCTGACCCAGCACGACCCATGCTGCGGAATATTTCGGCCATCGATTTACTGCTTTCCGGAAATGATTCCCCGCGTCAACGAGCTTTCCTTTCCCGAGTGCCAGACACCCGGCGTCGTGCTCTCGTTTAGCTTTCGCTGGAACCTGCAAGTCTGAGACCGTGACCGAAGCTGGTGTCAATCCATTCAGTGGAGGAAGGAAGCAGTTGTCCTCGTTCCCGATTTTTGGGGAAATTTGGTTTGCGCCCTTGCCATAGATCAGATCATTTTCGTCCCAGCGATTGTTGGCCGACGGAACTTCGGAAGGCCGGGGCTGTGAAGTAGCCTGCGTTGGGGGAACTGGATGCGAGCCGTGCTGAGCTGTGACGGGGAGTGCGCTTAAGAAGAGTAAGAAGATCGCAGCAATGGTCTTCATAGATGCGTCTCCATCTGCAAATGTGAGGAGCACGCCGTAAGGTGTTGCCACAATCTTACGCCCATCCGATGCTTGACATAATATTCCCTCATTTACGCTCTACTGTACCCGTTCGTGATGGCTGCTAGCTTCCGGCCCATTCCGCTCCGGCAGTTCGCGACGAGTTTGAGGCTAAAGCCTCCGAAAGCCGTTATCATGAGTCGCTCGCGTGATGGATGGTTAGGCGTGCGGGGAGAGCCTGTCAACGACGAGGTGTAGTACCGCATAGCAGTTGGTATGGCCGCGGAGCACCGTCAACCTACAACGGGGAAGCAATCGAAAGCATCGGAAAACCGTCACAATGAGCTCAAATTCGATCTTGCGTTTGGGGGCACTAAAGGAAGTTTCTCAATTTCAGGAACACGTGGAGGCGTGTCAGCTCACAGTTCCGTGCGATCGAGAAATTCTCATTGGCAGTGAGTCGCCATTGCGGAGTTCGATCCAGCGTGGGTCGATCGATATCGGGAATCGCATCGCGGTGCAACCGATGGAAGGCTGGGACGGCACGACTGATGGCAATCCTACGGAGCGCACGATACACCGCTGGCGAAACTTCGGTCGCAGCGGTGGCAAACTGATTTGGGGTGGAGAAGCGGTTGCGGTAACGGAGGAGGGGCGCGCGAATCCGAATCAGTTGATGATTGCTCGTCACACCGAGAAGGGCTTGGCGGCACTACGAGCAGCTTTGATCGAAGAGCATCGACTGACGACCGGTTCTGATGACGGATTGTTGATCGGGTTGCAACTTACGCATTCCGGACGTTTCTGCCGTCCTCATCTGTATAACCGCCCTGAACCACGCATCGCCTATCATCATCCAATTCTGGATCGGCGAGTGGGAGTGTCCAATGATTCGCCGCTTCTTTCGGACTCGGAGATCGATTCGATTATCGAGAAGTTTTGCACCGCGGCTTCTGTCGCGCAGAACCTGGGTTTCGACTTTGTGGACATCAAGCATTGCCACGGTTATCTCGGCCATGAACTGCTGGGGGCACAGACCAGAGAAGGGCTCTATGGCGGAGATTTTGAGAATCGGACCCGTTTCCTAAGAAATCTGGTTGCAGGAATTCGCGCAAGCGCGCCCGGTCTCGAAATCGGAGTGAGAATTTCGGCGTTTGACACGATCCCGTTCCGGCATGATCCGGCGCGATCGGTCAATGGCAAGCTTGGACCCGGTATTCCTGAAATTTTTCAAGACCTGCTCCCGTATCGGTTTGGGTTCGGCGTGAACTCGTTCAATCCTGTAGAGCTAGACTTGACCGAGACATTTGAATTTCTCTCGCTTTTGGAAAGATTGGGGATTTGCCTCGTGAATATTACTGGTGGCAGTCCTTACTACAATCCACACATCCAAAGGCCGGCACTCTATCCTCCTTCGGATGGTTATGCACCGCCTGAGGATCCGTTGATCGGAGTCGCGCGGCAAATGGAAGTGACTCGATGTTTGAAACAGAAGTTTCCAAGTCTGATTTTTGTGGGATCGGCGTACAGCTATCTTCAGGATTTCTTGCCAAATGTGGCACAAGCAGCTGTTGGCATGGGCTGGGTCGATCTTGTTGGGATGGGGAGGATGGTACTTAGCTATCCGGAACTTCTCTGGGACGCAACGGAAGGACGCTCCCTGGATCGTAAGCGGATCTGTAGAACGTTCAGCGATTGCACGACCGCACCGAGAAATGGATTGCCGTCGGGCTGCTATCCGCTGGACAGCTATTACAAGGAGTCCGACGCCGCGTCGGTGTTGAAGAAAGTGAAGAAAGGGTGAATCGGATGGCCGAGACACAGCCTCGCCAGGGCAGTACAATCGAAAACCTCGCCAAGCGACTGTGTCCTCGCCGTAGAGTTCAGGGCATTGCGGCGGCTCTGCTTCCTTACAACAACGATGGATCGGTGGCGGTTGAAGCATTTCAAAAAAACCTGCGGGCGACCGATCGTGCCGGCTTGATGAACGCAGTGAACATGGATACCGGTTACGTGAACTACTTGAACGAAAGCGAAAAGCGGGAAGTTCTGACCTGGACGCGGGAAGCCTTAGGCAACGACGTCCTTTTTGTGGCAGGTGCTTATATCGAAGGGAAAGAGGGGGATCTGCTCGATCTTTATCGTCATGAAATGGACGTGATCACTTCACTCGGTGCGATTCCGATCATTTTCCCAACCGCGAGGCTTCATGGGAAGACATGGCAGGAAAAGGGCGAGTGCTACCGAAGGATATGTGAAGGATATCCGCAGGTGATTGGATTCGAGTTGAGTCCGAAGTTCGCACCGAACGGAGAGATCTTTGATGACGATACGATTCGCGGGTTGATGGAGATCCCGGAGATGATCGGGATGAAGCACTCCTCGCTAGACCGGATGCTGGAGTTCGATCGTCTTGCGCTGCGGGACAGGGTGCGACCCGAATTCCGCATTTTTACCGGAAATGATCTCGGCATCAACATGATTGAGTACGGTTCCGATTACCTGCTAGGTCTCGCGACTTTTGCTCCAGAGAAGTTTGCTGAGCGCGATCGTTTGTGGGAATCGGGTGATCCCGGCTATTACGAACTTTCTGACGCGCTACAGTACCTGGGAAACGTGGCATTCCGCGAGCCGATTCCGGCATACAAACACTCAGCTGCAGTCTTTCTGCATCTGGAGGGCAGAATCCCGACTGATCTTCCGCATCGGAAAAATCCTCAGCGACCTGTGTGGGAAGCCGGGATTCTGGAGGATTGCAGAAAACGGCTGTGCGGAGTGGCGGCTCGGTAGCCACTACTTTAGGAGAGCCATTCGTCGAGGTGTTCCTTGACAAAGACATCATCCTGAAGATGTGGGTATGCCCGGCAAACGCGGTCAATTTCTTCGGCTTGTCCGGGGGAAAGATCTTCTTTCGGATCGAGACACCAGCGACCTTCGAGTAACCCTTGCCGGTGCAAGACCTCGAGGATCCCAGGAATGCAGCCGTGGAAATGGTGAACCGGATCAAAGATGGCGGAATTGGCATCGGTCAGTTGCTCCGCAATCGTTACCAGATCTGAAGGGATTACGCCTGACTTTTTCTTGATCAGTTCTAGCTGATCCACTGCTGTTTTCGTCCACACGGCCCATTGCCCGAGCAAGCCTCCAGCAAATCGTACCTTCTTTCTACCGAAATCAAACTGCGTAAGCAGATCAAGAAGAATGTGGTCGTCATTGCCGGTGTAAAGGGCTATCTCATGCGCGCGGCCGGACTCGGCAACGGCCCGGACAACATCGAGGGTGTGATAGCGATTGAATGCAGCCACCTTGATCGCGACCAGGTTTTCGATCTCCGCCAATCCACGCCAGAATTCGTAGGGCAGGACGAAGCCTCCGACGCTGCTCTGCAAATAGAAACCCATGATTGGGATGATTGAGGCGATGGAGCGGGCGTGTTCTATGAGTTGGGAAATCGGCTCGCCTCGCAAATCGGCCAAGCTGAGGAGTGCGACGTCGTAGCCTAGCCTGGCGGCCAATTCGGCCTCTTGCACGGCCTGGCGTCGCTTTCCGCAGACTCCGGCGATTTTCACCACGTTTTTTTCGGCGGTTTCTTCTTTGGCAAGCTCCAGCACAGGACGGAGCAGGTCGAACTTCCGATCTCGGATGGCGAATTGCGTCGTGTGAACACCGACGGCAATGCCTCCGGCTCCAGCCGCCAGATAGTAGCGCGTGAGAGCGCGTTGCCGTCGCTCGTCCAACTTGCGCTCCGCAGTCAGCGCGAGCGGATGCGCCGGAATCACAAGACCGGAAAGTAATTTTTGCCGTGCGTTCATCAAAACTTCCCATCGCGCGCGGAGAAATGCGTGGGCCTGTTTAGCAACGGACCACCATGGCTGATCCAGTCCGCAACCCAATCGATCACTTGCTCAGCCCGCACCGTAGGAGGGCCGAACAGTTGCTGGGCTTTTTCAGCGTTACTCAACAGCGCAGTTTCATCTTCTTCGCCTGAAAAGATGGGCTTCCACCCGAAGCGACGGCCGAACTCCTCGGCGATGGTTCTCACTGAAAGCGTTTCAGGGCCAGTGATGTTCAATACAAAAGGCGGTGACTGGCAGTGGAGGAATGAACGCAGGCAATAGGAATTCGCGTCTCGTTGCCAGATGACGTTCACGTGTCCCATGCGCAGATCGACCGGGCGCCGCTCAAAGACCGCCAAGGCGATGTCGACGAGCACCCCGTAGCGCAGTTCAACTGCATAGTTTAGGCGGAGGATTGTGACTGGGGTTTTCCAACGATCAGATCCGTATTCGAACATTCGCTCGCGGCCGAGCGCCGACTGTGCATACTCGCCCTGAGCATCGACTGGAGTGGACTCTACGGCACCTCCTTCGCTGACAGGCGTGAGCGGATAAACATTTCCCGTCGAAAACGTCACGATGTGGGAATATCGGTATCTCTCTGCAACCAGTCCGGGCAAAAATGTGTTCATCGCCCAAGTCTGGTGTGCCGCGCCAGTCGTGCCAAACTTTCGTGCGGCCATGAAGATTACGTTTGGGGCGTCAGGAAGTTTGGCCAGTGCGCCGGGGTCGAGCAAGTCACCGGCGATGGTCTCGATGTTGTTGGCGGAGAATCGGGCACGCGAATTGTCATCTGAGAATCGCGAGACAGCGATGATCCTCTTGTTTAATCGAGCTTCCTGAGCGGCTCGGCGTGCTAATTGGCAGAGGCTCGGACCCATTTTGCCGCCCGCGCCGAGGATCAGGAGATCACCATCCAGCTTGGCAAGGGCCGCGACATCATCGCTGGTCGGGCGCGAGAGCTGTTCTTCGAGTTCGTCGATTGTTCTGATGTCCATCAACCCAGTTCGAAACCTGCAATGGCGAAGATCATGTCGTCGCGGCCTCGCAACTTTTCGCCTCGTCTCATTCGTGTTAGCAAACGTTGACGGGTAAAGCCGAGGTCGGAAGCGAGTGCAGCGGCGTTGTGGTTCTGCGGCAGCAAATCCCAAGACCAGGCGGCGGATGAAGATTTCATCATCGTGCTGGTGATGAGCGTGCAGGCTGTTTGCGAATCGCTTGCCACACAGGGACCGAGGTAAGCCGTCGTCCGTCCCGCTCGGGCAAACAGATATGCGTTCGCCTCAGTGGACACGTGGCTACGCTTTCCCAATTCCACGAGCATGGCTAACCGATCGGCGCCGAATGCGATGACGTCTAGCTCCTTCAGTTGATTGGAGTCGAACTCTCCGAGGTCAGCAGGAGGACTCGCAGATCCCGGTCGAGACCACCTCTCGATGGATCCTTCTGCTTCGAACCCAAGCCTCTCATAAAGATGCTGGCCCTGATCGGTGGCATCGAGCTTCACGGTCTTGACGCCCATTGAATCGGCGGCATGGAGTGCGTGCGTGACTAGCGTGTGTGCGAAACCGCGGCCCCGGTAGTCCGGCTTCGTGAGCACCATTCCGATCCATGCTAGCTGTTGACCGTAGCAGAGCAAAGTAGTGGTTGCGACCAAAGCTCCATCAGACTCGATTCCGAAACATCCTTGTGGCGCAAGGTCCATGAGCATGCACCAGTCGTCTGCTGTCTGATTCCATCCTGCGAGGGCCGAGAGTTCAACTGCTGCAGCGAGATCACCCTTACATAAGCGGCGCACTCCAGTCGGTATTGCACCACTGTCCGGTGAGCCCGATCGCGTCATGACAAACCTCAGCAGCCGCTCGGCTCTCTCGTGAGGAAAAGACACCGAAACCTGCCAGTTACGATTTGATTCTTTCTTTTGCGTTCGTTATCTTTGCGGCACCAATCTGCGGGAACGGTCGAGAAAAGTCAATCGCGAAGTCGTGAGGATTCATCCATGAGGAGAAGAAGCTTGTTGAAGGGCGCCGCTGCATTGGCGGCAATGCCCGCGAGCGCGGCACTGGCGCAGGCGTTCGGCAATCAAGAGTTCAGTTCTCCCATACCGCAGCGCGACCGACTGGAGCAAGGACCTTTCGATATTGACCAAGACGAAGGCTGGCAGACGGTGCTGTATACGACTCCATCTGAGAGGCCGGTGCGCAATCCTGGGCTCGGCCTGGTCGGATATGCATGGGAGGAGAGCGGTCCATCTCTCGCAGCGCGCGCGGGACGCGAGACGCTCGAACAACACGTCGAGAATATTTCCAGTCTCCCATTCGTTGACGTTCTGTATATCCGTTGTGATTGGCGTAATGTGCAATCCCGTCCGGGAAGGCTGGACCTCGATCCAGTTTGGAAGCTCACTCTCGACGCCGCAAGGCGACACGGTTTGAGAGTTGCGTTTCGAGTACAGCTCTCAAATACGTCGTTCCAGCCGGAACAGATTGCGTTGCCCGAGTTTCTGCGCTCGCGCGTTCCCACCGCCAAGATCGGCCGGATCCCTAATAAGGGAGATGCGCAATGGGTTGAGCCCCGGTACGATCACCCGGAGTTTCAAAAGGCATTTGCGGAACTGAACAACCTTCTGGCAGCTGAATTTGACGGGAATCCGCTCATCGAGTGGGTGGATGTCATGCAGTACGGGTTCTGGGGCGAAGGGCACACCAGCAACTATCCGAATCCGTTTCCTGATTACTCGACGGCGGAGCGCACCTTTGTCGAGATGACGGAACTTCAATTGGAGACATGGAAGAAGACTCCACTTGCTTTCAACACTCAGCCGGACATCAGCAAGGTAGGCAATCGCAAAACTCTCGCGATGGCGATGAGCGCCGGGGCCTGGTTGCGCTCCGATAGCATCATCGTGGAAGAACCCATCCAGATTGACCAGATCGCAAACCGTCCTCCATGGCTTGCCGCGGTACTTGAGGATGGATATTTCCGCCAGTACGACACTTCAAAGATTTCGAAGGATGAAGCAGGCGTAAACACTCTCGAGAATTACATGTTGCACACGCTGGACGTGCGGGCAAACTACTGGGCGCTGTGGACCGAGTCGGCGAACCTTTCGCTTTACAACGAGATGTATCCCCGTGGCTTCGAGCGTCTGCGGACGAATCTGGGTTATCGGCTGCGGCCTTCGTGGGTATGGCAACGCAAGCGTAACGGAACTGCTGAGCTTATTGTGGCTGTCTCCAATCGCGGCGTAGCTGGAGTTCCCGGCGTGCTTTGGCTGCAATTGGCGAGCCCTGATGGAAAATTGAGATTACGAGGCACTCTCGACGCGGGACTTCCACTCGGAGGCGGCATTCGCCTCGCTTCGTTTTTCCTGCCGGCACGCTTTGCTGGCACAGTTTCTCTCTCGGCGGACCTGGAAATCAGACCCGGAGTTCTTAAGCCAATTGCGTGGGCATGCGAACAGCCATTGAATCGTGACGGATCGATCACCGTTGAAGTGAAACGAAACGACGATCCTGGCTGGAGAAAGGGCGTGTAAATCGAAGGCTGTTTGGATCAGGCCCTGTTCTGGTTTTCAATATGCAGGAGTTTGAAGAACTTTTGTGTTCTGAAATGGAGCGGATTCATGAGAGCGACACGCGCAGTCCTATGGCTCGTTTTTGTTACTAGTTTCGCCTGGGCAGCAGATCAATATGAGGCAGTCGTCGAGCGCAACGTGCAGGTGAAGATGCGCGATGGTGTGACTCTACGAGCGGATATCTACCGCCCGAAGGGCGATGGGAAATTCCCTGTTCTGCTGCAGCGGACACCATACAACAAGCAAGGCGAGGAATTCGGGCATCGCGCGGCTGCACGGGGCTACGTGGTGATCATCCAGGACGTTCGCGGGCGATACTCCTCTGAAGGCGAATGGTATCCATTCCGCAACGAATCGAATGACGGGTATGACACGGTGGAGTGGGCGGCCTCGCTGCCATATTCGAACGAAAAAGTTGGAATGTTCGGAGGGTCCTATGTGGGCGCCACGCAAATGCTGGCTGCCATCGCGCGCCCGCCACACCTCGCCGGAATATGCCCGGATGTCACTGCCAGCAACTACCACGACGGGTGGACTTACCAGAGTGGTGCGTTCGAGCAGTGGTTCAATGAGTCGTGGACGTCAGGGCTGGCGCAGGATACGTTGAACCGCACTGTACAGAAGAACACTAACGCGTTGAACGGAATCTGGAAGGTGCCGTTATCGAATTATCCACTGTTCGTTCCAGGTCCTGCTGAGAGCGATTCCACAGCTGATCTCGCTCCTTACTTTCTCGACTGGCTAGCTCATCCGAATTACGACGATTTTTGGAAGAGGTGGTCGATCGAAGAACATTTCACAGACATAAACGTCCCATCGATGACGATCGCGGCGTGGTATGACATTTTCCTGGGAGGCTCCCTCCGAAACTACATCGGTCTCAAAGAACACGCTGCAACCGAGGTTGCGCGGCGAGGTCAACGACTGCTGGTGGTCATCGGTGGGCACGCAGGTTCAGGACGCAATATTGGCGACGTGGACTTCGGCGCCTCGGCGGATATCAAGCTGGACGACCTGATCCTGTCCTGGTACGACTACCTCTTCAAGAATGTCCAGAACGAGTTCGCCGCGGCAAAACCCGTCAAGATTTTTGTGATGGGCAAAAATGAATGGCGGTCGGAAGAAAACTGGCCATTGAATCGAGCCGTCAACACGAAGTATTTCCTTCATTCCGCTGGAAAAGCCAACAGTTTGCGCGGAGATGGCACGCTATCGATTGCCGCTCCTCGGTCCGAATCTGCGGATCAGTTTGTCTACGATCCGGCGAACCCTGTTCCGACAGTAGGCGGACCCCTGTGCTGCGATTCGAAACATTTGCCTCCGGGCCCGCGCGATCAACGGCCTGTCGAGGCTCGTAACGATGTGCTCGTCTATTCGACTCCAGCTCTGGAGCGCGACCTTGAAGTCACCGGGCCTGTTCGCGTTGAGCTTTATGCGAAGTCGTCGGCAGTTGACACCGACTTTACGGGGAAACTCGTGGATGTCTGGCCTAACGGATTCGCTCAGAACCTGACAGAGGGCATCATTCGAGTCCGTTACCGTGCGTCGCAGGAGAGGCCCGAGCTAATGAATCCAGGTCAGATTTACAAGCTCGAACTCGATCTCTGGGCGACAAGCAATGTCTTTCGTAAGGGGCACATTCTGCGGCTGGAGATCAGCAGCAGTAATTTCCCACGCTTTGACAGGAATCCGAATTCGGGCTTGGACGCTATCAACGCACGTGATTTCGTTTCGGCGACCAACGCGGTCTACCATGACGACCAGCATCCGTCGGTTTTGATCTTGCCGATCGTGCCTGTGCAATAAAGTCTTTGTTAGTCGACTCGGCTGCGTATGGTGGGCAAACCAAACACGGTGAGTGCGCCTAGCAATCCGATACCGACCAGGGCAAAGCAACTACTCGTGTAGTTTCCAGTGATGTCGCGCAAGTGGCCGATGGCCCAGGGTGAAACGGCGTCTGAGATGGCACCTGCGGCCAGGATCACTCCCATCAGTCTGCCCAGCGTTTCAATCCCGAAAATCTCCGCTGTGATCAGTGGAACAATCATGTAGTCGCCACCGAGACCGATGCCGAAGATTGCAGCCGAGATATAGAGAAGAAGCTGATTACTCCCGAGGAATAGGAGAGGAATTCCTGCGGCGACCAGCAGGTAGGTAAGTAGCATGACGTATTTTTTCGGAAATCGATCCGCTAACCATCCCATCAGCAGCCGACCCGCGATGCTGAAGCCTAACACCATCGACAAGACACCGGCGGCATCGCTTTGCGTGAAATGGCGATCGAGACTCAAGAAGAGTTTCAGATTCTGCTGCGTGCCACTGACTGCGGCAATTGAGCAAACGCTTCCAATCGTGATGAGGTAGAACGAGATTTTCCCGAATGCTTCTCTCGTACTTGGAGTTGCGACCGTGGCCGAGTTTGCTTGCTTTGGCGACTCCTTCAAGAGAAAAGCAAGAGGAAATGAGACCACCGCAATCAAGACTCCAAGGATCTGTAATGCCGTTTGCCATCCGAAGTGCTGAACGAGAAAATGCGACATCCACGGGACTGTTGCTCCGCCGATGCCGATACCGAGATACGCGAACCCCATGGCTTTTCCACGCGACCGATCGAACCAACGCGTCAACAGCACCTGGTTCGGCAACGGGCCGCCGCAGACGTAGCCGAGCGCGTTAAAAAGATAAAAGAAGTAGAACATTCCAAGAGTTGATATCCAGCCGAGTCCGACGAGAGCAATAGCTGCCATCAGAATGCCGATCATCATTACGCGACGAGGGCCGAAGCGGTCGACGATCCATCCGGCTAGAAAACCGAAAATGGGTCCGACGACAAGTTTGCTCAGCGCATTTCCTGAGGTGACTTGTGCGCGCGTCCAACCGAACTGCTGCACCATGAAGTCGTAGAAGAACGGCAGACCCCAGAGGGAGACACCAACGATCCAAAACAACACCACAAAAGATGTTGCGGCGGCCTGATACGCCGGGCGCCGCATGGCGGCAGGATTGCTGGCGAGGGAATCCTGCTGAATTGGCCGTTCACCGATTGACACGGCAGTCAGTTGAGCTTCGTGGGTTCTGGGATCCGACATCGCGTGCAGTTTAACCCACGTGAACGCAATTGAGGCGACCTCTGGGTGATATTCTCGACGCGTGCTACGGTTTGGCAGTTCTGCTAAATACAGCCTGGGCGCTGCGGGGTACGCCCAAAGCGTGACCGGGTGGACGGCAGAGCACTTCGGAAATTACCTGTGGCTTACCCTGCTCCTGTTGGCGTCTTTGGTCATGAGTGCAACCGCGCAAGACAAAGGAGGAGACTGTGCAAAAGCCCGAACGCTTCTGAGCAACGCCCAGAAAGCCATCGATGTCAAGGATTCGGGAACCGCGATCCAACAGCTCAACGAAGCCATCCAGAGTGCTCCGCAGTGCGCAGATGCATATTTGCTGCTGGGGCTGACCGAATTTCATAGTGGCGCAACCGCAGATGCGATCGAGCACTACCAAAAAGCACTCCGGTTGCAGCCTCGGTCGTACTCCGCACATTACGATCTCGCGCTCGCTTATCTGAAGGAACAAAGACTCGCAGAGGCGCACGCGCAACTCCAAGAAGCAGTGAAAATCGATCCCAGGCAAGCAGACGCGATTTACAACCTCGGAATTGTGCTTCAGGAACTGGGCCAGTCGGCTGAGGCGCTCGTGAATTTCCAGCGGGCAAGGGCGCTCAATCCGAAGCGTCCCGATGTGGCATTCAATATTGTTCGAGCAGAGCTTGCCTTGGGACACATCGCGGCAGCGCGCGCAGACGCCAAGGATTCGGCAACGCACTTCGGGACTGATCCTCAATGGTGCACGGCGATCGGGCAACTCTTCTTAAAGGCAGACCACCCTAAAGACGCTGTTCCGTATCTGCAGACGGCTTCTCGGGCTCGTCCGGACGACGCTGAGGTGCGACATCAATTGGCGGTCGCGTACCTGCAATCGGGGCAACCGGATGAAGTCCTCGCTACGATTGCAGAACCGAAAACGTCCGAGGACTATTATCTCCGCGCAAGTGCTTACTATGTTTCGCATCGATTTCCGGAATCTGACAAAGAATCTCAGAAGGCCTTGAATTTAGCTCCTGACAGCGCACAGATCCTTGTGTTGAGGACGCGTCTGTTGCAACGTGCCGGCGATCAGGATGAAGCGCTGCAGATGGCGAAGAAGGCCATCACTCTTGCTCCCGATTGGGATCAGCCCTATTACCTTGCAGGCGTGAGCTCGTACCTTCTTCGCTTGTACGAAGAGGCGGCTGATAATTCTGCTCGGGCTTTGGAACGCAATCCTAAATCGGCGCGCGCACTATTCGTGCAGTACATCGCGTTTGCGAACTTAGGGAAATTGAGTGATGCCGAGACCTCGCTGCGTCGTGCGATCGCGCTGCAGCCAACGAATGCCCGTCTTTACTGCCATCTCGGAATTCTGTTTGAACGCCAAGATAAGACCGCTGAGGCTGAGCGGTTTTTTAGAAAAGCAATTCAGCTCAAGCCGGAATATGCATTGTCGCACTACGAATTAGGAAAACTGTTGGCTAGTTCTGACAATTTGCGGCCCGCAGCGCTGCAATTGGAGCAAGCCATAAGGTACGACCGGGGGTTGAGTTCGGCTTATTATCAGCTGGGCCGGATATACACAAAACTGGGTGAGACGGAAAAATCGCGGCAGATGCTTGCGGAATTCAATCGCCTGCATAAGCAGGATCTGCTGGATCCTAATGACGACCAGGCGCACGAAGATGATGCGAAGAAAGAAACGGAGGCACAGTGAATTGCTGCTGTAACCCCTGCAGACATGGATGTGCGTTTCGTTGGGATTGCGTGGATAGAAGCTCGAGATGGTAGACATTTCCACATAGCATACACACCATTCATGATGTCACTCTAGTATTTTTCTTTTAGCAGGTGAGGGTCGAAATACTGTTCGCAGTGACTAGCCTTATATCACCTAAAATGAATAGCTTGCCATGGTAGATAGAGTTTCAAGCGAGGCCATCTACACAATGATGACCACTTTTTTATATTGACAACCCATCTACATGTGCTGTGTTGTGTCCCCGCCTGAACAGTTCAGATTTCTAACATTCATATCACGGCTCATTCTCGCAGGCACGGGAAGAATCGAGGATGGAGGGGCGCTTTGCTCCTGTCCGAACGCGCGATCTGGAGGTGCTGCAATGAAACGTCGACTGCTATGGAAGGTTCTCTGCGGTTGTCTCGCTATTGTATTTGTTCTTGCCGGAGTGCCACTCTATGCTGAAGTCACGGGCACGGTGCAAGGGACGGTTCAGGATTCCAGTGGCGCCGCCGTCGCCAATGCGACGATGACTCTGCGCAATATGGACACTGGTCTGGTTCGAACAGTCAAGACCAGCTCGAGCGGAGCCTACGAGTTCCTGAGTGTTCCGGTTGGCGAAAACTACTCGGTGGAAGTGGAAGCTGCTGGTTTTCAGAAGACCGCGCAGACCGGCATCAAGCTCGACGTCAACCAGAAATACCGCGCAGACTTCGCCCTGAAAGTCGGCTCCATCCAAGAGACCGTGTCGGTCAGCGCCAATGCCGCCCAAGTTGACACCAGCAGTACACAACTGGGCGATGTCATCAGCGACAAGAAGATGACCACCATGCCGTTAAATGGCCGCAGCTATATCGACCTCATGGGCCTGCAGGCAGGTGTCGTCCCAGTTTCGTCGGATGCAGCCGTCAACGACCGTCCCGTCTCCGGAAACGGAAACTCTGGGCAGATGTCGGTAAACGGTCAACGCGAATCGGCCAACTCATTCCTGGTGAATGGCGGCGATGTCGAGGAGAGCGTAAACAACGGCGCCTCGATTGTTCCCACCCTCGACTCTATTCAGGAATTCCGCCTGCTGACCAGTTCGTTCAATGCAGAATATGGGCGGTTTTCAGGAGCAATCGTAAACGTTGTAACGAAGAGCGGGACCAATGATTATCACGGATCCGTGTATGAGTTTCTGCGCAACGAGGATTTCGATTCCCGCGGATATTTTGACCCAACGCGAGGGGAGTTAAAGCGAAACCAGTTCGGCGGCACGATGGGCATGCCGATCATTAAGAACAAGCTCTTCTTTTTCGGCGACTACCAAGGAACGAGAGAAGTGGCGGGAGTTTCTTCCGGGCTGATTCCTGTCCCCTCGACGGCCGAGCGCGGCGGAGATTTCTCAGATTTGGGCACAACCGGATTCGGCGCGGTTGGCGGATCGGTTCGTAGCGGTTCCACTCCTACAAACTTTGCGGCTGCGCTTTCAAATCGCTTGGGATATCAAGTGAATCCGGACGAGCCTTATTGGTTCGCCGGCTGCGCGAGCACCGATCCCACCGCCGGATGCGTTTTTCCAGGAGCGAACGGGCCAGTCATTCCTCAATCAGCGTGGTCACCGGTGGCCGTGAAGACTCTGCAGTTCATTCCCACGCCCACAGGGGATAATGGCGGACAGCCTTTCTTCACCAGTGCAGCCGAGAAATCCCATCTGCGGGACGACAAGTATGGGCTTAAGGTTGACGTCACCACTCCACACGGTGGCACACTGTCACTCTATTACCACTTCGATGATGCTACTTTCTTGAGTCCTTATAATCCGCTGTCCAATGTTCCAGGATTCCCGGTGGTGACACCCTCGCGTGCCCAGCAGATTGCCGTCAACTACACGTCGATCATCAATCCAGTCATGGTCAATGAATTTCACATTAGCTACACTCGTTTCGCGTTCGTGAAGAATCAACCACAGGGAGGCCTCGGAAAGAACACTGATTACGGGTTTGTAGATACTGGATTGGGAGTTATACCTTCGAATCCGAAATATAACGGGATGGCTTCGATTGGTCTCAACAACACCGGTGTGCAGTTCGGTCTGCCAGATGGCATCACTGGGCAGTACAACAATACTTACCAGCTCACGGATAACTTCACCAAAGTCATGGCGAAACACACTTTGAAATTTGGTGGGGATGTGCGTTACATCCAGGTCAATGAGCGGAATACGTACACTCCCAATGGCTGGTTCATGTTCTCGGGCGGCGAAACGGGTAACGACTTTGCGGATTATCTGCTCGGTGCACCTGATTTTTTCAACCAGACCAGTCTTCAATTCCTGGATTCGCGTTCCAAGTACTTCGCCCTCTATGCCCAGGACACGTGGAAAGCAACGCCCGATCTAACCGTCAACTATGGATTGCGCTGGGACGTCAGCCAACCGTTCTATGACACGAAGGACCGGCTTCAAACATTCGTGCCCGGAAAGCAGTCAAAAGTTTATCCCGATGCTCCCGAGGGATTTGAGTTCCCCGGAGACCCGGGAATTCCGCGCACACTGGCTCCAACGCAATATGATCGTTTCGCGCCACGGCTCGGTATAGCGTATTCACCGAGTGTTAGCGAAGGCGCATTGGGCAAGATCTTCGGGGGTCCCGGTAAGACGAGCATCCGCGCGGGCGGTGGACTTTACTACACTGCGATCGAGGATTTAACCCTGTTCAATGAGGTGGGCGATCCTCCTTTCGGACTGTTCTATGTCAGTCCAGTGCCGGTATATCTGGATCAGCCCTATATGTCTCGTACTGGGGCTGATCCCGGGCAGCGCTTCCCCTTTACGATTCCACCTCCTGGCGCTACTGGCATCTGGGGAAAGTATCTCCCGATTGCAACTGCACCGACATACCGCGTCAATAACAAGCTTCCGTATGCTGAGCAGTTCAATCTCACGATCCAACGCGAAATTGCGCATACGGCGGTGCTGACGATTGGCTATGTCGGGTCGCGCGGGCGACACCTGCTCAACGAGGTCGAGTTGAATCCGGGGAACGCGGCCAAATGCTTGTCACTTGTGGCTCCGCTGGTTCCGGCGGGTCAGGAGTGCGGTCAGTACGGTGAAGATAGCATCTATTACAGTGCCAGCGATCCTAGCCAAATTGTCTCCCTAGGAACGCGCCCCTACTCAGTGACATCGGGGCGTGGGCTTGCGATGAATCCGCCGCAAATGGATTTTCAGAGCAATCCTTGGGAGGCCACCGAGGCTAATTCCAGCTATGACGCGTTGCAGGCCAGCGTGCAGAAGGATGTTGGCCGGTTCCGCTTCCTGGGCGCTTATACGTGGTCTAAATCCATCGACAATTCTTCCGGCTTCTATGATGAGCCTAATCCGTACAATCCACTCGCCAGCCGGGCACTTTCCACCTTCGATCTGACGCATAATTTTGTGTTGAGCTATAGCTATGACCTCCCGTTCTCCAAGACGGCCCATGGCTTCAAGGGGAAATTGCTCTCGGGCTGGACGGTTGCGGGTATCACTCGATTCGCTACCGGTTTCCCGGTGACGCTTAGCGAGAGTGATGATGCTTCTCTGTGCGGCTGTGGAGGAGCGGATGTTCCCAATTACAACGGACAGCCGATTCACTTCATGGACATCCGTAAAACTGGGCAGTGGTTTGACACTTCTCCCTTTTCCCCGGAAGTGACGGGCGTGTTTGGCAATTCCAACCGTCGTTTCTTTCATGGTCCCGGTATAAACAATTGGGATTTCTCCCTTCACAAGGGCACGCAGATCACAGAAAGAACGAATCTGGAATTCCGGGCGGAATTTTTCAACGTCTTTAACCACGCGCAGTTCAGCAGCGTCACCGGGGATGTTCTTGGCAGCTTTGGCGCAGTCACCGGCGTACGAGCTCCGCGCATTGGACAACTGGCGCTGAAACTCTCGTTCTAACGACGACGTTGAACTGAACATAAAACATTTCATTGTTCGCGAAAGAGCCTATGAACCTTCGCTTGGGGAAGACTCTTGTCTTGGTTTTTCTCTCAATCTGCTGCTATTCCGGAGCTGCGCGCACTCAGATGAGTGGCGAGGCCTCGCAGGACTGGGCGGTCACATTTCGCGATACGCTGCAGCATAGAGTGCTGCAATTCTGGATCGATCACGCTGTCGATACACAAAACGGTGGCATCCTCGGTCAGCTTGATCGACAAGGGAAACCGACGACCCACAGCAACAAGTCCGTCGTACTGATTTCGCGATCGTTGTGGTCGTTTTCCGAAGCCTATCGCCGCTACCCGGATCCTGCATACCAGAAAATGGCAGTGGAGTGCCTGAAGTTCCTACGCGAGAAGATGTGGGATAAAGAGCACGGCGGTTACCACTTCATGGTGACGCGGGAAGGAAAGATCGTCGACCCGACCAAACAGCTGAACCCGATGTCGTATGTGATGGAAGGACTGGCTGAGTACGCTGTTGCCTTTCATGATGCGCAAGCTGCACAGGAAGCGATGGATCTGTTCCATGTCATCGACCAGCATGCTCACGACGACAAATATGGCGGGTACCGCATCGCGTTCACGGCCGATTGGCAGTTTATTCCGAACTACAAGGATGGGCCTAACGGCGCCGGATCTTTCGGACGGAAGTCCTACGACTGGCATTTAGGCTTGGTGGAAGCTCTCACGACACTCTATGGCGTATCCGGAGATTCACAAGTAAAGAGTCGGGTCAACGAACTTCTCGACATCTTCGCGAACAAGATCATCGATACGCAGGTCGGTTACGGACGCTACTACTTCAACGATGACTGGAGCCTCGCCGATCGCGATGGCGACTCGCGGCAATGCGAGTACGGATTGGATCTGGAGGCGAGTTGGCTGCTTACCGAGGCCGCTCAGCGGGTGGGCCGCCAAAACGACGAGAGAATTCGCCGTGCCAGCCTGGCGCTCGTCGATCATGCTCTGAAATATGGCTTCGATACTGTCCATGGCGGCATCTATCGCACGGGTGCAGCTTCGGAACCTGCGAACAACCGCAACATGGAGTGGTGGCAACAGTGCGAAGCGATGGTCGCCTTCGAAAACGCGTATCAGCTCACCGGAGATCCTAAGTATTGGCAGGCTTTCAACCTGGAGTCCCATTTCTTCATGGACCGCTTCGTCGATCATCAGTATGGCGAGGTGTATACCGCCCTTTTTGCAGACGGACGGATTGATGACACCAAGGTCGATCCATGGAAAGCCCCCTACCACGTGACACGAGCGTGTCTGGAGATCATCTCGAGACTCGGAGGAACGTTGTAAGGTCAGTGTTTCAATGGGGATAGCGGTTATGCGGCGCGGTTCATGACTAACATCCCTTACCTCTGCTTCCTGAATTCAATCTGACCTTGCGGCTTTCTTTCGGTAACCGAGAGCAGCGCGGCAAGCCCTCCTTCACGAATTCACCCAGTGAAATAGTGATTCTCGTCACAGATTTTGGCGAGCCGGTCGCGTAAAGAAAGAGGTTCGAGGTTCGGCCCTCCAGGAGAACCACAAGCTTGCGGTGGTCGCGTTCTAAGTACGGTGTGCTGGTGTTCTTAGTGTTGTCGTGCGCGCTCGGAGCATCGTCTACCCCGCGTCCGGAAGCGTGGGTTCCGATTCGCTGGACCGGCGGTCCGCTGGAACTTGCCTGGCGAACCCAAACGAAAACTCTCCCGGCCGACGCTGCCGTTCGCGATGCACTTGCCCGCTGGTACGAGCCCGCCACACTCGATCTTCTGAACGACTCGCCCGCAAACTGCCTGCTGGTCACCTGGAGCGCACGCGCTGAAGCGGCAACTGAAGCCCAACAGCAGCAACTCGTGAAGGGCTATGCAGAGGCAGCACACAAACGCGGACTTGCCGTTCTTGGATTGGTTTACGCAGCGGGCGATGCTTCAAAGATTGCTGCCGACTCCGCCAAGGCCTCGCTCGATGGGCTCGTTCTTGAGGGAAAATTCCCTTCGGATTTTCCTGCCGCTCTACGCAAAGCCGTGGGTTCCATGTTGGTCATCGAAATTACGGACGATGTTGAGTCGGAGCGATGGAAGTCTACGCCGATCGCTGCTGTCGCCGGAGTACCTCCGAGCGGACGCAATCTCTCGGAGATGGGCATCCGGGGCGCGCCCTCGAGTCAGCCCTGGATTGAATCGAACGTTTGGCTGGCCCGATCGTTCAACCTCGGCTCTGCGCGAACCATCTGGATCAGCAGCCATCCGGAGAGCCCGGCTGCTCTCGATTACGTCAGAGCTGTCGCGGATGCTGCGGCCGCCGGCGGCCATTGGATCGTCTCGCTCGATGATGGTCTTCGAGCTAAATTGCGCGCCCACGATGTCGCGGCACTCGAAACTTGGCATCGCCTCTCAACCTATTTGAAATTCGCCAACGCTCATGGGGATTGGCATACGCTCGCGCCCTATGGAAATGTCGCTTTCGTGCTCGATCTCGCAAGCAAACAACCGGACGGAGTCGATGAGTACCTGAAACTGGCGGCGCGACGCCAGGTCCCATACAAGGTAGTCTCTCGCGCTCAGCTCAATGCCGAGACCTTGGCGAAGTTCCGTGCCATCGTGGCAACCGACCTGGATCCGCCGTCTTCCGCCGAACGCAAGCTTCTGCAGGAGTTCGCCGAGAATGGCGGACTTGTACTTTCTGCTCCGTCATGGGGCGGAGCTCCGACAACGCAACCATCCGCAGAAGTCCCGACCGGCAAAGGCAGCGTGATTGTTTACAAAGATCCCGATCCCGACGCGGTCGCGCGGGATCTCAAAGAAGTGCTCTCGGATGACGACCTGGGTGTGGTCCCGTTCAATGTTCCCTCCGCTATCACATTCGTCAGCGGGGGCACTACCGGCCAACCGCTGCTCGTCCAGGTAATCAATTATTTCGATCATCCGGTGGAGGCGATCACGCTTCGCGCAGCCGGGAAGTTCCAGTCGGCTCGTCTAGAGACTCCCGAAGCTGCGCCAGTGGATTTGCCCGTACGAAGTGAAGCAGGACGAACCGAGGTGACGATTCCGAAGCTTTTGTTATGGGGTGCCGTTTCGATGCAATAAAAAGAGGAGGCAACGCCATGTGTAAAAGAGGATTGACGCGGCGCGATTGGCTGGCAATGTCTGGTCTCGCTGCAGGTGCAATGGCAGTGCGGAAGGCAGAAGCGCGGCCGACCCCGGCTCGCTCAGCAGAAGAAACGCGGAGCGCATCGGTGGCTCCGGCAGAACCAGTGTCGGTCGCAAAGGTCCACGGATACGATGCGGACCTCACCGGCCAATTCCGCAAGATGTTCGACGAGATCGGCGGGATTGAGAACCGGGTCAAGGGAAAGACCGTCGGCATCAAGGTCAATCTGACGGGCGGCGGAACATTTCCCGGATACACCCCGGGCGACACACATTGGGTGCATCCGCGTGTGGTCGGCGCGGCAGTCGCCGCGTTCGGTGCAATCGGCGCGAAGCGTGTCCGTATCTTGGAAGGCTGCGAAAGCCGCAAGCGCGGCTACAAGCTTGAGGACAAGTTGCTCTCCGGCGGATGGGACGTCAACGCCATTCGCAATGCTGCCCCTCTAGTCGAATTCGAGGACACTGATAAGCCCGGGGACAAGCAGTTTTCAGTGCTGAAGGTTAAGAGCACTCCTTATGTGTTCCCAGCTTTCCAGTTGAACCACTCCTACGAAGACTGCGATTTCTTCGTGAGCATGGGCAAAATGAAAAATCACGAAGAGATGGGTCTCACTATCTGTATCAAGAACCTGTTCGGAATTACGCCGCTGGGCATCTACCACGATCGCGAGCAGGTCTTCCACTACGGATATGCGCAGTCGCCCTCCGGTGCTCCCGCCGAACTCGATCCGAAATCAACACGATATGAAGGCTGGCGTCTTCCGCGTGTTTTGATCGACATTCTCGGCGCACGACCGGTCGATCTCGCCATTGCCGACGGCATTGTCTCCATGGTCGGCGGCGAAGGTCCCTGGGTGCTGGGCTCCAAGCCCGTTCACCCGGGAATTCTCATCGTTGGGAAGAACTGCGTGAATACCGATACCGTGGCCGCCGCCTGCATGGGCTACAACCCGCGGGCCGGACGTCACGAAGCGCCATATCGCGTCTACAAGAATCCCAAGGATCATCCTCCGGACCAGTTACAGCCAGGCGACGAAACCTTTCAGTACGCCGACAATATGATGCTGCTCGGAGAAGCCGCCGGAATCGGCTCCGCTGATCTCACTAAGATTGACGTCCGCGGCGTTCCCGTTAAAGACGCGATGTTTGAATATGAATCCTTTTGGAAGAGTCAGATGCCCAAGGGCATGGGACAGTCTTGATGCGTTCAGTGCTCGCGTTGTTTGCTGCGCTTCTGCTGGTGCATTCAGCGGGAGCGCAGCGACTGGAACGCAGCACCGATGCCATGGGGGCAACGTTCTCTGTCGTCCTCTACGGCAACGATCAGGCGTCGATGAATCAAGCGATCGATGCCTCGTTCGACGAAGCGCATCGCCTGGATGAACTACTCTCGAACTATAAGCCCGCAAGCGAATGGAGCCGCGTCAATCGCGAGGCGGCCGAACACCCCGTCGTAATCTCGCCGGAGTTATTTCAACTTTTGTCCGATTGCATCGATTACAGCCGCTTGAGCGAAGGTACTTTCGATATGACGGTCGGTCCGCTGATGCGGGCCTGGGGATTTTTCGGCGGAACGCATCATGTTCCATCATCCGAGCAACTCCGCGAAGCGCTCCAGATTGTGGGATATCAGCATATCGAACTCAACTCGCCAAATCGAACTGTCCGCTTCGATCGTGCTGGCGTCGAGATCGATCCTGGCGGCGTGGGCAAGGGCTATGCGGTTGATCGTATGGTCAAGATCCTGCGTTCACGCGGATTCAGCAACGCCCTTGTCGCCGCCTCTGGAAGTAGTATCTTCGGACTCGGCAATCCTCCAGACGAGCCGCGCGGCTGGCAAATCAACATCGCAGATCCCTGGGACCATCGCAACAACGCCGCACAGGTCTTCCTCAAAGATATGTCTCTTTCGACCTCGGGAAGCTACGAGAAATCGTTCCGCGTCAACGGACACCGTTATTCGCACATTATGGATCCGCGCGGCGGCGCTCCCGCTGAAGGCACTGTTCAAGTGACTGTCATTGCACCCCGCACCATCGAAAGCGAAGTCTGGGCAAAACCGTACTTCATCCAAGGTCGCGTGTGGACCGCGGCGCATAAGCCAAAGGACTGGCGTGTGCTCTATTGCGAAGACACTCCCGCGGCAGCGTGTTCGTGGGTGGAATAGATCGCCCAACTTGATCGTTTCTTTAAACCGGAGTTGTCAATATTCATCGGGAATTCGGCGTTCGGCGGCTGGGATTGGCCGCGTGTACATGAGACGCAGGCCCCAATCGATGTCCGATGGGAACTGGGGCAAATCGATGATCCCGATCTCATTCGACTGAAGCGACCCCTTCGCCACAGGCTGCCAAGTACCATTGCGCGGATCGAACCACTCAGCGCGGTACTCGCTCCACAACTTGGCTCCCCGGACCTGACTGGTCGGGCAGCCCTTCTCGAAGTACAACAGAAAAATTTCTTTACCAGGAGTACGGGCGGAATAAGCCCAGCCTTCGTATGCTTCAAGATTGTGGTCCTTGTCAGGTGAGACGAGGTCCGCGTCCGGAACCAATTCCTGATAACGCTTGCCAATCGACATGGCAAACGTGCGCAGATATTGCATCTGACTCGCCGAGTTCCACTGAAAAGCGTCCCACATTTTGATTGGCGCTGAGGGCTCGATGTCGGCGCCCCAGATGCCTTCGGCCCCGTATACGTGACCACTGAATCCGCCAGAAAGGAAACTGCCGTACATCGAGGAGCGTACAAACTGATCGTCTTTCGGAGTACCGCCGGGCGCTCCGAACTGATAACCCTGGCCGTTTCCCAAGCCGCGCTCATCCTTGTAACCCGAATAGTAAGGTTCGCCGTTGAGAGCGGGTTCCGGATGCTCCGACCGATAGATCTCCGTCAGGTACCAGTAGTTGTTGTGCTCGCGCATGTTGCCGGTCTGATGCAAGGTCACCCAGGAATCATCACCCCAGTTCTCAAGCGTAGAAGGATTGGCATTTGCCGACAGGAGAGTGCCGAACGGCGGTGGTCCGTATTTTTGCTTTACCAGGTTGATTGCTTTCGTGAAGTCATCGGGACTGACACTTTCGCTGATGATGTCGAGATGGATGGGACTGAGGACGGTATTGTTGGCTTGATAGCGTGACCAGACATACTGGATGAATCGGGCGTAAGAGTCGGGCCACTTGTGGTACTTGCTCCACAGCACACTGGCATCGCGCCGGGAAACTTCGATGAAAGGTACGAATCCCTGGTCATTCAGGTAGTCGATTTTGCGATCGACGTATTTGAAATATTCCGGATTCACGCGGTCGACGTCAGGGAACATGTTTTCATAGCCCGGCACCTTCCCCGGGAAGACAAACGGGCGCCCCCCTTCGTTGTCCATATTCTTCGCACTGCCGGTTCCGAACTCCAGCCATGCGGAGCGCACCGGAGTTCCGTCGGGCATGCGGACATGCCAGGGCTTGCCGTCTGTCATCCAGTTCGGAAAAGCCGCGATGATATTGACCCAGTTGTAGCCTTGCGCCTTGCGGTAGCGGACATAATCTTTGAACCCGGCGCCAGGGCCAATCGGGCGCTGCTGATCGTCGTCGTACCACTTGAATCGATTGGTTCCTGCGGAATACCAGGTGTCTCCGATTGCGAAAAACGGCGTACCGTCAGCCTGCTCGAGCGCGTGATGATTTGCGGTGGGACGCAGGAATCCGTGGCGCAACGGATTCGCTCGCTTCTCTTCTTCAGTCCATTCGATCGCAGTGAAGTTACCAGTCTTTCCGCTGAGCCCAGGATCCTCGGGGCTGGAACCGCTCCTCCAGGACCAAGTTCCGGGCGCGGTCGCCAAAAGCCGAACACGAAAAACTTGCCCTCCGTCCCAGAACCCGTATACACGCTTGTGAAAGCCTGGGCCGCTGAGGTCCACCCAGACTGTCACATCCGTATAGGCATTCGAAAAGGAACGAGCGGCCGTGAGAGTCACCTCCTGCTTTTCCCAGACATGCACTGGTGAAGCACCTTGCGTTGCCGCACCTGCTCTCAGCGACAGGATCAAGAAGACGACGAGGACCAATGCCGTGACTCGTCCAGAACGAAAAGGGTTTTGTACGATCAGTGACGCGAGATTCCTTGACATGCTCTGCACCCCTGAACAAGATACGCTGAATGCATGTTCATGCCCTCATTCTCCTTGCGGATCAAGAGAAGGCCAGTACACCAATAAGCACTATTCCGATGCGCAATTCAGGAGATTCCAGAATCCCCAGCATTGAATTCGAAGCGAGTATTCTGTGCTCACCCATATCCATGGAGGTTCGATCGCAGTGGTCTTTCATCAGCAGATTTCGGTCACGACAAAAGGGAACGGCGATATGCACGATCTCACGGATGAGATTGCCTCGATAGTCGATTCTTCGGGCATTCGGGCGGGCTTAGTCAACGTCTTCAACATCGGCAGCACGGCAGCTGTTGGGACAATTGAGTTCGAGCCGGGACTCGAAAAAGATCTGCCATCCATGCTGAACAAACTACTTCCCCCGAGCCGCAACTACGGCCACGAGCAGACCTGGCATGATGGGAACGGACACTCTCACTTGCAGGCAACGCTGCTTGGGCCTTCCCTGACGGTCCCGATCGCAGGTAGCAAGCTAGTGCTGGGCACGTGGCAACAGATCTTCCATCTGGAATGCGACGTACGAGGACGGCAGCGCACGATCGCTGTCACGGTGATGGGCGAGTAATCGCGTTCATCGCAGAGTGAATTGGCACCCGGGCAGTGTACAATCGTTACACTCGAAATCATCAAGGAGCCATCGCATGTCTGCACCAAGTCGTCGGCCTGAGATCCGGCGACGTCGTACCCGCAAGGAAAAGATTAAGCAACTCCGCAAGCGTCTGGCCGCTGCAAAAACTGACGCCGACCGCAGCCAGCTTGCGGGCAAGTTGCACAAGCTTTCCGTCAAATCGCCCGGCCAGCCACTCGTGAAGTGATCTAGAGCAGGAGGTGGCCCCGCCCCCCCGGCATGTTCTCTCTTTTGGGGTACCCCCGGAGCAGGATTGGGCGATGTCAGTAATCTCCGGTCATCTCCAGAACCGCGCCGTCTGCGGTTGTGAGCTCTTCCTCTCTGTTTTCAATCTTCAAATTAACTTTGGCATGGGCACGGCTGTCATTCGAGACCTCGAATGTGCCGGAGCAGTCGGTCTTTACATACGGCAGCCGATGCATGGAGTTCGGGCAGCCCTCGATTTCTGCTGCGACTTGGCAGTCGCGAGAGGCCGCGCGAAAGGTCCATCGCATGTTCTGCCGATCGCGCAACGATTCTTGTACGCCGCGAAGCTGGTGCGGTTGATTTTGATGCCAAAGGACGGCTTTGTGGAACCGGAGTCCGAGCGGCATCTCATACGTAAGTGCTTCCAGCGTGCTGATAGTTCCATCGGGGTGCGGGAAGCAGGCGTGCATCCAAGTCCAGAACTTTCGATGCCGAAACCCACAGTTGTGCCCCTGCACGCCCATGCCGAGGGGCTCGCCCTGAAAAAGTTGCTTACCGCAACGAATCTCGCCGTTGAAGATGCCGTCGGAATGCGGCGTGCGGGAAAAACCGATCCAGCCTTTGTTGCTTAACGTGAACCTGAATTGAGAGTGATAGCGCAGGCTCCACGAGATTTGCTGGCCACGCGCTTCGATGGAACCGCGGCAGGTATCGTCGTCGAGCCTGTTGGGTCCAATTTCAATGACGAATGGCGACAGGTCCGGTGCGACCCTTAACTGATCCAATGCGAATTCCTGAATAAAGGTCTCCGGCTTTCCGTCCTGCGGAAACCATGTCGCCCAGACTTGAGCGGGTGCGCCCCCAGGTACAGAGCACCCCTTGCGCCCCGGGTTGGTGAGTAGATAGCGAAACCACCAGGCGCCCGTGCCGTCGGCTAGCCCTAAGCGCAAGAACCAGGACTCATAACGGCGTTTCATGCTAAGCCGCGTATAAGCCTGGTTCAGTGAACCCATGGGGCGAATCCTCGCTACTACGCCCGCACCTCTGCTTGTGTTTTCGCGCGTCTCTCGGCATATAGCGGAAATGCTTCGCAGAGCTCGAGCACCTGCTTGCGGACCTTGGCGAGCACAGCGGCGTCGTTTCGGTGCAGCAACGATTCGGCGATCCAGTGGCCGACCTGCCGCATCTCCGCTTCTTTCATGCCGCGTGTCGTGAGCGCAGGAGTTCCAATTCGGATGCCGCTCGGCTTCAGCGGTGGATTCGTGTCAAACGGAATCGCATTCTTATTGACAGTGATGCCAGCATCACCGAGGGCCTTTTCCGCCTCACTCCCAAGCATCCCTTTGGAGAAGACGTCCACCAGCATCAAGTGCGTATCGGTGCCACCGGAAATAATGCGGAAACCTTCATCGGCAAGTTTTTGAGCCAAGACTTTGGCATTGGCAACAATCTGCCGTGCATACTCGCGGAACTCAGGCTGCATCGCTTCCTGGAAGCACACCGCTTTCGCCGCCATAATGTGCACCAGCGGGCCGCCCTGCATTCCAGGGAAAACCACCTTGTCGATCGCCTGCGCGAACTCGGCTTTCGACAGAATCATTCCGGAACGGGGCCCTCGCAAAGTCTTATGCGTGGTGGATGTGACGATGTGCGCATGCGGCACAGGAGACGGATGCGCTCCGCCAGCAACTAGTCCCGCAAAATGCGCCATATCGACGAGGTAAAGTGCGCCGACCTTGTCTGCGATCTGCCGCATGCGCGCGAAGTCGATGATTCGTGGATACGCGCTGCCGCCGCCGATGATCAGCTTGGGCCGCTCCTTCTCAGCCAATTTCTCGAGCTCGTCGTAGTCGATTGTCTCGGTGTCTTTCGTGACGCCGTACGGGATGATTTTGTAGGTCTTGCCGGAGAAGTTCAGATGATGGCCGTGGGTGAGGTGTCCGCCATGCGCGAGGTTCAATCCGAGAATAGTGTCGCCGGGTTGCAGGATGGCGGCATAGGCTTCCATATTGGCCTGCGATCCCGCGTGCGGCTGCACGTTCGCATGCTCCGCGCCAAATAACTGCTTCGCCCGGTCACGAGCCAGATTTTCTACAACGTCGGTGAACTCACATCCACCGTAATAACGCTTGCCCGGATACCCCTCGGCATACTTGTTCGTAAACACGGACCCAGCGGCTTCGAGTACGGCTTCGCTGACAAAATTTTCAGAGGCAATAAGTTCCAGCCCTTCATGCTGGCGCCGAGCTTCGTTGTCAATGGCGGCCGCAACTTGCGGGTCTGATTCGAACAAAGGACGATACATTTTTGAAGTAGTCATAATGTTTTCCCGATTTCATAAACATCAGGCTGATGCAACTCCATGTAGCGCTCAGCCGACTTCAACGGCGTAAATCCAAGTTTTGCATAAAGCTGATGCGCATCACGCGTGAGCAGGATCCAGCGGCGCAGCCCCTGCAGCATCGGGTGTTGCAGGATGCATTCCATCATCCACTTGCTCAAGCCGCGTCCGCGATGCGACTCCAAGACGAACACGTCGCCAAGGTAAGCAATGGTCGCGAAATCAGTAATCACTCGCGCAAATCCGACCTGCCCGTCCGAAACATGATAAATCCCAAAGCACAGAGAGTGCTTAATGGACCGCGCGACGATTTCACGGGGGATTCCTTTTGCCCAGTAGCAGTTCGTTAGGAATCCATGAATCATATCCAGATCAAGACGCGCCGGGTCGGTGCTCACGACATAGTCGCCACGGCAGTGCTCGATTGGGCTAACCATTATTTTTGATTCTACGGGCAATCTATTCCGAGACGCCGGATCAGATACGAATTGCTCGATTCTCCTCTGTGCCTCTGTGCCTCTGTGCCTCTGTGTCTCCGTGGTGAGTGCATCGTTTCTTAAAATGCCGTGCGCAAGAACGACACCAGATGCCACCCATCCATGTATTTATACGGCGTCTCGCCGGTCGTGTAATGGCCACAAGGCAGTACGGCCACTTTGTGATCCAATTCGTGGCGCGCAAACTCCGCTACAATTTCGCGCGAGAACTCCGGCAAGAAAGTCAGATCGTACGCTGCGTAAATGATCAAGGACTTCTTTGGCCAGCGAGAAAACTGATCGAAGTACGACATCGGACTAATCGCCAGCCAAACCTTGCGCAATTCGCCGAGATCAATCTGCTGCTCAATGCCTTGCCGGATGTGCCGCGTGGATTGGCCGTGCCACACCACATCTGCGAAATAGGTCGAGGCGTGATTGAATGCCGCTACTCGAATACGCGGGTCATGCGCCGCGGCAATGAACCCGTAGCACGAACCCAAGCTTGTGCCAACGACTCCAAGCTGGCTATAGCCTTGATGCTCCAGCCAATCGAGACAGCAGCGGATGTCAATGACTCCTTGCCGTGTGGCATCCAGCGTACGCCCAATATTGGCCGAGACTGCATAATCGGCTCGGCCAATTTCTGCTGGCATGCGGATGTCGTGATAAGGCATAGTCATTCGCAAAACGGCAATCCCCATGAGGTTCAAGACGCGGCACAAGCTCACATACGAAATCGCGTCGGAGTTCCAGTGGGGCAGAAGAACGACGGCCCGGCGTCCACGTGCTGGCAACCAACGTGCGTTGACGAGGTTGTTCTCAGGATAGGGACTCTTAACAGGCGAGGTAAAGCGCAGAAACTCGCCGTACGTTCCCTTCACCTTCGCCTCGAGTTTTGGGTCAGGAGTCTCGCGTGTCGAGAAGACCTGTACTTCGCGCTTCTCCACGCGGAAGTCAGTCGGACGGGTGTAGGAATAAAACTCCTCGCTGGCCCGGACTATTCGCTGGTTGTAATCGAGGAAGAATTTTTCAGGACTCGCCGCGGCCTGTCCAAGATGATATCCGTTGCGGCACGGCCAACTCTGAGCCCACTCCAACCCCCAATCCAGCGGACGCACGACACGGTTGTTGTCCACCGACGTGAGCCGGTGTTCCCAGTCGTACATCCACTGTGCGTAGCGGAAAGGCATGAGGAACTCTCTAGTCTAACAATTGAACGGACTGGATTTCGCGGGCGTGCAGTCAACAGCAAAAATAAGCAGTCAGCTGATGCTGAGAGCATTTAGCGGCAGCAGATTATGCCTTTGTCATTCCGACCGGAGGGACGAATCTGCTGTTGGCCGGCCGCGCATCAACTGCAGCCGACAGCAGATTCCTAAACGGCTGCGCCGTTTCGAAATGACAAACTCAAAAGAAGAGATACGAACAAGAAAATGCTTAGCTCACATACCGCCGTGGCACGCGTTTCGAGATATTACAGAGGATTTCGTAGGGCGTGCTGTTTGCCAGCTTCGCGTGTTCCAAGGCATCGACGCTGAGACCGTCGCCCGCCCCCAGCAGAATCACTTCATCCCCGACTGTGACGCCAGGAATACCAGTGACGTCGACAAGAGTGAGGTCCATGGAGATTTGGCCCACAATCGGAGCGTAGTGGTCTCGCACAATCACTCGCCCGCGATTTGACAGCTGGCGGTTATATCCATCCGCGTAGCCGACAGGCAAGACTGCGACATTGGCTGGCGCCTTGGTTACATACGTTGCGTTGTAACCCAAAGCGTGATTCGCTCCGAAGGTTCTCAGCGAAAGGATCCGCGTCTTCCAGGTGAGGATCGGCTTGACGGGCAATCGCAGCGTGCCACCACTCACTTCGCGCCCCGCACGCTGAAACGGCAGGTAGTATCCATAGAGCGCGACTCCCGGACGCACCATCGTGTTCCAAGTCTCCCGCCGGGAGATGACCGCGCCGGTATTAGCAACGTGCACGAATTTTGGCTGCAGTCCTGCCTGACGCACCATCCGAAGCGCCATATCGAAGTTGCGTTGCTGCTCTGCAACGGAAGGCGCATCCATCACCTCGGAGGCCGCCAGATGAGTTGAAATACCATCGACCGCCAAATTCTTCGCAGTAGCCAAAGATTGCAGCACGGACGGCAACTGGTCGGTAGTTACCCCCAATCGACCCATCCCGGTGTCCACTTTCAAATGCACCGGATGCTTGGAGACTCCGAGTGCGGCAGCCGCTTTATCGAGCGATTCGATCTGCCAAGGTTCCCAGACAGTCGGTGTGAGTTGGAGGCGAACGATTTCGTTTTCCTCGCCGCGCCAGAATCCGGTCATCAGCAGGATGTCCGCGCCGATGTCTGCGTCGCGCAGGGGAATTGCTTCATCGAGTGAAGTCACTCCCAGCCAATGGGCCCCCTCGGCTTCGAGGGCTCGCGAGCATTCCAGGGCGCCGTGTCCGTACGCATCTGCTTTTACGACCGCGCACACGGTCACATTGGCGCCAACATGCTTCTGCACGGTACCGAAATTTTGTCTTAGAGTTGCGAGGGAGACATCGGCCCATGTTGGCCGCGTCGCCGCACGACTCAGGACTTCTGCTGTAGTTGCCACTCTCGCGATTATATCGGGAGTAGCCGAAGGACTCAGGTTACGCTCGGGCTACTCCCGCCAACTACGCATCTTCAATTGCCACCTAAGATGAAGTTCACGGTGATGCGCGTTTCAACCTCAACTGCCTCGCCATTAAGAATGTAGGGCCGATACTGCCATTGCCTCACGGCATCAATCGCGGAAGCCACGAGCATCGGGTGTCCCGAAATGAGCTTCAGATTCTGCATTGATCCGTCTCTGCCGATCACAGCTTCCAAGATTACAGATCCTTGAATTCGAGCGTTCCTCGCGAGCGGTGGATATATAGGCTGGACGCGTCGAATCAAGCTGCCCTCCAGCATGCTGGATTGCCTGAACTCCCGCTTGATAGTCGGTGGTGCTGCGATCGTAGGCATAATTCGCGTTCCGATCGTCGGTAGCGGTAGTTCAGGACCGCCTCCAGCGTAAGGACCGGTATATATACCTCCATCAGGTCCCGTGGGTGGAGTGACTGGGCCATCAGTCCTGGCAATCGTGGGAGGGATTCTACTTGGAGCCATGATCCGACCGGTGTATGGAACGACGGGCATGAAAGAGCGTCTCGGACTTCCGGTGTTTTCTGGCGGAGGCCCGGAGTGCCTTCTAAAGAAACCCACTGGCGTGGACACGCTGCGCGAAGCCGGCAATCCCACCGTAGTCAGCAGCGGGATCATTAACAGCAATCCAATGACAACTGCTTGTAGTCCAAACGAAGTCAGTGTTGTCCAACCACGGCGACCGCGGTGGGTCCAGGAAGTTTCCAGCAGACGGTCGGCAAACATGGCATCCCTCCCAGCAAATGGAATTTATCTGCTGTTATGGACACCAGCAGTCGACTGCTTAGCGTCTTATCTCGAAAATAAAAAGGCCGCGTTTTCACGCGGCCATTTGGAACTTTTCCAACACTCGAGGTGTCTGGACTCCTCTGTTATTTCGGTGTATCGGGTTTCGGTACAACAGGTTTTACTGCACCCGTACCAGTCGACGGCTTCGGTGCCGATGGTTTCGCTGCGCCTCCAGCGCTCGGAGCGGGCGCCGCCACGCCGGACTGAACGTTGTATGCTTCGACCACGTTCTTCGTGATGTCGACCGCATCCGGATTCCACCAGAGCACTGGACTCTGAGGCCAAGGCTTCGATGTATCGACAATTAGCGTGTACCCATTCTCCTGAGCGTACTTCACCACGAGGGGAGCCATCTTTGAAAGAATGCGGCTCGCGATGTCCTGTTGCTGATTGCCGATTTCTTCCTGGGCATCCTGTACCGAACGATCAAACGTCTTTTGCTTGCTCTCGATCTGTTTTCGGAGCGTGGCCAGCGCGTCTTCGTTCAGCTTGTCCTGCTGCGTGCTGAGCTGCTTTTTCAAGCCTTCAAGTTCGTCGTTCGAGTTCTTGAGCTCTGCCTGCTTCGGCTCGTACTTCTTCTGAAGGACCTGCATATCACGCTGGCCTTCGTTGCTGCCGAAGATGGCATCCTGAATGTTGATGGTTCCCACCTTGCCGGGAACCGGCGCGGTAGTAGTGGCAGGTGTCGACGCCGCAGAGGGCGAAGAGGCAGCCGGACTCGATGGTGTGGCAGCGCTGCCGGTTTGGGCTAGTGCGGAGAACGTAAACGTCGCCGCCACCGCCAGAAGAACACGGAGAAACTTGCTTTTCATTGGGTCGCTTGAACTCCTTGGAACATGGTTCCGGGAATGAACTTCGAAAATCCGCTCTCAGATCGCTTCAGTCAACGCTGGGCCGCACTGAATGAGGTCCCCGCTGCGCTAGCAGCCGCCATCGGAAAGGCGGCACTGGATTCAGCCAGCATCGCACGCCAGGCAAACGGACTTGCCGTCCACTCCTCGAAAAATCACCTGTTGGCGTGGATCACAATAATTATAGTGATCTCGCTCTGGCCGCGTCAATCGTGACTAGAACGTGGTCGCCACCGTGAAACGGAACGTCTTTCTTGGCTCGCGCAGCAAGAATGTCGGCGAGTATACGTTGACCGCCTGTTTAAACGTGTAGTCCCCGGCCGCCCCGGCGGGGAACATGCTCCGCGTGACCGGAATCGGCGGAACCGCTTCCTGGTCCAGCCGCATCGGATTATAGGCCCAGTAAATACGGAACGGTGCATTGATCACGGGCAGGAACATCTGCAATTCCAGGCCGGTCGACATGCGTGTTTGCCAGTTCGTGAAACCAAGGACTTGCAATTCGTTGGAAGGCCTCGGGTTTAATACGCTCCCGCCAACGCAGTTAAAACCTGCATCCAGTTGAGGACAGCCGAAAGGTGTGCTGACCACCTGGTCGTATTGCAATTGCGCGATCTGCAGCTGCGAGCGCCGAATAATCGGGTCGATACCAGCATCGACGAAAGGAACAATCGCAACTGGGCCAAAGATGTAGTACCGATATTCCAGATTGCCCCATGCGCTTAGGTCACCGCCAGGGAAGACGATCTGATCAACAGGAATGGGTACTGTCCAATTCCCAAGGCGTGGATTCGTGGGGTCCTTCGGGACTGGAGTTCCATCAGGATTCGTCAACGTGATGACATTCGAACTGGGCAGGTATGCAACTGGTGAAACAGAACGGATATCGAATCCACGGATATCGTTTTCGCCGCCCATATAGAAGCGCTGGAATGGAGGCGCCACCAGTCCACCGAATCCACTGATGAACGAGCCGTTCACGCTAAACCCGATTGTGTTCTTGCCTTTCTGAATCGGATGAAAACGCTTGTACTGTACGATTGGGCGAATGGAACGTACTGTGCCGCCCAGTCCGGCGAACTCCGCGCCAACGGTCAGTTGATGTCCGCGGTGAGGCGAAATGCCGCTGTCCAACGTATTGAACGAGAAGTTGGGGAAGATCTTGCTGGTGATGATGCCGTTCACCGCGTTTGGCCCCGAGATTCCACGGAACGCGATGAAATCAAACAGGCTCTTGGATGCTGTACTCAGCGGAAGCAGTGTTGATCGATCGAGAGAGTAAGTGATACCGACTCTCTTGAATGACCGCCTCAGCGGATAGCTCAATGAGGTCGTGAATCCCACGCTCGACTGCGAATAGTTCTGCAAGTTCTGCAGCACCGCCGAGGAGAAGTTCAGGTTTTGGCCACTGAAGATTGAGAGTTGGCGCGCCTGGTTGTAATTGATTTTGTTCCCGAAGACCGTAAACCCGAACTGTAAAGGCCGATCGAACATGTAAGGCTGCGTGTATCCAAACAGGACGCTGCGCGCCAGGTTTCCGAGGCTGATCTGCACCTGCAAAGTCTCGCCACGGCCAAGGAAGTTGTTGGTCGAGTAATTCAACCCGATGAACGCGCCCTCCAGCCCGCTCACGCCACCGTTCAGGCCGATGCTGTTCTTGCCCTTTTCGTGGACGTGAAGGGTGAGGTCTACTTGTCCATTTTTCTCGTCCAGTTTCTTTTCTGTGACGTTCGGATCATCGGCCTTCAGCTGATCGAAATACGACAGCTGATTGAGGCGCAAGAGGCTCAATTCCCAGAGGCGTGAGTTATAAACGCCACCCTCTTCGAGGGCGAGTTCCCGGCGAATGACTTTGTCTCGAGTCGTCGTATTTCCCGCGAACTCGATGCGTCGCACATAGAACTGTTTGCCTTCGTCAATATCGATTTCCAGAAACGCGAGCTTTTTGTCATCGTCGAAGGTTGTCGAGGGTACACCGGTGTAGTTGATGTACCCGAATTCTCCGTATGCCTTACGCAGATTCTCCAGTCCTTTTGCGATTTTTTCCCGGCTGAAAATGTCCCCATCCCTTAGTGGGAACATAGAGCGCAACGCCGCTGTATTCGAGATCGCCTTGTTGTTCTTAAAGGTGATCTTGCCGAGCCGGAACTTATCGCCCTCATCAATCGGCATGGTGATGTCCACGGCTTTACCCGGTCCAGACTGCAGCAGCGGAATATGGGGCCCTTTATGGCCTGTGTCGTGGATATTCGTCTTCGGGTCGCCGACGTTTGCCTTGAAATAACCGCGATTCTGGTATTCCGCCCGCACCCGCTCGGTATCCTCTTCAAGCTTGGTGGCGTCGTAAGTCTTGGCAAAGAGACTTTCCAGGAATATCGAATGCGGAATACCGATCGGCTTCAGGTTCTTCATGGCTGCGCGCAGAACGCGGTGATTGATGCTCTTATTGCCCTGGAAGATGATCTTGCCGACCTTGACCTTCGGACCTTCCTTAACCACGAAAACAATGCCCACAGCGGCCGGTGGAATCGGACGTACCTCGGTTCGAATCGTGGCGAACTGGCGTCCGTGCTCGGAGAGTAACTGCTTGATCGAGTTTTCAGCCTTCTTGATGCGAGTCGGATCGTACTGACTCTCAACGACTAAGCCGACTTTGTCCTGCTTAAACCGGTCGAGAACATCGCTGTTGGAGACGGAACCCAGCCCCACATACTCGATCGTGCGAATTGTCTCCTTCTCCTTAACCTGGACGATAATTCGCCAGCCCTTCGGCGTTTGTTCACGCAAGAACTTGATGTCTTGGAAGTAACCGGTGTTCCAAAGGGAGTTGAAGTCGCGTTCAAGCGCAGACTGGTCGTATATGTCGCCAGGCTTGGTGAAGATGCGCGAGCGGATAGTGTCGGCCGGAATACGGCGGTTGCCAGTTACATTGATCTCGGAGATAACGTCGGTTTGCGCCGACGCGAGGCTGGCACCACCAAGAACAAGCAGCGTCAGAGCGACAAACCACCCGAAGGCTTTACCCAGCTGCTTCCAAAACCGCTGAAATGAAGGAGATGGCCCACACCAGACCCGGCAAAAACGCGGGCCTTGGGGCACGACAGGGTTCTCCGGATGAAAGCGAAACGGAATCGCTAAGACCTCAGCCTCTGGGATGTAAGAAAACTGCAATTATACGGTAGATCACGGGATAGCGTCCAAGCTGCGACTCTCAGTTTCGAATCTCAGGTCGCTTCGAAAACTCGCGTCGGATAAGCAGTTAGCACTTCGCCGGTTGTAATTTGGCGATCTACGACTGTTCAGTGGCCACAGACTTTCTCCACTTCAACCAAGACGGAATAAAACGTAGCGGAGTTGCCCATATCGGTAAGTTTTTCTGAGGTTAAGCTGTTGATACTCTGAAAGCCCGGTGTCATCTTCGCCCAGTTGAGAGTGGCGGACACGACTCCCGGTTGCACTTTTCCATCCACTCTCGCCTTTAGCAGGATCTCTCCTCGCCGATTGAATACGCGGACCTGGTCGTCTTCGGCGATGCCGCGACTGTTTGCATCAGCCGCCGAGATTTCCAATAGGCCGGGTTCTTCCATCTCCTCCACCGCCGGGACATTTGAAAATGTGGTATTGAGGAAATTGTCCGCCTTTCGTGCCAGCAATTCGAGCGGGAATCCATCTCCATTTCTTCCATGTCGCGACTCATCAGGAGGCGTGAACGCAGCCACAGGATCCAATCCCAGCCCTTTCAGTCCTTCGCAGTAAAGCTCAGCCTTCCCGGAAGGTGTGCGGAATCCCCCATTCGCAAACGGCAGAAATGGTTCCGTCTCGGAGTATGTGGCGGCCCCCGCAACTGACGGCGTTCCGGCGGAGCGAAAATCCGCGCTTCCTGAGGCCGGGAGTTGAGAGGAACTCGAGAAATTCATCCGGGCTGGCCCTTGTTCTAACCGCTCCCGACGCATCCCCTGCATCCATGGATGTTCAGATTCCAGGGCGGCCTCGATCATTTCGTCCACACTCTCTCGAAAGCAGTCGTCTTCGAATCCCATTCGCTGCGCCATTGCCCGAAAGAGTTCGACGTTGGAACGGCACTCGCCCAGAGGATCGATTGCCTGATTGGAGACCTGCAAGTAATAGTGGCCGTAACCTTTCTGGAGATCCTTGTGCTCGAAGAAGGTCGTAGCTGGCAGGACAATATCGGCGTAGTCGGTCGTATCGGTGAAAAACTGCTCGTGGACCACAGTTAAAAGATCAGGCCTCGTGAGACCTCGAATTACTTCTCGATGATTAGGGCATACCGCCGCAGGATTCGACCCGTAGACGAACAAAGCTTTGACGGGAGGATCTGCCACGTCATTCAGTGCCCTGCCCAACTCGACCATGTTGATGGTACGGGCATCGTGTCCCAGCGCCGTCTTCATCAGGTCAGGTCTTTTCAAATGCGGGGTGTTGAGGGCTGCCGCACCGCTGGTAGACATCTGCAATCCACCGCCGACTTCAGTCCAGGAACCGGTGATGCAAGGGAGCATTGCAACGCATCGCGTCGACATTCCTCCTCGCTCCGACCTCTGGATGCCATAGTTCAACCGAATCGCTGCCGGTCGCACCGTCGCATATTCGCGCGCGAGCCTTCGGATATCGTGGGTAGTGATACCTGTCCATTGGGCGACGCGCTCCGGCGGATAATCCTTCACTCTCTCGCGCAACTGCTCAAAGCCGAGCGTATATCTCGAAACGTAATCTGGATCATGCAGATTCTCACCTATGATGACATGTATCATCCCCAACGCCAGAGCAGCGTCTGTACCGGGATTGATGGGCAGATGCCAGTCGGCGCAGGCTGCCGTCCGAGTGCGATAGGGATCAATCACCACCAGTTTGGCGCCATTTCGCCGCGCTTCGGCGATAAATGGCCACAGATGCACATTATTGGCATGAATGTTCGAAGCCCAAGCAATGATGTACTTGGACTGTCGGAACTGCTCAGGCTCGGTACCCAATTTGACGCCGAGAACGGACTCGAGTCCGGCCTCCCCTGCTGCAGAGCAGATGGTGCGTTCCAGTTGCGAAGCCCCCAGTCGATGGAAAAACCGCCGGTCCATCGACCCGCCATTCAGCGCTCCCAATGTCCCGCCGAACGAGTAAGGCAGAATCGCCTCACTGCCGAACTCGCGGGCAATAGCGCGAAATCGTGACGTAATCTCGTCGAGAGCCTCGTCCCAAGAAATCCGCTGCCAAACTGACGAGTCGGCTGAGCTGGAGACAGCCGACATTGGCTGCCCGGGGCCCTTAGAGCCCACCCTGCGCATCGGATACAATACTCGATCCGGCGAATAGACCCGATTCAGATACTTCGCGACCTTCGCACACAAAAAACCACGCGTCACAGGATGTTCCGGATCTCCTTGGATCTTTGTCGCCCGCCCATCCTGCACCGTAATCAGCACACCACAAGCGTCGGGACAATCGTGCGGACACGCTGCTTTCACGACCTGCTTCATGGCTTATCGATTATACGGGGATGGGTACCGTATTCTTGCGCGTTCTTTGCGCGAGATAGGGCGCTTTGATTTTTGGTGATTAGGGAAAACCGAATCGAGAAGAAGATAGCTCTACTTGATCTCCATCACTTCTTTCTCTTTCGCCTTGCTCATCTCTTCCATCTTCTTGATCTCGCCATCGGTCAATTTCTGAATTTCATCGAGCGATCGTTTTTCGTCGTCTTCAGTGATTTTTTTGTCTTTCAGTGCCTTTTTAATGGCGTCATTGCCGTCTCGGCGAATATTGCGTACCGCTGTCCGGTGCTCCTCGAGCGCACGATGCAAATGCTTCACCATGTCCTGCCGTCGCTCCGTGGTCAGCGGCGGCACCGGGACGCGGATCATCTTTCCATCATTCATCGGATTCAATCCGAGATCGCCGCTGCGGATCGCCTTCTCAATCGCTGCAAGTTGCGAGGGATCAAAAGGCTGGACGGTAATTAACTGCGGCTCCGGTGCGTGCACTTGCGCGACCTGGTTCAGAGGCATTTGTGCGCCGTAGGCATCCACCGTCACTCCATCCAGCATATGGACTGACGCGCGGCCCGTTCGCGTTGCCGCCATCGCCTTGCGAAAATCCTCGACCGCTTTATCCATGCGCGTCTTCAATTGCGCATAAGTATCTTTCAGCCCAGCAATTGAGGCCATGACTGCCATAGAGGAGTTCCTCCCAATCAAAACGTCGAATTATAAACCCAAGTTCGCCACCGCGGATGTACGCAGATCTGCGCGGATTGAAGAGGGTGGAAGTGCGCCCAGATGACCTCAGAACAATCGACTTTCGATGATCGTTTTGAATCCGCGTTCGTCCGCGTGAATCCGCGGAGAATAGTTATGCGCTAACGACCGAACCAATCTTCTCGCCCAATACGACGCGCTTGATGTTGCCGTGTTGATTCAAACTAAAAACAACAATGGGCAGATTGTTGTCCTTGCATAGCGAGATCGCGGTTGAATCCATTACCTTGAGTCCCAGCTTCAAGACATCCATGTAGGTGATGTGATTGAATTTCCTGGCACCATCGACCTTCATGGGATCGGCGTCGTAGATCCCGTCAACCTTTGTGGCCTTCAAGATCGCGTCGGCCTTGATCTCCATTGCACGGAGAGACGCAGCTGTGTCGGTCGAGAAATACGGATTGCCAGTCCCGCCTGCAAAAATCACAACGCGATTCTTCTCCAAGTGTCGCATTGCGCGTCGCCGGATAAACGGCTCCGCCACTTGGTTCATTTCAATCGCAGACATCACGCGCGTGTATGTGCCTTGCTTTTCTAGAGCGTCCTGCAGAGCCAGGGCATTGATGACCGTAGCCAGCATACCCATATGGTCAGCGGAAACGCGGTCCATGTCCTTGGCTTGTTGTGCTACGCCGCGGAAGAAATTACCGCCGCCAACCACAATGGCAATCTGTATCCCAAGCTTTTGAACCTCGGAGATTTCTCCAGCGATTTCGTGAATGCGCTTGGTGTCGACACCGAAGCCCTGGTTCGCGGCAAGCGCCTCGCCGGACAGTTTGAGCAGGATTCGTTTATAAGCAGGGTTTGTCGTCGTCATCGAGAGTTTCCGTATCGCCAGTGCGTACTGGTTGTTGTTCGGGCGCCCCGCCCGCGCACCCGACTGGAGCAGAACAGCTTACACAAAAAAGGCGCCCCGCAGGGCGCCTGAATTACTCAGCCTTTGGCTCGGTAGGTTTGGTGATTGCGATAGTCTCGCCCGCGTCACCTACCTTAAAGCGTGCAAAGCGTCGCACGGCGATGTTCTCGCCAAGCTTACCGACCTTTGACGCAATCAGTTGGCTAATCGAGATGGTCTGGTCCTTGATGAAAGGCTGTTCAAGCAAGCAGACTTCTTCGTAGAACTTCTCCATCTTGCCATTGACCATCTTCTCGGCGATGTGTGCCGGCTTACCGCTCTTGATGGCCTGGTCGAGATAGATTTCCTTTTCGCGCTTAAAGTCGGCTTCCGTGACATCCTCTTTGCGGACGTACTTCGGATCGCTGGCCGCGATGTGCATCGCGATATCGTGCACCAATTCCTTGAAGTCATCCGTGCGCGCCACGAAGTCGCTCTCGCAGTTGACCTCGACGATCACGCCAATCTTGCCGCCAGCGTGGATGTAGCTCGCCACCGATCCCTCGTTGGCAACCCGTGTCGCTTTCTTGGCGGCGACAGAGACGCCTTTTTTGCGCAGAACCACGACGGCCTGCTCCATGTCACCTTTGGCTTCGGTCAGAGCCTGCTTGCAATCCATCATCGGAGCCCCGGTCTTCTCCCGGAGTTCTTTTACTTGTGTCGCTGAAATATTCACTGTCGTAGTACCCATAAGGTTTTCCAGTTTTGCGTTTCTAGTTTCGAGTGATTGCGATGTCAGTGTTCCAGGCCACCCGAAACTTGAAACCTGAAAGTGTAAAAATAAACCCGCGCCGGACGACCCGCGCGGGTCTGAATCTAATGCCCGGTATGTCACTGACTCAAGCTAACGACCGACGACTGAAGGGACGCCTTTAAACGGTCTGGCTCTCGACTTTCGGCAAGTCAGCGTCTTCGTTCGCCACCGGTTTCTTGTGCGTTCCCGGTCCCAACACCTCTTCCATGCTGATGTCTTCACCATCGGCGGCATACGCAGCGCCGCTGGCATCGGTAGCACCCTCGGCCGGAGCTTCAGCAGCGGCATTCTCCGCCTGCTGTGCCTCGCTAATACCGGCGCTCAAATCGGCAATCTGCTTGTCGGTCATCAGCTGTGCGCCTTCGGCGATTGACTCCGAAATTTTCGACGTGAACAGCCGGATCGCTCGCAACGCGTCATCGTTGCCCGGGATGACATAATCCACTTCCGTCGGATCGCAGTTCGTATCGACAACAGCGACCACGGGAATGCCCAACTTGCGCGCTTCGCGCACCGCAATCTGTTCTTTGTTCGAGTCGATCACAAAGATCGCGTCGGGCAGGCGGTTCATATTCTTGATGCCGGCCAGGTTGGCCTGCAAGTGCTTCCGCTCGCGCTCGAGCTTGATAACTTCTTTCTTCGGCAGAAGCTCGTACCGGCCATCGGTGGCCATGTCGTCGAGCTCTTTTAGCCGTTTCACCGATTTTTGTACGGTGACCCAGTTGGTGAGCAGTCCGCCCAGCCAGCGCTGGTTGATGTAGAATCCGCCGCATTTCGTCGCCTCTTCGGCGATCGCATCCTGCGCCTGGCGTTTGGTTCCCACGAACAACACAATCTTGCCGTCGGCCGCCAAATCCTGCACAAATTTCGACGCCTCTTTGAACATCTTCAGCGTCTTCTGCAAATCGATGATGTAAATCCCGTTGCGCTCTCCGAAGATGTATTCCTTCATCTTGGGATTCCAGCGCTTGGTTTGATGCCCGAAGTGAACACCCGCTTCGAGCAACTCCTTCATTGTGATAGTAGCCACGTTTCTCCTTTTTTAGTCTGCATCCTTTGCGCTTGACTTGCCGCTCAGGATTGCCATTCCGTCCCCGCGCCGCGAGGCACGGAAGAATTGAACACCAAAATTGTTATTAGTCCTGAGTCCGGAGTCGCGAGATAACCTCGGGACTCCGGACCCGTAGCTCGGGACTGCAAGCGTTTAACGCTTGCTGAACTGGAAGCGCTTACGCGCGCCCTTTTGTCCGTATTTCTTGCGCTCTTTGCCGCGCGAGTCGCGACTGATCATGCCCTCGGACTTCAGCTTCTTGCGCAATTCCGCATTGAATTGCATCAACGCGCGCGCGATGCCGAGTTTCACTGCATCCGCCTGCCCACGCACGCCGCCGCCCAATACACTGGCAACAACGTTGAACTGAGCCGCAGCATCCGCCGACGCCAACGGAGACTTGGCTGCGGAGCGTTGCGCCGGAGTTACAAAGTATTCTTCAAACGCACGCCCGTTGACCTTGAAATCTCCGCTGCCCGGACGCAAATACACACGGGCAATCGCCGACTTGCGGCGTCCCGTTCCGTAGTATTGAACCAACTCTGCCATTTAGCTCTTAGCTCCTGGCTCCTAGCCTCCAGCTAAAACCAGAAGCGGAACCCAAAAATTTGTCATCCTGAGCGAAGCGAAGAATTCCTACTCCCTCAGCAACGTTCGCTACGACACCGCAACTTTTCGCGGCTTGTACTCTCGCACTTCCAACTTGAAGTCCTGCGGCTTTTGCGCCTGATGCGGATGTTTATCGCCCTTGTACACATTCAGCTTCGACAGCATATGTGCCGCCAACTTGTTCTTGGGCAGCATGCGCCGCACCGCAGCTTCCACAATCGCTTCCGGCTTGCGCTCGAGCCGTTTCTTATATTCTTCAGTCCGCAGTCCACCGGGATATCCCGTGTAGTGCTGATAGAGCTTGCTCTCGGCCTTAACGCCGGTCGTGCGAACCTTCTCCGCGTTGATCACAATGACGTGATCTCCGGTGTCGATAAACGGCGTGTACCGCGGATTTTCTTTGCCCATGAGGATGCGCGCCACCTGCGAAGCCAAGCGTCCGAGCGTCTGCCCGTTCGCATCCACGACGTACCACTTGCGCACAATTTCCACCTGTTTGGGGAAATACGTTGACATCGGAACTCTCCCAGATTTGAAAAAAGGCTGCGAAAGAAAACCGCTCGTTGATTCCCCTGACGAGGACGCCAGGACCATCAGGCGGGCAACCACACTACTACCAAAGTCTTTACGATAGCGTAACTTTTAAACCGTTGTCAACGCAATGTTACGGGCGATTGTGTGCGCCGGAAGCCTAGATTCCCGGATTGCTACTCGTACGCCAGCGCCTCAATCGGGTCTCGGCGCGCCGCCTTAAACGCTGGATACAAAGCTCCGGCAATGGCACCGAAAACGGCAATCATCGTCGCGCGCATCACCCAGAGGTTGCTCCAGTAAAGCCTTTGTACCGGGCGCACCTCGATAATTGCGTGCCGCACGGCCAGGCTGATGATGATGCCCGCGATAATGCCTACTCCCGCCAACAGAAGGGTTTCACGGAGTACTACGTTGACGATATACAGCTTTGAAGCACCCAGTGATTTGAGGATCCCGATTTCCCGTGTGCGTTCCATCACAGCGGTGTACATCGACTGGAAAATCACCAAGAATCCAACGATTATGGCAATGCCGATCACAATTTCGATTGCAACGTTGAACCCCGGCAGGTTATCCGGGGTCATCATCGACAAATACTCCGACATGGAGCGCACAGCGTACTGCTCCATCCCCTGTTTTTCTTTGATGGCCTGCGTCACGGCGTCCATGTTCGCCGGGTTGTCGAGTTTCACGTAAAAGACTGAAGCGCGTCCCTCGGCGCCAGTCAGTTCCTGCATCGTTGTCAGAGGCAGGAACTTCCGGCCTCCTTTTCCGTGGGGAACGATTCCGCAGATGCGGAATGAATTGCCAAGCACCTGAATGGACTGACCCACTTTCATGTGGTTCATGCTGGCAAAAAAGTCGTCGACGATCACGTCGTTCGGACCTTGAAAGGGCCCCCCTGACAGGTACACGAACTTGGGAGGGAGTTGATCATAAGTCGCCAGATCGATGCCGTAGACGATTTCGAGGGGTTTTTGGCTGAAGGCCCAAATAACTGGAGCCGCGACGCTCACGTGAGGAATACTGAGCAACACCTTGCCAACCTTCACTGAAATTGGGGCGCCCGACATTCCAACCAGCGCCGACGAGCCCGGCGGTTGAACCAGCAGATCAGCTCCCACACCCATCTGGCTCTCGCGCGATCCGGTGAGATAGCCATAGAAAACAGCAACGACTAGCAGGATCATTGCCACTTCGAGCGCTACGGCACTCATTGTGATCAAAGAGCGTGTCGGCCGGTGCGCCAGATTGGCAACCACCATCTTATTCATCATAGGGAAACAGAGAGTCTATCCTAACGCGGGTGCCCATCCGCGGTGATAGCGGCGGCTTGAGATCTTAACTTCTCTGAATGTGCTACTGGTTTCCGATCGGCATCGCCAGACTGGATTGTGGCCGATCAAGATGCACAACCTGCGCGCCGGCGGGCTGCTGCAGAACGAACTGCTGGTCCGTCAGCGGTTTATTGATTTCCACCTTCAGCATGTTCAGCGTGATGTCGTATTCCTCTTGCGGCCGGTAAATCTCGATGCGCGAAGGATAGCTGAACCCATCGTAGTCCTTATATTCAGCGTATTTCGCATCGGTCGCAACCTTTCCGTCCTCGCTGTATATGAACTGCCGGCGTGGCTTCAAATCGGTGCGGCCAAAGATGATCTTGCGCTCCAGAATCCAACCATTCGCGGCCTTTTTTATCACCGTCAGCTCGTAATCATCCTGGAGCACGCGGTGGCCTTTCGAGTCGTGAAGGGTCTCATAGCCATTTTCCAGAACAGCGATCTCATTGTTAGGGTCGATATGCCGGATCAGCAAAGCTTCGTAAATATTCTGCGGGCGGATGTTCTCCATTGGTTGGGTCACACTCAATGCCGTGACCTGGTTTGGTCCAACGACGAACCGGTTTTTGGGAGGAATCCAGAGTTTGAACTCCTGCCCATCGCTGACCATATCGAATGCTGTGGTGCGGACAAACGGCATCAGGCCGATCATGTGTAGGGAGTCGGGTTTCCTCGCCAACACGTACCCCCGAATCTCTTTGTAGTCGGTGACGTGTCCCTTCTTGATCCCCCCGGAAGAGCTGTCAATGTCTACTGTGGCTTTCAGGGTGTGGATGGCTTCTGCCTGCTGATTGATGCTGTCGATCAATCCTTGCTGGGAAGAGTCCTTCAGTGGTGCCTTGGAGTACTGCTCTTCCACCGGGCGGGTATGAAACAGGCATCCCACTGTGGGGAACAAGGCTAACAATAATAACGAGGTAAGAAACGGCGATCTACTTCTCATCAGGGTATTAAGGTGCCTCTATGAACATTTGAGTATACCGGAATTTAAAGGGTTCAAAATGTTCTGGTTAAAAGAGTTAGTCCGGCAGATCTGCCAGTTGACATCAGGATAAAGCATCCCGAGGGCCCCACACCGGAATGCTCGGTGAGAGGCTTGCCGCTCCGAATGTCAATGAGCCCACCTGAAAGCCGTATCACTATCGTCAGGTCCGAATCATCCAAACTGTCGTCTACACTGAGGCTTAGAATGCGCAAGATTGTCTGGCTGTTTTTCATCGTGGTGCTCGCCGCGGCGGGATGGCTCGCATGGGCCCTACTGTCGCCCACGGAGCCATCAGGCCAGACCTTTGTCATGCTGCGCCCCGGCTACTCCACGCGCCACATCGCCACGGAACTCAAAAATGCAGGAGTGATTCGGAGCCAGGAAACTTTCATCCTCTGGCACTACATTCACCGAGGCCGATCCCTCAAGGCTGGCGAATATCTCTTCGACAAGCCGGCGAACATCATCGACATCCAGAAGCGTCTCCGTCGGGGCGACATCTATTTCCATACGGTGGTCGTGCCGGAAGGCTTCACGATGTTCGACATCGCGCGTGCCATCGAGGCTGCGGGACTCGGCCCCGGGGACGAATTCCTCAAGGTCGCCAAATCCGACACTCAACTTATCGCCGACATAGCGCCGAATGCGACCTCCCTCGAGGGCTATCTTTTCCCCGACACTTACGAATTTTCTCGCATGATGACCATGCAAGAAATCGCTGCCGACATGGTCTGCCAGTTTCGCGTGGTCGCGAAAGAAATAGGTTTGATTGCGGCGGAGCCGGGGCCAAGCGGAGTAGAAAGCATTTCAAAACGTTCTGGCCATCTTTGCGGGACGGTGATCATCCAGGCAAAAGATGCCGCTGAACCGCGCTCAATCCGAGCCGAGGAACTGAATCTGCTGGAACGCACGGTTACGATGGCATCGATTGTCGAAAAAGAGACTGCTGTTCCCGAAGAACGGCCAGAGGTGGCCGGGGTTTATTACAACCGCTTGGCTAAGCACATCGCGCTCGACGCCGACCCTAGCATTATTTACGCCGAATTGCTGGCTGGAGCCTATCAAGGAGCACTGCATCATGCAGACATGAGTTTCAGTTCTCCCTATAATACGTATCGAAATGCTGGCTTGCCCCCCGGGCCCATCGCAAATCCCGGACGCAGCGCACTGGAAGCTGCTATGCATCCCGCCCAGACGGAGTATTACTATTTCGTCGCAGATGCTCAAGGCCATCATCGCTTCGCCCGCACCATGCAGGAACACAACCAGAACGTGATCGCATACCGCAAGGCAATGCGCGGGCGCTAGCGTCTATCCGCAGAAATGTGACTTCGGGCTCCGGCCTCAGTCGTTTCTCCATCGTTCGTTCCAGAGCCCGACGTCCCGCTATAATCGGCCCGTGGACAACGCAAATCGAGTCCTAGGCTTGGACGTAGGCGCAAGGCGAATCGGCGTCGCCATCTCCGACCCGCTGGGCATCACCGCCCAAGGGTTGGACACGCTCCACCGCAAGAACAAGAAGTACGATTTCTCGTTCCTGCATCGCATTATTCGCGAATACGATGTCAAGGAGATCGTTGTCGGTCTCCCCCTCCGAATGTCCGGGATGGAAGGTATTCAAGCCGAGAAGATTCAGTTATTTGCACAGGATCTTCGTCGACATTTCAAACTCCCCGTCCACCTTTGGGACGAGCGCCTCACCTCCGTCGAGGCTAACCGCCTGCTTCGTGAAACAGACTTATCGATAGAAAAACGGGGACAAGCTGTCGACCGTATGGCTGCCATCCTGATCCTTCAAAGCTGGATGGAGAGTCGGCGCCGGCCCTCCCTTGCCTTCCCTAGTGCCGAGGAGTAGCATATTTACAGTACTTTACAGGCTTCTCCCCACTAACCTTCCGCCTTCTGGGTGCCTTTTTATGAGTATTCCCGATCTGAATTTTCACATTGGTGACAAAGTCGTTTATCCCAACCACGGCGTCGGAGTCATTGAACAGATCAGCAGCCGCTCAGTCGGTCCAACGGTTGAAAGGTTCTATCTCCTGCACATCAAAGCCAGCAGCCTGAAGGTAATGGTTCCTTGCAGCAACGCAGGAAGCGTAGGCCTTCGCCGGGTCGTCCGGAACGGCGAAGTTCAAAAAGTACTTGATCTGCTTTCGATTGGAGAGAGTAACGGCGGAGGCGACTGGAAGGACCGATTCAAAGAGAACTCCGACCGCATGCGCACGGGATCTCTGCTCGAAGTGGCGGGCGTTTTGAAAAATCTGATCGCCCTGCATCAGGCCAAGCCCTTGTCCTTTCGTGAAAAAAAGATGCTGGAGCGGGCGCGCTATCTCCTCGTCAGTGAGCTGGCCATGGCCCGCAATTGCGAGGAATCCAAAATCGAAGAACTCCTCACTATGACGCTGGCGAAGTGCAAACTGCGATTCCCGGAAGCCGCCGAATTCCAAGCTTAGAACACCGGATTTCCCGACCCTTCAAGCGAAGCCGAACGTATAATCTCGCCCCATGGCAACCAAAGAAGTGCCGTTTGGCGTAGACCGATCTCTTCTCCGCCTGGACGGCTCAGACCCGTATCTCTGTCTTCACTTCGCCATCATTTACGTTCGGGATCTGGACCGGAGCCTGCACTTTTACGTCGATCAACTGGGATTTCGCGTGGTCGTCGACCACCGTTTTGAGAACGGTAATCGCTGGATCGAAGTCGCGCCTCCAGACGGTAACGCGCATCTGGGATTCGCGCTCCTACAACCTGACGATGATCCCGACAAACTGATTCGTCCCGAGTCGCTGGTTTGGTTTATTACCGAAGACGTCTACCGAAAATATGAGGAGTGGAAAGCGCGAGGCGTGAAGTTTCGATATCCGCCAGAAGTTCCGGTCTGGGGCGGCATTCACACGCGCTTTGAAGATCCGGATGGCAACTCTTTCGGACTTGCGGGCTTTGACGAACTCACACGCAGTGTCGAATCACAACGCCGCGCGCTCGGTCTGAAGATCGAGTCCGAACGCCGCGCCGCCCAGGAAATTGAGATCGCGAAGCAGGTGCAGGCACGTTTGTTCCCTCAAATCCATCCAGAGGCTAAAACGCTTGAGTATGCCGGTCTCTGTGTGCGAGCTCGTCAGGTTGGTGGAGACTACTTCGACTTTCTCGATCTCGGCCAGCAACGCCTGGGACTTGTCATCGGGGACGTTTCGGGGAAGGGCATCGCAGCAGCCCTGCTCATGGCTAATCTTCAGGCGAACCTGCGCAGCCAGTGCGCCGGTGCGTGCACTCATCCTGAGCTTTTTCTGCAGTCGGTGAATCACCTGTTCTTTGAAAATACGATAGAGAGCGCTTATGCCTCCCTCTTCTTTGCCGAATACGACGATGACTCCCGCTGCCTTCGCTATGCCAACTGCGGTCATCTTCCAGGAATCGTCCTTCACCCTGATCGCACGTGCGAACGCCTCGGATCAACGGGGACTCTGCTCGGGCTCTTTCCCAAGTGGGAGTTTTCGATTGCGGAAAGCGTATTGGCTCCCGGAGATATATTTGCTCTCTACACGGATGGCGTTACGGAAGCAAATAATGAAAAGGGCGGAGAGTTTGGAGAAGATTTGCTATTGGAGAAGCTAAATGAATATCGAGATTTGGATTGTGAATCTATGGCGCAAGCGTTAGCAGGAGACGTCCGAACCTTCAGCCCTAAGGAGCAGCACGACGACATCACGCTGATCGTAGCCAGATGTAAGTGACTAGGAAGTTCTCGCGGCGTGGAAACAAGCTTCCAGCTCAAGAACTTCGGAGGGCACCCAGTCCGAAGGGTGAACTTTTGAAACTCCGAAAGCCTAAACTTATTTGTGTGGATCGAACTCCAGCTTGACAGTGAGTGTCTCGTCCGCGGCCGCGGGCGCATACTTCCAGGACTTCACCGCTTTCATCGTCGACTGTCCCAGGATTGGGTTTCCGCCCAGCAGTTTGACGTTTCTCACCACCCCATTCGGCGAAACCTGAACCTGCACGCGCACCACTCCTCCGATGTAAAGCTTCTTCAGAGCATCGGGATAATCTGGCTCTACGCGCGTGATTACCTTCCGCTCACTCTCTTGCGCAACTGCCCGGGCTGGCCCGATCACTCCGAAAAAAAGGCTGCTTATCAGAAGCACACCCACCGGAAGTCGAAACCCGATCCTTTGAGTTAACCGGCGGGGTGCCTGTCCCATGTTCGACATTGCTCCCCCTCGTACTGCGTCTATGGCAGTTCCATACTCAACTGATAAACCTCTTGCGTGCTGCGGTCCTTCACGAACATGAAGGATCCGTCCGCGGCCCGCCCCACCCAAGGACCTAGTGCCCCTGGATAGCGTTCGAGATTTCCAATCTCGAATACCAACTCCGCCTCGGTTGCTCCAACCTTCATCCGCCGAATTGCTTCAGTTCCGGTCACGAAATCATCGAAATACAGATAGCGGCTGTCGGCCGACCAGACGGGATAACTGAACGCTCCGGCCGGTTCCTTCAGCCACGTCGTCCATTTCTGCGTCTTGAAATCGAACAGCATCATGTCCGTGCCATTTGGCGACATCGCGGCGATGTAACTCCCATCCGGAGACCACCGCGGACTGAATAAGCCTTCAGACCCAGGGATGGTGGCAATCTCGTGCGTCTTGAAATTGATGATCCGGATCTTAAGACCATTCTGATCACGGTTATATTCGCCGAACATCATCCGTTCGCCGTCTGGAGACCAGTTCGCATCGATCTGGCTACCGTTCTCTGTCAGCATTTCGTGCGCATCTCCCCCTTGCGTTGAGACCAGAGACAGCTTCCACGAACCGCCGGGTTTCACGCTGGCAAATGCGATCTGCTTGCCGTCCGGAGACCAGTGCGGCAGGGCAGCGCGTTCGGAATCCGAAGTCAGCTGCAGCCGATCGGAACCGTCGGCTCGCGCTCTCCACAAGGTGCCTTCTGGAATTGCGACGTATGCGATCCACTTACCATCGTTCGAAAAGTCAACATCTGTCGCCGATAGTCCCTCGATCAGCGGAACGAATTGCTTCTTCTTTGCCTCGTACTTCACGATTTCAACCGTTGGCTGCACGCCAATCGCCCATAATGTTTTTCCGCGTCGCGCTGGAAACGCATTTCCAAATGACATCGGGCCAGACGTGATTTGCGTCGGGGCCGAAATCTTCCCGGATTTTGATTCGGACAACGCCCAAAGGCTTGTCACGACAATGTTGGTGCTCGAGACGTTCTGGCTCGCTTGGAAGATGTAGTACTTGCCGTCGGAGGTCCAATTGCCGCAGCATGCCGTCGTCTTGAACGGCCAGTCTGCCAGAAGTGGGTGTGCATGGGAGCCGTTTCGTTCGACATCCCAAAGCGAGACCGTGTTTTGTTCCGTGTCGCTGACCGTGAAACGGATTTTCTGCCCGTCCGGGGAGAAGCGCGCTGCAAACACCGACCCAGTAGCCGTGTAGATTTTGTGCGCTTCACTGCCATCGGCATTTGCCACAAACAGATCGGAATCCTTGGCAAATACCAGCTGCTTTCCGTCCACGGACCAGTTCGCATCCCGGCCGCCGAGATCACCAATTCGCGCCGGTTTGCCCGATGAGATGGGAAGCGTCCAAAACTCACTTTCTCCAGAGTTCTTCGAAGTGGACGAGATAAGCAACTTGGAATGATCTGCTGACAGGTCCAGCGCTTGAAGACTCGCGAACGGAGTTGCCATGACGATGCGCCCCGATCCTGACATGTCCAGCTTGGCAATCATGCGGTTGGTACCGGGCACCTCTGTCACGAAGAGGTTGGAGTTGTCGGAAAGCAGGTTCGTCTTGCGATAGCCGTCATTCGTGACTTGCTTGATCCCAGTCACGCGCGGCATAGGCCCGTTCGCCGCGCCTTTCAAATCACTGCGCAGCGTCCCCGCTAGAATGAACAAGCCTGCGATTGTAAAAATCGACAGCCAGATTCTGGTTTTCATGTTTGGATTTCCCGCACTTGCTTTACGAAGGAATACTGCCTTGATGGTAGGCCTTTACAAATTTGTAACAAAAACGAAAATCACCATCCGGGATTACGGGGGTAATGACTGACTTGGGTTTACAGGGAGGGAATGAGAGGTTACGCGGACCTGCTCAACGATAACCCCCACTTCCCGCTGGTTCTGCGAGAAGTGGGAGTCTCTAATTCTGTGATCCACAAAATTCCGTGAATACGACTCTTGCCTTTACTTTTTGGGAGGCCCTTGTTTCGGTGGAGGCGCCTGTCTTGGTTGCATACGCTCTTGCTGCTGCTGATGCCGCTGCTGCAACTGCTGCGTCTGCTGTTGATGCCGCTGCTCGGTTTGTTGTCTTCGAGCCTGGTCGGCATTCTGGCGCTGCATCTTCTGGTCCTCTTTGTCTTGTTTCTGCTGGAGTTTTTGTCTTTCCTTTTGCTGCTGGTTGTATAGCTTTTCCTGCTGTTGCTGATATTTCTGGTTTCCACCCATCTGATTTGCACCGGACATGCCCGGCTTTTGAAGCGGCGGAAGGTCCTTGGCATGGACTGCGGGCTGGGGTGCCCCCTTTTCGTAGTGCGGCTGGCCAGCTTCGTTGTTGCGCGGTTGGGTGGCTTCGTTGTGTGGCTGGCCGCCAGCTGCGCGATTGGCAGGCGGGTGATAGGGTGCACCGGCCTCTTTGGCGGGAACACCTCCGCGAAAGTCATTGGGCCGTGCCGTCGCCGCGATCGGTGGTTTGCCCTGGTTGGATGCTGCGCGAAGCTGTGGATTTGAGCGGGCCTCGTCACGGTGCTGCGTCTGAGTAGCCACAGGCGGGAGATGATGATCGCGTTCAGCAGCCTCTTCTTCGGGTCGCGGACGCGCCTGAATGCCTCCCGGACCGCCGTTGTAGCTGATGCGGTTCACTGTGGTCACGTTGGTCACATTTTCGTTGTACACATTGTGAATGTTGACGACGTTTACGTTGGTGACGGAGCGATTGTAATAGAAGTGATCGTGTTCCCAGCGTCCCCCGTAGTAGCCGTCACCGGTATAACCATAACCATAGTGAACGCCGCCGTAGAAACCGACGTGCGGCCCCCAATAGCCCGGGTGGAAAATGTAGACCGCGTTTTCCCAGCCCCAATAGGGCGGCGTCCAGAGATAACCTGGCTCAGGTGCAAGCACCCAGGTGCCCGGAACCCAGTAGTAGTCGTCGAAATCCTGATCCCACGCCCAATATCCGGGAGTCCAGATGTATCCTTCGCCCGGACATACGGGTTGTTCATAGACGGGAAGCGCGGGTGGACCGAATGAAACTGAAATTCGCACCTGCGCGAACAATGGCATTGAGAACACTAGCAGGGCGAGTACGAACAGCAAACTTCGAAAAGAAGGAACCTGACGCATCGAACGTCCTCCTACGGGGTAGGTGACCCCGAGCTCTCTAAAGGCTGCAGATCTTTGCGGTTTTTCAGATGCGTCGATACTACAAAAAGGTTTGAAGAGTGTTTGCCGTAGTAACTCTATTGAGTTGATTGTAGAGGGTTTATTCGTCGCACACCCGTGCCCGTTCCACCAGTAGATCTCTTTCTCGCGCATTTCTCGTGATCGATGCTGCGCGCTCAAACTCCTCACGCGCTTCTTTCTTCCGCCCAAGTTTTTTCAGCAGGTCTCCGCGCACACTTGGAAGCAGATGATAGTTCTTCAGAGTTGGATCATCCTTCAGCGCGTCGATTAATTCAAGTCCCGCCGCCGGCCCCGCTGCCATGGAGACAGCGACCGCTCGATTTAACTCCACTACTGGCGATGGCTCAATGCGAGCAAGCTGTGCATATAAGGCGGCAATCCGCGACCAATCAGTATCCCCCGGGGTGAGTGCTCGCGCATGACAAGCCGCAATCGCGGCCTGGATCGCATGAGGACCATGCGCGCCGGCAAGTCTCTCGGCGCGCTCGAGTGCTGCCAAACCTCGTCCGATCAGCAGGCGATCCCACTTCGAGCGATCCTGATCTAGAAGCAGTATTGGCTCGCCCGCGGCATTCGTTCGTGCTTTGGAGCGCGATGCCTGGATCTCCATCAGCGCCACCAGACCGTGCACCTCGGGCTCTTTCGGTACAAGTTCTGCCAGGATCCGTCCTTGACGCAGCGCCTCCTCGCACAATGCGGGGCGCATCCAGTCATCTCCTGAGGTCGCGGAATACCCTTCGTTGAAGATGAGATAGAGAACCTGCAGAACAGAAGACAATCGTGCTGAGAATTCAGCGCCACGCGGCACTTCGAAGGGAGCATGTGCATCCGAGAGAGTTTTCTTCGCCCGAACGATACGCTGCGCCATCGTCGATTCGGAAACCAGGTAAGCCCGCGCGATTTCATAGGTGCTCAGTCCGCCCAGCAGCCGCAGGGTCAACGCAACCCGCGCTTCAGTCGCCAGCACCGGATGGCATGCAATGAAGACCAGCCGCAGCATGTCGTCACCGATGATGTCGTCCATGGCAGCGGCAAGGTCGGGCACTTGCATTTCACGCTCCGCCATCTCTCGGCCGAGAACTTCGTGTTTTTCGTCAATGAGAGTGCCACGGCGGAGAAAGTCGATGGCTCGATGTTTTGCGGTCCCCATCAGCCACGCTCCCGGATTTTCTGGGATTCCTTCTTCTGGCCACTTCTCGAGCGCTACGACCAACGCGTCTTGCGCTAGCTCTTCGGCAACGCCTACGTCGCGGACGATGCGAGTCAGCCCGGCAATCAGGCGGGCCGACTCGATCTTCCAAACGGCTTCAATGGCGAGATGTATCTCGGTAGCAGCCACCGCTACCGATCACATCATTTCCACGCGTTCAACGCAACTTCGGCGATATGGTTTGTGCAAGGCGCGTCCGCACCTTGTTCATAGATCTGGCGAATCTCGCACTCGCCCTCGCCCGCAACTTTGAGAAAATCCTTGGCGAGTTGGATTGCCTCTTCTTTGGAGTCGGCTTTCAGAATGGCAAAGCCTCCGACGACTTCCTTAGCCTCGGTGAAAGGCCCGTCGGTCACATTGATGTTACTGCCAGAGCGCCGCACCCTCGCTCCGAGGGCTGTTGGCAGGCAGCCTTCCGTCGCCAGCAGCCAGCCCTCTCTGAATCCTTCCTCGACCAACTTGCCCATCGTTTCCATCTCTTGCTGTGAAGGCGGAGTATTACGCTCAACGTTTTTGTAAATGCTCAGAAATTTCATCGCTGTTCTCCTGTGTTTTGTTTAATGTGTCTCACTGGCCGTAACGCCCGTGCGTCGCCTCCTTTCCTAAAGGCGTCTCGCCCTAAGGCCCGGCCCTATCACTACTACGTCGAACGGTTAATGCTGAAATCGACAAGCAAGTTTCAGAATTCTTAAGAGTGCTTGCCATTCCGAACGGTGAAGCCTTGAGGAATCCGGTTTCTGCCGGCTGCACAACAGAAGGCGTCATCAAGCAGAACGCTTACCAGCAATCTCCTCGCGTAGACGTTTTTCCCGCTCTTGTGCCTCGGGCGTGAGATTCTCTCCGAAATCGGCAGCCTCAAAGAACGGACGAATCTCAACATCCGATTCCCCCGGCATTGGGTTCGGGCACCGTTTAAGCCATTCAACGGCCTCTTCCATCGAGCGCACCTGCCATATCCAGTAACCTGCAATCAGTTCCTTCGTCTCGGTGAACGGCCCATCGATCACTGTTCTCTTGTCTCCGGAAAAACGCACCCTCTTGCCCTTCGAGGACGGCTTTAGTCCATCGCCGGCTAACATGATGCCCGCCTTGACCAGTTGCTCGTTGTACTTGCCCATCGCTTCGATCAGCTCTTTGCTCGGAAGAACTCCTGCTTCCGAATCTTTCGTCGCCTTTACGATGACCATGACTCTCATGTCTGGTTCTCCTTTTGGATCGGCCCTCGATCGAGCCACTCTCTATATGAACGTCGGTTGACGAAGGGCGAGATCGACACGGTCGTGATTTTCTTATCTGGAAATTTGCAATTCCCGGATTTTTGCCCCGATCCAGGCGCACGGAATGCCCTCAATGACCAGCGCTATGGAGTACCAGTGAGGGCCCAAGTCCTTATTCCACGTGACGATTGCGCCCACAGTTCCGAGAACCATCCCGATCACCGCTCCAACCATTGCATGCCACATTGGCCGGTTAGGAGCCAGGCGGGCAGTCACATAGCTGCCAAGAATCGCATAAATTGTCCGATAAGCTGTCGCCAATACAAACAGCTGATCCGACATCCTCTTGCCTAGCTCTGGAAAGACGCCAAGTTTCTCCATTACGAAATCAGTACCAATCGAAAGAATCACGACCACCAGAAATCCTGCAACGATTGCCCAGGCGCTTCGGCCGATTTGTCGCGGAGGCACACCCTCGGACACTATTGATGAACCAGACATGCACGCCTCCAGATTTGCCCCAGATTCCCTTTTCGGGGTTACAGCACTTTACCCAAACGCAAGAGACTTTCCCACCAATGCGGCGAGGAGCACACCCTGAAGCCCGAAGCCGGTAGCCCGTAGCCCGAACGGCAGCCGGGAGCGGAAGCCGGGGTTATAATGTCCGAAGCCTTGCCGTAATCCGGCCGATCCGTAACCTGGCTGAAATCAACATGACAGACGCAATTAAGAGAAAACTGCAGGACGAGATCAACGCGCTTGAACATGAGTTGATCCACGAGCTTCCCAAAGAGATCAAGAAGGCCGCTGCCCTCGGCGACCTCAGTGAAAATGCCGAGTACCACATGGCCAAGCAGCGCCAGGAATTTGTCAAGGCACGCGTGCGTCAACTCGGCAAGCGCCTCGCCGAATTGTCCATGATCAACATGAACAACATCCCAACGGACAAAGTCGGCCTCGGTTCCACCGTCAAGGTCTACGACAGCACGAAGGAAGAAGAAATCGAGTACAAGCTGGTCACCAGCGAAGAATCCGACGTCGCGGCGGGCAAGATATCGACTACCAGCCCGATCGGCCGTGCACTGTTGAATAAGAAAGTTGGGGACGAAGCCGTAGTGGTGACGCCGAACGGCAAGCGCGAACTGGAAATCCTGAGCCTAAGCACGATCCACGACGATGTCGGAGACGAACCCCAAAGCGCGCAAGCCTGATTGAGTCGTAGACTGACCGAATGGGATCTGCTGTAGAAAATCACCTGGGCGATCGCGTCGCCCGACGGAGCCAGTATCGTTTTCCGCCCGGCCTTGAGCGTAACCTTCTCTGGTTTGCTTTGCGCAAGTTCCGCCCACAGAACCCAATTCTTCTCTTCCAGCACCTCGCCGACGCCTACGGTGACATCGCGCACTACAAGATTGGATGGAACCACATTGTCTTTCTGAACCATCCTGACTACATCCGTGAAGTCCTGGTCGTGCAAAACGACAACTTCACTAAAGAGCGGACGGTCAAGCGATCGAAGATGCTTTTGGGCCAAGGCATGATCACAGCGGAAGGCGCTGAGCACCGGCAACAGCGCCAGGTCGCACAACCTGCCTTTCACCGCCAGCGCATTCCCGAATACGCCGACACCATGGTGCGGGAAGCGATCAGCACCCGCGAGAAATTCCGGCCCGGACAGCAGCGTGACATCGCTCTCGACATGATGCATTTGACTCTGAATGTTGTCGCCCAGACTCTGTTCGCCGCGGATCTGCACGACGAGGTTCATGAATTGGCCGATGCGATCAATCGCATCATGGGTCTCTACAATTTTCTCGTCATCTTGCCGGCAGCAGAGTTGCTGGTTCACCTGCGACCTCCCGGACTCGCGGCTTTCGTACGCGCGCGCAAACGCGTTGATGCGGTCGTGTACCGCATGATCGAGGCGCACCGCAGAGAACGCGGCGTCACCGGCAGCCTCCTCGACATGATGCTAGCGTCGTCGTCCGACCGAAGCGAAGCCGCCGAAAAGTCGCTGCGCGATCAGGTCATCACGATTTTTCTGGCGGGATACGAGACGGTCGCGAATGCGCTCTCTTGGACGTGGTACTTGCTCTCTCAAAATCCTGAGTGTGAACGCCGCTTCCACGCTGAGATCGATCGAGAACTCCAGGGCGGCACTCCCACGTACGATGACATCCCTCGCCTGCGATACGTGGAGAAGGTCTTGGCGGAGTCAATGCGCCTCTATCCGCCTGCCTGGGCGATGGGTCGCTACGCCCAAAAAACTTTTCAGCTGGGTGATTACATACTGCCCGCAAAGACCACGGTGCTGATGAGCCAGTTCATCACGCACCGCGACGAACGCTTCTTCCCGGATCCGCTCCGCTTTGATCCTGATCGATTCACGTCGGAAGCCAAGGCGAAACGCGCGAAATTTACTTACTTTCCTTTTGGCGCAGGATTCCGTCAATGCATCGGAGAGTCGTTCGCATGGATGGAAGGTGTACTGATGCTGGCGACATTGGCGCAGAAGTGGAGATTCCGGCTGGCACCAGGTCACCCCGTAGAGCCTGAACCGCTCATCACGCTCCGCCCGAAATTCGGAATGAACATGATGGTGGAGTCGCGAACGTAGAATTCGCCTTTCGAGCTTACTTCCGATCGCCCGTAATCTCGGCCAGGCGGTGCATCCCGGAGCGTTTCAGTGCATAGACAATTCCCCAGCCCACCAATCCCAGCGCGCAGAAGAACATCCAGAGAAGCACGACCGGAGGCACTAGGGCCCAGTCCGATGGCTGGATCGGGGTAATTTGCGGATTCACTTGAGACAGCGACCTCTCGATGTCGCCGCCCTTCTTGATGGCCATCAGCACGCCGCCGAGAATCAATACCATGAATACCACTGTCGATTTTGGAAAACGAAATCCGTTACGCATGACAAAACTCCTTGGTTGCAATGGAAAGCTTGCGTCAGGTCCGAACAGGATGCGCAGATGCTCTCGGAAAGCACCGCGAACAAGCCCTGTAACTTCACGCAAAGCGAGAATCGTTCGGGTCGGGATTGCCCGCGTGCAATCATCGGCCTCGAGATCCGAAAAGACCGCCAGCATCTCGTCACCGAATTGCTCGCGGTGCTCGGTAGGGTACAGATAAAGGAGTCGACGATACACGGTTAACATGGATCACCTCTCCTTCAATGCGACACGCAACGATGCCAAACGGGTGAGGTGTTTCATGCGGTCAATTTCCAGTTGCAGGTTGCGTCGTCCCAACGAAGTGAGACGATACGCCTGTCGTCCGCGCGATGAATCCTCTTCTTCAATCCGCTCGATCCACTCGTCGTCCAGAAGCCGGCGAAGAGCCCCATACAGCGTGCCCGTGCTCAACACTACACGGCCGTCACTCATCCGCTCCACGTCTTTCAGGATCGCGTAGCCATGCTGCGACTGCCCTGCCAGACTGAGCAGGATGAGCAGCACAGTCTCTGTAAGCGGGAGGTCTTCCATATATGCCTTCGTACGACATGTCGTACAACGCCATATTGAACTGGAACTGCTCCCCTGTCAAGCAGCAATTTTGTTCTTCTAAGGAGTGACTGAAATCGTGCTTCCCGAATACTGGACGACTTTGTCGGCCGCGTCGGACGGGCTCACGCCGACTCCGTGATTCTCCTTCACGAAAACGACGCGGAATGTACGGTCGTGCAGCATTCCCGGGAACTCTCCCTTACGCTCACCGATACTCAATTTGTGAGCGGCATCATCCCAGTGCAGAGGGATCGTCGAGTACACGCCCTTCTCGTAGTTGTAGCCATCGTTCTCGTCTTCGTAGAGCGTGAAATCTCCATCGGCTCCTGGATAAATCCGGAGCTCGATTGGATCTTCCGGCTTCTGCGTCGACCATTCTTCCTCCGGCCCCAGCGGGACAATCGATCCGGCTCGCACATACACCGGCAAACGATCCAGCGGCGTGATGGCGTCAATCATTCGGCCGCCGTTGATCGCGGTTCCCGTCCAGAAGTCGTACCACTTTGCATCCGGCAAATACACCTGGCGCTCCATTGCGGCGGGCTCGGTCACCGGACTCACCAAAAACGCCGGGCCGTACATGAACTGGTCGCCGATATTCTGCGCGCGCGGATCGTTGCGAAAATCCATTACCAGCGGCCGCATCGGTGTGTAGCTCTCCGAAGTCGTCTTCCACGCCAGCGAGTAGATGTAGGGAAGCATTCGGTATCGCAACATGTCGAAGTTCACCAGAATCCGCTGTGCGTCAGGCCCATATGACCACAACTCGTTTTCGTCGGGATTGCGTGTTCCATGCACTCTCAAGACCGGATTGAAAGTGGCGTACTGGAACCATCGGATGAAGAGTTCACGAAAGGCAGGATCAGCCGGACTACCAAACACGAATCCACCGATGTCTGTGGTCCAGTATGGAATTCCGGAGAGCGCGAAGTTCAACCCAGCCGGAATCTGACGTCGGAAGCTGAACCAGTCGGAATTGATATCTCCGGACCACGCTGTGACCGCGTTCCGTTGCGAGCCAGCAAATGCGGACCGGGACAGAATGAAGACGCGCTTCTTGTCGGACGCGCTGCGCTGGCCTTCGTACACAGCGCCTGTATCGAGCAGCGGATAGGCGTTGACGTAACGATTCCCACTTCCCGCTGCCAGTTTGTGATTGAGCAGGATGTTATCTTCCTGTCCTTCCGTTTCGGGTTCGGTCGTGTCCATCCACCAGGCATCCGCCCCGATACTGAAAAGTCCCTCGTTTACTTTATCCCAGTAAAACTTTCGCGCCTCCGGGCTGGTTGCGTCGTAAACAGCCATGGCATCGGTGTGGTACGGGGGCTTCGCGTATTTGAACTTGTCAACAAACCATCCCTTACTTTGCATGTAGTCGTAATTCTTCGAGCCCGGTTCGAAGAACGGCCAGATTGAGATCATCAAATGAAAGTTCTCGTTGTGAAGCTGGTCGATCATTCCCTTCGGGTCGGGATAGTTTTTGTTGAACACGAATTCGCCTTTGCGATTCCACCAGAACCAGTCCTGCACAATGTTGTCGACGGGAATGTGAAGATCGCGATACTTCTTTGCCACTCCAAGGATTTCGTCCTGCGACTTGTAGCGATTCTTGCATTGCCAGAAGCCGTACGCCCATTTGCCGAACATCGGGGCCTGTCCTGTCAGATCACGGTATTCGCCAATGATCTTGTCGAAATCCGGGCCATATAGGAAGTAGTAGTCAATGACGTCGGCGACTTCAGAACTGATGTAGAGATAATTCGCAAACCGGTTGTTGAAGCGCGACCGTGACGTGTTGTTCCAGAAAATTCCGTAGCCCTTACTCGATAGCATCAGTGGAACCGCGATGTTGGTATTGTCTTGTGATATTTCGACGGAGTCGCCGCGATAATTCCACACGCCCGCCTGATGCTGGCCAAGTCCATACAGCCCTTCGTGCGAGCCATAGATATTGACGAACGATTCGGCGCGATAGGTGTCTTCGCCATTCACTTTTTCCGGCGTCAGTTTTCGCGAAGCTTCCTGCACGAGTGCATCGCCGTGCGCATCGGCGTAGGCAATCGCGCCGTCTTTTCGTGTGATCGTGATCCTCAACGCGGACGTGCTCAGAGTGACTGCATCATCGGTGGATTGCATCGTCCACTTCGCCGCTGGCCAGTTTTGCTTGATCACTACAAAATCCGTCTTCTTGGGAAACGTGCTGGTCGGCGAATACAGTACTCGAATCACGGAATCGGAGCAGGCCTGAAGCTTAAGAGTGCCAGTGCCCATACTCAGCACGACACCGTCCGATTGTTGTTGCACATTCTTGACCGGATTCATCGGTGTCCATTGCGCATGCAGTGCAACGGCCAGGAACATCGAAATTGCGAAGACTAGGAACGAATGCGTGCTTCGTCTCATGATTACGTGTGCTCCGAAAATAGAGTTGTTCGCCGCGCTGTACCGCTCTGCGTTTGAGTCGTAAACGTTTACGGATTCTGCAACCGCGAAGGATACCACGGGCGGGGAGCTTCAGATGTGATCGTAGAAAGTTCTACGGACTACGTGCGAAGTATGCGTCGTTAGCCGGGCGAGCTAGCGAGCGTTTCGCGATTTGAGGATTTCTTTCGCTGCGCGCTCTCCGCTCGCTATCGCTCCGTGTACAGTGCCGTTGTTGCCGCTCACGTCTGTAACTTCTCCGGCGAAGAAGAGAGTGTCATCAACGGGTGCGCCAATCGCCTCCGGCGCCCCATCGCAACCCACTTTACCGTAACTGTAAGCCCCACGGGAGAACGCGTCTGATTGCCAATCATGGCTGTACGCATCGAGTAGCGAATTCTCCACTATTTCAGGGCGAATCCCAAGCAAGTGCGCGAATGTTTTCACAGCGTTCGCCTTCAAGAAAGAGAGATCGTGACCGGAGAGCTGCTCTGCGGACTTGAATGGAGCCCATCCGGTCACGATCGGATATTTATCCGGATTTGTCGTCCACCACGTCGGAAAAAGTTCGTCATCGGAAAACAGGAAGCTCATTTCAGCAAGCGTCTTTTTCCCGTTGGGTCTTAAGGCGTCCCAGAATCGTTCCCGAAATCTGAGCGCAACGCGGATTACTCTACCCATTTCCATTTTGTCCATCGCCGCACGTTTGTCTGCAGGCAGCGGTGGAGCAAAGTGAATGGAACCGAGTTTCCCTGATCCTGCCTTCAGAACGCCGAGAGGCACAGTGATCAACACGCAGAGTGAGGAGAGTCTGGAAACTGAGTTCTGATGGCGAACGGCAACTTCCACTCGCCGATTGCTCCAGTTGATTGCTTCCACGACAGTAGCTATCCGCAATTCGATCTTGAGGCCTTTCATCTTCCTTTCATAGATGTCGAGTAAATCCTGATAGCCATTCTTCGATCGAAATGCCCGGTCGCCTTCGGTCTTCTCCTCCGCACGCGATTCCTGGACGAGCCAATGCACACCGACCAGCGCCGGGTCGGCAGCATTGAACCCGCTCACATAACGGATAGCGTCGCGCTTTGCCTCCTCGAGTTGAGGGTTCCTCTTGCTGTTCGGAAAACACCGGTTCAGGAAGGAAAGAAAAGATTCGTCCTCGGAGGAGTCGTCCATCTTTTCCAAAATCTCATCCACTTCGGAAAAGAAATCACATGGCCCGAGCCCTTGTGCTGAAGCGCACCAGGCATCGCCCTCAACTTCCGTAAGCTCTATGCCGTGCCGTCGTAGCATCTCCCAGACCTCGGCGGATTTGCCGTGGATAAATTCGGCACCCAACTCGATGGGAACATCCAGGCCGGAGACTAGTTGCGGATAGACGCGGCCGCCAATACGATCTCGTGCTTCGAGAATCAAGACAGACAGGCCGGCTTCGGCCAGCCGAACGGCTGCCGCGAGTCCAGCTACGCCTGCTCCTACCACGATCACATCTTGCGGTTCCGACATGCTCTAATCTTTTCCTTTTTTCGAATCTGGGTTCGATGCGGTTTGCTGTATCTGCGTTCGAGCGCAGGCACATCAAACCTACTGCAAATCACCGATTGAAGTACGTGCACTCGAAACCTATTGTCAGAACAGGCAATCGAAACCTGGCACGACTCTGCGCCGACCGGCCGGGCGTAAGTCCAGCCCCTCAGAAGGACACCCCGATGTTGAAAGAATGGCCTCTCCTGAAGCAAATCAAAGGCGGTTTACGCGGTACCGGTCCAGAGGTGATGAGCGAGCGTACCCGGAATTTAAAGATGAAAACGTCGGGCGCTGAAGTCACGCAGTCCGTTTGTCCTTACTGTGGTGTGGGCTGCGGCCAATTGATCCATCATAAAAATGGAAAATTGATTTCTATTGAGGGTGACCCGCAGTCTCCGATTTCGCGCGGCCATCTATGTCCGAAGGGCGCTGACACCTACGAACTGCATACCCATCCAAATCGCCTAAAGAGGGTGAAGTATCGCGCACCGTACGCGAAGGAGTGAAGTGAAATCGATCTTGAACAAGCCATGGACATGGTTGCTGATCGGCTCTGGGATTCCCGCGAGCGAACGTTTGAGGAAACTCGCGATCGGCAGCCGCTGATGCAGACCACGAAGATTGCGCATCTCGGCGGCGCGACGCTGGACAATGAAGAGAACTACCTCATCAAGAAGCTATTCACTGCCGGATTAGGGATGGTGTGCGTCAGCAATCAGGCGCGAATATGACATAGCTCCACGGTGCCCGGTCTGGGCACTTCATTCGGCCGTGGCGGAGCGACCACAGCACAGCAGGACCTTAGTCACGCGGACGCGATTCTCATCATGGGATCGTCGATGGCCGAGAACCACCCCGTCGGCTTCCAGTGGGTCATCGAGGCGCGTGAGCGCGGGGCCAAAATCATTCACGTCGATCCCAGATTCACCCGAACATCTGCCATGGCCGATATTTGGGTGCCGCTCCGTGCGGGAAGCGACATCGTGTTCTTGGGCGGGCTGATTCATTACGTCCTCGAGAACAGCAAAGAGTTTCGCGAGTACGTCACTGCCTACACCAACGCGCCGGCCATTTTGCGGGAAGACTTCCAAGACACAGAAGCCCTCGACGGATTCTTTTCCGGGTGGAACGAAGAGAAGAAAGCCTATGATCCGCACTCGTGGTTATACGAAAACGCAACCGAGGGTGAGAAACAAGAAGGTGGTGGCGGGGGCGGACACCAGCAAGCTGGAGGCGGCCACGGAAAAGATCGCGGGGGTGAAGTCGGTGATCCGGCCAAGGGCCGGACCGATCCCACTCTTCAGCATCCCCGTTGTGTATTTCAGGTTATGAAAAGACACTTCACGCGCTACACGCCAGAAATGATCGAGCGCTGTTGCGGCGTATCTCGCGACGTGTTCCTGCGTTGCGCAGAAACCTTCGCCAATGCATCTGGCCCGGAAAAGACCGCAGCCATCTGCTATGCGGTCGGTTGGACACAGCATTCCAAGGGCGTGCAGATTATTCGTTCGGCTGCGATTCTCCAACTGCTCCTGGGAAACATTGGCAGACCCGGAGGTGGCATCCTCGCATTGCGAGGGCACGCCTCCATTCAAGGATCAACCGATATCCCGACTCTGTATGACATCCTGCCGGGCTACCTGCCCATGCCGTTTTTTGAAGAGGATTCGAAGACTATTGCCGGATACATAAAGAAACATCGAACCCGCACGGGAATGTGGTCAGGGTTTAATAACTATCTGATCAGCCTCTTGAAAGCCTATTACGGCGACGCCGCAACGAAAGAGAATGATTACGGTTTCAATTGGATCCCACGAGTTACGGGCGATCACTCGCATCTCGGTTACTGGCTCGACATGCAGGACGGAAAGATGGACGGCCTTTTTGTGATGGGGCAGAACCCGGCTGTCGGTGCTCCAAATGCCAAGTTGCAAAGAACCGCTCTCTCGAAACTAAAGTGGCTTGTTGTGCGCGACATGGTCGAAGTGGAAACGGCCTCCTTCTGGTATGCCTCTCCTGAAGCGAGGAGTGGAGAATTGCCTCCAGAGGCTATTGGGACGGAAGTGTTCCTTTTTCCGGCGGCAGGTACTGCCGAAAAAGCAGGAACATTCACCAATACGCAGCGTTTATTGCAGTTCCGTGAAAAAGCCATCAGCCCTCCAGGAGATGCACGGAGCGAAGCCTGGTTCATATATCACCTCGGCAAACGTCTGCGGGAGAAGGCGAGCCGCGATTCACTTCCCCGGAATGCTGGTCTCCGCGCATTGACTTGGGACTATCCGGTGGAAGGGCCCGAGCAGGAGCCGGATGCTCAAGCCATTTTGAAAGAAATCAATGGATTCACCGTTGCGGACCACAAACAGCTTCAGCATATCCAAGACTTGAAAGCAGATGGTTCTACTGCTTGTGGCGCATGGATCTATTGCGGAGTTTTCCCCGACGAGAAACGAAATCGCGCAAACGAGCGCAAGCCAAAAGACCTGCTCGGTCATGGGTGGGGATTCTCGTGGCCGAATGATTGCCGCATCATCTACAACCGTGCGTCGGCGCGTCCCGACGGCAAGCCCTGGAGCGAACGGAAGAAACTTGTTTGGTGGGATGAGACGCAAAAGAAGTGGACCGGTACAGATGTTCCCGACTTCACCGAAAACATGGATCCCGCTACTCCCAGCGATCTTTTGGAAGGTGACGGTGTAAGAGCCCTTGGTGGCGCGCGTCCCTTCACGCTGCACCAAGACGGAGTGGGATGGCTGTATGTTCCGAGCGGTTTGAAGGATGGGCCATTACCCACCCACTACGAGCCCCTGGAATCTCCGATCGACAACCCTTTGTACGGACAGCAGACCAATCCTCCGGCGAAAAAGCGGGAGAGATCTGACAATCCGTACGCGAGTGAGCCTCACGATTCTCGCTATCCCTATGTACTCATGACCTACCGGTTGACGGAGCATCACACAGCCGGTGGTATGTCGCGCTTCCTTTCTCATCTCTCGGAACTTCAACCAGAGTTCTTCACCGAGGTCTCTCCTGAGTTAGCAGCGGAGCGCGGCCTCGTGCACGGCCAGAAGGCAGTCATTACAACCCCACGGGCGAGCGTTGAGGCGCGTGTCCTCGTGACGCGACGCTTAAAGCCATTGATCGTTGACGGCAAACCGATACACCAGGTCGGCGTGCCTTATCACTGGGGATATTCCGGAAATGTAAAAGGCGACATAGCCAACGATCTCCTGGCGATCAGTCAGGAACCTAACGTCCGCATCATGGAGACGAAGGCCCTGATCTGCGATATCTCGCCTGCGAACAACCATCAGCCTGCCACAGCAGTTACCGGGCATTCCACGGGGGTTCTATGACGGTATCCGCCTTTTTAACCGATTCCACTCTTTGTATCGGGTGCAAAGCTTGTGAAGTTGCTTGCAAAGAATGGAACGGCGTTTCTTCGGACGGCTACGATTGGAGCGGCTTCTCCTACGACAACACGCTTGCTCTTGGCGCTCGAACGTGGCGCCACGTGAAATTTGTGGAAGGCATTCCGGAGGCGGGGAAAGGCGGAAACGATCCGGGAGGTTCCCCCTGGAATTTCTCGTCAGACGTCTGTAAACACTGCGAAGTCGCTGGGTGCCTTGAGGCATGTCCTACGGGCGCACTTGTCAGAACGGAATTCGAAAGCGTCTTCTTGCAGCCAGATATTTGCAATGGGTGTGCGTACTGTGTGGTCAGCTGTCCGTTTGGTGTTCTGGAGCGGGATGAAGACGATGGCCGGGCCTTCAAATGCACATTCTGTTACGACCGCCAAAAGGCAGGATTGACGCCCGCGTGCGCCAAGGTCTGTCCAACGGAATCGATTCAGTTTGGTGAACTCGATGACTTGCGAGATCGAGCTCAACATCGAGTCGCGGAATTGCAGGAACGCGGTGTGGCAGACGCCATGCTCTGGGACCCGAGAAGCAGCAGCGTGGAGGGCACGCACGCGATCTTCATCGTTCGAGGCGATCCAAAGATGTATAACCTGCCCGCGAATCCACAGGTGCCAACGCAATGCCTTCGTGCTGGCTGGAGCTCCGCAGCCATTGCAGCGGGTTTCATGTTGGCAGGAACTTTGATGGCCTTTCTAGGTGCCGGAGGAAAGAGGCTATGAGCGAACTTCACCGGCTGCAACCGGAAGCCACTCCCGAACTAGACCGCGAACAGCGGCTCGTTCTGATCCAGCGTGACGCCATGCAGTTCGTTCCATCAGATGTGTCCGGGCTGCCGGTAGCGTCCGCCCAAAAGGGGTACTACGAACTCCCGATGCTCAAAAAACCGTCATGGAGCTGGGAGATTCCTCTTTACTTCTTCATTGGTGGGGCTGCGGGTTCAGCAGGGATGATCGGAGCCGTCGCGCACGTCACAGGGGCCTCGACCAAGCTAGTACGGGATGCTCGAAAGATTGCTTTAGCGGGAGCAGTTCTTTCGCCCGCTCTGCTCATCTCGGATCTCGGCCGTCCGTCTCGTTTCTTGGCCATGCTACGGGTCTTCAAACCGCAGAGTCCGATGTCCGTCGGAGTCTATGTCTTGATGGCATTCTCTGCTGGGGCAACCGCGGCGAACCTGGGCGAGTGGGGAGAGAAGCACTCGTCATACTCTCGACTTGCGACCTTAATGCAGAATCTCGGAGATATCGTCGCGCTCATGTTTGGGCTGCCGCTCGTTACCTACACGGGAGTCTTAATCGGGGCAACGGTCATTCCGGCGTGGAGCCGCAACGTTGCTCTTTTACCAGCACATTTCGCCGCGTCAGGAATGGCGGCATGTGTCGGATTACTGGAACTCATGGGTCACGAGAGTCCCGCGTTGCAAGCGTTGGGCACCGGGGCTGCCTTAGTGGAGACAGGGATGGGTGCTTCCATAGAACTCAATCCTGATCCAGCCATGGAGCCGCTGAAGCATGGGACCAGCGGGTGGTTGATCCGGCTTGGCGGTGCTCTGTCAGGGCCGGTTCCGCTAGTCCTGCGGGCGTTCAGCTACTTCGCCAAGGGCCGCCGAGCTTCGAGGTTGCGTAAATACGCTGCTGTTTCATCGGTGGTTGGTTCGGCCATCACACGAGTGGCGTGGCTCCACGCAGGGACCGTTTCCGCGCGCACAAGCCGTCCGGCATAGGACTATTGAAACCGATATCCCGGCCTCAGCGTACACCGGAAAATGCGTCCCCTGTCAGGATTAGTTCCGTCGTCGCACGTGGCCCAACTGAGGAGCAACGCAGGCCCCAGGGGAAACACGATCGGCTGCCCATCGATCTCTGCTTCCATGCTGACGCTCTCCGCGCTCGCCGGCAGCGTGAATGAAAACCCGTCTCCGAAAATCGCCGGGTAAGACCAGTGCTCCCTCTGCGTGACCATCGGGCGGAAGACTTCCGCCTCCATCAGAAAAGTAGCCGTATCGGACCAATTGCGGACTGATAGTGTCATTATCTGACCATTTTGCGATGGCCGGTCGGATTCGATTCGCGTAAACGGGCACGGCCCGGCGATACAGGAAGCCCTGGCATCTCGGAATTGATTGCCTACGCCGGCGTCCAGAGTAGCGGCCGATAGCGTGGCCTTCCATCTCCCGTCTGGTGAGCAAGGGTGCTGATTCTTGCACGGAATGTTCCCCTTATTCGCGACCTCAAACGTCTTGACGGCACTCCCCACGTTTACTTCGGTCATCGCTTTGACTGTATATCTCACTCTCACATTCCCCACTTTGATCGCAGGCTTCTCGCTCGTATCTGACGTGCTCTCCACAGGAACCATATGTACGATGTACAGCTGATTGCCGACGAAATCATGCAGATCCAGAGGGCGATATTGGGGATGTCGGAAGTGCAGAACAATGGGATGTCCTCTGCGGATCGGCTTCGGGAGACTCAATACAAAGAAGCCGGAGGAGTCTGACTTCGATTCTGAATGTGATGGATCGTCAGCAGAGATTGAGACACCGCCGATCGGGAGCTGTTTCCTTGGATCTGTATTCTGAATGATGACGGCACCGTGCAACGAGATTGGTTTTTGTTTTTGCCAGCGGATTACCGCCAAGGTGCCAATCGTGAGGAGCAAGGCTGTAACCACCGATACCACAGCTTCAATTTTGTGGGCACGAGTCATGAGCGGAGCATTATCCTTGAACTACTAGATGACGGTTTGATACCGAACGTTTACCACCGACGGCAACAGGTCCTCAACAGATTGCATCCTTAGAGCTTCCGGAAGGACTGCTGTCGAGGATTGCACTTGGACTCTTTTTGCGATTACATGAACTAGGGAATGAACGAAGACACACCCAAGCTCCGTTCTCGCCGTAAAGTTCTGAGGCAGATTCTAGGTGCCAGTCTCGTGCCCTGTCTTCCCAAAACAGCGGTGTGGGCGCTTCAAGCGGGAAACCCGATTGCGACAACTTCCAGCGAGCCGATACTTTCCCCCGAGGACGATCAGTTTCTTAACGATGTGGAGTCCGCTTGCTTCCGATTCTTCTGGGAACAAGGGAACTCAAAAACCGGCATGGTGAAGGACCGAGCTAATGTCAACGCTGACAGGCCCGGAGATGCAGCCAGCATCGCAGCCACCGGGTTCGGGCTTTCGGCGCTTTGCATCGGGGCCCAACGCGGATTCGTCTCTTCCGGCGAGGCGCTGGAGCGTGTGTTCGCCACGTTGCGCTTTCTGTGGAAAAAGCTTCCGAACCATCGCGGTTTCTTTTATCACTTTGCCAATCCGGAAACGGGCGAACGTATGTTCGACTCAGAAGTGTCGTCTGTGGATACTGCGATTTTGCTTTGTGGAGTTCTCACCTGCCGCCAGCATTTCCGCCACCCGGCTGTCGCACAACTTGCGACCCTGATCTTCAATCGTGTGGACTGGACTTGGCTCTCAGAGGACACGACTCTTCTAACTCATGGCTGGACGCCGGAGATTGGCTTTCTGCCTTCGCGTTGGGACTACTATAGCGAACTGATGATGTTGTACTTGCTGGGTATGGGCTCTTCGGCTCACCCGCTCAGAGAAGACACTTGGACCGCGTGGAAGCGTCTGACATTCGAATATGACGGGATGCGCTATATCGGGTCGTTCGCTCCGCTATTCATCCATCAATACTCGCAGGCCTGGTTTGATTTCCGTGGCAAACGTGATAAATACGCTGATTATTTCCAGAATTCCGTGTCGGCGACCGAAGTTCACCGACGTTTCTGTCTGGAGCTTGCGAAACAATTTCCGGATTACAGCGAAGAATTGTGGGGTATCACCGCGTCTGATTCGCAACACGGATATGTGGTTTGGGGCGGTCCCCCCGCCACTGGCCCCATCGATGGCACGGTTGTCCCGGGTGCGGCTGGCGGCTCCCTGCCATTCTTGCCTGCAGAAACCCTGCGCGTTCTGAAGTCGATGCGCGCAAAATATCCCGCATCGTGGACCAAGTACGGGTTTGTGAACGCTTTTAATCCGTTGAAGAATTGGTACGACACCGACGTGATCGGACTCGACACGGGCATCATCCTGCTGATGGCAGAAAATCTCCGGACTGGCTTCGTCTGGAATACATTCATGAAGAATCCGGAGGCGCAGCGTGGCATGGAGCGGGCCGGATTCCACAAGTTGTAGTCCTACTCATTTCTCCCAAGCCCCTCCGGGACTTCCGCCCAACCATAAATCCATTTATTTCATCCAAAAGCCGTTCGGGGAGTTGGATCCGTCTGCCTTGAAATGACTAGGTCGGTTCGACCTGTTGCATAGGTCGTCATTCGAGCGCCGCGGGCGCCTTCCTGTGACAGGTCAAACTGGCGATGAACGAAGACCCAAAAGCCTTTACCGGATGGCGTGACCGGTTGGCGGCTCTCCGAAATGTACCCACGGTCCTACGCTTCGTGTGGGAATCGGGGCGTGCCGTCGTAGTTCTGGGCCTTGTTGCTCGAGTCGTCGCCGCTCTCCTGCCGCCTGCTCTCTTCTGGGTTGGCAAACTCATCATCGATACGATCTACGGCATTCTCACCCAACACCAGCCAATCGGACACAGACTTTGGTGGCTGGTTGCTGGAGAGTTTTCGCTCGCGGTCGCCACTGGACTTATTGCTCGGCTCATCGACTATTCCGACACCCTGCTGGCGGGCAAGTACATGAACCACATCAGCGTTCGTGTCATGCAACACGCGGCAAGTCTCGACCTGCTGGCTTATGAAGATCCGGTTTTTTATGACCGCCTCGAGCGAGCACGAGTGCAGGCAACGGACCGTATCTACATGATCCAGGCCATGGGCCGATTGATCCAGCAGGTCATCACGACGATCACGCTCTCCGCCACCATCATGGTCTTTTCGCCGTGGCTCCTGCTCCTGCTGATTGCTGGTGTGATTCCGGCTTTCATCGGCGAAACACACTTTGCCTTCCTCGGATACGCCAAGAATTTCCGCCAGACCCCGATCCGCCGCCAGCTCGACTACCTGCGGATCGTCGGCGGCAGCAAGGAAGCCGCAAAAGAGTTGAAGCTCTTCGGGCTTCAGGAATTTCTGGCAGGAAGGTTTAAGAAGCTTGCGGATCAGGTCTACGACGAAGACATCAGCCTCGCTCGCCGCAAGGTGATCGCCGGTTCGTTGCTCTCCATGATCGGCACGGCCGGTTATTACACCGCATACATCTATGCCGTCTGGCGAACGGTCACCGGCGTTTTCAGCTTCGGGACGTTAACTCTGCTTGCTAATGCAATCCGCGACGCGAGTTCGAATCTTCAGCAAACTTTTTCGACGTTATCGACCATTGCCGACCAGGCGCTCTTCCTGACCGATCTCATCGCTTTTTTTGACATGCGGCCTTCGATTCGTTCGAAAGCGAATGCGCTTCCAGCGCCCCGGCCGATCAGGCGAGGGTTCGAATTTTGTAACGTTTCGTTTCGCTATCCCGGAAGCCCTCGCTTGATCCTTAACAAGCTGAACTTCATTCTCCGCCCCGGAGAACGTGTCGCTCTGATCGGTGAAAACGGCGAAGGAAAGACCACAATCGTGAAATTGTTGACTCGCCTCTACGATCCGGTGGAAGGCCAGATTCTGCTCGATGGAATTGATCTTCGCGAATATGACCTCGACGATCTCTATCGTGAAATTGGCGTCATCTTTCAGGACTTCATGCGCTACGAGATGACTGCCCGAGAAAACATCGCTGTTGGACAGATCGAGCACCTTGACGACCTAAGGTTGGTTGAGCAGTCGGCAGAAAAGAGTATGGCCAACGAGGTGGTTCAAAAGCTCCCATCGCACTACGAACAGATGCTCGGACGCCGCTTCGAGGGTGGAGTCGATCTCTCCGGTGGAGAGTGGCAAAAGATCGCGCTAGCGCGCGCCTATCTGCGCGACGCCCAACTGTTGATTCTCGATGAGCCTACATCTGCTCTGGACGCGCGCAGCGAATACGAAGTCTTCCAGCGATTCGCCGAACTCACGGCAGGGAAGATGGCGATCTTCATCTCGCATCGTTTCTCCACGGTCCGCATGGCCGATCGAATCGTGGTGCTTGAGAAGGGCCGCATTGCCGAAGAAGGAGATCACGAAGAGTTAACCAATCTCGGTGGACGCTACGCCGAGATGTTTGAACTGCAGGCTGCAAGTTATCGATAGCTGAATGGGGAGGCGAAGGACGGTTTCTGACTATGGGACCTCATACGCAAACTGAGGGTATTGTCACAGAGGAAGAGCGCAGGTTCTCGAGCGCTCCCACCACGCAAGAGGTGGTTCCGGTCCGCAATGTCGCTGGAGAATTTGCCGCGACATTGAGTTGGCTGCCTGACCGCTCATCGTCAGAAGTGTTTTCCGAGCGCGGCGAAGAGCTTCTTCTCAAGTTCAAAACGCTGGTCGACCGGGTTGACGGAGCCTTCGCGGCGCATCCTGACTCCGAGGACCTGCTTTGGTTGCGCACGAATGCACAGCAGCTCTCTTCGGCAGCCCGTGCAATATTAGCGGATCTGAGTTCTCAGAGCCTTCCCGTCGTGGCCACAAGATCCGAAATACTGCCGCGAGTCCTTGCAATCGCTCAGGGTTTCTTGGCGCAGGTGGGCACGAATTTCAAGAAACCTCAATTTACCGCCTTCTGTCTAGCCTTCGAGGAGGTTACTCCTCTCGAGTTCCACGAGATCGGCGGTCTGGTTCCCGCGCTGAAGCTTGTGCTTTTGGAAAGGATTGCCGGCATCGCCGTTAGACTGCTGAAAGATCCAGCGCATTCCCCGGAGGAGAGAGTCGTTCCTCTGATTCGCAGTTTTCAGCATGTAGCGCAGGCCTCGTGGAGGGAAGATCTCGAATCGCTGATCCCATTTGATCCGATTCTGCGGGAAGATCCCGCCGGCGCGTACGTGCAGATGGATTTGGACACGAGAAATAGCTATCGCGAGCGGATTGCGCAGATCGCGAAGCGCTCCGACCTGAACGAGATGCAAGTCGCGAAGATGGCTCTCAAGCTTGCCCAGAAGGCAACGGCCCGAGGTGCCAACGACCCTCGGATCGCCCAACGCGAGTCCCACATTGGGTATTACCTCGTTAGCGATGGAGGGTCGGAACTTTGCCAGAAGGTGGGCTATCACCCGCCGTTCAAAGAGTCGTTTCGCCGTTGGCTCAAGGCTCATCCGGATGAATTCTTACTCGTTGGAATCGCAGTTCTCACGTTCTGCGTTGTGACAGGTGTGCTCTGGACCCTGACCGCACCCGATACCCCGCTACACCTCGTACTCCTCTCCCTGTTGATCTTGGTCTTGCCCAGTTCGCAGGCTGCGGTTCAGCTGATGAATTATCTTGCGACGAATCTCTTGCGGCCCTCGGCGCTGCCCAAGCTCGATTTCTGCGACGGTGTTCCCGACGACTGCATGACCCTGGTTGCGATTCCGACCTTGCTCCTGAACAAAGATCAGGTTCACCACCTCATTGAAGAGCTGGAAGTTCGCTATCTTGGGAACCACGACCGGAATATTCATTTTGCGATTGTCTCTGACCTGCCGGATTCGCCACATCCCGCCCCGGAAGACAACGAACTTGTAGACCTGTGCTCGCGGCTGATTACCGATTTGAACGAACTTTACGGAGCGAAAAATTCAGGTACCTTCTTTCACCTTCATCGCCATCGTGTTTACAACCCCAGAGAGAAAGGCTGGATGGGTTGGGAGCGTAAGCGGGGAAAGTTGCTTGACCTGAATCAATTGCTGCGAGGACAGTTCGACAGTTTCCCTGTGAAGATTGGGAATCTCTCCGTCCTTCCGAAGGTGCGGTTCGTCATCACGCTCGACTCGGATACTGAACTGCCGCGGGGTTCGGCGCACCGCATGATTGGGGCGCTAGCCCATCCTTTGAATCAGGCGATTGTTGATCCTGAGAAAAACGTGGTCGTAGCCGGGTACGGCATTCTGCAGCCCAGGGTGGACATTAGTGTGCAATGCACCACCAAATCCCGCTTGGCTGCAATTTTCGCCGGAGAGACGGGACTCGATCCTTATACCAGAGCCATTTCGGATGTGTATCAGGATCTTTACGGGGAGGGTTCGTTCACCGGCAAGGGAATTTACGAAGTAGACACGATGTTTCGTGTCCTGTACGGACGTTTTCCGCGCAATTCTCTCTTGAGTCACGATCTAATTGAAGGCGCCTACGCTCGTGTCGGATTGACTACGGACATCCCGGTCATCGAAGACTACCCTTCGCACTACAGCGCATACAGCCGCCGCAAGCACCGCTGGCTGCGCGGCGACTGGCAGATCCTGGAGTGGCTCACAGACCGGGTTCCTGATGAGTCCGGGGCTCGCGTGCCCAATCCAATATCCTTTGTGTCGCGGTGGAAAATTCTCGACAATCTTCGAAGGAGCTTGGTCGAACCGGCGACTCTCACTTTGCTGCTATACGCCTGGTTCGTCATGGATCACCCTCTCAGGTGGACCATCGCCGCCGTCTGCATTCTCTTCGTCCCGGCATGGGTGGAATTGTGCTTCGGCCTGACGCGAGCGGTTATAGCACGGGAGTTTGGAATTGCGCGTGATGCTTTCGGGAATCTGTTAGCGGCCAATTTCACGGTTCTACTGACTCTTACGCTCTTGGCGCACCAGACGATGCTCTCGCTGGATGCAGTGGCCAGGGCCCTTGTTCGCAGGCTAGTCACGCGCGAAAGACTGCTGGAGTGGGAAACCGCCGCCGAGGCAGAACTCGGAAAGAAGCGCACTCCGATCGACCGCTACATCGATCTGATGCCATTCTTGGTGGTTATATTAGGCGTGTTGATCTGGTTCGCGCGTCATCACTCGTTCTGGCCTGCCTTCCCCATTTTGTTCTTGTGGGCGTGCAGCAAACCGCTCGCCCTATGGCTTAATGCCAGTCCCCTAGAACCCTTGCCCGAACTAAAAAATCGAGATTCTTGGCTGCTGCGGAAATCGTCACTCTACATATGGCGGTATTTCGCTGAGTTTTCCAATGAAGAACAAAACTGGCTGATTCCCGACAATATCCAGGGGGCTGAGCCAAGGAAGGTTGCAGCCAGCATCTCTCCCACGAATGTTGGCCTGTTGCTGAATGCCCGCCAGGTTGCGGTGGAATTCGGCTACTTAACTTTACCTGAGTTGATCGAACTGACTTCGAAGACCTTTTCGACCTTGAAAAGCCTTCGGAAATATCGCGGTCATCTGATGAACTGGTATGACACGCATACGCTCGAGCCGAAGCCACCATTCTTCATCTCATCGGTGGATAGCGGCAATATGGTGGCGTCGCTCTGGACAGTTCAGCAAGGATTTATCGACCGCCTACAGCGGCCACTCCTGAATCGGGCGATTGCGGATGGCTTCGTCGATCATCTGCGGGTTCTCGTAGAACTAAAGGCGATCCCCGGACGCGTTCTTTCCGAGTTCGAAGCCAACGCACACCGGACAGGATGGCTCCGGGCCATGTTGAACTTCCCGATCGAGAGCCTTCGTCCGGAAAAGAATCGGATCAAGCCTGACTTAGTCGCCGATGCAACCTGGTTCCGCAACCAAGCGGAAGGTCGAATCGAAAACCTCAGGCGAGTGGTAAGCGCATACCTTCCGTGGTTGCTCCCGGAGTTCGCCGATCTGAAAAGCAGACTTGTTCCGAACAAATCGAATGCGGACCTCTCAGCCGAAAAACTTCCCGATCTCATTGCCGAACTCGAATTGCGACTTGACGAGGCTCTTCAGGTAACTCAGAACGAAATGCACTCCTCTGTCGAGCGTCTTATGGAGATGCTTTCTGGAGCGAGAAAGAATGCAGTGTGGCTGGCGGGAACGCTGCGCAAACTCAGCCGGGACGCGCGCGATATCGCTGATGAGATGGATTTTACTTTCCTGGTCGACAAGCAGCGGCTGCTCATGTCGGTCGGATTCGACGCGCAATCGAACGAACTGCAGCCATATTTCTATGATCTGCTCGCGACCGAACCGAGGACAGCCGTTTTCGCGGCCATCGCGAAAGAAGATATTCCACAGGAAGCATGGTTCCGGCTCGATCGTCCTTTCACTACGGACCGTGGGCGGCCAGTTTTGCTCTCCTGGACAGGCACGATGTTTGAGTACCTTATGCCCTCGATCTGGATGCGCAGCTACCGCAACACGCTGCTCGATCGAGCCACCGCGGCAGCGGTTCGCTCGCAGCAGGAGTATGCGTTTCAAAAGGGAATTCCCTGGGGCATTTCTGAATCCGCGTGCGCCCGGATCAACGAAGCTGGAGACTACCATTACGAAGCCTTTGGAGTCCCGAACCTTGCCCTGAAGAAGAGCGAGTCGGACCCTTTGATCGTGTCTCCGTATTCCACTTTCCTCGCCCTGAGTGTCGATCCAAAGAACTCTCTTGCGAATTTGAATCGCATGTATTCGCTGGGATGGTTTGGTTCGTACGGTTTCTACGAGGCTTCGGACTTCACCAATGGCCGGCGTCGTTTCGGGCGTCCTCGTTGGGAACTGGTCCACTCCTGGATGGTGCATCACCAAGGCATGGCGTTTCTCTCTCTTGCCAATTTCCTCTGCGACAACGTCGTCCAAAAATGGTTTCACTCGCACATGCGAGTGAAGGCTTCGGAGCTTTTGCTCCAGGAGAAATCGGTCGCGCGGGCAGCTTAGTGTTCTCTCGCTGGATAAGTTAACCGCCGTTAGGTAATGTAAAATCCTCTGTCTCTCTTTAGAGGATTTCGAAATGCTTACTCGCCGTAGCTTTGTCAGTGCACTGTCCTTATCTCCCTTTGCGAAGTTTTTCGGACTTCACGCCGCGCTCAACCCGACTGCGCCCGAATCTGCTCTGGCAGCAAAGTCTGATGCTCAGGATGACTACACAAAATTCGTCAAGATAGCGATTGGCACAGGCGGCCATGGGCACACTTATCCAGGTGCGACAGTTCCATTCGGCATGGTGCAGTTGAGTCCCGACACCTACAACGATGGCTGGGATTGGTGTTCTGGGTATCACTACTCCGACAGTTCGATCATGGGCTTCAGCCACACGCACCTCAGTGGCACAGGTGCATCCGACATGCTCGATTTCCTGTTGATGCCCGGTACGGGTCCGACGAAACTTTTCCCCGGTGCCAGGCAGAATCCCGGCGAAGGATACCGCTCTCGCTTTAGTCACGACGATGAAATCGCGGTGCCAGGTTACTACTCCGTAATTCTCCGCGACTACAACATCCGAGCGGAGTTGACCGCGACCGAGCGTGCCGGCATGCATCGCTACACATTTCCCAAAAGTGACACGAGCCACTTTATCCTCGATCTCGTCCACTCGTATTCGAACACGCCGGTCGTTTGGGCTTATCTGAAGATCGTCGGGAACGACACAATTGTTGGCGGACGCAGCATGAAGGGTTGGGCTCCGGGTCGCGAGATCCATTTCGCCATTCAGTTTTCGAAGCCGTTCGCCTCTTGCGAAATCGTGTCGGACAACAAACGACTGGAACCTTCAATCCGAGAAGCAAAAGGCACATCGTTGAAGTGCCTGGTGCATTTTCAAACCACGGACAGCGAAGTGATTTCAGTGAAGACTGGCATTTCAGGAGTGAGCGATGAGGGCGCTAAAAAGAACGTGGCCGCCGAGATTCCTGACTGGGATTTCGAGAAAGTCCGGCGCGCCGCCCACAATTCCTGGAATCAGAACCTGTCCCGGATCAAAGTCGAGATGCCGAACGCCCGTCATCAAAAAATCTTTTACACGGCTCTGTATCACATGTTCGTTGCGCCGACTCTTTTCGATGATGTTGATGGCCAATATCGCGGGATGGACGGCAAAGTCCATCAGCTTCCAAACGGGGCCCACAACTACAGCACCTTCTCCCTCTGGGATACTTTCCGCGCAGCACATCCGATGTACACGATCTGCCAGCCAGATCGCGTTCCCGATTTCGTGAACTGCCTGATTCGAATGGCGCAAGAGAGTCCAGCCGGAGTTCCCATATGGCCGCTCCAGGGCAAAGAAACTTTCTGCATGACGGGCTACCATTCGAGTTCCGTGTATGCCGAGGCATTCGTGAAGGGCTTCAAGGGACTTGATTTCGCTCAGTTGTACCCGGCCCTTCGACGCCGCGCGATGGACGATGACTACCGCGGACTCGGTTACTATCGCAAACTCGGCTATATCCCGTGCGATAAAGAAGAGGAATCAGTCAGCAAGACTGCCGAATATGTTTATGACGACTGGGCCGTCGCGCATGTGGCTCAGGCCGTGGGCCGCATGGACGACTACAAGGCGCTGATCGAGCGCTCGAAGAACTACAAAAATCTCTTCGATCCTTCTACCACCTTTATGCGGCCGCGTTTCGAAAACGGCCAATGGTCGGAGCCCTTCGAACCTACCGAGATGGGCTACTCCAAGAAATGGCGGGACTACACGGAGTCCGATCCTTGGCAGACGACGTTTTTCATCCAGCACGATCCGGCTGGATACATCAAGTTGTTTGGCAGCGATCTGGCTTTCATTCAGAAACTCGACAATCTCTTTACTGCCAATTCGCAGCTTCCCGCTGATGCTCCCCCGGACATTGCGGGAATGGTCGGACAGTACGCTCATGGAAATGAGCCATGCCATCACATGGCATATCTGTACTCATACGCGGGGATGCCGTATAAGACCCAAGAGCGAGTTCGCACCCTGCTCGAAATGGAATATGACGACCAACCTGATGGGCTCGCTGGCAATGAGGACTGCGGCCAAATGTCGGCTTGGTATGTGATTAGCTCGATGGGATTCTATGCAGTGGATCCTGTCAGCGGCAATTACGTGTTCGGAACTCCTCTGGTAAATCGAGCCGAAATCGAGATCGCCGCGGGCAAGGCGCTTCACGTGGATGTGAAACGCAGTTCACCCGGCGACGCGTTCATTCAATCCGTAACGCTAAATGGCAAGCCCCATTCTAAGCTATGGTTCCGTCATGCCGATATCGCGAATGGTGGCACAATCGAATTCACCCTCGGGCCGACGCCCGGAGCATTTGGAAAGGGAGAAGACGCGATACCGCCTTCGATGCCGGAAATGAGCTGACTGTGAATCGATTCGGCGCAGTGCCGTGAGACTGTGGATCAGGACTAGTTCAAGCCTGCACACAAATTTGGCGTTGTCGCCCTAAGCCCTCGATCTCGAGTTCTACGAAGTCGCCGGACTTGAGATATTGCGGCGGTTTCATCCCAAGCCCTACTCCGGGCGGCGTGCCGGTTGAAATCAGGTCGCCCGGTTCCAGAGTCATAAATTGCGAAATGTAGTGAATGAGATGTGCCGGTCCGAAAATCATCGTTTCGACATTCCCGCTCTGGCGAGGCTGATCATTTACCCGCAGTTTCATTGGCGCTTTCATAATGTTGGGGACATCGTCAGCCGTCGACAGCCACGGGCCCAACGGATTGAACGTGTCGCAACTCTTGCCTTTGCTCCACTGGCCGCCGCGCTCGAGTTGGAACTCTCGCTCCGAAACGTCATGGGAAATGCAATATCCGCCGATATGATCTAGGGCCTTCTCTACTGATTCCAGATAACGCGCCTCTTTTGCGATCACAACCCCCAATTCCACTTCCCAGTCAGTCTTATTACTATGCTGAGGAATCAGAAGATCGTCGTACGGCCCAACGACTGTGTTCGTCGCCTTCATGAACAGAATCGGTTCTTTGGGAATCTCCATACCTGATTCCCGCGCATGATCGTGAAAGTTGAGCCCGATGCAGATGATCTTGTGCGGACGCGCGATCGGCGCGCCCCAGCGCTCACTGTCCGGTACTTCGGCGAACGTTCCTGGGGCTCGACGCAGTAATAGCTCCTTCAGAGCGTTCAAACCGTCGGTAGCAAAGAAATCGCTACCCCAATCTCGAAACTCCAACGACAGGTCCCGGCGTACGCCCTCGACCAAAACTCCCGGTTTCTCGCTGCCACGCTTTCCAAACCGAATCAGTTTCACGCACTCTCTCCGAATGTGCCGTAATCAGTTGTGTGCTGCGATTGGCGTCAACGAGTACCTATGCGGCATAGGTTGTGCGTCCCGACGCTGTTGCTCGACCACTCCGCTGCGCGCTGCTTCGAGCGCCTTCGCAGTATCGCGATCAGCGGCGGTTCTCGCGTCCTGAGAGAAGTGGAACCGCATATCTTCTATAGAGTCTTTCCGTTCGGTGTCGAATGCGACGAGTAGCGCCTGACGCAACATTGGAGTATCCATGCGGGCTAGATCGACGCCCGCTGTAAGTTGTTCAGCCGTGAATTCGCCTATTTTGCGGTCATCGATTTCCAGCAGATAACTGCCCGGTGCCAGTCCTGTGACTTGCAGGGGTTGCCGATTCAGAGCCTGATCCAGGTCAGATACTTTTTCAACTATGGCAATGAAAGGATCAGCCTGCGCCGAAGGCAACGGCAACGGGAGAGCACGGTCCTTTTGCGTCCAACTGAATGAGGTCTTGGTTTTCCGAATGTCGGAGACAGCCGTGTTTGTTGTATCGCCAAACGAGGCTTTCGTTGCGTCCAGGTTGGCTGCGGTGACGATCGCTGGAGCATTCCATGCCTTCAGCACCGCCTCCGCCATGAGCCAATGAATTCCGCTGCCCGGATGTACACGATCCTGCACCAGAGTGGTGGAAAGCGTGGCATTCTCCGTTTTTGCGCGCGTCAGTGCCGCAACCACGGGAGCATTCAGATCGGCTGTTTGCCCATGCTTTTCGGCTGCTAGACTCGCCAGGAAATCGCCGAACCGGGTCATAGTGTTGTTGTAGTCGGGATCGAATTCACCAGGCCGGGTAACGTCATCGTGCGGTGACGGCTTCAACAGGAACAGGTTCACGGAAGGCAGTTTCTGTTGGATGGAATCGACGATGTGGCGATAACCGTCGGCGTATGTACGGAAAATTCCGTCATCGTAAGGGCGATAGTAGCCATCGTTCATGCCGAGCATAATGGTGACGACAGTCGGTTGGTAAGCAAACACATCGCGAGAGAGCCGCAGATCGATCGGTCCTGCCCATCCCCCACTGACCTTGTCGCCGCCAACTCCCGAATTAAAGAACTCAAACTTCCGGTCAGGAAATCGAGTCAGCACATACTCTTCGATGAAGCTGGTGTAGAGCCGCTGCTCGGTAATACTGTCGCCGTAAAACACGATCCGATCACCGTCCTTCAGCAGGAAACTTCCCGCAGGCGAAGGTGTCTGTGCCAGAGAAACCTGGGCGATGAGTACAACAAAAAACGACAAAGACAGATACAAAGCTTTCTTCATGGGACCTCGGTTGTCGACTGCCTATTTAATTAATGGATATCAATTCGCTGGCCGCCTTCGTGCAGCTCACGTTTCGCGCCTTTCCACACGAATTGCCCTTTTGTTCCCGCTGGCAACTCGATATTCGCCTCGAGCGAACCACCCTTGCGATGCAAAGAGGCGCGGATCACTCCAGAAGGGTGCGGCATGGAGGCTTCCACCCATTCCAGATTTCCAAGATGCGGCTCAATCCGGACCGTTGCAAATCCAGGCGCTCCAGGTCGAATGCCCGCAAGCATGGTCGTCAAGTCGTATGCAGGATGCGCGCTCCACGCGTGAGTGTCCGAGCGGCTCGGATCGGGATACTCCGGCGTCGTGGTAAGACCCTGTTCCAGCATCTTCCGCCAGGGGGCAAGAGTTTCCAGATACATATCCCCGAGCCCCGCGTGATCCAGAGCTCGAGTCAAGTAGAACTGAAAGAAATAGGAAACTTGGGCGAGAGTGGACGCCTCCATCACTCTTCTCATCAAACTCGCCTGCTCCTTGCGCGGGATCACATCCGCAATCACCGCCAGAATGTTCGCGTGTTGGCTGTAGCTGCTTTTCGCTGGTGTATCCGCCAATAGCCCGGTACCCGGGTTCCAGCATGCCGCGTAAACGGCTTTAGCCGAGGCTTTCGCTTCGCGACGGTATCTATCTGCGAGTTGTGCATCTCCGAAGCTATCTTCCATCTCTGCTGCGTCTTGAAGCGCCTTGATGAAAAGCAGCGTCAAAATCGAAGACCGGCCTTCACTGTCAACCGGCGGAAATTTTTCCAGACCGGCAGGGGTGTCAACAAACTCCCAGTAAGGCAACTTCCCGAGAAACTCATCGCTTCGCTGTTGGCGTTCAAACCACGCCAGTACTGGCCGTGTGCCGGGCAGAAGCCCTTTCAAAAATTCCACATCATTCCGATACATCCAGAAGTCATGCAGCATGTCGACATACAGCAAAGAAAAAGGCGGGATAAGTTGCAGCAACGAACTTGGAGAACGACTTTGAGTAATCCCTTCTGGAATGCGCGATCGATCGAATGCTAGTAACGCCTGGCGCGCCAGCCGGTCATCTCCACTTACGGCATACGAAATCAGCGCCTGAATTCGCGTATCGCCGATGTACTGCAACTGTTCCCAATATGCCGTATCCATGTACGTTTCGTGAGCATCGAGCCGGGCGGTGCGCCACGAGATTTCGCGAATTTTCGCCAATTGCGGATCGCTGGAGCTGAACTGACCTTTTTCTTCGAACGGGTACGCCGTGTAGAACGTGTGAAATCCTTCGAGAGTGAGTGGCGTATCGCCAGTGTGGATCTTTAGTTCGACATACCGCCAGGTGCGCCACCAAAGAGGCGCGAACGTGCGATTGTGTCCGCCGTCAGAGATGAATTCGTCTGTGAGGCCTTGCGCAACGCGATTTCCCACTTCATCTCGATTGCCGCGCAACTGCTTCGAGTCGTAGAGCGCCTCGGTGTAAACAGCCTCAATCTGCGCTCCTTTCCCGCCGCTTACGACCAACTCCGGATATGCAGAGAGCACAACCCCAGCATCCAGCAACAAACTCAAGTTGCTATTTGGAGGAACCACTGTGGCTGTAGCAGGGAACGAAGTCGCTCCGGGCAAACTCGATCGAACCACACGGCCCGACGGCACCTCTCGATACTCCATTGCAGGAAGTGGATCGGGTTCAATCCACCAGTTCGAGTCCCCACCGATGGTGCTCGCGACCGGGCGGCTGCCGGCCGGATATTTTGACTCCCGAATCGCCAAACCCGCATTCACCCAAGCGCCTGTGCTCGCAGAGGCTGCAGCCCAATCCCAATCGTAGAGGGTTCCGTCGATCCGCTCGCCCGGTCCGGCCGCGTAATACTCCCACATGCCTTCCGGCAGCGGGCGCGTTGGCATGTGTCCATTCTCTTGTTCAACTTCCCAGGTTGAATCGGTATTTACAACGTCTTCCGCTTTCGTATCGCCTTCCATCAGGAACGCAAGTCTGTCCGTCATCTGCGCCAAAGGCGCATAGATGCCGAACTGCCACACAGTTGCGGCAATCATATTTCGCCCCGGAATTAGAAAGCGCGCGATGTCAAACGTCTCATAACGCCAATGGTGCAGGTCGCTTCGCGCGGGACCTTCCCCGACCCGCTGCCCGTTTACGAAAAGAAGAAATCTGTTATCGGCACTGACGTGCACAATGAATCGGTCAGGCCGAGTTTCCAGGGAAATAATTTTGCGGAAGTGAAACACGCCGGGTTCGCGCAGCGGAGCCGACGGGTGAGAGATCCAGTTTGCGCTCCACTCCGTTCGTTGCTGTGGTTCCGCTGCGAAGAGCGTGCATGCTGTCAGCGCAATAACGCTCGCAATAACACCACACTTCGCAAGCACGCGCGGGCATTGGTCTACGGAATTCAACGAGGCAGTGTAGCAGCGCGCGTCGCCTCCGACAATTGTCTGCATGCCGATTTTAAGGTGCTTCTGACAATGTGAATACGATCACAGACCAAACGACGCTTTTGGACGATTATTCGCGCTATCGGATTCCAGGAGGCGGCCATGCCCTCTAAAGGATTTGATTGCACGCGTCGAGATTTTCTGCAATTGGGAGTCGGCGTCACCGCTGCCGTTCCTCTGGTTCTCTCCACAGCTTGCGGCGACTCCGAAACTCATCAAACTTTCACCTCGCCGCCACCGCCCCGCTCTGATGCCAAAGTAGCCATCGTCTCCTGCAAGACCTACGACTCGCAAGAAGTGCTGGCGTCGTTCGATCAGGCATTCACGCTTCTGGAAGGAATCCCGGCATTGGTCACTGGCAAGACTGTCACGGTGAAGATCAATCTGACCTCAGACGGCACGTACAACGATCTGTTCGGCCGACCGGCGGGAGAGTCCTATATCACGCACGGCACAACCGCGGTGGCGCTTGCGTCGTGGCTGCTCTCGCATGGAGCACAGAAAGTTCGCTTCGTGGATTCGGCTCCGTTTCTTTTGCCGCTCGACCAAGTTCTGATTTCGGCCGGGTGGGATGTGAACACGCTATTAGCCTTGGGTCGCATCGAACTGGAGAATACCCGTAACTTGGGTACCGGCAGCCAGTACGGGAAACTCACGGTTTCGGGGAAACCCAATCTCTTTTCCTACTTTGAGCTGAATCATTGCTATCAGGATACCGACGTCTTCATCTCGCTCTGTAAGTTGAAGCAGCACCTTACTGCCGGTATCACGCTTTCCATGAAGAACGTCTTCGGATCCACTCCGAACGCTCTGTACGGTCAGGACGCCGGCACGGAAGATGCCATCCTGTGGCGGAGTCCCTTGCATGGAAATGGCACTGCAGACTGGATGGGGATCAATCCTCCGGGAGCTATCACCAGCGCTCCGCCGGTCGACGCCGGTTCGCGAATCCCACGAATTGTTGCCGATATCAATGCGGCCTGCCCGGTCCACATCGGCATCATTGACGGAATTACGTCCATGACCGGAGGAGAAGGACCGTGGGCGCCCAACCCTGCCCCAGTTAGCCCGGGAATCATCATTGCTGGATTGAATGCCGTTTCTACGGATGCCGTTGGCATAGCGGTGATGGGCTATAGCAATCCCCGTGCGGCGCGTGGCACTCCGCCCTTCGCCGTTTGTGACAATCACCTGCTCCTTGCAGAGCAGAACGGTATCGGCACTGCGGATCTCTCAGCTATTGAGGTTAGAGGATTGACGATTCAGGAGGCGTTGTGCCCGTACCCTCAGGCCCTGCTTCGGCCCATGCGTGCTCGACACGGGTAAGTGAGATTCTCGCTCTTTGCTAAAATCATCTTCCATGGGTCGTGTATCCGCCGTCATCTTCATTCTCTTGACGGCTGTCAGTTGTTTCTCCCAGCGAGTTCCCAGCCGCGATCAGACTCGGCCTGCATCAACTACGGAGCCCATCTCCGGTACTTCCTCAAAGAACCCGTCCTCCAGTTCCCCTGAGGGCAAGAAAATATATTTCCGAGAGGTCACCTCCGACGCGGGGCTCACAACCGTCCCTCACACGCGCACGGATCGCCGCTACGTTCTCGACACAATGTCAGCTGGAGGGGTCGCTCTGCTCGATTGCGACAATGATGGCAAACTCGATATAGCTGTGATCAATGATTCCACCATCGAGAGATATCTGAAGGGCGATGATGTAATGGTCACCCTCTATCATCAGGATTCAAACTCACAACGACTCCACTTCACCGACACCACAACAAACGCCGGACTAGCAACCAAGGGCTGGGGAATGGCCATTGCAGTAGGTGACTACGACAATGACGGCCTCCCAGACATGTTCATCACGGGATATGAGCACAACGTTCTCTATCACAACCTGGGCGGATGCCGCTTCGAAGACGTAACCGCAAAGGCAGGCGTGAAGGGTGGTGGCTTCAGTACAGGCGCCGCCTGGGCCGATTATGATCGTGACGGTAAGCTTGATCTCTTCGTCGCCCGCTACGTTCACACCGATGCCCGCCACCTCCCTGATCCGAACCTCTCGTTCGGCTACAAGGGTGTCCTTGTCGAACTGCCCGATCGCATGGAGGGTGAAACCGATCTTCTATATCGCAACCGCGGAGACGGCACCTTTGAAGAAGTCTCAAAGAAGGCAGGCGTAGACGATCCGCACAAGCTTCACGGCATGGGCGTCGAATGGGGAGACTACGATGGTGACGGCTGGCCCGATCTCATCGTCACCAACGATTCCGGATGGAATTACGTGTACCACAACAAGCAGGATGGCACGTTCGAAGACCTGGGAGTAGCTACGGGAATCGGTCTGAGTTCGTTCGGTGAGCCTTACGGCAACATGGCCGCGGACTTCGGCGACTTTGATCGCGACGGGAAACTCGACATCCTGGTCAGCAGGTTCGGCAATCAGCCCGCCAGCCTCTACTGGAACCACGTCCCGGAGTTTCCAGACATCACAGAACGCGCGAAGATTGCCAAACTCACTTTCGCTCCCGTGAAGTGGGGAATCGGTTTCGGTGACTTCGATAACGATGGCTGGCCCGACTTCCTGATGGCAAATGGCAACTTTTCATCTTTGATGGACACCTTGCCAGGAGAAGTCCGCTATGCCGAGCCAATTCAACTGTTTCGTAATCTCGGGGACCGCACTTTTGAAGAGATAGCGGATACTGCTGGCTTGAACCAAGGACCACTAAAATCCAGGCGGGGTACGGCTTTCGGTGACATCAACAATGACGGCAAACTCGATGTTGTCATCTTCAATGTTGGAGATCCTCCGTCTGTCTTCATCAATGAGACTGCGAATTCGAATCACCGAGTTGTGTTCCGCCTGATCGGTACAAAAAGTAACAAGGCCGCAATTGGCGCCAGAGTTTCCATCACGACTTCGACAATGACCCAGATCGACGAGGTCCGGGGAGGAGGTAGCTATAACTCGACGAATGACTGGCGCTTGCACTTTGGCTTGGGAAGCGACGCCAAAATGAATAGCGCGCAAGTCACCTGGCCAAGCGGCACCAAGCAGGAGTTCAAGGATTTGCCAACTGACACGATTTACGAGTTGAAGGAAGGTGAAGCGCCCAAGTCTGTTGCTCCGCTGCCGATGAACGGAGATCGGGCGCAGTAAAATATCGCGTGGCATCTGCATCACTAATCCACGGCTTGCTCGACCCTTTACCCAGGACATTTCGCGGCCTTTTCACCCGCATATCTCTAAGCTTATTCTTCTTGTTCGGCCTCATGTCGGTCACGATCCTTTGTTCAATTCCGGCAGTTGCTCGACAAGAAAGAAGCGCTCTCAGTCTCTACCAGGACGCGGTTGCCGCGGATGAACACGGCGAAACAGAGCGCGCGATTGCCCTATACAGGCAGATGTTGGCCCTGCAGCCTGCATCGATTGAAGCCCACTCAAATCTCGGAGCCGATCTTGCCTCTCTTGGTCGCTATACAGAGGCAGTTGCGGAATACCAGCGAGCGCTCAAAATTGGTCCTCGCAATTCAGTGGTCCGCCTGAATCTCGCCCTCGCGCAATACAAGCTGGGCGAGTATTCGAAAACTACTGACCTATTGTCTGCACTTGAGAAGGAGCAACCCAATAACAAACAGATTCTTTACCTGCTGGCAGATTGTTACCTGCGCCTTGGACGTGACTCAGACGTTATCAAATTGCTCGCTCCAGCCTACGAGCGAGACCGTAGCGATCAGGTCATGCAATACGCATTGGGTACCGCGTACATCCATGCTGGAAAGATCAAAGAAGGGCAGGAAGTGATCGATCCGATTCTCAAGAATGCGGGAACGGCTGAGGCCAACCTTCTGCTCGGGGAAGTGCAATTTGCAGCCGGAGATTACAAAACAGCGGCGACTACGCTGCACAAGGCGATCGATATCAATCCAAATCTTCCGGGTACGTGGTCTTTGTACGGTCGCGCATTGCTCCAAGACAATCAAAATGAAGCGGCGAAAGCCGCGCTACTGCGCGCGATTCAGCAGGATCCCAACGATTTCTCTGCGAACTTGCACCTCGGCGCAATGTTGCGGCTCGCCGGGGATACGGCGAACGCCGCTCCATACTTAAAGCGTGCTCTCGAGTTGCGCCCTGCGTCGCCTGAGGCTCGCCTGCAAATCGGTGCTCTCGATGTAGCGATCGATCAACTCAACGAAGCACGAAGTGTTCTGGAGCAGCTTGCAAAGGATTGGCCCGATTTCGTCCAGGCACATCTGCAACTCGCGACCCTATATTCACGCCTTGGTCTGGCCGAGAAGAGTAAGAGAGAACAGCAGATCGTGCGCAGCCTCAACGAGAGAGACCGCAAAACCGGCCCCAAGCAAGATCGATGAGGTTGCGCCGTCGTACGCACATTACTGGTTCAATCTTGTTAATGTTCTTTGACGTGCAATATCTGATCTGCCGGCACATTCTTCAACGTTTGCTTGGTTCCGGACGGCCACTCAATCTCGATCTCGTCGATCAACTTCGCTGCACCCAGCCCTAAGTGCACCGGCCCCGCGCTTGAAGACGCATAACCCGAAGCCGTCGACATGTGGCTCCATTGTGATAGTCCGCCAGCTACAATCTTGATCTTCGCGCCAATTCCATCACGATTGCTCTTTACCCCTTCGAGCTTGATCTCCAGCCAGTGATTTTCTCCGGCACTGTCATTGATCCAGACCTCCGCGGGTGCGCTCAACGCCGTTACCGCCAGATCTAACTTTCCGTCATGGTTGAAATCTCCATAGGCCGATCCTCGATGGCGCGCCGGTGGTTGCGCGTTAAATCCTGCCTCTTCTGTCAGCGCTGCCCACCTGCCCGAGAGATTGCGGAACACGCTGTTCTGCTGGGAAATATGCCGACGGTCGGCCATCAAAGGCGACTGCACGTCGCCACGGCTGACAAAAATATCCTTCCACCCATCGTTGTCAAAATCCGCGATGTTAGGGCTATAACCCGACATGGGATTACTCAGCAGCGACATTCCACTTTTCGCCGTGATTTCGTTGAACGCGCCCCTCCCATTGTTTTGATATACCGGAAAAGTCTCGTCGTCGAGC
>Ga0335082_10000061_pt1 | contig 107190 bp, 79 predicted proteins | sample Lox_Sample_41_FD_206718 | JGI IMG/M metagenome (GOLD analysis project Ga0335082, IMG submission 206718) | Soil microbial communities from Loxahatchee National Wildlife Refuge, Florida, United States - Lox_Sample_4.1 | ecosystem: Environmental > Terrestrial > Soil > Wetlands | place: USA... | reverse complement strand
TCCTACTTTTTTCTGTCTCGCATACGCAACCAGTTCATCCATATTGAGATCGGGAGTCACCTCAAGCAGATTCCCGAGCTTGTACCAGCCGTCATCGAGAATGATGTAAGGCAATCCATATTTCGCAGCGAAATCAACGTAGTACTCATAGGTCTTCGTGTTGATGCCGGCTCGGAAATCGATGCCATCGATGTTCCAGTCGTTCCACCAGTCCCAGGCGACCTTGCCAGGATGGATCCATGATGTGTCCTGCACTTTGGACGGGCTTTCCAACAGGTACACCAATTGATTCGTAATCAGATCGCCATCGTGATCAACGATGCCAAGAGCTCGCCACGGGAACGTCCGCGTTCCGGACGTAACCGCGATGTAGTCCGCCGCTTCCGTCACTTTGTAGTCACGATCGCTGGTCTGCTCCTGCTTAAGAGGGTATGGGGGAAACGAACCGTGTAGCCCGAAATCCGGCGCACTGCCTGTCAACCACAACCCGGGATATTCGCTCAGATCCGATTCCGCAATCGCCAACTTGGACCCGTGCCCCAAATCGACGACTGCCGGCAGCGTAGCTAAGAACTGCGGCGCGATTTCGCTGAGATGCTGCGGAAGATACTTGCGCTCGTTGTGCGAATAGAAGCTGTCTTCTTGCGGATAGTAGACAATGAAATTGCTCGCAAAATTGAAATCTGCCTGCTCTCCATAAACCTTTACCTGCTGATTAGGAAGAGACGTTTCGAACCGATATGCGACGCCCTCGTTGTACGCTCGAAACACCACAGAATAGTCGCCATCTGCGGTGAGCGCCAGTTCGTTGTAGTGATCACGAATTTTCGCAAACTTCTGTTTTACGACAGGCTCAACCCACTGATCGTAGCTCCGCTGCTTCGCTCCGGTGATCTTCGGCTCGACTCCGAGCTTCTTATGGTCAACGTCCATCGACAACGTGGAATTCTCGAGAACTGCAGCGCCGCGCAGAACGACGTCATAGCGTAGTTGGCCAGCAGTGCGAATCCGAACCTCAATCCGCCCATCCGGAGACTTCAGCTCATAACTCGACTGTGCAGCTAGCGCGCTGCATCCAATAGCAAGAACTGCGACCAGGGAAAACTGCCAGGCTCTCATGACTTAGCTCCACCAGGAAAAACAGGGATTCAATCGAAAGCAGAATTTATCGGAAGTTAAGCGTTTTAGCAACCAATGAGCACGACGATCTCGACAAGCTATACGCGTGAGAGAAATGAGCAATACTCATGCAGTGCCGACGGCCCAGCGACCTGCACTGACCAGGTTTCTGGGATTTTACGACGAGAGCCTTGGGGCGAGCCTCTCTGGCGCTTACCAGATTTGGGAACGTTTCGCGGGGCTTACGTAGAGCTTATCGCCCGGCCCAACCTTATATGCGTCATACCACGCGTCGACGTTGCGCACGGCATCGCCGCGAAACTCTGCCGGCGGGTGAGTATCTGTTTTGATCTGCTGGCGCAACGCAGCTTCTGTCTGAAGCTTTCGCCATCTCTGCGCAAAAGCGAGGAAAAAGCGTTGCTCACCTGTTAATCCCCCGATGACGACGTCCGTCTTGCCTTTTAGCGATAGCACGTATGCGTCATGAGCCACCTCCAAGCCCGCGAGGTCCGCGATGCTCTCGGTCAGCACCTGTTTGCCGTTGACGCAAACATCGGGAAATGGGCAGTACTGATTGAACTGCTCCATGAGCTTCTCAGCAGCATCACGCTGTCTGACGCGATCCTCTGCTGTCCACCAGTCTCCGAGACGGCCGTGAGCATCGTAAATATGTCCCAGTTCGTCAAAATTGTGACTGATCTCATGCGCCATGGCAGCTCCTGCTGAACCATAGTTAGCAGCTGAATCTCCGTCAGCATCGAAATAGGGGGGCTGTAGGATCGCAGCCGAGAAGAACTCCGCATTCGGGCTAAACATAATGACCGCACCCGGAAGTTGTGGGTTGATGGGCCACTCGATCGGGTTGACGGGTCTTTTCAATTGGGCCAAGTTGCGCAAGCGATAAAAGGCCTCAGCCCGGCACATGTTACCGAAGGCATCGCCACGCACAACATCGAGCCTTGAGAAATCGATCCACTCGTCGGGATATCCAACGATCACCTGGAGAGCGCTCAATTTCGCTAATGCCTTTCGCTTCGTATCGGGCGCCATCCAGGCGAGATTTGAAATTCGGCCTCGATACGCAGTAAGTAAGGTCTTAGCCATTGCCTGCGCACGCGCTTTTGCTTCGGCTGGGAAATACCGGTTTGTATAGAGCTGACCGACAGCCTGCCCCAGAGCGCCGTTGGTTGCGGCGATTGCTTCGGCGGACCGATCCTGTTTCTGCATTCCAGCCACGACCGTCCCGTAGAAGGCGAAGTGTTCAGCGGCTATCGCCCTGGGCAAAACACTGGCATAGTGCTCCAACAAGTGAAAACGAAGGTATTCCCTCCAAGCCTCGATGTTTTCTGTGTGTGCAAGTGCAGAAACTCCAGTGACGGCCGACGGCTGCCACACGATGAAGTCCTTCTGCTGGGAAAGTCCCGCCGCATGGAAGAAAGCATCCCACTCGAAACCGGGAGCCTTGGTGTCGAAGTCGTCACGCTTCCATGGATTGTTCTGCTTGAAGACATCAGCAGCGTCAGAATTTGGGGCGAACGCCTGCGCAATCCGAGTCTCCAGTGACAAGATCCGCACCGCTTTGTTTTCAGGGTCGGCCTCGCCCGACAGCGTCAGCATCGCCTTGATATGCGCTTGGTAGGCTTTACGTAGGTCAGCCTTTTTTTGCGCTGCATCGAGATAGTCGTCACGGTCAGGCAGTCCTAGGCCACCTTGCCAGATGTGAGGAAGGTTGTGGTCGGCGTCCTCGAAGCCCTGGTTAATCCAGACGCCGAAAATGTGATCCGAATTGGTTGTGAGCCCATCAATTTCACTATTCAACGTCGTCCCGAGATAAGCGGACAGAGAGCGAACATCGTGGATCGCTGCAATTCGGGCCATCTCGTCAGCCAGGGGAGATAGCCCCTTGGCGTCAATCGCACTCTGATCCAAAAAACTGGCGTAGTAATCGCCGACTTTTTGGAGGATGGAGCCTTTGTTAGCGTGGGCAGAGGCTGCGCTCTCAATGAGCTCTCTCACGCGCTGGCTTGTTTTTTGGGCGAGCATTGCGCGTGTGTCATAACTAGATTGGCCCGGCGGTATCGAAGTTGCCTTAAGCCAGCGTCCGTTGGCGTAGCCGTAGAAATCATCGCCCGGCTTAACGGAATTGTCCGTGTCGTCAGCTAATGCGTTTTTGTTGATCGGACGCGTCAGAGCGAACGCCGCCACTGCGAACGCGATCACTACCCAAGTGACAAAGCGGAGTCGCACATTTTCTCCCAAGATCCAACAACGTGGTAAGCGAGTAATGCAATGTAGTTTGTTGCAAAAACGCCGGAGGAACCCCAGCTCGGCTGCCCTCCGGCGCCCCCCTCAAAACACGAACTTCGCCGTCAGACTTATCTGTCGATTCCCGCCACTGAATATCCTCGAGTTGAGAAAAGCCGGATCGAGGATGTTCACGTATCCAGGATTTGAGGTCGCCGCGGTTACGCCCGCCGTGCTGAACACGTTGGCGTTACTGATGGTGAAGTTCTGGTGATTGAGGACGTTGTAGAAATCTGCTTTAAATTGAAAATAAGCAGATTCCGTCAGTGTAACTTTTTTCCCCAGCGACAGATTCATCACTCCGAAGCCTGGAGAGCGAAAGCTGTTGCGTCCGATCGTTGTTCTCACGTCGGGCCCGGCAACCACATACTTGGCGCTGGGGTCTGCCGCCAGATACCCGATCGTCGGCCCAGTGCAACCCGCCCCGTTTCCAAATGTGCCTGCGGCCAACGAAGTGGAACCATCAGCATTCCCGCAAACGGGGATGACATCGGAGCCTTTCAGCGCTGTCCCGAACGGATTCAGAACGCCGCGATCTCCAGCCGTATCGCCGTTACCATTCGCGTCAAAACCGGACTGTAGCGTCACCGGTTGGCCCGTCTGCGCCAGATAAACTGCGCCGACGGTGTAACCGCCCAGCAACGTTTTCATCATTCTGCTGTCCGAATGGATTGTCGGCGTCTCATAAGTCGCTGACAGGGCAAACTTGTGACGCACGTCGAGATCGGAGTTCGACCGGTCTTGTCCGAGGCGATTGGTGTCCTGAGCTCTCCTAGGATTCAGAAAACTGGTCAGAAACTCGTTTGTCGCATCGTCAATAGCGTGAGACCAGGTGTAGTTCGCGTTGAACGACAGCCCGCGCCATGTCCGCTGTGTGTAATTCCAAGAGAATGCGTGGTAGTTGCTGCTTCCCAACGGAGGATCGGACGTGACGATCCCCAAGAATCCGTAAGGAAGATAAGTATTGTTTCCTCCGCTATTCACAAATGCGTTGAACGCGGTGTCTGTGGGCGTGTTCGCATCCCAGCTTGTTGGAACATCAGAGGCTTTGAAGAACGTAGGGATGGAATTGATTCCTGCATCGAATGCGCTGATGAAGTTACGGCGGAATTGAACCGGTAACTCCAAGCCGCGCGTTCCCAGATAGCGTACTTCGAATAAACCGTTGCGGAAGACTTCGCGCTGGATCCCGAGAGACCAAGTCAGAATTTTGGGCATCACGGTGTTGTCGATGTAACTTGTCGTCAATGCTCTTGCCTCCTGCTGATTTGCTGGCGGCAAATACACCGAGGGCAGCCCGCCACTTGCAAGAAATGGGAACCCGGTTCCATTGCTTCCGGCCCCGAAGTTCGCACACCAGGCCGGTGGAGTGCTCAACCCACATGCTGAAGTTGGGTCCATTTCACTTTGTGTCTGCGGCGGTAGGGTAATCCCAGCGAAATTCTGGAACTTCCATCCATAGGAAATTCCAAAACCTCCGCGAATGGACGTTTTTCCGGTTCCCAAAGGATCGTAAGCAAAGCCGATTCTTGGGGCAAAGTTGTTGGTATCAGTCTTCGGTGCACCGAATGTAATGACTCCAGGGACACTCGAGATGGCGTTGAGTGCCTGTGTCTCACTGCCTGCCGGATTGGTCCAGTACTCGTATCGCAGTCCCAGATTCAATGTGAGTCGCGGCGTCAGTTTCAGATCGTCTTGGAAGTATCCGCCAGCGAGACTTTCCGTTCCGAGAAAGCTGCCGCTTCCCGCACCGCGTAACGTACGGCCCGGCACGGAAGCCAGATTGTCATTTACGAGGTCCTGAACGCGGTTGTACCAGTAGTCGCCATTACTACGCGGCAGGAAAAACTGGGGATAGATATAGTGTGTGTATTCTCCCCCGAACTTTAGTGTGTGCTTGCCGACCACCCACGAGAGACTGTCCTTCACCTGATAGGAGTTCTGCTTCTGATGCTGGTTATCACTAGGACCGACGGGCGTGAAGCCCAATTCCTCAATCGTGACGGCTGGGGGACAAACCGTGCATGGGTTGACCAGCGCCAGCGAAAAATACGAGTACTGCAGACGGAAGTCATTCACCATGTGGTTGCTCAGTGTCCACGTATCGTTCACGGATATTTTGCGGCTCCGTACTGGTTGGTCCTGGTTGAATTGCGCCTGGGTTGAGTTCACCGGTGCGATGAAGTCTGCCTGATTGAGCAGGAATCGAACGCCAATCTGGTGCTTACGCAAGGCATAATCAATGTTGGCAATTGCATCGTGCTCTCTCTGTAAGAGTGGGCTGATCAGCACCAGTGGACCCACCGGAATTGACGCTCCGTTTACCGTAATCGCTAGACTTGGATCCGCGATTGGCGCTACCGGATAGTTCTTAAGAACATCTTTCACGGCCTGGTCAGCAGCCATGCTCTGCAGACTGGCTAGCCCACCTGTTGTAGGCGCATTCAACAACGTCGCATTTCCTGCGCCGTGAAGATCCGTGTATTCGTAATTGCCGAAGAAGTACAGTTTGTTCTTTCGAATCGGACCGCCAAGATTTGCGCCGAATCGATTGTTGTCATAGGCCGGCTGGCCAGGAATCGTGTGAGCGGCGATGGCCGCTTTGGTCAGATTGTCCATCGCGTTCAGATTTCGATTCTGGAAGTATTCATATGCAGAACCGTGAAAACTATTCGTTCCGGTCTTGGTTACGAGATTGAACTGGCCTCCAGAGGAACGCCCCGTCTCGGCGCTGAATTGGTTGGTCTGAAGCGTGAATTCAGCTACAGCATCCGGGATGACCGTCGAATTTGGTCCAGTGACCGCGAGGTTATTGTCATCTACTCCGTCCACTGTGAAATTGTTCTCCCGTGGACGCGTTCCGCCAACGGAGCCGCCCACCCCTGTAACTCCACCCGGTTGCGCCACAACGTTGGGCGCCAGCACCGCCAGGTTCAGAGGACTGCCGTTCAGGGCTCCACCTGCGTTCGGAAGATTCAGTACATCTTGGGAGCTGAAGTCGCTATTCAGAGTCGAAGAAGTCGTTTGAACTGCGACTGAGCCGCCGACAACTTCGAGGACTTCAGTCGCTGTGCCGACCTGGAGCTGAGCGTCGGCTATATTGTCCCGATCAGCAAGCACGACAACGTCTCTCCGCACGAAGCCACGGAATCCCTCTGCTTCAACGCTCACTGAGTATTTTCCCGGAAGAAGGCTGGGGACATTCCAGGTTCCTGCTGACGAAGTCGCCGTGTTCGAGACCACCCCGGTCTCCTGATTGGCAACCTTTACCTCCGCGTTTGCGACGGTTGCACCCTGTGGATCCAGAACTTGCCCGCGCAATGTTCCGGTTGTGCTTTGCCCGAAAGCGGAAATCGTCAGCAGCAACAATACGCACACAACAGCTGCGGGCAACTGCTGCCTCAAATTTCGGCGTTGTCTCCCCACTCGATTCACTTCGATCCTCCGTTTTAGTGAACGCAAAAGAGCGCCCTTGTGGCACCCACACTACGAATGCTCGGCGCACAGATGCTCCCCTCTACTGCGTTCACGCTCTACCTGCTTGTCTGGTGACCGCCAGAACGACAACCGCGAATATCAGTCGTTTTCGAATTGCATTGCGCAATATTGAGACCTGCAAAATTGCGGTCAAAATAGCAGGGAGAGCAACGAAACATCGAACTGCGGACTTCGTTCATTTGGACTAACCAGTACGCGGATTGTTGCAGGAGTCTTCTATCGATAAAAGACATGTGATGGACGTGTATCGGACAAAAAACGACAAATGTTTTCAGAAACGCTGGGAGAAGCACGCACAGCAAATGTCGCAAATCACTCGAACACTGTTTTGTCTTTCATACGTCGCTCAAGAAACTTGCGCCATTATGTCCGTTTTTGTCCGATTCCAGTCCGATACAGGTCTTTCACCGGGTTTGCGGTGATTGCAATAATCATTTGTTAACGGGAGATATTGTCGATGTCCACTTCTGCAACCGCACTACTTGTAGTTGATGTTCAGGAATCGTTCCGGCATCGTCCGTATTGGAGTGAGTCCGACATGCCGGGCTTCACTAAGTCATTGCGAGGTCTCATCGACGGAGCCCAGTCGCGCAAAATTCCAGTGATTCAGATCTTTCATGTGGAAGAGTCCGGACCATTTTCGTTGGACTCAGGTTGTGTCGTGCCGCTTCGGGATGTTTGTTTCACGGCCGACGCCGTCTTCCAGAAGCGCAGCCACAGCGCGCTAATCGGCAGCGGACTGGATGTTTGGCTCACGCAACGCGGGATCCGTCGTGTGATCGTGTGTGGTATTCGAACTGAACAGTGCTGCGAGACAACCACGCGGCATGCTTCTGATCTGGGATATCAGGTCGACTACGTAACCGATGCGACCCTGACATTCCCGATGACCGACCGCCACGGGCGCGAGTGGACGCCGGAACAAATCAAAGCAAGAACCGAACTTGTTCTCGACGGTCGCTTCGCGCGAATCGCGACCGTCGCCGAGGCACTTTCGGCGTCATGACACCGCTCGCGGCCAGATTTGATACATTATGGTCGTCTGTTAAGTGGCCGAAGATGTCCGATGAAAATCTTGATGGATCGTGCGTCGATGCCGCCGCGGAAAACCACCGCATCCGCCTTTAAGAGTGATGGCTTACTCCGCCACACTCCTGCCGCTTCTCATTCGGACGATGTGCTGCGTATTCCCGTGTTTGTCGTTGTCCCTCCGCGCCTTTTGTTGCTCGATATTGCTGGTCCGCTAGAGGTCTTGCGCCAGGCCAACCGTGTACAACGTTCTGTGCGGTTCGAGGTCCGGTACGTTGGACCAACCTCTTCTTTACAAACCTCGATTGGAGTCATCCTGGCGGGAATCGAGCCGCTTCCCCGGGAGTTACCACTACATTCATGGGTCGTGCTTGCGGGTGATGTCGAGCACGTGATGCTGTCTGGAGGTGTACCTGGTCCCGGGAAGTCAGCCGATGACGAAGCTGCGGAAAAAATCGTCGTGACTTGGTTGAAAACTGCTGTCCGTCCCGGTCACAAGTTGATTTCGATATGCACTGGAGCGTTAATCGCTGCTCGCGCCGGTTTACTGGATGGACACGCCTGCACCACCCACTACCTGAGTTACGACGAACTTCGTGCGATCACCCCACGAGCTCGAATTCTCGAGAACCGCCTATACGTTGAAGATCGTGAGCGCTACTCCAGCGCCGGCATCACCGCGGGCATCGACTTGATGTTGCACCTCGTTCACCAATCCACGGACCAGTCTTGCGCCCTAGCGGTCGCGCGCTATCTGGTCGTCTACTTGCGGCGTAGTGGCTCGGACCCCCAACTCTCACCCTGGCTCGAAGGCCGCAATCACATTCATCCGGCTGTCCATCGTGTACAAGACGCGATCGCCGCAGATCTAACAAAATCTTGGAACGTGCGTATGCTCGCGGGCATTGCAGGCGCAAGTGATCGGCATCTTTCGCGTCTGTTTCATGAGCACGTCGGCATGAGCATTCCTGAATACACCAACCGCCTGCGTGTGGCATATGCTCAAGAACTCTTGAAGGAAACACGGTTCGACATGGAACGAGTCGCGGAACAGTCCGGATTCAGTTCCACTCGTCAACTGCGCCGAGCTTGGCAACGGATTCATAAAACCCCACCGCGCGAAGCCCGCACTCACTGGCACGGCAAGACGGTTTCAAGTTTCGCGAACACTAGTTCTGGTGCTTAGATGAGTGGACCGGAAGCAAAGGATCCGATTGTTCTTGTGATGGAACTACCAGCTACTGACAGCTCGCGCAAACGGGAGTCCTTGTGGCGAAGTACCCGAACGTGAGTCCAGCCGAAGTCAACGAGTCAGTTTCGATGAAGTATCCTTGGGTTGAATCGATCATATAGAAGTCCATCGCGAGGGTGTTCGAGACTGTGCCCGGCGTCGGAAAAAACGCGTCGGTCAAACTTCCGCTGTATTGACCCGGAATGCCTCCCGCTGTGAACTCCCCAGAAAACGGTGTATTGGGCTGAGCATTGAACTGCAACTCGCTGTCCACAATCCCCGCCAGAGTTCCGGGCGCAGCATTAGCCGAGAACTGTGCGGTGCTGTCGTTTTCCAGCGGACCGACACTTTGTGTGAACATCATGCCGTATCTTCCGCCGAACGAAATCTTCGAGGCTGCTTGAGGATTTGCGAGCCCGATCCCCACAGCCCGAAGCGTCGTATCTAGGCTGAGCAAAACCGGCGGATTTCCATTTCCCGCGAGATAGAAGATCAGCTCCGGAGCTGGCTCATGCCTGGTGAAATTGATCTGTGAATCAGCACGTCCAGTACCGGTCGGGTCCAGAGTATATGTTCCGGCAAAGGAATCGCTAATGTTCTGGGGGGTGCCCTCGACGAACTCATCGACAAATCCGCTGCTTAGGTTTCCGCTTGCATCCGCAGTAAGCACACCGGCAGCTGCCATGGAGGTCGGCAAGCCGCTAAAGTCCTGGCCCAGAATTCCAAATACGTAGGTGCCCGCGAAGGTCTGATTTGCAACGAATGTGCCGGTCGCTCCACCTTGACCAATGGCCACTCCACTGCTCGAGCCAAATCCATTGCCGGAGCCTGTGTTGTCACTTTCGATCAGCTTGATATGTTGCGCGTCAACGATGTAACCGGTGAGTTGGACCGGGATGGTAGTAAATGATGCCCTCAAATTGATTTTGACAGCTCCGAAGGTATCCGGGTTGGTCACCGTCCCCGAAACGGTTGCGTTCAGGTTTTCGACACTAACCCCATTGTTCGGATCAAATTCATCTTCATCGACAACGCTACCTGAACCCGAAATCGTTCCTGGCGAATCAATCTTCAGGATCCCGCCCATTGCCATCGGAATCGCAGCGTCTGTGGGATTTGCGGACGGTTTTACTCCGCTGAGCGCAAACGCGTAGCCGGCGTTCAGCGCCACGGTGCTCGTCTGCAATTCCAGACTTCCCGATGAGGTTTCGAAACTCTGCGACAGATTTGGATCATCGGACGTAGCAATAAGCGCTTTTGCATTCGAGAGGACTACGAGGCTCAGATTCTCTACGCCTTGCTGCCCGATGTTTTGGTCCGCAGTCGTAATCGTTAGCAAACCTCGTCCGTCAGGACCCACATAGTAGGAACCACCGGTAATTGCATCGCTGACGGATTGTGTCTGATCGTTGAGTGTCTGCTCTCCGCCCGTGATGCCGCCGTTGCCGTCCAACGAAACGACTCCTGCTAATTGGAAGGAACCATTTCCGTCGATGCCCTTTGTGCTGAAAACGTACGTTCCCTTCAACACGTTTGCGAAACCGGTCACCGCCAGATTTGCGACCACATTCTTGGTGTTGTCGGCCGTTGCGAAAGCTTCAATCGTGAATGTTTGCGAATTGCCCGAGATAGCACCAGGGGGTGTATAGGTCACTCCCGCACCGCTGCCCGTGTGCTGAGAACTTAGTGTCCCACAGTTGGAGTTAGCTGGACACAGCAACGACCAATCAACTCCCAGGTTGGCTGAATCGTTGTTTACGACCGCAGTCAGAGAAGTGGTCCCAGCTAGATTGATCGTTGGCTCGGGCGCAGGCTGGAATGCGATCGAAACCTTTTTGGAAGCCGGTGGCGGAGGGTTCTGAAGGGTGAGGTTGTTCGTTCCTCCGCATGCCGAGAGCATAGAAGCCGCGACCACGCACAGAAACCACCCGAAAGCATGCCTCGGCAAAACAGACGCACCCCTCCTCGTTCTCGTCACTGCCCTATGCCTCGCAAGTGAATAGTCTGGATCTGCTGTACGGTATAGCTGACGGTAACGGTTCCTGGATCAAACCCGACCACTTTCGGCTGAAACGTCACGTTCATCGTGCAGCTTGCTCCGAGCGCCAGGCTCGCGCCACAGTCATCGGTTTCCGTGTAATCGCCTTTTACTACATTGCCAGTGAAATTTACCGTTCCCGCGTGAGGATCTTTTGGATCGTTGAAAATCGTGATGGTGAGTGGTGCGCTCGCCTGACCGCGCGTCACAATGCCGAAATCCAAACCGGCGCCCGGCGTCATTCTCAAGGGGCTCGGCTGGTTAGCTGTCAATTCAACAGGGAACCGGCCACTGTCGATTTCACAGTCTTGCGTTGTAGCGGTGTTGCACTGTTGGGTGTTCAGTTGGAGGAAGTAGTCCAATCCTGAAGCCAGGGCCGTGCTGGGCTGCGGAACGAAGCTGACCTCTAATGTGCATGAAGACTGCGGCCGCAACAGGGTGCCGGAGCAATTGTCATTCGAGATCTGGAAATTCGGAAGTTCGCTGTTTAAGTCACTATCACAGCTGTAATTGATCGTCGAAACATTCGGAACAATATTTCCTGTATCTACCTGCAATCCGGCGATCGAGCCAGTGACCGGCGGCCGCAGCAGCGTGAGAACTCCCCCCGTGGAAGGATTCACACAAGGACTGCTCAAGGCGGGGAGTATCTGAACCGGGGCCGTGCCTTGATTTGTGAAGGAAACCAGTTGCGGTGCACTCGATTCTCCGAGTGCTTCGGATCCGAAATCGAGTTCCGGGGCCGAAGGCACGATGCTGCTCAGTCCGGACCCGGTAGTCGGCACTGCGAAGGCGTTGAGATTATCTGCGCTGACCTGGGTATTAACAGTAACAGTAGCCTTCAATGGAAACGGACAAGCTGATGGTGACACCCCACCGAGCGAAGCTGACGGTAACCATGGACAGCTCTGCTGGGGCGAGAATGAGATTGTGATGGAGCAACTCTGTAGCGGCGCTAACGAGAATGATCCTCCCAGAGAATCGGCACAATTATCCTGCTCAGTGAAATTTGCAATTCCGTTGAAGTCACTCGGCCCAAACCCACTTGTTATGCCGGTTTGCGGATTGAATGAGATGGTCAATCCGGAAAGTGGAGTTCCTGATAAAGCGCTATTGGTCAACGTGATTGTCTGGGTTTTAGGCGCTGATCCGAGCAACTGAGGCAAAAAGGTCAGAGACGCGGGAAAAAGTGTAATCGGTTGTGTACAGCTGGTGGCGGCGCCAAGGGCCAGGCACACATTTCCGATGTCGCCAGCAAGGTTGCCCCCTGGACAAGACCCCGTACTGATTCCATATCCCAGAGGTCCCCGAAGTATAGTGCCGGCGGTAGATGACACCACATTTACGGGAGAAGGATTGGTATCTCCCGCTGGTGCGCCAATTTGTCCGACGTTGAGACCGTTGCTTCCGATCACTTGTAGGACTACGGAGTTGCCGCTGATCTGACCGTTCACAGAGGCAGTCGTGAGACACGGATATCCTTGAAAAGTTATTGTGCCGGTTACCGTTGCATTGCTGGCGCCAATGTTGTCGCCTTGAACGAGTGAGCCCGTAACTGCAAAATCCTGATCCTTTAGATTCGGATTCGACACGCTGTGGAAGCTGCCCTGGACTGATCCCGTGATCGCCGGAACGAGTAATGCGCTCCATTGAAGTCCGGCCTGCCTGGATCCGCATCCTTTTCCATCCGTCGACGTGTAAGTGCCCATCATCGTCGTGCCGGCTGCGCTCAAGCCGCCAGTCAAAGTAAATGTTTGCGCACCTGCGGCCACAGTCAGACTTACGCTTTGCCCGTTCGCGGTGCCCGTCACAGGGCCCGATCCGCTGCTGCAAACTGTAGGAGCACCGCCCGGAGCCGCAGGCAGTTGGACGTTGTAAACAACGGCGCCATTCACGGTGCTGTCGTTCTGCAACAAAAAGCCGCCTTGGATGCCCCCGATAAATGAACCGTCAGCGGGAGGGGACATCGTGAACTGCCAATTCCCGGCAACCGTGCCCGTCGCCGATGACGTGTTAGGGTGACTTGCTCCTCCACAGCCGGACAAAAGCAGCAAAGCCGCCACAGCACCCAATGCCAAGCCCGCATATGCGGTTGTGATGTGGCCGGATTTTCCCGCGCCCCTGCGCGGTCGGTGCAGGTTTTCTTTCGCGATGCAAGTTGTGTGTTTGTGCATCTTCTTCGTACTCTCAGAAGCTCCATTTCAGGCCGAACTGGATGGTTCGGGGGCGATGCGCATCGAGCGGATGAAGGAATGACGCACCCGAAGCGCAATCTACGCCGCTCCCCTGGAATCCGGCGGAATACGCGGGACCTGCATAACAGCTGACTACATTGTTTCCGCTACTGCCTGGATTGTCCGGGTTGTAGATGCGGAACTGTGTTTGGTTGAGTATGTTGAAAAACTCCGCGCGGAACTGGAGGTCGTTCGATTCGGTAATCTTGAACCTCTTGAGCAGCGTTAAATCGAAGTTCAAACGATAAGGATTGTTCAGGAAATTGCGGCCAGCGTCGCCGAAAGTGAGTCCGCGTGGAGCAACGAATTCGGAAGGGTTGCCGAGAAGTGGGCCGAAGCTGGGATAGCTGTTCTGCGGCCTCGGCAATCCGTGAGCCACATCGGGATAGGAGGCAGCGATTCCCAGCCCACTCGAAACTCCTGCGTTGTCGGTAAGTGCAATGCCGGTATTTCCAGCGCTGTTTATGACTGTGAACGGCGTGCCCGATTGAAATAAGGTGACTCCGGAGATCTCCCAGCCGTTGAATAGGAGTTCCATGGCCTTCGAGCAGCACTTGTTCTCATCTGGCTTGTCACCAATTGATTGAGTGTTTCCCGAACCCAGTAGGAGATCTTGCAACGAACGCGCCAGGTTCGGTAGTTGATACAAATAGCTGAAGTTCAGCAGGTGGCGTTCATCGAAGTTTGAACTCGCCCAATTCGATCGGAGATTGTAAGAGTCCACCAGAACCGGATCGCTGCGGTCCGAAGAATTGTCGAGCGAGTGACTATAAGTGTACGAAACCCCCGCGGTAAGAGGGCCTCGCGTGCGGCGAAGGGTGAATTGCATCGCATCGTAACGCGAAGTAGCCACATTCTGTAGGGAGAAAATTCTACCGAGCCCCGAATAAGGACGGCCCGGAAGCGAATTCACGTTAGGAATGTTGGGCGAAGTGCACGCCGCTTGCAGATGTACATAGGCCGGATTCTGTGGCGTTACAATCGTGCCGCTCTGCAGAAGGAAAGGAACGGTTCCATCGCCTGGGTGTCCAGCTCCCGCGATGGGAGATACCGTGCAATCGTCCAGGGTCAAGGGTTCGTTCGGACCTAATGGGTTTTCGCTTAGTGGTAGGGGTTGCAACTGATTGAGTTGCCGTTCGATTGTGAGGTGCGTTCCTTTACTTGCGACATACGCAATGTTCGCGACGATCTGGTGAGGAAGTTCCCGCTGGACGCCGAAACTCCATTGCTGCGCATAAGGCCAAACCGCCTTAGTAGGAATCCCCGTCACATCGATCGGGAATACCGAACCCACTGCCGGAGCCGGAACACTGGTATCCAAAGAACAAGACGTATGGTTCGGATTGAAAGTCGAGCCGTATCCAACATTGCCGATGCAGGAATAGTTCAGTGGAAGAGGCTGGGTCATACTCAGAACCACTGGCGAGCTTGCCTCGAGAGAGCCCGTATTCGCCTCGTTTCCTGTGCCATGCTCAAAGAAGATTCCGTACCCACCGCGCACCGAAGTCTTACCGTCGCCAAAAGGGTCCCAGGCAAAACCGACACGCGGAGCAGGATTGAATAAGTGTCCCTTCATGCAGCCCGACGGAACGCCACTCACACCACAACGCACCAATCCCAGATCACCCACGACTCCTTGTGGCAGCTGAAATGTCGCTTGATCGAAGAAAACAGGAGTCCCGTGCGCATTCTTATCCAGCAGAACCCCGCTTAGAGGGTCGACGCCAAACCGAGTCTGATTGAAATCGCTTGCCACCCAGTTCCAGGCGTTGTGGTACTTTTCGTGGAAGGTCCCGAACAGACTCACACGCAATCCCAAGTTTAGGGTGAGTCTGCTGGTAACTTTCCAATCGTCCTGAAAGTATGGTTCTGCGATCTGGTACGTCTGGTAATAGCGGTGTTGAGCGGAATCCTGGCTGAAGCTCTGAATATAGCCAGTGGTTACACCGTTTATGACTCGCTGGAGCATAAAGTCGGCGAACGCATTCCCCGTGCTGTGGGACAAATTGCTGAATGTTAAGAGCCCTTGCAGTTCACCGGAAGCGGCACCGATCGCGTTGTTGGTTTGATTGCGTTGGGCGAGGACAACCTGTCCTCCGAACTGCAGAGTGTGCTTGCCTACTGATTTTCCGACATCATCGCGTACGGCATAGGTCGGATTTGTGTGACTCCAAGGCATGTAAGATGCGTCTTCTGCAAAGCCTCGGCCTCCGTAGGCTGCGTTTGTGCCGAGAATCGCAACGCCAGGAATCTTTCCTCCGAAGCCGTTCTGAAACAGATATCCCAGGGGACACTGCGGAATTCCTGTCGAGGGATCAATACTCAATTCCGGGTTGCACTGTGTGGGTGCGGTTGCATCGTTCACCAGCGGCTGATCCAGAGAGGGCGGGCGCTGAAACTGAGCGCCTCCGGTCCCGTTCTGGTCCACAAGAGTAATGTCGGAATTTACATAACTGGCTACGAAGTCGTTGATCAGCGTTGGCGAGATCGTATCCGTAACACGGGCGACTAGACTCGTGCCCGGTCCAACGAATCGATTTTGAATCGTCGGAAAAGTTGCCGCAGAGGGATTTGTAGTGTGCAGATAGCTCCACTGCGGCGTGAGAACTGTTGTATCCCATTGATCGTGGACGTAGTGGAACGAAACCTTCAGCTTTTGCGTAAGCGTCTGGTCTATTCGAAACAGCTCCTCCCGCCAGTACGTGGAGGGAGAAATCGCGGCGATATAGCAATGATTGGGATCTGCTGGGTCGAGATTGGCAACCTGAAAATTGCAACCGAAGGGGGAGTTCGGGAGTGGAATCAAGTTCGCCTGAAGGATTGAGAGAGCGTTTTTGTCTACCCCGAGTTTTGCCGGGAATCCCGGCAACTGCTGTCCTTGCAGGTTGTAAATCGGAAACAGACCCTTCGTGCTCGTCAGCCCGTTCACCGATGGGCAATCGGGAAACTGTTGGCGATCGAAGCCGAGTGACTGCGAACTTCCTTGCAGTGGGCAAACGTCGCTGAAGTCGAACACCTGGGAAACGAGGCCGTTGGCGTTTGGCGGGCTGAGATTCTTCTGAACTCCCTGCGGCGTCATGATCAACCCGCGCTCTTTCAGAGAAGGAACGGCCTGGTTGTAGTCGGTCGGTGTTTTTTCAAGACGAACCTCCTCCGAGAAGAAGACAAAAGTCTTGTCTCTCTTCTTGTTGTAAATTCCGGGAATCGTCAACGGTCCGCCGATTGTGCCGCCAAAATCTTGTCTTCGGTAGAGGGGAGTCCGTCCGGGGGCGTCAAAGTAGTTGCGAGCATTGAACGCCTCATTGCGAACGAAATCGTAAAGCCCCCCATGAAAATGATCCGTTCCGGATTTCGTTGTGACCTGTACGGTCCCAGACGCCGTGCGTCCATATTGGGCGCCGTAGTTCGAGGTCAAGACCTTGACTTCCTGAATTGCGTCAAGGCTGGGATATACCATCAGGGTGCTGGCGGCACCGTTGAGACCTGTATTCAGCACGTCACTTCCATCTACTTCGAAGGTGTTGTACTCGACTCGGCCGCCGTTGACGCTGTACTTGACGCTCCCCACAACTCCGACCTTCGCTTCATCCTGCCCTGTCTGATTGCTGACGCCCGGGGCCAGTGCGATCAATTGAGTAAAGTTACGTCCATTCAACCCGATCGAGACAACTTCTTTTTCCGTAATAGTCCCTGAAACGCTAGCGGACTCGGTCTCGACTGTGCCGACTCCAGACGACTCCACATTCACTTCAGTTTTCTCGCTTGCAGGTTCCAAAGACGCATCAATCGTCAGTTCGAGCTCTGCAGCGACGTTGATGTAATCGAGAGTTTTCACCGCAAAATTCGGGGCCGTAATTGTGATCGTGTACGTGCCGGGAGCCAAATCCGTGAAGGCGTAGGAGCCTTTGTCATCGGTTTTTGTCTGCTTCTTATTGTCGGTACCCGTAAGCAATACGTCCGCGCCAGTCACAACCGCCTGGGTGGCGTCGGTGACGGTCCCGCGAATGCTGGCTTTTTCGCTAGGAGGATTTTTCTGGGCGGCCGCGAAACAGCAGACAAGCAACAGCGAAACAACGATCGACGCACCACGGCAAAAATCGCGAAACCTAAATCTCACGAATGCTCTCCGGTCTGGTCTCTTGTGTGAAGGGTTTGGAAAGCTGAAGGCGGATGGTACAGGATGGAAAAGCTATACAACGTTAAAAAAATATGAAAGTTATATGAATGGAGTGTGACAACAAGTTTTGCAGTCACATGATTTTCACAAACTCTTCATCTGGCCTTAATAAGTTCGCAGGTATTCTCTCCCTGCATTTCCAAGCGGAGCCGCAGGCGGCTCCAGTCGAGTAACAACCCAGGTACACAGTTCAGACAACCGAAGAGTCCGCTTTGTGCAGGTCTGCGCGTGGGGCGTAGCGCGCCGCGCGTGAACTGAAAGTGACGTTTTAACCCAAGTCCAACTTCAGAAAGGAATATCTATGACGCGCATGAAATACACACTGGCGGTGCTGCTAACCGCCGCCATGCTGAACTTCGCGCCTCTCGTGCACGCGCAAACGGTGAAGGTGGTGCTCGCCGGGTCTTCCGCTATGTGGCAATCCATGGCTCTCGCTGCTTACAAGAGCGGAGCTTGTGTCTCGGGCGGTACAGCACCTTGTTTCCACTACACCGGCAAAAGTTTCAACCTTATTGACAGCCGTCCGACGGTTAAGGGTGGCTCCAACGCCGTGGATCCCGGAGATACATGGGTCGTATGGGACAGCAATGCGACGGCACCCAACGTTTGGGCCTATATCAAGGTGGACTCAGGCGTCGGCGATCGTTGCTATTTCGCCCAGCCTCGCTGCACCGTCAGCATTCCAACGGTGCCAGCTCCCGGAAATCTGATTGCCCAGAACCTCTGGGGCGACAATTCCCCCGACACTGCGCCACCCGCTTCCGTCGTCGCTCTACTGCAAGGTGGAACGCTGTCGGTAAACGCGGCGGCAACCGATATTCGTCCTGAAGACGCACTCTTCGCCACTTGCCGTGCCAACTCTGTCCTGGGCGGTGGTCCTGATGGCTTGGCGGGCTTAGGCTACGGCACCAACGCTTCCGGAGTCTGTCCGGCGACCGGCTCCGCGCTTGCAAAGCTTGAGGGCTCCGATATTCTCAGTGCCTATCCGGGAAGCACCAGTTCCGCGCACGTTCTCACGTTTGCCCTTGGTGGTAGGGATCCGTTCACCGGAACCGCTATTCCGGCTGCGACGACCACCTCGGTCGGCGCGTCTCCTGTCATCTTCATCACCTCGCGTACCGGTGCATTGGCCAGTGTCACGAATGTGACCGATGCGGAAGTCCAAGCCGCATTCAGCGGAAACAATTGCGACGCCAGCGCGTTCGGCGCCCCTTCAGCCCCAATTCAGGTTTACCTGCGTGAACCGCTCTCCGGAACCATGAACACTACTGAATACACTGTGTTCCGTTACTGGGATAAATCAGGCAAGAGCCAGGAAACCGGCGTCAACGCCGTGAATCCTCTCTCGAGTGCTTGTGCCTCCGGTGGTTCTCGCTATCGTGCAATCGGAACTGGCGAGGAAGTTAAGTCTGTGCTGAACTCCGTCGCCAACCACGGAACCGATGGTGTCGGCTACACGTTTTTCAGCTACGGGAACGTCTCTTCTATCGCTAACAACTCTAGCTATGCCTATCTGACGCTCAATGGAATCGACGGCATCTTCCACAAGTACGGGACCACCATCGATCCAGGACAGCCAGGAACAGCAGGAGTATTGCCCGGAGCTGCGAACCTTCCGGCAAGCTGCTCCGGAGCCTTCCCGTGCGCCGAAAACAAAATCTGGAGCGGCAACTTGTCGTTCCCGAACCTCCGCAACGGTTCCTATCGCGCATGGTCCGTTCTACGAATCGTGAGCAACGGAACGGCATTGTCGAACACCAACCAGTTGGTTCTCGGCGCTCAAACCTTCGCTGTGAACTCAACGCCCGATTTCGTGCCGGCTTTGAAAGTCGGATCTCAGGATCCGGGACTTACGCTTCTGCGCTCGCACTACACCCAGTCGAGTGTCGCGCCTGTAAACATTGCAACCACGGGCGATCGTGGCGGTGATGCGGGTGGTTGCATTCTCACCAGCTCCGGCGTAGCGGCGACTTCGGACACGACGACCAAACTTGCCCAGCAAGTTCCGGGTGGTCCTTGCGTCCAAGTACCGTAAAAGCCTCAGCACCGATGGAGCGAGGGCGACTGTACAGTTCACATCTCGTCCTCCACAAGTAAGCACGATCAGGGCGGCGAACCACCGAAAAGTCGGAGTTCGCCACCCTGTTTTTGAGGCGCAGCTTTAGGCGCCGTACTCGAGAGGAAAAACGGCATTACTTCGCGTTCCGTTACCATGAAAAAGTTCGTTCTTCGAATCACCGCCCTCCTTATTGCATCTCAGATGTTTCTGGCAGCACGCTGCGCGGCTCAATTTGTTCCAGCATCACCTCCAATCGCGGATCCGTCGGATACACGTTTTCGAAGCGTGAAGGAAGATTGGACTACTCCTTCGCTTACCACCAGTTCGCTTCATCCGGTCGATCCTCTGTTCGGGTATATCAACGACGACGACGCGTATACGGTCGACTTCCTGCAAGTTCAGTGGCGCTTTGGAGATCCGCTCGACCTCTACGTCATGAAGCCCAAGGGCGTAAAGAAGCCTCCTGTGATCCTTTACTTGTACGGATATCCGGCCGACACAGAGCGATTCAAGGACCCATCATTCCAGAGCGCCGTAGTCAAAGACGGATTCGCCGCAGTAGGTTTCGTCTCTGCGTTAACAGGACACCGCTACCACGACCGGCCCATGCGCGAATGGTTCGTCAGTGAGTTGCAGGAGTCGCTGGCTACGTCTGCCCACGATGTGCAAATGGTCCTCAACTATCTGGACACTCGCGGCGATCTCAACATGAATCGGGTAGGAATGTATTCGCAAGGCTCGGGCGCAAGCATCGCGATTCTCACCTCAGCCGTCGATTCGAGGATCAAAGTTCTAGACGCAACGGACCCCTGGGGCGCTTGGCCAATCTGGTTCGCCAGTTCCACGTTTCCGCCTGAAGCCGAGCGAGCAACATATCTCACTCCTGAGTTCCTGAAGAAAGCAGCCCTGCTCGACCCGGTCGACTGGCTGCCAAAGGTGCAGGCAAAGAAGTTTCGCCTTCAAGATGCGATCTTTGAAACCACGACGCCAAAGGCTGCCAAAGAAAGACTGCGTGCGGCTGTTCCCACGGGTTCGACCGTGTTGATCTACAAAACTCCCGACGAGTTCAATGCTGCCATACGAAGCAAATCGGAACTCGCCTGGATCAAGGAGGAACTCCGCGCTCTGCCAGAGTCTTCTTCAGCGCGCGTCAGTTTGCAGACAGAAGCGGACCGAAAGTGACGGAATTCAAAAATCAGAGTTGCTAAAGCTACGGAGAGGCGACTGATGAGAAAACTTTTCACAAAAACGTTTGTGTTGATCCTGCTGACAACGTTCGAGAACAGCTATCCGCAGAACACGAACCCTTCAGCCGCACCGTTGTTCTATGACATGGCACAAGAGACGACCCTGACCGGAATCGTTACGCAGTCACTCGTAAAGGCTATTCCTGGAATGATTCCGGGATCTCATCTCATACTCACTACACCCAGCGGATCAGTCGATGTGAGTCTAGGAGCTTTTGCCTTCAGCGGAAAAGGCTCACTTCCGCAACTCGCAGGTCAGCAGGTTGAAGTGACGGGTGTTTCGAAGACTTTGCTGAACAGACAAGTATTCATCGCACGCCTCGTCAAAGTGGCAGACGACGTCTTCGCCGTTCGAAATAACCACGGATTACCTCTGACCCTAAGATCACTAGGACGCACAAATCAAAAAGCTCAGAACGGGGAGTCTCGATGAACGTCGACAAAGTGTGCAGACTTTTTCTGGCCGTAGTCCTGGGCTTGCTAACCAGCTGTACGTCGGGCATTCGGCAGCTCGGCCATAGCATTCCTGTTGTTGAAACGATCATTGCCGTGAGCGGAACGAATCAGAGCCATGCCGTTAAGAGTACGTTTGGGCAGGCTCTTGTCGCAACGGTGAGTATGAATGGAGTTCCCGAGAGCGGCGTCGTCGTGACGTTTGCTGCTCCATCCTTCGGCGCTAGCGCCACTTTTTCCGATAGCTCAAGTGTCACTGCGACCGCGACAACGGATTTGAATGGCATCGCGACTTCGCCCTCGTTTGCCGCCAATGGCAAAGTTGGAACTTATACGATTACAGCGACAGCCGAAGCAGTTCAATCCCCAGCAAGTTTCACCCTGACCAACACTACTGGTGCGCCTTCGTCGATTGTGCCCGCCAGCGGCACTCCACAGACTGCTCCAATCGGTGGCGCTTTCGCCGCGCCTCTTGTCTCACAGGTGCTGGACGCCGGGCTGAATCCGGTCAGTGGGGCTGTCGTCACCTTCACCGCCCCTGCTTCGGGTGCGAGTGGGACGTTTGCCGGCGGCGCCGTTACTGAGACGCACACCACTAATGCAAGTGGGCTTGCAACTTCGACTACTTACACCGCGAACTTGACTTCAGGCGCCGACGTTGTGACCGCAACAGCTGTGGGAGTCGCCGATGCTGCGAACTTCGCGTTGACCAACGGAGCAGGCGCAGCCGCGACGATTGTCGCCAGTCAAGGAACTCCGCAGGGCACCGGAATCAACACTGCATTTGCCGTGCCGCTTGGCGCCTCGGTGCTCGACGCTCAGTCGAATCCGGTCAGTGGCGTTCCAGTAACATTCACGGCCCCAATCTCTGGCGCTACAGGAACCTTCGTGGGCGGCAAAAGCGTTGTCACAACCGTGACAGACTCCACCGGCACTGCCATCGCGCCCACCTTCACAGCAAACGGAACCTTAGGCTCCTACACGGTGACCGCCACGAGTACGGCCGTATCCGCTACTGCCACATTCGCTCTAACCAATCGTCAGGCGGGAGCCGCTTATGTGTTCTATTTGAGCGGCCAGGATGCTTTCGGTCCCGACTTCTACGCGCTGGCCGGCTCAGTCATCATCGATCCAAATGGCAACATTCTGTCCGGGGAGCAGGATTACAACTCTCCGAGCGTCTTGCTCAGCTCACCACAACCCTCCGGAGACGCGATCACCGGCGGCACACTTGTTGTGAATTCCACAACCGGCCAGGGAACGCTCACTCTCGTCACAAACAACAGTAGCCTTGGTGCGAATGGTGTTGAGACTTTGGGCGTGCAGTTCGTAAATACCAATCATGCTCAGATTATTCAGTTCGACGGTACGGGAACATCGAGCGGAAGCATGGATCTGCAAACCCAGGCGACCCTGAGTGGCGGATTCGCCTTCGCGCTGGGTGGCTTGGACAATGTCTTCGGCCCGGTTTCATTCGGCGGCGTGTTTTCGGTCGCTGGCACAACACTTCAGAGCGGTACGTTCGACGAGAGCGATAACGGTTCGTTAGCTACAGGGAATTCTTTAACTGGCACGATTTCCGCACCGGATGCTTTGGGTCGCGGTACCTTAACTACAAACCTGAACTACCTCACGCAGCCGCTTGCCTCACCGATCGCACTGAACTATTACGTCGTCGGTCCGGAGGCAATCCGCATTATCGGCACTGATATCGGCGATAGCGTAATGGGTTCTGCATTTGGCCAAGGAACAACGGCGGGGTCTTTCAGCAATGACTCACTTCCAACCTCGGTTTTTGGGTTGCAGGGGAGTCCATTCCTGATCAACTACGCGACTGCAGGAAGTCTCGTTCCGTCGTCTGGCAACTTCACCGGAGTCGGAGATAACACCGAATACAACGGCAGCCAGTCGATTGCAACCCCAATTTCGGGCACTTACTCCGTCGCCAGTAACGGCTACGGCAACCTGATCATCGGTCAAGACGGATCTCCGATCCTGAATGATGTCAACATACTGGGCATCTACATGACCGATCCTCACCTGAACCTCAGCGATCCGAACAACACCAGTTCGGGTTTGGGTGGCGCTCTGCTGGTTGATATGGATGGAGCTTTGCCCGGCGGAACCGGACTCGTGATTCCCCAAACCGACACCTTTACTTCGTCTTTTACGGGCAACTACAGCTTCGGAGCGCAGTCGTTCTTTATAGGTCTGGGATTCGATTTTGTCGGGCAAGGATCCGTCACTGGTGGAACGCTGAATGGCACTGGCCTTCTAAGTGACATCTTCGAGGTCTTCAACCAGACGACAACCGACTCTGGCGTCACATTTTCTGGCACGCCATTGCCTGACACTGGAAATCCAGGCCGCTACACGCTGTCATCGACCAACTCGACTCCAAACCCCCTCAACATGACAGTGAATGGGACCACCACTCCCTTCGACGTGGTTGTCTATCAGGCCAGTGGAGGACAGCTTCTCTGGCTTAACGAAGATTCTAGTTTCACGACCATCTTCCTGGGGAGCCTGCAGCAACAAGGATCTCTTGCCGGAATTCCCGGGGCAACCAACGGATCGACGGTATCTATAACCGCAACCGGCGGTACGCCCCAGAGTGCAAGTGTAAATACTGCGTTTGCTCAGCCCCTTGCAGCGACTGTGACGACCGGTGGTCTGCCTGCCAGCGGAGTGACGGTGACATTTACTGCTCCGGGTTCAGGCGCCAGCGGTACGTTTGCGGGTGGATCCACTACCGCCACCGCAACAACAAATTCCAGCGGCGTCGCTACTTCTCCCATATTCACCGCCAATGCAAGCACCGGCTCTTACACGGTGACGGCGTCTGCCACGGGCGCGAGTTCTCCTGCAAGTTTCAGTCTGACGAACACGTCAGCGGCTCAGGAAGTGATCACGGCGACTGGCGGAACACCTCAGAGCGCCAACGTCAACACGGCCTTTGCAGCACCGCTCATTGCCACCGTCACGACCGGCGGATCGCCCACCAGTGGCGCCGTAGTGACATTTAACGCACCGGCTTCTGGAGCTAGCGGCACCTTTGCCGGCGGCTCAACTACGGCGACCGCAACGACCGACGGCAGTGGTAACGCGACTTCGCCGACCTTCACAGCCAACGGAACGACGGGCACCTACACGGTCGAGGCAACCGTTGTCGGTGTCGCAACTCCCGCCGACTTCAGCCTGAAGAACACCGCATCAGAAATGATCACGGCAACTGGCGGAACTCCGCAAAGCACAACTGTGAACACAGCATTCATTTTGCCTCTGACGGCAACCGTGACGACTGGAGGCAATCCTATGAGCGGCGTTCTTGTTACCTTTACTGCACCCTCGATTGGTGCTAGCGGCACCTTCACAGGTGGCAGTAATATCGCGACCGCCACCACTGACGTCAACGGTGTAGCAACGTCGCCAACTTTTACCGCGAATGGTACTGTCGGTTCCTACACAGTCACCGCTAGCGCGCCTGGTGTCTCGACGCCGGCTAACTTCAGCCTGACGAATAACTCGGTATCGAACACGAAGACGTACGTCTTCTCTCTCGGCGGATTGGATACCATCGGCCCGAATTTCTACGCCCTCGTCGGAGCAGTCACCCTCGATGCCAGCGGCAATGTCCTCGGTGGCGAGCAGGACTACAACTCAACTCCGTTCGGGCTGGTGTCACCCGAGCCATCGGGTGATTCGATTACGGGGGGAACTCTCATCGTGAATTCAACCACTGGCCAAGGCACTCTCACACTGAACACGAACAACACCAATCTAGGAGTCAACGGCGTCGAAACACTCGGCGTGCAGTTCGTGAACAGTAATCACGCGCTCATCATCCAGTTCGACGGAATCGCTACCTCAAGCGGAACCATGGATCTTCAGACCCTCCCAACCGCATTGAACGGCGGATATGCGTTCACCATGGACGGAGTGGACCCAAGCGACAATCCTGCCAATCTGGGAGGCGTATTCTCCATCAGCGGCGGCGTAACACTAGCGAACGGCCTGTTCGATCTGAACGACTACGGGACTGTAACGCAGGGGACCGCCCTCTCAGGCACGGTTGCGAGCTTCGATTCTTATGGCCGCGGATCGATCACCAGCACTCTGAACTATGCCGGTTCGCCCATTGCGCTCAACTACTATGTCGTTGGTCCCGAAGTGCTGCGCCTGATTGATGTCGATAGTACGGACTCGGCGACAGGCTCAGCATTTGGTCAGGGCACGAACGGCACGTCGGGCAATAACACTGCGCTGGGAACATCTGTCTTCACTCTCAACGGCAGCCCGTATCCAGCCAATTACGCGGCGTTGGGCATGTTCTCTACCAGCAACACAGGTTCGCCAACGGCCGATTTCTCCGGTGTCGCGGAAGACAATGAGCAGGCAGGATTCCAACTTCAAGCCACTCCGATCTCCGGCACCTATTCGATCGGCAGCAACGGATACGGCACGTTCACGATCGATTCCGGAGACCTGGCAGACGTCAGTACTCTCGGTGTTTATCTGACAGATCCCAATCTGAATCTCATGGATCCGAACAATACGACATCAGGATTAGGTGGAGCTCTGCTCTCCGACATGGATAGCGTACTAGCCGGAGGCACGGGTGCTGTGATTCCCCAGACGGATACGTCGAACTCGACTTTCACGGGACAATACGCATTCGGCGCACAGGCGTTGTGGTTCCTGTTCGAATTCGACTTCGTTTCACAAGGTACCGTGACCAGCGGCACGCTCAACGGTACAGGACTGGTGAGCGATCCTTTCGAGTACCTGGGAACGAACACGACCGATTCTGGAGTCACGATGGGAGGCACGACCCAGGCGGACACAGGTAACCCAGGCAGATACACGCTTCTTTCTACAAACTCCAAACCGAACCCGCTCAAGATCAAGGTTGGCACTACAGTGACATCATTCGACGTGGTGCTCTATCAGGCAAGCGGTGGTCTGTTGTTCTGGCTCGATGAAGACGCTACTGATGTCTTCACGGGATCTCTGCAGCAGTTAGGTTCCTTGTCCGGGATACCAGGAGCGAAGAAGAAGTCTGGGCGTTAGGCCAAGTCTCAGGAAAAAATGACGGAACTAGACTGACTGCAAGCATCGAGGAGCTAGTGGCTGAGTTGTGGGACCGCAACCCTGAGCCGCCCTCCTGCTATGCCGCTCCCGCTCTCGGAAGTTGTAGCCGCAGCCACTCTTGCTTGCCCGCTGCTGTCACAAACGCGCGGGCTTAAATATAGCCTTCCCTCTTGTTTTGCCAATATTCAACCTTGTCTTCGGGTCCCGGCCCAGCCGAATGGATCCTCGCCAGCAAATCCCCGGTATACACTCTAGCCGTGCTGAAGGTGATCAAGACACTATTGCTCTTCGCGCTGTTCCTGCAGTTCGCCGATTTCGGCTGCGCGCAGGAATCCATCATTTGGTCCACCCACCCGGCTACGAAATGGGAAGATGCTTTACCAGTCGGCAACGGGCGGCTTGGCGCAATGGTGTTTGGCCGGACAGATGAAGAAGAAATAGATATTAACGAGGACACCTATTGGACTGGCGGCCCTTACTCAACAGTGGTGAACGGAGCCTCACAATCTTTACCGCAAATCCAAAAGTTGATTTTCGACGGGCAATATCGCAAAGCGCACGAATTGTTCAGTCGAAAAATGCTCGGTTATCCAGTAGAACAGCAGAAGTATCAGCCTCTTGCGAGACTCGTAGTCCACTTCTCGAATGCGGATCCCGCAACAAGCTATCGGCACCAACTCGACCTCGACACTGCAATCGCCACCACGCGCTATGTGATGGACAAAGTCAACTACATCCGCGAGGTCTTCGCGACTCCTGTGGATCAGGTAATCGTGATGAGAATCAGTGCAGACAAACCGGGAAGTATCTCTTTCACGGCCCAGCTGCGGGGCTTCAGAAACACCGCGCACTCCAACTACGCGACTGATTACTTTCAAATGAGTGGGGTTCCTCCTGAGAGCTTGGTTCTGCGCGGTCGATCCGCCGATTACATGGGGATCAAATCTGCGTTGCGATACGAGGCGCGAGCGCGGGCGATCATTACCGGAGGGTCAGTGATCGTAGATGATAACGAGCTTCACGTGTCAAAAGCTGACTCCGTAACGTTGCTGATTGCGGCGGCGACTAACTTTGTTTCCTACAAGGATGTTAGCGCCGACGAAGATGCGCGAGTTGAAACGGTAATGGAAAAGGCAGTGGCCCGACCGTACCCTGCGATTCGCGAAGATCAGATCCGTGAGCACCAGAAGCTATTTAGGCGCGTCCAGTTGAGATTTGATGAAACGAAAGACTCTTCGTTGCCAACCTCGGAACGTTTAAAGGCCTTCCAAGCTGGCGAAGATCCCGCGCTTGCGGCGTTGCTGTTTCAGTTCGGACGGTACCTGCTAATCACCTCTTCCCGGCCCGGGAGCCAGCCAGCCAATCTTCAAGGCATCTGGAACGAAGAGTCTAACCCACCCTGGGACTCCAAATACACGACCAACATCAATACGGAAATGAATTACTGGCCGGCAGAGGTGGCAAATCTCAGTGAGTGCACCGAACCTTTGTTCAAGATGATTCGTGAGCTAACAGATCAGGGAAGCGCGGTTGCTCGCCAGCACTACGGTGCGTCCGGCTGGGTCTTTCATCAGAACACGGATCTGTGGCGTGTCGCCGCGCCCATGGATGGCGCGAGTTGGGGAGCATTCACGACGGGCGGTGCGTGGCTTGCAACGCACTTGTGGGAACATTATTTGTACACAGGCGACAAGCAGTTCTTGCGAGAGAACTATCCAATTCTCAAGGGCAGCGCCGAGTTTTTCCTGGATTTCCTGACTCCACATCCCAAGTTTGGATGGCTCGTCACCAATCCATCGACATCTCCCGAGAACTTCCCTGCCGGTCCAGCCAACGTTCAGTTTTTTGATGAAATCACGATGATGACCACCGGCACGACACTTACCGCAGGCTCGACGATTGATATGTCTATTCTGCGAGAGCTATTCGAAGACGTGTCTCAGGCTACGGAAGTTCTCGGCGTCGATGCCGAGTTTCGCGACAAAGTTCTGGCCGCAAGTAAGCGGCTTGCTCCTCTACAAGTCGGTCGAAAAGGCAATGTACAGGAGTGGATTGAGGATTGGGACGAGACCGAAGAGCATCATCGCCATCTTTCTCCTTTGTGGGGCTTATATCCGGGAAACGAGATTTTGCCTCGGCTCACTCCCAAGTTGGCAGACGCCAGCCGTGTCGTACTCGAGCAGCGTGGCCTAACCGGTACAGGTTGGTCATCCGCATGGAAGGCGGCGCTGTGGGCCAGGTTGGATGATGGAGATCGTGCGCTCGAGAATATCAAGTATGCAGCGGGCAACTACACCACCGCGAGCCTGTTCTCAATCTGCTCGCATGCGATGCAGGTGGATGGTGCGCTTGGCATGACAGCGGCTATCGCCGAAATGCTTCTGCAATCTCAAAATGAAGAGCTGAGTTTTCTGCCGGCATTGCCCAGCGAATGGAAGAATGGTCGGGTGAGCGGTCTGTTAGCTCGCGGCGGTTTCGAAGTGGGGATGGTCTGGCAAAGCGGTCGTCTGCGCGAGGCCAGAATCAAATCGCGACGTAGCAGGATTTGCAAAATTAGGATCAACGGTACTCAGGCTCAAGTTTCCTCGGGTGGTCGGTCGATCACGACGAAATTGGTTGAACCGGGCGTTCTTGAATTTGCAACCAGTTCCGGAACGGAGTACGCGGTTATCTTGTCCAACTGAGAGCGAGAGTTCTGTTCCCCGGCGACTTTGCCAAACCACATTCATCCCCTCACGGAGAACATTCGATACGAAAAAGCGCTAATCAATCGAATTGCACCACGGACGGCAGTATCATGCACTCGTTAATTTGGTGCAGCTCACCTCGTCGATCCGATGAAGCAGATGACTCTCACCCGACCACCAGGGGAATTCCGATCGGCATGAACACGGCGGTAATGAATTTCGAGAGTCACGGCGTCCGCGTGCTAATGTCGATTAGCGATGCGAGCTTTTCCATCACAATGGAATAACGGATTCGGCGCCGATTCGATTTTGACCTCTCACCTCGGCCAGAGCCAGCCGAAGGTGCCGGCCATCAGTAACGCGTAGATCAGACCGTCAATTACTTCCTTCAGCACGAAACTCCACGGGTAGCTCTTCCAGATGACGTTGGCCAGCGGGCCGATGCCGAACGCCAGGAACGCGGCGCTTCCAACTACTCGGAAGACTGCGAGGTAATTCGTGCCCTGCGGGATCGTGTGCGCCACAAGGTACGCGACGAAAAATCCGATCACGAGGCAATACCCGAACCATAGCCCGAGGTATCGCGGCATGAAAGGCCGGCCATTGTCCAATACAACCATCATCCCGACAGGTCCTTGATTGTATTTCTCGACGGCTCCTGGAGAATTCATCTCTTTGTGCGTACAAAAGGGAAAGACATAGAGGCCGCGCTTCAGGCCAGCATTGCGCAAGGCAGCCCGCGTATTGTCTTCATCGGGCAGCTTCGTGTAGTCGCTGTGGTGGTACGGCAGCAGCATGTGCATGATTGAACTGGCGATGAATACGATGACAGCCGAAAGCACGATCGGCAGCCAGAGAGTGGCAAGGAACGTCATAGGGTAGCCTCCTGGGCGAAGCTAAGGATGATCACCGGGAGGCTACCCTTGAAATGAGGATCGGTCAAGTACTCTGATGCAATCTATTCGACGCGCAGGTGATGCCCGAACCGGGCATCGGCTTCTTCCCCGGGCTCTTTCATCCATTTCTTTATGTCATGGTCCGACACGTTGAGCTCTACCAGAGTCGCCTCGGAAGGCTCAATGCAAACGATCATCATGCGCATCCTGGCGCCATCCGGGTTGGTGTAGATCAAGGTTGTTTCACCTTGCCTTTCTCCCTTGGATCGGACACGTACAAACGGATACCAGCCGGGACCGAGCGAACTCTCGACCACTCGAGCAATATCGTTCACGTCTGCCGGCGTTTGAAATCCCTCGAAGACGGCAAGCTTCAGCCCATGAGCGCCGGCCGGGCGCGCAATGAAAAGAGCCACGCCGAGCAGGGGAATGTGCATGTGATGAACCCCATATGTGGTCTCGAAAGAATGGACGAGTCCTTTAAATTCGCGGTCGCCGGCGAACGAGATCGTCGACAGACAAAGGACAAAGGCTGACACCCGCAGGGATTTCATTGGTGGTCTCCTTTCTCGGACTTGGCGATCGATTTGGACGCGGCCTTGGTATTGAGTTTGGGAATGCCGAACTCGCCGCTGAGATCGGCCAGTTGATCGACTTCAAGCGGCCCAACAATGTTGACAAAGGTAAGTTCCTTGGGCTCGGCGGCAACAATGACGATGCCGGCCATCTTCTCGCCTTCCAGCTTGAAGAAAACATCGACGTTTTCCCCATCACGCTGGCTGCGCACGCCCACGACCCGGGCCCATGTCGGTGAACGGAACTGCGAGCGTAAGCTCTCGACGTCGTCCGATGAATAGATGCCTTCGTGGTCGAACTCAAAGCTGCGAACGTAGATGCCATGGAGATTCTTGACCAGCTCAGCAGCCTTCTGCTCTTCGGGATCTTCCGCCGACAGGAATTTGCTGGCCCAACGGAGCATAGGCCCTTCCATGTTCACTTCGACCGTCTCTTTAGCTTTGGCGGAAAGCTTTTCGACGTCTGGAGGAAGCTTAAATTCCTGGGCTTGCGCCCAGACCGGAGATCCGTAATGGACCATCACGAATAACAGCAAGCACAGCGCAGCTGCGGTCTTTTTGTTCTGGATTGCACTCATGACTTGCTCCTTGAAGGGCTCGGGGAAGATTTCGTGTGGTGCTGGGCCTGGTTGGCGTCGTTCACCTTCTCTTTGGCAAGCTGCAACTTGCTTCCGGCAATATGCAGGGCCAACATCAACTGCTGTTTTGCGGCTTCTCCCTGGGCACGCTCGCGTTGCATGTTGCGGTAATGAACCGTGCTCACGATCACTGAGGCCGAAACTGCGGCTACCGCGCTCCACCGGATCACCGGTCCGAAGAATGGTCTGTACCAAAGAACTGCGCGGGCGGGTTCTGATGCTCCTGCAGATTCTGATACGCGTGCCATAACTCGCTGGGCAAACCCCGATGAGGGATCTTCCTGCCGCAGCGTTTGTCTCAGCAAGTCCTCTTCGCGTTGGAGGTTTTCACCGTGCGCGTTCATATGGCTACCTCTCCGATCGTACGAGTCATTTTTTCGCGCAGCATGGCGAGCGACCTCTGCAGATGACTCTTGACCGTGGCCACCGGCATCGTCAATGCTTCTGCGATGTCTTCCGCAGACATGTCTTCCTGATAACGCAGGATCACCACCATGCGGGGCTTCTCAGCGAGCGTGGCCACAAACTGACGCACCTTCTTTTCGAGAAAAATATCTGTCAAACCACCTGCAATGGAAGGTTCCGGCGCCTCGTCGAGGCTGACGTGTGATATGGTCCGGCTGCGACGGTAGTCGATGCAGCGATGTGCCGTGACTTTGCGCAGCCAGAATTTCACGTGATACTCCGATTTCAGTTTTGGGAGACTCGCGTGCAGTTGCAGGAATACATCCTGCGCCAACTCTTCGGCGGCGAACCTGTCCTCCAGGAAATGCAGCGCAATGCTGAAAACCATCGACTGGTAGCAGCGCACGATCTCAGCAAATTCCGGCAGCGGGACGGCTGTGATAATGCGCTCGGCCATGCGTCAGGTTCGTTTAGCTGCCTCACTCTACCTATACGGAGTTGGACTGGCTAGAGGATGCAGAATCTACGGAGAATTTAGGGCAAGGCGTAGCCATCACAGCGTTCCTTTGGAATCGAAATCGTCTCCGAAGGAAAACGATCTGCCTGTGAGGTTCCGGCATCCAAGGAAGGAAGATGACAGCCGAAAGAAATCCCGCACACGTCCAAGTTATTCATTCTGAAAGCCGTCTTGAACAATCGAAGGAGTTGCAACAATGGCTCCGAGAGTTGGTGGATCGCAACGGAAGCGATCTGTTGTTGGTGCCCGAAGCGCCTGCATCGATTCGCGTCGAAGGCACCCTTGCGGCCATAGGAGACCGGCCGTTGACCGGCGAAGAAATTGAGGCCGCAGTTTTGCCTGCCTTGGCCGCACACGCTCGCGAGGAGTACCAGAGAGATGGAATCGCGGATTCATCACACCGGGTGGAAGGATTAGGCCGGTTTCGCATCAACCTGCATCGGGAACGCGGGCGCGCCGCTGCAACCTTCCGCTCTCTCCCCTCCAAGGTGCCACTGTTGCAAGACCTCCATCTGCCCCCCGGAGTTGCAGCCATTGCCGGACTGCAACGCGGACTGGTGATCATCGGCGGAGCAACGGGCTCGGGAAAGACCACTACCCTTGCAGCCTTGGTCAACGAGATCAATCAGCATGAGGCTCGGCATATTGTGACGATTGAAGATCCAATTGAGTACGAGCATGCCCACAACAAAAGCGTGATTGAGCAGGTGGAGATCGGCGTGGATGCGCCAGACTTTCCTACGGCGTTGCGCGCGGCGATGCGGCAGGCACCTGACGTGATTGTGGTCGGCGAGATGCGGGACTCAGAAACGGCGCGGATTGCATTGTCGGCAGCAGAAACGGGACACTTGGTGTTCACGACGCTGCACACAACGGACGCGGCATCGACCGTCTCGCGAATTGCAGATTCCTTCCCGCAAGAACGGCAACACACAGTTCGCGCCGAAATGGCGATGGCATTGGCGGCGATGCTGACACAAACGCTCATTCCCAAGCGCAACGGCGGTCGGGTACCTGCCGCGGAGTTGCTGATCGTTGGGTACGGGGCGAGACAGCATATCCGAAAGAATGCGCTGCAACATCTGCATCAGGAAATTACGATCACTCGTAAGCAGGGATCTTTTACGCTGGAAGAGTCGCTGGCTCAACTCGTGTTTCAGCAGGAATTGCTTCGGGAAGAGGCCATGACACGCGCGATCCATGCGGAGGATCTTGATACGTTGCTTAAGGCCAAGGGATTCTGATCGGAACATGAATGCCCCACCCTCTTACAAGGAAAGTCGGGTGGGGCAACTCCCAGTGTCTAATCAGACTTCCAACTATCTCTTCTCTATGGCATCACTCTAAACACCACGCCGATGTTGTCAGGCCCGCCAAATAAGGTTGTGCCCAAAGGATTCTCAGTTTTCCCATAGTCAGATGGTCGCTGTCCGGAGCACCACCGTCGAGCCCTTCATCGAAGCTAAAGAGCAGTCTTTCCCGCCAAACCCCATTCGTCCCGGGAGACAATTCGTAGACCGTCCCGCAGCCGTCGAGATTGGGACAAAGGTCAGAATTCCCACCGCCGTACTGTGTGTTTCCGAAAAGGTCCTCATGAGAATCCATGAGCAGCCCTTGCGGAAATGTTCCGTCATTGTCGATCCCCGAGTTGAAGACGTGGATCACCGTTTCTTTCCACTCACCCTGTGGTAGCGGTCAACATGTGCGAGCCAGAAGAAGAACTCCCGGCTTCTTGTTCTATTGAGTAACACAAGGCGCGACTGTCTGATTCTGGACGGTTCAGTCCGTCGGCGGACGATTTCGCCTGAGAGTTCCCGCCCTGGTTGTTGCAGATACGGCCTCTTTCACCTGTTCCCGCAGGAACTCCAATTGCTGCAGTCCGGCTCAGAGGTAGGAGTGTCGAACATGAAGAAGACAGAGAGATTACGCCAGGTAGTCTCAGGATCTGTGGCCGAGTCTTATCTCCAACAGCAAGCGGAACAAGGCTGGAAGCTGGTGGCGATCGAGTGGGAGCGGGAGGTAGACAGCCCCGAGAACCAATTGCCTGGGGACGTTCCATTCGGATTGCGGGTCGGGACGGACAGCCAGCAACTGGAGGAAGATCCCGCGGAGCGCGAGATTTTGGTGCAATTGATGGAGTTGCTGGTCGTGCAGGAAGGCTCGTACGCACGAGTTGCGGCAGAACTCAATCGTCTGGGATACCGCACGCGTCAAGGATCGGTTTGGACTCCGATTTCAGTTTTTGAAATGCTGCCGCGCCTCATCGAAGTAGGGCCGCATCTATTTCGAAGCTCGGAATGGACAAAGCGCAAACAACAATTGGTGGCGCGTTAAGGCTCCGGATCAGATTTCATTTCAAGACGTGCAATCCATTTTTTTCATGCCCAGTATGTCCGATCGAGACTACGGTACTGGATCGCCTCCGCAATATGTTTCGGTTCCAGGCGCGGGGTGTCCTCTAGGTCGGCGATCGTGCGGGCAACTTTGAGGATACGGTCATGGGCACGGGCGCTCAGGCCTTGCTGGGTCATGGCACGCTCGATGAGTCGCTCGCAGTCCGCAGAGAGTTCGCAGAAAGTTCGGATGTGCCGCGAACTCATCTGGGCGTTGCAGTAGAGTTTCTCGCGTGAATTTGCGAAGCGTTGTAGCTGCTCTTGACGGGCGCGGATGACGCGCTCACGAATTTTTGCCGAGCCCTCCGGCTCCGTTCCCGATCGCATTTCTTTGTAGTTCACGGCGGGGACGTCGATATGGATGTCGATGCGGTCCATCAGCGGCCCTGATATTTTTGAAATATAGCGTTGGATCATCGGCGGCGTGCACTGGCAATCGCGCGTGCGGTCGTTGTGGAATCCGCAGGGACAAGGATTCATTGCTGCAGCCAGCATGAAACGCGCAGGGAAGGTCAGTGACATGGAAGCGCGGGCAATCGAAACTGTGCCATCTTCAAGCGGCTGCCGAAGTACTTCCAGAACATTGCGCGGGAACTCGGGGAGTTCGTCCAGGAACAGCAACCCATTGTGCGCCAGCGATACTTCACCCGGACGCGGGATCACCCCGCCTCCGATCAGGCCGGCGTCGGAAATGGTGTGATGCGGCGAGCGATACGGACGGGTTCCGACCAGCCCGCTTTTCTGATCGAGCACTCCTGCCACGCTGTGAATCTTGGTTGTCTCCAGAGCCTCTTCAAAGGTGAAGGGCGGCAGGATAGTCGGCATGCGCTTGGCAAGCATCGTCTTGCCCGATCCCGGGGGACCGATCATCAAAATGTTATGGCCGCCAGCACAGGCGATCTCGATGGCGCGCTTTGCGGTCTGTTGGCCGCGAACGTCTTTAAAGTCGACGAAAAACTGTTGGGACTCGCGCAGCAGAGAATCACTGTCGGCTTTGATAGGAACGATGCCGTTGCCGGAATTCACGAAGTGAATCACATCCAGCAGCGACTTCACTGGATAGACGTCTAACCCGCCGACCATAGCGGCTTCCTTGGCATTCGCTTCGGGAACCACCATGCGGGAGATCTTCCGTCCGCGGGCTTCAATTGCGATGGGCAGAGCTCCCCTTACTCCGCGAACGCCACCGTCGAGCGAAAGCTCGCCGACAAACAGACAGTCGGGTATTTCCTTTTTCGTAAGCCCGCCATACGCACCGACGATTCCCAAAGCCATGGGCAGGTCGAAGCCAGAACCTTCCTTCTTTATATCCGCGGGAGCCAGGTTGATTGTGATCTGGGTGGGCGGAATGTCGTATCCGCAGTTTTTCAGGGCTGCCCGAACACGATCGCGGCTTTCGCGAACGGCCGCGTCGGGCAGGCCAACGGTATGAAAATGGTCCTGGTCGGACTTAATCCCGGAACAATCCACCTCCACTTGAATAATGTTGGCATCGATACCGTAAACAGCGGCGCTGAGGGTTTTGTAGAGCATTGTTATGTTTCGAATCGAAAAACTCCCGCCGGGCCACTTAAGCCCAGGAGCCGTCCATCGGAAATCACGGATTCGGAAATCCCCTAAATTCCAATCGAATATTGGTCTTTTTCAAATTCAGTCGGAACCGGGACCGACGCTTCCAGCTAGCCAACTTACGCATAGAGCAGCATCTTTGGCTGTGACGGATGTCACCTAGGCCTGTGGAAAACCTTCTACAGCCTGAAGAAATCGGGCTTTTAGTAGAGTTTCATTTTGGTACCGGTACCATGGTTCTCAACAATCCGGTTGTTGGCCGGGAACAATCAGATTTAGGATGGGCCTTCGACTGAAACTTGGAGTCTATGAGCCTGGATTTCGACAGCTCGCCGCGTCCACAGAAGGCCGCGGGAAATCTCGATCAGGAAGAGTCCCAGCTTTGGCGGTGGGCACTGTGGTTCATGATCTTCCTCGCGGCTGCCTTAGCCGCTCTTCTTTGGGAGCGTCTCGAGAACATTCCGTTCCAACTGCGAGCGATCCCGATCGGCGTGCTGGCGTTGTCGATCCTGTTCGCGATGTACGCTTACGGCCGCCGCCGAGAGGTCAGTGAACTCAAAGGTCTGTTACGTGGGCTTCAAGAGCACGTGGGGGCTGCGCCATCTGAGGAACAACTCGATCAGCTCAGCCAGGTGATCATGCGCTCCCAGCGCAACTTCAAGGAACTTATCGACTCTCTGGACGACCCCGCATGTGCCGTCTCGCTTGACGGGACACTGCGCACAGTCAACCGCCGCGTCGCGGAATTGTCTGGCCTCACGTATTCCCAGTTGGTGGGGAGGAAGATCTACGAATTCGTGGAAGAACCCGGTCAGGAGGAAGTAGAACGCGGCCTTGGGCGCTTTTTGGAGAAACGGCGCTGGGCAGGGACTGTCAAAATCCAACTTAAGAACAGCACCCGTCCTCTCTATTTCGAGTGCGCTCTGAACGGAATCCTGAAGGGTGAGGAGGTCGTAGGCGCAAGCATCCTTGGCCGCGACGTCACGGAGCAACGCGAGAAAGAACTCCGATTCACCGAGTTGTTCGAGACTCTGCAGGAGGGCGTGTATTTCAGCACACCTGACGGGCATCTGCTCGACGCAAACCCGGCACTTGTCGGCATGATGGGATACGTCGAGAAGCAACAGTTGCTCGAGGCCGAACCTGAAGCATTGAATTTCGATCCCGGCCCGCCGGTTTTGGGGCGTGCCGTGGATGATCGCGGCGGAGTGCGCACGCGAGAAGTTAAGCTGCGGCGCAAAGATGGGAAGCCAGCCGTCTTTCTCGATTCTTCACGAGCAGTGTGGGATACGTCGGGCAATATCATTCGCTACCAGGGAACGCTGGTCGACATCACCGAAAAGCGAAGCATGGAGCGGCAGATCGCACAGCAAGAGGAATTCCGCAGCCGACTGCTGGAAGGTTTTCCAGATCTGATCCTGGTCATTGATCTCGAAGAGCGTTACACGTTCGTTAGTTCCCGGTCATCCGAGCTTCTTGGATACCCACCGGATGAAATGCTCGGCAAGAAGATTCCGGATCTGCCCGACTATTCTCCCGACCTGCAGTCGCTGTATCAGACTATCGTCACCGGAAAAGAAGCTTTCGGAGCCGCGGAGTATGGGATGCGGCACCGCAACGGAAACTGGCGGACGATGCGTGCCTCCGGCAGCCAACTTGTGGACGCGGACGGAAAAATCAGCGGTGTGATCGTGTCGATCCGGGACATCACCGTGGAACGCAAACTCGAGCAGCAAGTTGTCGAGAGCGAGCGGTTGGCCGCTATGGGTGCGATGATCGGCGGAGTCGCCCACGAACTGAACAACCCATTGACCAGCATTCTGGGAGTCAGCGAACTGCTTCAGGACGGCGAGCGCAATGAGACAACGCGCAAGCATCTGATGATGCTGCAGCAACAGGCCAGGCGCGCCGCGGAAATCGTTCAGAACCTGACATACTTCTCGCGCCCGCCCGCGGCCGGAAAAAGCCGTATCAACGTCGTCGAAGTTGTGGAACGAACGTTGAACTTGCACGCCTATTCGCTACGCAAGAACAACATTACAGTTGATCTTCTAAAGGAACCGGCGGTGCCTTACGCGCTCGGAGACCCTCACCAACTGATGCAGGTTTTCCTGAACCTGATCGTCAATGCGGAGCAAGCGATTCGTGAGGCGCGGGATCGCGGTACCCTTCGCATTCGCTTCGGAAAGAGTGAGGGAACCGTATGGGTCAGTTTCCATGATGACGGGCCTGGAATCCCGAAAGAATCTCTGACGAGCATTTTTGATCCGTTCTATACGACCAAGCGTCCGGGGCGCGGCACTGGTCTGGGACTGAGCATTTGCAAATCAATCATGAAGGAACATAGCGGAAGCATTGAGGCCGCGAATGCTTCGGATGCCGGGGCAGTGTTCACCGTCACTCTACCTGCGGCGACTCTCAACTGAATTGTTCTCCCGCGCAGATTGTTAGTCGCGCTCAATAGCCATTGCGACGGCGTTCCCTCCACCCAGGCAAAGCGCCGCAATTCCCCGCTTCACATCGCGACGGATCATCTCGTACAGAAGTGTCACAAGCACACGCGCCCCACTGGCCCCGATGGGATGCCCGATAGCAACTGCGCCGCCGTTGACGTTCACTTTGTCCGGATTCAGACCAAGTTCGCGCATGACTCCGAGTGCCTGAACGGAAAACGCCTCGTTCAGTTCGTAAAGGTCAACGTCCTCATTCTTCCACCCAGTCTTCTTCCAGATCTGCTGCACTGCACCCACCGGGGCCATCATGACCCATTTGGGTTCGACGCCGCTCGTGGCCTGCGCGACAATACGCGCCATCGGCTTCGCACCAAGTTCTTTCGCGCGTTGCGCACTGGTAACTACAACCGCCGCGGCTCCGTCATTCACTCCGGGTGCATTGCCAGCAGTTACGGTCCCATCCTTCTTGAACGCAGGTTTCAGCGCACGAAGCACATCGATCGTGGTGTCTTCGCGAGGAGATTCATCCTTGTCGAAGATTGTCGGAGCTGCACCCTTCCTCTTCGCCGGAATCTCCACCGGGATGATCTGCGATTTAAAGCGGCACTCCTTCATAGCAGAAATCGCTTTGCGGTGAGAGTTCACGGCGAACTCATCCTGCTCTTCACGCGTGATGCCATACTTCTCCGCGACGTTCTCCCCAGTAATCCCCATGTGGTAGTCGTTGTAGATGTCCCACAACCCGTCGTTCACCATGGAATCGATGACCTGTGCGTTGCCAAGCCGGTATCCCTTACGCGCTTGCGGAAGAAGATACGGTGCGTTCGTCATTGATTCCATGCCGCCAGCGACCACGATCGAACTGTTCCCCGTCTGCACCGCTTGTGCAGCGAGCGCGACTGCTTTGAGTCCGGAGCCGCAGACTTTGTTTATTGTCATGGCACCCGTCGCCGGAGAGAGTCCACCGAAGATCGCAGCCTGTCGCGCAGGATTTTGTCCGAGCCCCGCAGACACCACGTTGCCCATAATGCACTCATCCACCAGTGCAGGATCAAGACCGGCCCGCTTCACAACTTCGCGTACGACGATAGCTCCGAGTTGCGGTGCAGTGAAATCCGAGAGACTCCCTTGAAACTTGCCGACAGGAGTGCGGCAACCGGAGATGATGACAGCATCGTCGAAAGTGGGCATAAAATGGGGCTCCAGCGAAGATTTCGCTCTGTCATTATAGATGAGCATTTCAGGCAAAAGGCTTCTGCCGGATGTCACTCCCCGTGCATCACGCTCCACGACCTTACACGGATCTCTCCGCTATGCAAGAGGTGCATCGCACAAGCAAGACCGACTGCAGCGTCTCGAAATTCAAATCGCAAGGGAGAGACCAGAAAAAATTTGGTTGACTTTCACCATGATCTTTCTTTCGGGATGACTTTGGTGCCACGACTTGCGCGAATCGATCGTCATTTTTTTCTTGACTTCATTTTTCAATAACTCTATACATCAACTAGTTGCAGTAGAAGACCACTGCAAAATTCCATGAAGAATGGAAGGGAGAATAGGAACAATGGCAACCAAGAAAAAGGCAAAAAAGAAAAAGAAACACTAAGAAGTGACTTCGATGTCAAAAAGGGGACGCGAAAGCGTCCCCTAAGTTTTTGCGTTCAAGTTTCGAAGCGTTGGAATTTCGAAACAGAAATATCGCTGAGCTCACGCCTTCGCACCTGCTTCAGCAAGTCTAGGAATGCGCTTTTCCTTCTCGGGACACACCATTCGATAAGCGCAGAAGTTGCAGTGCATTCCCGCCTTGGCGTTAAAAATTCCTTCCTCAATGCCCTTGGCGGCTTCTTCTACGCACGCTCGCGCGGAAAGCAACTGCGCATCCGAGCGCATGGTCATGACTGGAACATTCTCTTCCAGATTATGAAAGACCAGCGCTCCTATCTTGTATCCCCACTTCTCTGCGGCCGCGACTGCGTAGAGAGAAAGTTGGAGGCTGTCGTCGGCGGCTTCTTGGTCCCGGGCCCTACCAGTCTTGTAGTCGATAATCGCGACTGATCCATCAGGCAGCCGGTCGATGCGATCGATGCGCCCGACGACTGTTGTTCCGCCGATCTTGATCTCGAACGACTCCTCAGTATGCAGAACTTGCGATGCCGGAATCGATCGAACTTTCCCCAGAAAATCCTGTAGCTGCACTAGGCCGAGCTTCTCGTACAGTTCGTGTTGATAAGGGTCCTGGATCTTCGCGCCCGCAAGGTCGATGCGGAACAGTTCCATCAGTTCGTCGTCGCTCTTCGGCCGACCCAGCTGTACTGAATCGAAATAGGTCTTCAACACGCGGTGGACTGCCGCGCCATACTGCATTGCCGCCGCTGGCTTGCCGGAGATACGCCAATCGCGCTCCAGCTTGAACTGCAACCCACATCGCTTATACGTCTCGACAGCCGACGCGCTCAGGCGGTTATGCAGCCCAGGCAAAACCATCAGATCTTCGAACCACCGCGATGTCTGTGACTCGTCCGGATAAAGTGGTGACGCAGCTGCCGCGAGATCCAAAGTAGCTTGCGCCCCACTGGATGGCACGGCTTGGAACCACGGCAGAATTCTCTTGTTCTTCATCAACTCGCGGAGATATCCGGGAGGAGTCTTGTCGACCTTCCCCGTTCCCTCCCGTGCATAGATGCGCAGCGAATCGCGGGCGCGTGTCATCGCCACGTAAAAGAGCCGGCGTTCTTCTTGCTCGTGTAACGTCTTGTCATCGGCCTCCGTCAGCGAGTCGGGATCGCGTAGTTCGCGAGGGAACGCGACCATCGTCTCCTTATACGAAGAAGGAAAAGACGGCGATAGGGCGCGAAGAATGAAGACGTGCGGGAACTCCAGTCCCTTGGCTCCATGCACCGTCATCAGGCGAACTGCATTCTCGTTTTCCCGGGCTTGCAGAGGAATGACTCCAGCCGCCTCACGAAAATACGAAAGGTAGTCGATCAGCTCGTCTAGATCCGCCGTCTTATTGATTTTCTTCCCCTGCCAAGTTTCGACGAATTGCAGAGCCGCCTGCAGATAAGGCGAACTACGATCGAGCCGGAATTCCTGAACGATGAGGTCGACAGCGGTTCGGCCCTTGGCGTTGCGGCGCTCGATCTCATCGCGGCTCCTCTGCAGCGCAGCCAATACGTCTGTGCCGCCTGCGACGCGGTGCAGCACCGTTGAAAGAGGCACGACCTTGGACTCCCGGTTCTCCCGAGCAATCGCACGCAGCTCCTGCCTGAGTTGCTCCGGATTCACATGGAAGCATGGGAGGGCGGCGGCACGGATCAGGCTGACGTCCTCTCCCCCCGAGACGACGGATGTAATGCAGGCCAAGAAATCTCGTACATCAGGCGTGTCAGAAACGTCCATGCTCTCGATCACGAACGGAATCCCGGCCTCAGCGAGTTCCTGCACCAAATCGTCGCGATGTGAGTGCGACCGGTAAAGCACACCGAAGTCCGACCACTTGCACCGCGACTTGCGCTGCGCATCACGGAGATAACTGACAAGATCCGGCCCCTCGGTGCTTCGGTCCTTGAGGATGACCGCGCTGACAGGCGGGTTTGTCACCCCTACACTAGCTTTCGCCGCCTCGTCGTCGCGAGCTGACTGCAATGGCACCCGCTGATAGGTGAACTCCTTTACCTGGTTCGCAAACACGGGCGGGTTCTCGTTGATGACCGCGAACGCGGTTTGCAGGATCGGAGTGGTCGAACGCCGGTTCTTCTCCAGAACGACTCGCCTCGCGTTGGGGAAACTCCGCCAGAAGAGCTCAAACGCCTCGCTTGAGGCCCCACGGAAACGATAAATCGACTGATCAGGGTCGCCGACCGCGAACAAGTTGCTCTCAGCTCCTGCCAGGCGCGAAAGGATTTTGATCTGCGCGAAGTTGGCGTCCTGAAATTCGTCCGCAAGAATGAAGCGTGCAGCCTTCTGAGCTTCGGCGAGAGCTGATTCATCGGTCTGGAGCAGAGCGTGGGCGCGTGTAATCATATGGCTGAACGTGCCCAGATTTTCTTCCTTCAACCATTGCTCCACCATCGAATAGACACGAGCGATCTCACGGCAGCGGCCAAGAATTTCTTCGTCATCCAGAACAGTTTTCGACTTGACCACGCGCGGAATCGGAACTTCTCCGCGTTCGAGACGGCCCACATACTCCGAATACTTCTCTGGCGTAACGAGTTCGTCGTGGCACCGGCTAATGAAGTCCAGTAAATCATTCAGAAACTGCCCGATGTTCGCCGCTCGAATGTAGTAGTCGAGATGCAGATCGCGAATCCGCCGGCGAAGGTAGATCCAGAGATCTTTCTCATCGAGAACGCCGAAATCTTTGCCAGCCTGCTGCAGCAGCTTAAGGCAGTAGTCGTGAAAGGTTTGCGCCCGAACGGTCTTGCCTTCGAGCAGCGTGCGCACGCGCTGCTGCATTTCGCTGGCGGCATTGACGGTATACGTAAGAGCGAGAATTTCGTCAGTACGCGCGTGACCTTCCCTGACTAGTCGCTCGATCCGATGCGTAAGGACAGAGGTCTTCCCGGTTCCGGCTCCCGCCACCACGAGCATAGGCCCCTGCACGTGCTCGATGGCTTCGCGCTGCCGATCATCGGGGATGAATGGCGAAAGACGGAGAATGGACTTTGAGACCGGCATTTCGGCTCAGGATATCACTTGGCCGATTGAGGAAAAGATCTGGCGGCGACGGGAGCATGGGTGCCCCATTTCTCGCGCACCTTTTGCGCGAGAAGTGGGGACTTTGAACTGTGGAAGTCTATTGTGCGTTGGCGTCCACCTGGAAGATGCCGAACGTGTTTCCTTCCGGATCCACGAAGTATCCTTGCCAGCAGGTGTTCGGAACCGCGAATTTCGGCAGCGCGACGATGCCACCAACTTTCTCGATCGTTGCGGCGGTGGCGTCGAAGTTCTCGACTTCAAGCGAGCAGACAAATGCGTTCGTGCCGCATTGGGGTGGTGGCGTCTTCGCAGGACGCTGCAGCAGTCCACCCCGCGAACCTCCGGTTTCGATTGTCCAGTAGGCGATCGGAAGTCCCTTTACCTCGCTGAACTTCCAGCCGAACACTTGTGAGTAGAAACTGCGTGCGCGCGCCGTATCATCGGCCTGAATCTCGAAATAAATATGACCTTTATTCATAATGGCTACCCTCGATAGAAATTACGAATTGATGCGTCAAGACATTTGAGACATCGCAACCGCCACGGCGGCGATTGCGGCAGTTTCCGCCCGCAGGATTGTTGAGCCGAGCGAGACAGAAATCCATTTCTCTTCTTGGAAGAGGTCCAATTCATCCTGAGTCCAGCCGCCCTCGGGACCGATAGCTAGAGCAAATTCTTCAAGAATATCGTGCGCGCTGAGACTTTCTCGCAACGACATTTCCTGCTCTGCCTCAGAGAGCACAAACCTCACCGCGCCCACAATGTTTACGGCCTCCCGTAGCTTCATTGGATCGGCAACCTCTGGCACTGTCGAGCGGCGGGATTGCTCTGACGCCTCAGTCGCTATTCTGCGCCAGCGTTCTACACGCTTTTCTGCGGCCAAGGCAAGATGGCGGTCGGTACGGCGTGCGATAAGCGGGACTACGCGCGCTACGCCCAATTCTGTCACTTTCTCAATCGCCCACTCCATGCGATCGAATTTAAAGATCGCCAGCAGGAGTGTGAGGTTCGTAGGAACCGGCTCTGAAGGAATTTCTTCACCAAGTTCGAACTCGACCCGCTCCTGGCCGACGCTCGAAACTTGCGCACGTCGGACTATGCCGTCGGCGACGATATCGAATTCCTGACCTACCCGAGCTCGGAGTACGCGAACGAGGTGATCTGCGTGTGTGCCGGAAAGAGCAGCTTTGTTTCCTGAGACTTCGTCGGCAATCCATCGGCGGCGCGTCATTCGCGTACCGAATTTCGACTTGCGAGTACCGAGAATCGGCGCATTGCCATGGATTGGGCTATTGGAAGATTTCCTTGACCTTGCCTAGCAATGATTGCAGAAGGGGTTGATTGTCGACCTTCGAGAGAGAGTCGAGTTCCTGCAGAAGCTCTTTCTGCCTCTTGTTGAGCTTGCCCGGTATCTGCACTCGTGCCTCAACATAGAGATCGCCCTTGCCGTGGCCGTTGAGAACCGGCACACCCTTATTGCGAATGCGAAAGATTGTGCCCGGTTGCGTGCCTTCCGGGATCTTCAAGTTGTGCTCGCCGTCCATCGTAGGGACACGGATCTCCGCACCCATAGCAGCTTGTGCAATGGAAACGGGCACTACGCAATGCAGATCGTTGCCTTCGCGCGCGAAGAAAGGATGCTCCTTCACATGGAGAACAACATACAGGTCTCCTGCCGGACCGCCGAACTGCCCCACTTCTCCCGCCCCGGCGAATCGAATACGCGTTCCGTCCTCCACGCCGGGAGGAACTTTCGCGTCGACTGTCAGCTGGCGCAAGATTCGGCCCTCGCCCTTGCACTTCGGACATGGGTCGGTAATTACGCTGCCCGATCCCTGACACGTCGGACACGTGCGCGCGATGCTGAAGAAACCTTGCTGGTAACGAACCTGCCCGCGGCCATTGCATGAGCGGCAAGTTGTCGGCCCTTTTCCGGGGGCCGATCCCGAGCCTCGACATTCCTCACATGCTTCATGTCGCCGAACCGTGACCTTCGTTTCCGTGCCGAAATAGGCTTCTTCGAACTCAAGTGTCAGGTCTTCGCGAAGATCGGCACCGCGCTGCACGCGATTGCGCCGGCGTCCACCACCCTGGCCGAATATGTCGCCGAAGCCAAAGAACTCACCGAAGATATCGCTGAAGTCCTGGAAAACAGTGGGGTCGAATCCCGCGCCCTGCGAGGCCGCGCCACCCAATCCGGCATGACCGAACCGATCGTAAACGGCGCGCTTCTCGGAATCCGCGAGCACCGCATAGGCCTCGCTGACTTCCTTGAACTTTTCTTCCGCATCCGGATTGTTGGGATTGCGGTCCGGATGAAATTGAAGAGCCAGCTTGCGGTAAGCGGACTTGAGTTCGACCTCGGTTACGGTGCGGGATACTCCCAGCACCTCGTAGTAATCGCGTTTTGTATTTGTAGCCAGACGAATACCTTTCGATCAGCGCAATGTCTTTCGCCCCGTCGGGGTTTGGGTACCTGAAACTCAGCACGGCTTGCGCCCTTCGCGTTCGCTCAGGGAAAGCTGTGGGGCTGTATTCTATTGCCGCTTTACTGCTGAAAAATCACTTGTCCGGATTCTTTGCCACTCTCACCATTGCAGGACGAAGCAGCCGGTCTTTGTATTTGTATCCCCGCTGCCACTCCTCAAGGATCTCGTGATCGGCAACATCCGGCGTCTCCACCATCTCGACCGCCTCGTGCACGTGCGGATCGAATTGCTCCCCCTTTGCAGGAATCGGACGGATCCCCATCTTGACTAACACTTCCTGCAGTTGCTTATAGATCAATTCCACGCCGGACCGGAAGTCTGCTGGTTCTGACTTCGATTGCAAGGCGCGCTCGAAGTTGTCGACCACAGGCAGCAGAGTTTTGATGGTGTCCACAAGCGCAAAGTCGCGAAAATCCTGCTGTTCCTTAGCCGCACGCCGGCGCGCGTTCTCAAATTCTGCCTGGGCTCGCGCCAAACGATCGAGCAACGTGTCGCGCTCAGCTTTCAGCTTCTGGATTTCTGCGTCGGGTTCTACCGCCTCGGCAGCGGACTTAACGTCAGCGCCACCCGTCGAAGGCTGATCGCCATCTCCGGCCGGAAGTTCATGCTCGATGTCGAGAGCCGGAGTTTCTACTTCTGACTTTCCGTTTGATTTCCCCATGACTGCTTCTCTTACTCCGATTCATTCAGGATTTTATCGAAGAGGCGCGCGATGTATGAGACCGCCGTAATGGTGTGCTGATAATCCATGCGCGTCGGTCCTATGACGGCCAGCGATCCCATGACTTCGTTTCCCGCGTGCGCCGGTGTCCCGATGAGCACGAAATTTCGCATCGAAGGCAGAGCTTCATCCAGTCCGATCACGACGCGCACTGCCTCTTGTTTCACATCGAGGTAGGCCCCCAAAAGCTTTATGACTTTTTCCTTCTCCTCGAGCGTCTTCAGCATCTCCTGCAGCCGCTGCCGGTCCTGTTCCGTCGACAACAGATTGGCGGCTCCTTCGATGAAGACCACCTGCGATCCTTGCTCGGCCGCGAGAGCACCCTGCTTGTAGAGGGCCTCGATCGAGTTCATCAGACGATCGTACTCACTACGCTCCTTTTCGATACGCCGCGAGAGTTCCGTGCGCATGGCGTCCATCGTCCAGCCCCGGAAATTTTCATTGATATAACGCGCCGCCAGATCAAGGTCTGATTGCGGAAGATCCATGCGCAGCACACGATCGCGCACCAGTCCGGACCGGGTCACCACTACGGCCAAGACCTTTTGATCTCCGAGACGCGAAAAGTAAACATGCTCCAAGGCGTTCTTTGAACCGGTAGTCGCAACGGTCACCCCGACGTTCTTCGAGATGAGCGAGAGAACGTGCGATGTCCGTTCCATGAATTCCTGCACGTCGCTGATCCCCGCCAGCGAATCGGAAATCATTGTTTCTTCCTGCGGTGCGAGCCTCGCATTGCCCGACATCTGCTCGACGTAATAACGATAGGCCTCGGTGGTCGGTACTCTTCCCGCGGAAGCATGCGGCTGTTCCAGAAAGCCGGCATCCGACAGATCGGCCATCACGTTGCGGATCGAAGCCGGACTCAGCCCTTCGCGATTCGAGCGCGCGAGCGTGCGCGATCCAACCGGCTCGCCCGTCGAGATAAACGTCTCCACGATCGCGGTCAGAATTTCGCGTTCGCGATTCCCGATATTAGGATCAGCTGGCATTTGTCAGTGTGTCAGTTAGCGCAAATCTGGACGGCCCGGGCCAGGGGAGCAACTGCGTCGGTGTCATTCCTTAACTATTTTAGATGCAGAAGCTTAGGTTTTGGATCATGGATCAACAACCGATCCCTGTTTGGATTCTAGGAACGGTAAGGAATGGTGTCAAGAAGGCGAAAAGACCGGGTTTCTCCGCCCTTTTACCCCAACTCACCCAGCATGGCTTCCATTTCCGATTGGGCGTGCAGGTTTCCCGTCCGGCGGGCTGAGGCGATGCCATCCTGCAACATCTTTTTGGCTTCTTCGGTTCTCTCAGCACGTGCCAGGGTTTGCGCTGCCATGAAGTAGCCGGCGGTGTAATCGGGATGATTCTCGATCAGGATAGAAAACTCAGCCAGCGCACGGTCAAAGTCACCCTGATTCGAGTACTCCATTGCCAGGCCGTAACGCGCAAAGGCGTCTTTCGGATTCTCGGTAAGGATGTCGTTGAGTGCGGCAATGCGGTCCATGATCGGCAGCCCCCCGCCTTCGAGATTACTACAAGGTACTGATCTCGAACGCGCTTGCCTGCTTCGCGCTTCGATTACAATGGCGAGGTTCAGAGACCTTTGCTCCGAGGAGTCCCATGGCCTGTCCGTACTTCATGCCGACGGCGAAGATTGAAAACGGAAAGTGGCCGCATCCGTCGCGCCTGCCCCTAGGCTGCGGATGGAGCGGACATTGCACTGCTCCTGGCCACGAAGAGCAAACGCCCTCGCAGGACATTCTTGAAGCCTTCTGCAATCTGGGATATGCCAGCAGCTGTGCCTGGGCTCCGCCGCAACGGGTCTGGGATGCCGTTCGATTTTCGGTTTGCGCTCCGGGTTCCCAGCAAGATCCACAACAAGCGAACGCTGCGGACGGCGCCACCCGCATCCTGCGCCTCGTCTATGTTTGCGAGCGTGACCATCGCCCGGTTGAGAGCGGCCAGTTAGAGCTTGACCTCTCGCGGACCGTCTGGATAAAGCCTCATGCCGACGGACGCATACAAAAAATGGCCGAATGCTTCATCGAAACGTATCTGAACAGGCGAGCCTGAATCTGCTTCAGCAGACAATCGGTGCAAGAGAAAGATCATGCTGGAAGATAACCTCACTCCCCGACCGGTACGCGATTCGCAATCTGAAATGGCTGAGATCGTACTGCCAAACGATGCCAATCCCCTGCAAGCGCTTCTGGGCGGCCGTCTCATGCACTGGATCGATCTCGCCGGCGCCATGGCCGCGCATCGGCACTCACGGAATCACGTGGTGACGGCCTCCGTCGATCACATTGATTTTCTAGTGCCTGTGCGTGTCGGTGATCTGGTCATTCTGAAATCTTCAGTGAATCGCGTGTTTACAACGTCCATGGAAGTCGGGGTGAAGGTTTTCGTGGAAAACTACATCGCTGACACCGCACGGCATGTCGCTTCGGCTCACCTGACGTTTGTTGCCATCGACAACCAGGGACAGCGGTTGAAGGTGTCGCCCGTGATCCCAGAGACCGACGAGCAGAAGCGTCGCTACGATGATGCGGGACGCCGCCGCGAGATCAGGCGCGCCGAACTGGAACGACGACGCCGCTAACACCACGACGGTCCTCAGGCTGTGATCGCGATCACTTCAACCCGCCGCCTATAGAAGTTAGTATTCGGGAAGCTTTCGACAACTTATGGACAGTGCACTCCTAGTTCATCGGCTTCATTTTGCCTTCACCGTCACCTTTCACTACCTGTTTCCGCAGCTCACCATGGGTCTTGCTCCACTGATTCTGGTACTCAAGACCATGGCGCTCCGTCGTAGCGACGAAGCCTACAACCGCGCAGCCCGTTTCTGGGCACAAATCTTCGGGATCAATTTCCTTTTCGGCGTGGTGACCGGAATTCCTATGGAATTTCAGTTCGGCACGAACTGGTCCCACTTCTCCCGGTTCGCTGGTGGGGTAATCGGGCAGACTCTGGCAATGGAGGGCGTGTTTGCGTTCTTTCTTGAATCCGCGTTCCTCGGCCTTTTTCTGTACGGCGAGAAGCGGCTTGGACCGCGTGGACACTGGTGGGCGGCATTTGCGGTGTTAGCAGGCTCGTGGATCAGTGGCTTCTTCATTATCGTTACCGACGCATGGATGCAGCATCCGGTGGGATACACCCTGGATCTGAAGGGTGCCGCGCAACTCTCCAGTTTCTGGGCGCTCGTTCTGAATCCATGGGCTTGGTGGCAGTACGCTCACAATATGAGCGGGGCGGTCATTACGGGCGCTTTTGTGATGGCATCGGTAGGAGCTTTCTATCTCCTTTGGGGCAAGTTCGAAGAATACGGACGCATTTTCCTGCGCGTTGGAGTGACGGCGGCTCTGCTTTCGAGTGTGCTTCAAGTATTTCCGACGGGGGACGGTCAGGGACGGATGGTCGCCGTAAATCAACCGGCAACGCTGGCCGCCATGGAAGCCCTGTTTGAGAGTCAACCGGGAGCGCCCATCGTTCTAGTCGGTCAGCCGAACGTGCAGGAGCGGAAGATAGATAATCCGATCCAAGTCCCGATGGCACTCAGTTTTCTGACGTACCGTGCGTGGAAGGCCGAAGTGAAAGGTCTGGATGCCTTCCCGCAAGATCAGTGGCCGACCAACATCGAATTGCTCTATTTCAGCTACCACATCATGGTGGGACTAGGTACGCTTTTCATCGCGATCGCCTTAGTAGCCCAGTTTCAACTGTCGCGCGGGAAACTGTTCACCACTCGCTGGCTTCTTTGGATCCTGTTGCTGACGTTGCCGTTCCCGTACATCGCCAACACGGCCGGATGGTTGACCGCCGAATTGGGTCGGCAGCCTTGGCTGGTTTATTCACTCATGCGGACGGCGGATGGCTACTCGAAGCTGGTTTCGACCGGCAACGGAATTTTCACCCTGCTCGGGTTCATGGGCATGTACACGGTATTGGGAATTCTGTTTCTATTCCTGATGCGACGTGAGATTGAACGTGGGCCGCAGGCTGAGGTTGAGATGGGACACTAGCGGTTTTAGTGCAGAGTTTGTCATTCCGAGGAGCGAAGCGACGAGGAATCTGCTTTCTGCAGCACGGCCACACAGCAGATTCCTCGCGCCAAAGGCAGGCGCTTCGGAATGACACAAATTCATGGCCACCCATAAGTTTGATGAGGATCGGGAAGAGGACTGAATGGAAACGATTTGGTTTGCCATTGTCGCGTTCATGGTCGCTGCCTACGTCGTGCTTGATGGCTTCGATCTAGGGGCTGGCGTTATCTATCTAACCACAGCGCGCACGCCTGCCGAGCGGCAAACCATCATGCGCGCCATCGGTCCCGTCTGGGACGGCAACGAAGTTTGGCTCCTTGCCGCCGGGGGCACGCTCTATTTCGCTTTTCCGCTGCTCTATGCGTCGAGCTTCAGCGGTTTCTATCTCCCGCTCATGATGGTGCTATGGCTGCTGATGCTGCGTGGTGCGGGAATCGAGCTGCGCGCGCATATGGACAACCCAGTCTGGCGCGGATTCTTCGATGTCGTTTTCTGTGGGGCCAGTGCGTTGCTCTGCATCTTCTTCGGGGCAGCCTTGGGAAATGTGGTGCGTGGCGTGCCCCTTGGTTCCGACCAATATTTCTTTGAGCCGCTCTGGACCAACTTCCGCGTTGGACGCGAAAACGGCATCCTTGATTGGTATACGGTGCTCACCGGAGTGATCGCACTAGTGACACTTACGGTGCACGGCTCTCTCTATATCGCCACCAAATCGGAAGGCGATCTGAATCAGCGCACCCGGAAGACGGCGCTTTGGGCTTGGCTCCCACAACTCTCTTTGACGGTGATCGGACTAGTTGCCACTGTCTCCATTCGACCGGCTGTGCTCGATAACTACAGGCACCACGCCGTTGGATTCGTAATTCCTGTTCTGGTGTTCGGGTCGCTCGCAGTGATGATGCACGCGATTATCAGACAGGCTGATAAAGTTGCCTTCCTGGCATCGGCTGTTTACATCGTGGGCATGTTGGTCGGAGCGGCATTCGCTCTTTATCCAGTAGTGTTGCCGGCGAGCACCGATCCCGCTTATAGCCTCACCATCTATAACGCGGCCGCGGGCCATCACGGACTCGGGGTTGGATTCGCGTGGTGGATCATCGGCATGATCCTTACCTTTGGGTATTTCGTTTACGTGTACCGCACGTTTCGAGGGAAAGTACGCCTGGACGGCGACGGATACTAATCTCAGGCGTCTGCGAGCCAGCCGTGATGCAGGTCACTGATACTTAAGCCCATTTTCGTCAACAATCTCTCGTGATGGACTCCAGAACGCCACTAGGAGTTTCCGACGACTTTTCTGGATATCCTCACTGGAGACTGGCATGAGGCGAAGGGACGTCCTATTCCTGACTTTTCTGGCCCTTGCGATTCTTGTTCTCTCGTTATCGAAGGATAGCCTCCACGCCGCCGGACTTGGCACGCTTAAAGTGACCGTACGATACGCCGGGAAGGATGTGGTGGATGAGAGGCATAAAGTCTTTGTGCTGCTGATGGACGCAAACCCGTTTGCGTCATCGGCGCTCGTAGACTCGACAGAGCAGCGCATTCCTCCCGCCGCTGAAGCGGGCGTAGCTCACGTGTTGGCGGTCCAAGGCGCCGTCAGCAAGGAAGCGGCACTGACTTTTTCCAACGTCCCCGCCTCTCCTGTCTACGTGATCGCGTTGTTCGACAAGAACGGAGAGTACAACGGACATGTGGGATCGTTCTCGCAAGGCAACCCAATGGGCCTCTTCGGCGATCCTCCGGACAAACTCACGCCAATCAAGATCGGACGCAAAACTCCAGCACAGATCACCATAGAGTTCGACGATTCGAGAACAACGCCATAGGCCGGCCTCGACCGTCTTATTCACTTGAGCGATCGAAGTACGCATTCACGGCAGATCGACGTTAATCCGGAAAGATTCCGCAACCTTGCGCAGTTGCTTGTCCCTAGTCCATAGGATCGTTGGTGGATTGAGAAACACAGACGCGATCAGGTGGGCATCGGTTAGACCAATGCCCATGTTAAATAGCCGACGGGCCTCAATCATCGTACGCAACTCGTCGGCTTGCGCCATGCGCATTTGCGGAAGCCTGTCGAGCATGGCAAGCGTTCTCGTGCGGTCTCGAAGCGAACCCAAAGCGAGTTCCGCGGTGACCCAAGGATGAATTACAACTTGCCCGAGGTTCAAAGCTTTTTTTAACTCCGCGTCGCCGGAGCGAAAATGATCAATCCAGATGGAAGTGTCGGCGAGGATCACAATTTGCCGGGCCTGCGGCGTGGAACATTCTTCAATCCCGGCATGATGCCTCCGAGAGCAGCCAGACGTCGAGCAGCCTCTCGCTCGATAAGAGCTTTGAGAGCCTCACGGATGAGCGCAGTTTTCTCTTCCACGCCGGTGAACTCCTGCGCAGTACGGATAAGCTCGTCATCGAGTGCAATGGTAGTTCTCATAGGCATCAATTATAGCATCGAATGATGCCTAAAATCGTGCCTTCTATCAGGAGCTTCAGCTTTGTCCCACTCCAACCCCTGTATAATTAGATCTTGGGGTACTGCAGCATTCCTCAAAGCAGTCTTCTTAATCCGCACCCAGGAGCAATCCTTTGAACGCACATATGCCGCATCAGCATGGACAAGGTCCCGCACAGCAGGGGCCGCCACCTTTGCCTGGGGTCGACTCGATCATTGCAGTCGGATCCGGTAAAGGAGGTGTCGGCAAGACCACACTGTCGGTCAATCTGGCAGTCGCGCTTGCCCGCATGGGGCACCGGGTCGGCCTTTTAGATGCTGATGTGTATGGTCCAAATGTTCCATTGATGCTCGGCACAAACGCGCAGCCGCGCATGGTCGGGGAGAACCGTATCGAACCGATTGAAGTGTTCGGCCTCAAAGTGATCTCGGTTGGATTCCTGAATCCCGGCGACAAGCCGGTCATATGGCGCGGACCGATGTTGCACCAGATCATTCGCCAATTCCTTGGGCTAGTGGAGTGGGGACAACTGGACTACATGGTGGTAGATCTGCCTCCCGGAACGGGTGATGTGGCTCTGTCGCTCGTGCAGACCGTGCCCTTAACTGGCGCAGTCGTGGTCTCGACGCCATCGGATGTCTCGTTGCAGGACGCTCGCAAGGCAATCGAAATGTTCCGTCAAATGAAGGTCGATGTTGCGGGCGTGGTGGAGAACATGAGCTACTTTGTCTGTCCGCATTGCAATCACGAGATAGACATCTTCTCGCGTGGCGGCGCCGAGAATATGGCGAAGCAATTCGGCGTATCGTTTTTGGGGAACGTGGCGCTAGATCCTCAAGTTCGCAAGTCTGGCGACAGTGGGAAGCCCGTGGTACTCGAAGGCGAGAACTCGCCGCATGCGAAGTCCATCTACGATTTCGCGAAGCGCGTGATCGAGCGCGTTAGCGAGATAAAGGCCAGCTCACCGGGCAACGTGATCCAAATCCAGTAATACCGATTCATCCAACAAGCCTTGTCATCCTGAGGCGCGCGATGTGTGCGCGCCGAAGGACCTATGCAATTTGCCGACGGCCGGCACGTCAACCAACACATAGGTCCTTCGCCCAGAAAAACATGCGGCTCAGAATGACGAATTTTGTTTGTTCTGAAACCTTTGCAGCTGCCAGAGGGGATTGGGTTTGCGATCTTTCAATATCAACTCCGTCATCATCTCCCCAACCGCTGGTCCATGCTTAAAACCGTGCCCCGAGCCTCCTCCGAGCAACCACACATTTTCATTCCCCGGATGGCGGTCGATGATGAAGTGACTGTCGGGCGTCTGCTCGTACTGGCAGACTCTCGTCTCAACCAGCGGAGCATCTTTCATAGCAGGAAAGCGGAACGCTATGTACTCGCGAACATCCTTCAATGTTTCAGGGTTGATGGCCCGCTCTCCATTTGTGGGATCGAAATCCGGTCCACGAGTATCGTCCGCGATCTTGAAACCTCGCCGATCGCTGCCCGGGATACCGTAGTAAAACCTGCCACGGTGGTCTGCCCACACGGGAGTGTTGAGATCGTGAAAGCGAGTGTCGCCCGCGGGGGTGCCGAAGAAGAATACATCCTGCTTCGTCGCTCGGACGAGGTCGCCCACAGCCTTGGGAAATAGTCTGCCGAGCCAGGGGCCGCAAGCGAAGATGTAACCATCAGCTTTGAGCCGCGAGCCGTCAGAAAGAGTCAGCATTCGGAGCCCGTGATCCTCAAGCCCGACAGGGTTGACTGCCGCGTGAAGGTACTTCCCTCCAGCCTCAACAAAGGCCTCGACAACGGAGGCGCAACTCACCCGGGCATCCAGATATCCGCATTCGGGCTCGAAAATCCCCCACTCGATGCCCTCAAAGTTGATCTGCGGCCAGCGCTTGCGCATTTGTGAGGTTGAGAGTTCCTGATACTTGATCTTCGAAGCGCGCAGCATATCAACCGAGCCCCGTTCAAATGCGTCATCGCGACCCGCTGCCATCCAGAGAACGCCCGATCGGTGCAGGAACTTGCGCTTCCATTTGCGCTCGTACTTGTCCCAGAGTTTCAGAGCGCGAGCGGCGAGTTCGGTGTAAGGCTGGTCAGGGCCGTACGTCCCGCGCATGACGCGGGTTTCCCCACCGGAGGACGCACGGGAGTTCCCGGGCCCCCAGGCATCGATGAGTGTGACGCGTACACCTCGATCGAGGAGGTGCAAAGCGGTCCACCCCCCGAACGCACCGGCACCGATCACTGCAATGTGGAGTTTTGTCTTCAAGAGTGAAGTTTCAAAAATATCAGAACTTGAAACTTAGAAAGACTTCGCCATGCGCTGCATCGACCACTCCACCAATCCGGGAAATAACTGATATAGCTTCACAGGAACGTGCATAGCCCAGGGGACAATCACTTCCCTCTTTCCTTTTAAGTATCCGCGCAACGTCGCCTGTGCGACGCGTTCCGCAGCGATGCCCCGAACGGCGTCCGGTCGGACTTTTTTCAGAGTCGTCCCACGAACCGCATTCTCTCCAAACTTGGTTGCCACGTAACCCGGACACACAGTCATCACGTGAATACCATCTTTCTTCAATTCAACGCGGGCCGCTTTGCCAACGGCATTCAATGCAAACTTCGTCGCGCTGTACGCCGCGTGAAAAGGTAAGGGAACGTGTCCCGCAACACTGGAAATGTTGATGATCGTGCCGCCGCCCTGCTGGCGCATGATCGGAATCACCTTCTGCATGGCCGAGAGAGCGCCGAAGAGATTCGTCTCGAACATCTCCTGACACGCCGCCATATCCATCTGCGACACGGAATCGAGCAATCCGTGTCCGGCGTTGTTGACCCATACGTCGATGTGCTGAAAATGATGCAGCGTCAACGCAATCACGCGGTCGATCTCTTCCGAGTGCCGCACGTCGCATGAGAATGCCGCCGTGCGCTCAGAAAATCCGATTCGACTACGAGCGGCCTCGGCGCGCCCCGCATCCCGCGACAACAGTACGATACTCGCTCCGTGTTGCGCGAATACCCTGGCAATGCATTCACCAATGCCCATCGACGCGCCCGTAATTACGATCACCTTGCCCGTGAGTTCCATGCTCGGTTTGTATTCCGCCTGGCCGCTCTAGTCAAGGTGACATCGGCCCAATGTCGTAGAATCAGGAAGGACGCGCTTCGACCGCCGATCGGAGATTTGGTGCCGCTTCTTCCTCTGTTCCCTCTTGAGTTGGTGCTTCTTCCCGGGACGCCGCTGCCTTTGCACATTTTCGAACCACGTTACAAAGAAATGATCCGCGAGTGTTTGGCCAACAGCGCGCCATTCGGAGTGATTCGTGCAGTGGAGGAAGGAATCGCTGATGTGGGCTGCACGGCAGAGATCACCACGGTTACGAAGGAATATTCCGACGGCCGCATGGACCTGATCTGCGAAGGACGCAAGCAATTCGAAGTGCTGGAACTGAATCGCGACCGCTCATTCCTCCAAGCGGAGGTGTTGCTTCTGCCGGATGAACCAGGCGCGGCGGTCGAGGCGGACCGACTGCGGGCGATTGAACTTCATTTGCAAATCCTGTCATTGGCAGGTGCCGTCCAGGATCTTTCCGCGGCCGATCAGACTCAGCTTTCGTTTTACCTCGCCGGCTCTCTGCCTCTTGACCTTGACTTCAAACAAAAACTTCTTTCCATTCGCTCGGAAGGCGAACGCATCCAGGCTGTCTCCTCATACCTGGAAGAACTTGTCCCGAAACTCAAGCGCGCCGCAAAAGCGCGTGAGAAGGCGGGCGGCAATGGACACGTGCACTGACGGCTTATTTCGTCTTCATCTCAACCATCAGTTTCTGGAATTCCGGATCAGGGCGTAGTGCCTCGAGTTCCCTGTCTGATTGCAGGATTTCGGGATCCTTCAACCCGCGCCGCACCGCCTCACGAAGGTCCTTGAGCGCCTGTTTCTTGTTTCCCATCGCAAGGCGCGTTTCCGCCAGCAACAAAACAGGCCAAGGCTCATCCATCACCTGACGCATCAAGTCAAAGCAGGATTCGGCTTTATCGAAGTGATGTGCCTGGAACTCCTGCTGACCGTTTTCGATTCCTGCCACCTTCAGGTCATCGAAAGCCCGAGCAGCTACCATTCGGCGCTGCTCGTTTTTGGCGTGATCGCCTTGTTGCTTGAGTCCCGCCATCGCCTGCTGGATCTCAATGCGCAATGCGTTCAAATCTTCCACATTGCCTGATTCGTAGGCACTAAGTTTCGGAGAAATCTCGCGCTCGGTCTTGAATTGTTCAGAAATCTGCTCCTGCTCGTCTTTCAATGCAGTTTTGAAGGCTGATCCTTGCCGCAAAGCCGCCGCCTTGGCGGAGGCCGCACTTACATCCTTAAGCCCGGCGAAGTCGGAAGCAAGGCTTCGATACGCTTCGTATTCGGTCATCGTATCGTTCTTCTTCTCTGCATCTTCGGCTTCCTTCTGCATGCGATTGAATTGCTGATCAATGAAGGATGGATCGGGCGGAATCACCTTCGCCTGCATGCCTTTGATCGTCATCCACTCCACGGCATCTTCCATGACTTCCGGGGGTGCCCACTGATGTGTCCCGGAATATGGCCGCACCCGATATGGCAGGCCCTGTTTATCGCGCTCATGTCCGTCGGTAATAGCTTCCGGCCAGTTGAAGTCACGGGTCCCGATCGCGAAATAGTAGAGCAATTTTTCTGACAGCTCTCCGTGAGAGTTTGGATATCCCGCTCCGTGCGCGACCACACCCGCGATCTGCCCAGAGCTGTTTATCGCCATCGCTCCTGCCACTCGCGCCCCGCCAGAAAAACCGCTGACATATACCCGACGTTCATCCAGGGAGAGACGAATGTGGGTGTCCTGCCAAATCGCATTTACGGCTTGCGATTGATTGCTCGAGAAATTCCGGGAATTATTCGATCCGGCAAATATGAATCCATACTTCTCGGCGAGATCCTTGTACATGTCGACCGGCCGCCGACCGCGACCTCCCGGATCGAAAAAGTAAACGATCGGCCAGCGCCTATCCACTTTGTAGTTCGAAGGAAGATACAGAGCATAGGTCTGGGTTGCATCGGCTGAACAAACGATGTCCGCGATCTGCCCGGGCACCGGAAGACCGCCAGCCTTTTCCGTTTGGCTGCAAACCCCAACGCTCAAGAGGAACACAACGGCGACGATCGATGCCCCTTGCGCAACCGCGTGCATCCCTTGCCGCATCTACACTCCTGTGGAGCGCCTCGTCGTGAGTTCTTCCGGCCGTGCGGCGCCGACCTGAGCCGCGAAAGCGGGCGTATAATCGACTCCATTGTAGTTCCTGGGGGTTCCCTTCATGAGTGTTCCGCGCACGCTCGGTGAACTGCGCCGCAGCGACTTTTGCGAAGAGCGTTTACGCACGCGCCGAGTCAAAGATGAATTGCGAGACAACCTGGTCGCGCGCCTGCGTCAGGATGGCGATGGCCCGGTGTTTCCTGGAATTGTTGGATACGACGACACGGTTCTCCCGCAAATCATCAACGCAATCCTTTCGCGCCATAATTTCATTCTGCTCGGTTTGCGCGGACAGGCCAAGAGCCGTATCCTGCGCGCCTTGACGACGCTCCTTGATCCGCAGATGCCTTACATCGCCGGCTGCGAGATTCACGACGATCCGTATGACCCGATCTGCAAGCGCTGCCGCGATGAGGTTGCTCGCCTCGGCGACAATACACCCATTGCGTATCTCACTCCCGACGAGCGTTACGTGGAAAAACTCGCGACGCCCGACGTAACCATCGCTGACCTGATCGGCGACATCGACCCGATTAAAGCAGCGCGCGGAGGTCACGAGCTTTCGAGCGAGTTGACGGTTCACTACGGCCTGCTTCCCCGTGCCAATCGCGGCATCTTCGCCATCAACGAACTGCCGGACCTCGCCGGAAAAATTCAGGTCGGATTGTTCAACATCATGCAGGAAGGCGACGTGCAGATTAAGGGATATCCGATCCGCCTGCCGCTCGATGTTGCCCTTGTGTTCAGCGCGAATCCGGAAGACTACACCGCCCGCGGGAAGATCATCACTCCGCTCAAAGATCGCATTGGATCGGAGATCCGCACGCACTACCCTGCCACCGTGGAAGAGGGCATCGCAATCACGGCGCAGGAGGCATGGACACGCCGCAATGGTCATCAGATGCATCTTCCGAACTATGTTCAGGAAGTCATCGAGCGTGTCGCCTTCGCAGCGCGCGAAGACAAGAAGATCGACAAACGTTCCGGCGTGAGCCAGCGTCTGCCGATCTCGGCCATGGAGAACGTAATCTCGAACGCAGAGCGCCGCGCGATCCGGAATCAAGAAAAGTTGGTCGTCCCCCGCATCAGCGACGTCTACGCTGCGCTCCCCGCCATCACGGGCAAGTTGGAACTGGAGTATGAGGGCGAGATGAAGGGCGCCGATCACGTTGGACGAGAACTGATCCGCGCTGCTATCGCCAAGACCTACGACGAATATTTCACTGGCGCGAATGTGCAGCAGATCGTGCAGTGGTTTGATCTCGGTGGAGAGATCCAGCTCGCAGACTCGATTCCCGCGGCGGAGGCTCTCGAGAACCTCCGCAGCATTCAAGGACTGACTGAAAAGCTGAGCCCGCTGCATGTGACTCAGAAAGACAGCCCTGAACAGCAGGTCTCGGCGGCGGAGTTCATCCTGGAAGGTCTGCACGCGCATAAGCGAATCGGCCGCAGCGAAGAACGCGTATTCAAAGCAGGCGAGAAAAAGCCGGAACCGGTGCGCGAGAAATCGTTCGATCAGGACGAACGCCCGTACCGGCAGAGAAGGCAGTTCAACTAGTACCGTCGTTGGTCGTTAGCCAATGTGGCAATGCGCAAGGATTTGACATACACGTCCGTGTTTTTCGCCTGCACAAAATTATGGAAATCCTTTGTCCACCGCGGAACTGAGTTTTCGCCGACGACCAACGACCGACGACCAACGACGCAGTCATGAGAAGAATCCGCTACTCCAAATACGTTCCCGATCCCGCGGGCGAGATGAGCATGGAAGACCTGCTCAGCGCCCTCTCCGACTATCTGTTACAGAGCGGCTTTCAGGATTCGATGTGGTACGAGATGCCCCAAGGCGATCAGACGATGGAAGAGCTTCGCCGGGCAATCGAGAACGCGCTTCTGAATGGCGAGATGTTCGACGAGAACCTGCGCGAGCAGATTGAGCAGATGATGGCCGACGGTCAACTAGACGAACTCATCGAACAACTCATCGAGCGCATGCAGCAGGAAGACTACATCTCAGTCGATGAACCGCACGATCCCTCTCGGCGCTCCAGCGTTGGCGGACAGACCGGGGAAGCCCAGCAGGCTCGTTTTGAAATCACCGATAAGAGCCTCGACTTCCTTGGATTTAAGTCCCTTCGCAACCTGCTCGGATCGCTGGGCAAATCCAGTTTCGGCCGCCACGACACGCGCGACCTCGCGACCGGAATCGAAGCCAGCGGGTCTTCCAAAATCTACGAGTTCGGCGACACGCTCAATCTCGACATCACCGCAACTCTGTCGAGCGCGATCCAGCGGGAAGGGCTCACGTTGCCGCTCAACATCGAGTACTCCGATCTGCAAGTACACCAGTGCGAGTACCAGTCGTCATGCGCGACCGTGCTCATGCTTGATTGCTCACACTCGATGATCCTGTACGGGGAGGACCGCTTTACGCCGGCGAAGAAGGTTGCAATGGCGCTCTCGCATCTGATCCGCACCCAATATCCTGGAGACTCGCTTTCGCTGGTGCTCTTCCACGATTCGGCCGAAGAAATTCCGCTTTCACAACTCGCGCGGGTAAAGGTCGGTCCGTACTACACAAATACGCGCGAGGGCTTGAGGCTGGCACAGCGAATCCTGCAGCGTCAGCGCAAGGACATGAAGCAGATTGTGATGATCACCGACGGCAAACCGTCGGCGTTGACGCTCGAAGATGGTCGTATCTACAAGAACGCCTTTGGTCTCGATCCCCTCGTCGTGAGCCAGACGCTCGAAGAAGTCTCGAAGTGCAAACGGGCCGGCGTGCTGATCAACACTTTCATGCTAGCGTCGGATTACGGCTTGGTGCAGTTCGTCCAGAAAGTCACCGAAATGTGCCGCGGCAAGGCATATTTCACCACCCCCTACACCCTAGGCCAATATCTGCTCATGGATTACATGTCGCGGAAGACGAAGACCATCCATTAAATAGCCACAAAGAGCACAAAGTCCACGAAGGACCCCTATCTTTTATCTCCCTTCGTGTAACTTCGTGTCCTTTGTGGTTTCATAGAGAGACATGGCGACCTGCATCAAGTGCGGACGGCAGCTTCCCCCTTTGAGTTTTGGGAAGAAGATCTGCCAGTGGTGTGTGCAGCACGAAGCTGCCCAACGCGGGGAGGTTGTCGATGAACCTGAGCGCGTGATGCCGGCCCCCTGGGTGCGACGCGGCAGCCAGCCTACGATTAGTCTCACGCAGATTATCTTCGGCGCCAACATTGCTGTATTTGTGGCGATGATCCTGGCCAACGAATCGCTCGAGTTCTCAACCGCGGTCTCTGTGCACTTCGGCGCGAATTTGGGTGCTTACACGCTCTCGGGCGAGTGGTGGCGGCTGGTCACGTACATGTTTCTACATGGCGGGATGCTGCATATTTTCTTCAACATGTGGTGTCTTTGGGATCTGGGATCCTTATGCGAGTCTCTTTACGGGCGTTGGACTTACGCCGCCATCTACTTCACCACTGGCATCGCCGGAGGAATGGCCAGCGCTGGGTGGAAACCAGGCGTTCCCAGTGTTGGGGCCTCAGGCGCCATCTTTGGACTCGCCGGCGCTCTCATCGCATCTTTTTATCTTGGCGAGTTCTCGCTCCCGAGGATTGCGATAGGCGGGACACTTCGCAGTCTCATTGTGTTCGCTGTCTTCAACCTTTTTCTAGGGGGTTTGTTTCCGGGCACCGACAACGCTTGCCACATTGGCGGACTCGTCAGCGGACTCGTACTTGGTGCGGCCATCGCGAAACTCGCTCCGCAGCCGGAGCACGCGTCCCGGCGCATTGCGCTGTTCTGTATTGCCGCTGTGGTTATACTCGGCTGCGCCGTCGGCATCGCTCACCATTATGGTCTGCCGCTATATTTTGGAAGATCTCCATTCCAGCAGTAGGCTGAAGATTCAGCTACGAATTAACTCCCGAACTGCCCGATATGCCTGATTGATTGCTTCATCTGTATAGGCATATGCCCCAGCGTCGGAGTTCGCAATCGCAATCCGGCCAAAAGTCTTTCGCGCAACTTCGCACGGAGTCTCGCCACCTTCCAACCAGAAAGAGTCGAACAATGAGTTGTATTCGTAAGCGTAGCCGTGAGGCCAACGATTTACCGTGAGTTCAGCGATGTCGCGCCCTGGATCGAAGCCGCTTCCAGCGAGCATCCGAGCCAGTTGTTCACGAATTTTGCGTTCTATCGTCTCGAACGTGGTGGTATAGAGTTCGACCCGTCCCGCGATGTGTTGTTGACGCGCCTGCAACCCCGGCTGGCACGCCGCCTTCATCATATGCACGACAACCGGTTCTTCCGGTTTGTGCGCGCATTCGTAGCCACCGATACTGACAGGCTGATCGAGATTCACGTACGAGTGATACATGCCCGGCGCATAGATCGAGTTTGTGCCGGCCTTCTCGAATGCCTTCCAATTTTTCAGAGCGACATTCGTATATAGCAATGGAACTTTTTGCGCCGAAGACAAAGCTTCCTTTTGTTGGTCAGGCAGTTCTTCGCAGATATACGGGATGACCACGTGCCAGCACGCAAGCACCACATTCTCTCCACGTGCCGTATACACGTTTCGGCCTCGCCCGTAGGTGACTTCCACTTCTTTCGCGCTGGGCGCGTCTCCTACGTGCTTCACGCGTACTGCCGTGCTGTTCAATCGAATGCGGACAGGAGAAGCGCTGTCATCCAGCTTGGCATAGTCCGCCTTCGCGAGCACGACGTCCGCTGCAGTATTTCCGGGCAAAGCGCCAGGAATGAGCTGACGCACTAACAATCGCGCGATGCTTGCGTTCCCATCGGGAAAATGAAAAAAGTATTTTTCTGCCTCTTCGTTGGGAATTGCGTCGCGATTCATTCCCTTTCCCGGTGCCGGATCGAGTTTCAAGCCGTCGAACCCCGGCAAATCGAATCCCCACGCATCCTGCGCGGGAACCGCATCGATTCCGACGCCAAAGAGGCCGTGCGGCAGTGCTTGATAGAGCTTAACGATGTCTGGATGAACGCCTGCCACTTCGGTCAGATACTTCGCATAGCTGATTCGTGCTAGCTTGGCTTTCTTCTCGTCTGAAGTCAGGCCGGGGTAGTAGTCCTTGGGCTCGTGGTAGAGAAGTTGCAGATCGCGTTTGGCTTGCTCAGCGATCGGGGCTTCGCGCATGAAACGCTTCAGTAACTCTGGCGACTCATCAGCCGCGTCCTCGCTCTCGCCTCCACCACGTGGTTGAAAGTTCACCACCAGTTTGTCGGCGCCAAACGTTTCCTTATCGAAGAAGATCTTCGGCCGGAGCCCGCGGGAACGGTAAACGTTCTTGTCGAGATACTTCGAATAGGAAGGGACATCGATGCCAAGTTCCTCGATCATCGCCTTGGCAACGGCGCTGTAGGGAGCAGGGCTTTCGATTGAGAAAGTGCCGCCGAATCCGAGGCGGAAGGCTTTGCCCACATGAAACTCATTGCGCTTGGCGTGTCCGCCGAAGTCGTCGTGATTGTCGAGGATCAGGACGCGTGCATTCGCTCCCGCCGCTTTACGGAAATAATGCGCAGCGGCCAGGCCGCTGATGCCACCGCCGATGACGATCAGGTCGTAGGTCTCGCCAGTATCCGCCGGCTTCCCTGCTGATTCCCAGAAGGTCCCGTCGCGCAGACTGTGCGCTGTCTCGAACGATCCCGGATGGCTGCCGCGAAGCCCGGTCAGTGCCGGAGGATAGTACTCCGCCGACTGTCTCGGATTTTTCGCATCCGCAGCCAGCAGGTGCCACGGCATGATCGCGGCTCCGGCTGTGACTGCCACGCCGTTCATGAAATCCCGGCGCGTGATACGGCGATGCATCCCCAGTTCCCGGTCCCGTCGATCCACAAGCCCTCCGAAGATTCCGGCGCCGGCTATCCGGCCCCCGGCTCCAAGGATTCTGAATTCAAGATTTCGGAAGCCGGACGCCCAGAGCCGGAAGCCCCTGTGTTCTACGCCTGTTCGTCCGCCTTCTTTACCGCAAGTTCCGCAGCCTGGAATCCAATTTTGCTGTGGGTTCCATCGCAGAAAGGCTTGTTGACAGAACCGCCGCAACGGCACAGGGAAAAAGCCGTTTTTCCAGTGAGGTCATACTTGTTGCCATTGATATCGACGATCTCAACTGCGCCTTCGGGCGCTTCCACGCGAAACGGGCCATTCGGACGCACAGTAATCTTTACTTGAGCCACAGGAAAGTCCTCCAACCTTACGGGTTTCTAGTAAGCCTTAGAAAGATACCACGGAAACCGGCATCAGAGTGGAAGGGCTCCGTGAGGGAACGTGCCCTTATTCGATCCGCAGCGCCTGCACGGGAGCAATGGATGCCGCTCGTCGCGCTGGCAAAAAGCTCGCTGCCAGAGAGACCAGCACAACAACAACGAAAGCAGCACAGAACGTAATCGGGTCACGCGGCTTCAAGTTGAACAGCAGCGACTCCATGTAGCCGGCACATGCCAACGAGATTACCATTCCGACTGCGAGCCCGGCAGACGTAACCTTCAGGCTTTCGCTCACTAGCATCGTAAGAATTTCCAGCGGCGTTGCTCCCACCGCGATCCTCACGCCAATTTCTGCCGTCCTCCTACCCAATCGATAGGCAAGCGTGCCATATAGCCCTATCGCGACCAGGAATGCCGCCAGCAGCCCGAAGAATGCAGACAGGCGCGAGAACATCTGCGCTCCCGAATAGGACTGCTCGAAGACCGCTTGCTGTGTCATTGGCAACTCGAGTGGAAGATTGGGATCGATTGCGTGAACCGCTCGCTCAATCGAGGGCAAAGCGGCGGTGCTGTTTCCTGAGAAGCGTACTTCGACTTCCAGGTGAGAAAGACCTTTGGTCTGAGTGTATGGGTAGTACGCCATCGGGATCGGATTCTCGTCCACGCTCGTGTATTTGCTGTCCTTCACGACGCCGACAATGGTCCGCCGGATTTTGTCGCCCAACTGATGCCCGATCGGATTCGCTCCTCCCATAAGCCTTTTAACGAACGTTTCATTCACGATCACAACGTTTGGCGAGGCCTGTGTGTCGCTGTCAGCGAGATCACGTCCGTTGATAACCGGCACACCCATGATGTGAAAGAAATCCGGACCCACATCATTCGAGCGCAGGGGCGCCTCAGAATACGGTCGAACCGCTCCATCGATCACCGCCGCGTTGTTGTCACTCCATCCTGACCCGGGCCGGTTTTCGGCGAAGGTAACGCCTTCTACTCCAGGCAACGCCCGCAGTCGCTCGAGCAATGTCCGATACAGTTGGAGGTTATCGCTCGTCCCCGTGGTCTTCTGCGGCGTGACGCCGAACACAAGAAGTCCCTGCGATCGCATTCCCAAATTCGTGGACTGATAGTTGTGGAGTGTGCGCATCAAGAGGCCGGCAGCCACGAGAAGGACGAAGCAGAACGTCATCTGCGTCGCCACAACAATATTGCCTCTCCATTTGCCAGCACGGGTGGTGTAGGTTGTCGACACCGTGCTCTTTATCGATGCAGCAACTGGGACTTTGAGTGCGGGAACGAGCGGTGCAACCCCGAATGCCACCGCCGCCACGCCACACACCGCAAACGTAAACAATAAAACCGTGCTGTCCGGTGCAAGTCCGGTCTCGATCTGCGACCACGCCGCAAGCGAGCGTGTCGCTGCCAGCGCAAAGAGCCATCCCCAGAGCCCGCCGGCGCTCACTAATAGCGCACTTTCGAGCAGCAATTGCCGAAAGATCTGCCACGCGCTTGCCCCTAAGGCAATCCGCAAGCTGAACTCCCGCTGCCGGGCGCTTTTTCGCGCCACCATGAGCATGGCAACGTTGGTGCACGCGATTACCAGCACCAGAGTCACCAGCAACATCAACACGGTCACTCCAGATTTGTAGTTCCCGCCGGTGTCGAGGCCCTCGATTCCTCGGGCTGGTTGAAAGGCGAGCGTGACCTTCGGTTCCTTCAGATCGGGCGCGCTAAGCCCGGTATAGGCGACCCGCTGAAAGCGCGGCGTCACCTCTGCGAGAGCCTGTGCCGGAGAAACACCCGGCGCCAGACGAGCAATCAGTTCCAGGCACCACCATGTCGGCGTGCCATACAGTGTGTTGTACTCAGGAGCCGATCCCCAGGCATTCAAATCGGTGCGACTTTGCAGCGGTATCCAGAAATCGGTCGATTGACCCGGATCAACCCCAAAGAATCCCTCCGGCCCGATTCCCGTGATCGTGAAAGCATCCCCTCTAATGAAAAAAGTCTGTCCCAATACGGATGGATTCCGTCCAAAACGCCGCGTCCAGTACGAATAGCTGAGCACAACATTTTGAGAATGCGCTTGTTCGTCTGCCTGAGTGAAGCCGTAACCGCGTGCCAGTGAAATACCCAGCCCGGAGAAGAAGTTGCCGCTGACCATATCGCCTTCGGCTTCCTCCGGCGTCTCTCCAAAACGCACGGCGACCTTGCCGATCGCTAGTGGCACAAACGCGATCAAATCGGCGAAAGCGTGATGGTCCTGACGAAGATCCTCAAAGACAGGCTCCGAGAATGACGTCGACGAGTTGCCTGTGTTCCCAGCTCCATTTGGCTGGCCGCTCGGTACATGCAGATAGACAATCTCCTGCGGATTAGGAACGGGAAGTCCCTTCAGCAAAACCGCGTTCATCACGCTGAAGATGGCACTGTTCGCGCCGATTCCCAAGGCCAACGTGAAAACGACTGTCATCGTGAACCAGGGAGAACCTGCCAATTGTCGTGTGGCGTAGCGAAGGTCGCGGAACCAATTCATCCTGTCACCCTCAACGACCGAACAATGGAAGGACGTTTCTGTTCTTGAAACGTAAGCGGAAAGGCAGTCTAGGCGGCAGCAGCCTTGACGGATATCAGGCCGCGGTAGAGTTGCAGAAACTGATCGATCATGCGCTTCATCGTGAAGCGCTCGCGCGCGCGGCTGTAGGCAAGTTCGGCGAAGGCCCGACGCATCGCACGGTCTTCATTCAGGCGCCGGATATTTTCTGCGAGACTTACCGAATCATTCGCGCGGAAATAAAGGGCGGCATCGCCCCAGATCTCTCGATAACTCGGGATATCGTTCGCTACTATCGCGCAGCGCGAGAATGCCGCTTCCAGGACGCCCATTCCCAGAGGTTCATATCGAGATGTAGCCGCGTAGATCGAAGCCCGGCTGTACAGCGCGCGCAACTGAGCGTCAGTCTGTGGACCGCGGATCGCCACGGATGTCTCCTCTGTCGCGACTTTCACGTCCGCCCGAATGGGGACGCGCGGCATCGGTACCGTCTGCTCCGCACCGACTATGCATACGGGAAGAGGATGCGGCTGTTGTGTCAGCAAGAATACCTGCTTCCCTGCATCCACGAGACGGCCCACGGCCAGAACGCAATCATCTTTACTCACGTACGGATTGAAGAAGATCGGGTTCCGTCCCGGGTAAATGACCTCCGTGCGACGCGGCAGCAGGTACGCATCAGTGATCCGCTCCAGCATCCAGTTTGAAGGCGCGACCACCGCGTCGGCGCACGCCAGCCCATTCATCACCGTCCGCCGATACCACGCCAGCGATCGTGGCGTTTGCGGCGGACGATCGTGCACCGCTTGCGTCCAGGTAATAAGGTCGCCTTGTGCCATGATGACCCGCGGCACATCAACCGGCAGGTTGCCATAGCAGAACTGATTCAGGTGGAGGACGTCGGGCCGCAGTTCCTTCACCAGCCGCATCAGGAAGTCAGACGATTCCGGAAGGTCCTCTTCCGCTTCCTGCATCCATTCCAGACGGAACGCCGTCGGACGGTATTCAAGGCCGTGGAGATGATCCATCCATGAGGTTTGGTCGGGCAGCGGAATCTCGCCGAAGCTGACGAGGGTTACCCGTACTCCACGAGTCACAAGTCCGGTCACCAATTCGCGGGCATAGGTCCACGAGCTCGTGATTGAATCGGCTGTGACCAGGACGTGCACAGAATCTCCACGCGGAAAGCCGCTACAGAAGCACCTTCCGCCAGGCGTCCATTGTAATAAGTGAAGGCCGCCTCGGGGAAGAAAATTCCCGCCGAAAGTAGAACTCGAACATCAAGGGTGCCCCACTTCTGGCTGGGCTTGCCAGAAGTGGGGATTTTGATCTCGAACAGTGCGGCCGATATCAGAACTGGAACTTCAGCGCCAACTGCATTAATCGAGGATCCTGGGCCGCCAGAATCTGGTTGAAAGTAGGCGAACTGATATCGCTGTCAGGCAAGCGGAAGTTCGTGTGGTTCAAGAAGTTGAAGAACTCCACCCGGAACTGGAGCTCCTTGCCCTCGGTCACCGGAATGTTCTTGAACACCGAGAAGTCCCAATTCGCATACCCGGGACCCTGCGCAATGTTGCGCCCCGCAGTGCCGAACTGCTGCACGGGCGAGTTGGGGTCCGGCGTAATGCGCTGGAATGCCGCCGGATTCAACCATGCCGCGGGCGTCTTCGGGCCATTGTTCGGATTCTGTCCAGACACGAGATTGGGACGATTGGCCGAGAAACCCGTGATCTCGGGCGCGCTTCCCTGCTCCGAGACATCCACCGAATCAAATACAGTGAACGGCGTGCCGCTCATGACCGTCACAATGCCATTCAACTGCCATCTGCTGAGTATCTGCTGATACCAACCATGTGGCTGTTTATAGACCGGAATCGCCCACTGATAACTCAGCACCAGCCGGTGACGCGAATCGAACAGCGAGCGTCCCCTCTCGGCCGCAAGGTTAAACGGATTCTGCGCCAGATCGTTTTCCCCAGCTACCGGTTTCGAAGCCGACCCCGTCATGTTGAATGAGGAGGCATCATCGATCGTCTTCGAGAATGTGTATGACACCAGGAAGCCCATGCCGTGACTGAAGCGCTTGCGAAGGCTGGCCTCTAGCGCGTTGTACGAAGAATTCGCAAGGCCCGCAATCAATCCCGTCGACGAAAACACGCAACTGCTCGGAGGATCGTTTAGTGTGCAACCGGAATATAGCCGCCGCTGATCGGCATTGCCCGACGTTGATAACGGCTGCCCGCTGCTGTCAAACCCCGGCACGTAGGTTGTCGGATTCCCTTCGATGAACCGTGGTAGCTTCGTCCCTTTTGTGCCAACATACCCGACTTCAAGAAGAAGATCCGAGCCGAACGAGCGCTGCACATTCAGGTCCCAATCTTGCGAGTAAGGCAGCGGCAAGTTCGATGAGAGAGTGAGATTGGTGAGCGGAGTCGCGAACGTTCCCGGGGCCGGGGGATTCCCGTTAAATGGATCTGAGAAATTCGGAACGCTGATCTGTGCCGTCTGTAAATACGGAGGCGCGCTGATCGGCGACTGCAACGGTCCGCCTTGCCCGGTGTAGTAAGGTTCCCAGAACATCCCGTACGCAGACGTTACAAGCCACTTCCCTTCGCCAGTCGGGTCAAGCGCAAATCCCACGCGTGGTGCGAATCCTTTCGTAAACGTGGGGATCAGCCCGGCCGGCACGCCCCGATCGCCCGGATAGAGCAGTCCTTCGGGTGCGTTCGGCATGACCGTTGACTGACGTCCCGGAATAAAGAGCGTCTGCCGATTGTGAATCTCCGTGTAGGGGAACGGCAGTTCGTACCGCAAGCCAAGGTTCAGCGTCAGGCGCGAATTGACCTTGTAGGTATCCTGCGCGTACCCGTTCAGGCTATTCCCACGAATGCACCGCGAGAAGTCGCCGCGTCCCTGAAGAAAAAAGACGGGCTGGCCGAATAGAAATGCGGCAAACCCGTCCCCCGCGATTGGGAAACCCGGATCGAAAACAAAGAACCCATTCGTCGCGATGCCTTGCAGCACATTGAAATTGAGATGCTGGTATCCGCCGCCGAACTTCAGTTCATGACGGCCACGAATCCAGCTCAGTGAACCGGAGTAGTCGTACGCGTTCTCGAATGTATTGCGCGGCCCAGTGATGGGATCACCGACCGTCGTATATCCGTTCACCTGAATGAACGGCGGCCCTTGCGCCAGCGGCAGACTCGAAGAGTACTGAAACCCGAGATCTGTCGGGCTTTGATGATTCAGGTGTTCATCAACCAGGAACTTGTTGCGGAGATAGGAAAATCGCACCACTCCGATCACCGTCGGCGAAAACGTGTGCGTCTCCTGCGCGACGAAGTTCTGCGCGCGATGATTTTCGCCCACCGGAAAGCCCGGAACACTCGCACCGGAAGGAGACAGCGGATCTAACCGATTTCCGTTGCTATACATGTAGCGAAAATTCAAGGTGTCCGCACTCGACAGGTAATGATCGACTCGCACCCCAAACTGATCGGTATCGTCATGCAGCGTCTCAGTGGAAAAGAAAGTGTTCGAGGTGGGATCGGGACTGGTAGAAACCGGAAATAAGGGCAACAGATTCTGCGAAAGTGGATCGATGAACGGCAGCTTATTAAAGGGAATCGGTGCGTTCGCGAAGATGTTGAACAGTTGATGCGCCGGATTGTTGCAGATCCCCCCGCCGTTAAATCCCTCCGGACAGATTTGTCCGAAGTCTCCCTGGCGCTCCGCCAATGAAGGAACAGTACTTCCCTGCGTCTCGCCCTGCCGGTTGCGGAAACCTTCGTAGTATCCGAAAACGAATGTCTTGTCCTTTCGTATCGGTCCGCCAAAAGTTCCACCAAACTGGTTTTGCTTCAGCGGTTCCTGCTCGGACGCGAAGTAGTTGTTTGCATCGAACGCGTCGTTGCGGATAAATTCCCAGAGCGCTCCGTGAAAATCATTCGTACCCGAGCGCGTGATGATGTTTGTGGTCGATCCCAGTGCATCGCCAAACTCAGCGTTAGCGTTGTGCGTCAGGATCTTGAATTCTGAAATCGAGTCGAGGGGCGGCTTCAAAACAAATCCACCATCGACGCCATTGAAATTATTGGCCCCATCGATCAGAAAATTATTTGATTCCGGGCGCTGTCCGTTTACAGCGTAGGCCTGACCATCCCGCAGCGATCCTCCCGCCTGCGCCAGACCCGGCGTCATCGGCGCGACACCGGGTTGCAGCAAACCTAATTGCGCAAAATTTCGGCCATTCAGCGGCAACTCCAGCACGTCGTGTTCGGTGACGGTCTCGCCCATACTGGTCACCGTGGACTGAATCAGTTGCGCGTCGGCTTGCACTTCAAGCTTCTGTGTCTCTGCTCCCAAAGTCAAGCGCACCGGGACGGTCGCAGTCTCATTCACCTCAAGCGCAATACCCTGCTGGATATAGGTAGAGAATCCCTTCGCCATCACCTTCAGCGTGTAATGACCCACCGGCAACTCGAGAAGGACGTACTCTCCCGAGCGATCGGTCACCGCATTTCGCGTGAAACCCGTTTCCACCTGGGTGGCGCTCACTGACGCGGCTTGCACCGCCGCGCTGCTCGGATCCACAACCGATCCGCGAATATTTCCGGTGATCTGCTGAGCGAACGCGGATAACGTCAACACTGCGATTGTGGCAAGACAGCGAACTGTTCTACCCAGAACCATGGTGAAGTCCAACTCCCTTGTTGAGGTCTGAAACACAGACGGGCATGACTCCGGCCACGCCGCAGCAAGAAGATGCCAGCAGCCGAAGCAGCATAGACATGCCTGTCGATTGTTCTATGAACCCCAGTCCACAGAAATAATGAGCAGCGAAACGTTAACGGAGCAGTTAGCAGGGCACAATAACGCAAAAAGACTACAAGAGCGCGATGCTGTGCAAAGATGATTTTTCCCATTGGGCCAGGGATCGCATAATTTTGTAATTTAGTAGTCGGGCAATTTGAAATCGAAGTGCAACCGACTACGGGTTAGTTAAATTACAAAATTACCCGATTGCAAAATTACAAAATCCACCTCCGTGCCTCAGTGTCTCCGTGGTGGATTCGTTCTTAGTTCACTTCCAGCCGCAACCGAAGCTCCCGCGCAAGCGTGTCAATGGTGCGGATCTTCTCCGCTGCCACCATCGGCACATCAGGAACTGACATAGCCAGTTCGCACGAGAGCAGCATGGCGGTCAGAGTCTCTCTCATCTCGCTCTGGAACTGTTCGGCCACCGAGCGCCGCGCCGCCGCCTCTTCGCGCCTGCGGCGGTGCAACGCCGATCGAACCTCGCGGATCAGCCGATCGAGCCCCGTCACCGCGAAATTGATGTAAACCGGAAACGCCGTGCCCAGATGTTCGATCATCTGATCGCTATCCTCCGGTTCCGTCTCCAGAAGGAACTGGTCGATTACCACTGCTGAATAGGCGTGTTCACGCAGGCAAGCAGACGCCTGCTGCACATTCTGGGCCCAGTGCGTTTCCTGGCTCGTCGCTTGCTGCACCAGTGACGCTAACTCGGGCCCGCGGGATTGAGCTGTTATCAATAAGATCATGATCTTTCCATTGCACGTGCGGCACCAACCACGCGCCGCTAGAAACAAAGCGTTTATCCACAAGCGACGATCGCGACACTTCCCGTACCGGGACCCCGCCTTCCGCGATTGGAAAGTCAGCACTCCTGCGCCGCGTAATCCTTGAGCTTGCGGTAAAGAGTTGTCTTTCCGATGCCCAGCAACCGAGCTGCCTGCAGCTTGTCTCCATTCAGTTCCATGATCGCCTTCAAAATGGTCTGCTTCTCTAATTCGGCGATTGGGATGATCTTGCCATGACCATTGCCATTGCCGTTTGAGTGCTCGGGGACAAGGTTTCCTATCTCTCGTGGCAGATCCGCCACATGGATCATCGGACCGCTCGTGAAGGCGTAACTGCGTTCCAGACAGTTCTCCAACTCGCGCACATTGCCGGGCCAGTCGTGGGCGAGCATGGCTTTCAGCGCCTCGTCGCTCAGAACTTTTTCCTGCCCCGACGTGCGCGTCATCCGTTCGAGAAAATGTCCGATGAGCAATGGGATGTCTTCTCGGCGCTCCCGCAGTGCCGGAATCCGCAAGCTCAGAACATTCAGCCGAAAATAGAGATCGCGCCGAAAAGTGCCCTGGGTGACCGCCTGCTCCAGATCGCGGTTTGTCGCCGCCAGAATGCGCACATTGATCGGGATCCGCTTCGTGCTGCCCACAGGCCGAATCTCCTTTTCCTGAATCGCACGAAGCATTTTTGCCTGCAGGTCGACCGGCAGTTCGCCGACCTCATCCAGAAAGATGGTTCCTCCTTCCGCCATCGCCATCAATCCATCTTTCGACTGATTCGCCCCCGTGAATGCGCCTTTCACATACCCGAACAGCTCACTTTCAATCAAAGTTGGGACAAGCGAGCCGCAATCCACCGGGATAAAGGGTTTGTCGCGGTATGGTCCGGCATAGTGGATCGAGCGCGCGACCATTTCCTTTCCCGTGCCACTCTCTCCCAGAATCAGCACCGGATGAATGCTGTTCGCAGCCTTCGCAATGATCCGATAAAGCTTCTCCATCTCCGGCGCGCGCCCAACAATGCCGCCGAACCCCTGCTTCGATTTCACCTTCTCCCGCAGCATTCGGTTCTCCGTCTTCAGCTTCAGATGATTGGACACACGGTCGAGCAGCAGCTTGAGTTCATCTACGCTGAATGGCTTCGTCACGTAGTCGTACGCGCCATTCTTCATGGCTTGCACCGCCGACTGCACCGTGCCGTACCCGGTAACGACAATAACCAGTGCATCTGGGCGACGTTCCTTGATTCGGCGCAGTGCATCGAGCCCCCCCGCTCCCGGAAGCCGCAGGTCAAGCAGCACCACATCAAAGGGCTGCACCTCCAGCACGCGGAATGCCTGCTCGGCCGAGTCGGCAATATAAGCTGAAAAACCGAGAGATTGCGCTATCTCCCGGCATGCTTCGCGAATCGACCGCTCATCGTCGACGATGAGAAGATTCAGGAAGTTCGCAGGTTCAATTTGTGGCAAGGTGGTTGTGCTGATAGGACTGAGAGCTGCTGCTGACGTCATGGCATTATTCCTTTTCCTGAAGATGAAAGTTGTTGATCACTGCTTCCGAGATATGAATCCGTACTACCGACATCTGAACTCCCCTGCAACACCAGCGGTAACAACACACTCACGCGCGTGCCATTCATGGGAGCGCTGTCTACACAAATCAAGCCTCCGCTGTTGCTCACAATGTCGTGAACCGTAGACAATCCGAGCCCTGTGCCCTTTCCACCTTTGGTTGTGAAGAAAGGTTCGAACAATCGCGCGCGGGTGGCCTCGTCCATGCCTTCTCCGTTGTCAGAGACAACAAACAAGGCGCACGAGAGCGCGGGCGCGTTGTTTGAGCCATTGTTCGTATCGGGCAGAATTTGCACCTTGCAGTTACCAGTCTTGACCTGCACTTGTCCGCCCTGCGGCAAAGCATCCCTGGCATTGAGAACGAGGTTGAGCAGAATCTGCTGGACATGCGTGGGATCCATCCGGACCAGCCCGAGATTGGGATCCAGATGAAATTGCAACGCGATGTGCTTTCCGATCAGGCGCGTGAGTAGATCCTTCATGCCTTCGGCTATCTCGTTCAGCGAAAGCAGGCGCGGCGGACAATTCGACGGCTTCGCCAGCGCAAGTAACTGCCGCACCACGCCGCTGGCCTGGAATCCGGCATTGCGAATCTCTTGCGCGTATTTACAAGCAGGATGACCTGGCCCCAGGCTGCTCATCAGCAGGTCGCAATACAAGAGCACCCCCGTCAGCAAGTTGTTCACATCGTGCGCGACTCCGCTGGCAAGACGGCCAAGCATCTCAAGGCGCTGCCCTTGCCGAAGCTGGTTCTCTCCAGTCGCGTCCCCGCCGATCGGTTCACCGATGGCCAGGATGCTCGTCGAGTGCAGATTCGCGGACTGCATCTTCCACGCTGTCCATCGAAGGGCTCGCTTCGATCCTGCTGTCCTGGTCTCGAGTTCGAAGTTTTCTTGTTCTCCTCGGGCGAGAGCAGAAATCAGTCGCTCCGCCTGGAGTCGGTCCTGCATGGGTATCAAATCCGCGAGCCAAAAACCTTCATTCGCAATCTCAGGTCCCATCGCGAGCATTTCCTCGCATGCGGGATTGACAGAAAGCACTCTCCCATCGGCATCACACAGCGCAATCGCAACAGGCGCATTTTCAAATAACGGAAGGAATTCCGCCGTGGGACTCGCCGGCATTTGCAGAACGTCAGCAGTAGCGCTCATATACTTCACTTTGAAGGAAGATCTGCAGGAACGGAGTACCAGATTGCAGCCTCCGATACTTCAGTTTTCCCAAAACGGGAAACCGGCTCTATCTTCGTTTTTTCCGATTTCCGTTTTCGGGCTCACTATAAGCAGAATGGCCTACCGCTGCGAAGGGCAGATGTCACAAAGAATGGACGGCCGGCTGTGGAAAACTCTGTAAACCACTGTCAGCGGCTAGCTTGCACCGGGTGCAAAATAATTGAAAGTGGCTCAGTGAGGCGAAATGTGAGACGCCTTCCTCGTTCCAGTCGAATCGTTGATGCGTGAGAATTATTCACCGAAGTCTGCCGCGCAAACAGGCTCGACGTCCGCACCGGGACATCGTTTCCTTCAAGATGAACGCTTTCGAGCGCGAGACCAACGTAGCCTCGATGGGGTTCCATGTCAGAAATGAAGACAGACTCCACGTGGCCGGCAACGATGGCGCCATGCGGAATTAATGTATTGCCCTCAACCACGACCGGCTGCTCCACGAGCGCTTCGAACGAATCCACCACAATTGGGACTTTCACGGTAATCGGTGTCTGCAGCCTCACTGTGAGTAAGGTTCCGGCTGGAAGCTCTTGAGATGGTTGGAAAGGCAGGGTTTCATGCCGAGGCGTGCTCAGCGCAGCGGGGTTTACAACAACCGTTTCTTTCGCATGTTCCGCCGCCGTTTGAGAAGTTTTGAATGGAGCGCGGCTTTCGTTTGAGGCACCCTCGGCCGGTGTCTCGAACGGCCGGGAGCAACTGATCGTTGCAAGCAGCGCGAGCACAAGGGGGCCCCTGATGCGCACGGACTGTTGCCAGGGATGCATCGCTTCCATGATCGCGCTGCGCTTCCGTTCCGGGTAAGTGGCAAGCCGAATACCAGAGACATTCTCATGGAATCATGAGCTTGGCGATGGCACCTTCGTGGGACTGTGTAGTTTTTTCGTATGACCCACCGAGAATGCAGTGGCGTTGCGCCCCAAACAGGAAATAGCGCAAGTGCCCTGTTTGAGTTGATCTGAGAATCTGAAGGCAATTGCCGCGATGGTTCGGCCTGTTATGTTAACGACCCCGTCAGTTATCGGCCAGTATCAACATCGAAAACGATTGGCCTTCATTCAGAATGTACACAGTCACGTTCTGATTGGCGGCAAGGGCGGCGGGTCCAATTTTTATACAGTTTGGCGTGAACAGACAGGAAAGACTTGTAGTTACAACGTAACGACCTGGCGTAAACGTGAGATAGCTCGAAACCGAGCCCAGTTCGATACCGCTGACCGTTGGATCTCCCGCAGTGCTGCCGTCCGTGTTCACCCATGCCGATACTCCTCCCTCGCCAACACTCGCGATGCGCAACTTGACAGAACCATCAGCAGCAGCGCCGTCGTCCGCAAATACATAGCTTGCAGTTGACGAGCTCAACACAAAAGTATTTTGGGTGTTGGGCGCCAGATTTAGTGTCTGAAATTCGCTGGGAACTAGGTTAGTGGTACTTCCGGGGGCTACTATCTCAAAGTTGACCCCGCCGGATTTCACTGTCATGTAATCGCTCAGTTGCTGACATACCTCAGGGCAATCGAATTGGCTGGGGTAGCTAACGGTCTCTACGTTTGCTCCGTCAACCTTGACACTCAAATTGCTGATTGATGGGAGGTCCCAGCCGCCAACTATCACGCGAAGCTTTGCAGGTTGTCCGCCATCGCGGCCGCCACCGCCGCTGCTGCCGCAACCACAGAGAAAACAGATAGCAATGAGGAGCAGAGCAGAATATCGCATCTTTCCCCTTCCGTCACGCCACCTTAATTGTAACCCCGGCGGGATACCAGAGTTTCCGATGTCGACAGATTGTTGCTGGCACGCCGCTGTTGAAGGATCGCGATTCGGTCCTGCGTGTTCTCAATAAAAAACGGAGGGCCTCTCGGCCCTCCGCTGCGCAACACCAAACAACTCGGCTGTCTGCATTATTGTTTCTTTGGAGCTGCCTTCTTGGTTGTGCTCTTCTTTGCCGGCGCGGCCTTCTTTGCGCTTTGGCGTCCGCCAATCAAGCTCAAAGCATCTGTTGAGTTAAATGGGAAATGACGCACCGAAGTTTCCGCCTGGCCCGCAGAGCTCAGCGTGATATCCACGCGTCGATTGCTTGCCATACGGATGACCTCAATCCGGGCTAGCGCTCGCTTGCGCTCTTCGGTTGTCAGATCTGGATTCTGATTGATCGACTCTTTCACTTCGTCGGTCGTCAGATTCTTTTCGGCACCGAAAGCCTTCGTATCAATGTCGGCCTCCGGAATACCTTGCTCTACGAGGAAGTTCTTCACCCGTGCGACACGACGTTCCGTGAGCGCCTGGTTGAAGGCGGGGCTACCGCGATGATCAGCGTGACCCTCCAGCGTCAGATGTGCGTCCGGCTTGGCTTCACGGTACTTCTTGAAGTCAGTCGCCATCGTGATCAACGTCTGCTGCTGGCTCGGGAGCAATCCGCCATTGGGATCTTTCGCCGATGGCAACGCTGTCTGGAAGTACACGCTATGCAGCGCCAGTCTGGCTTCCAACGCCTTGTCGACCGGCGGCGGAGGCGGAGTCTGTATGTTGACCTGCGTCGAAGCTTGCGCCGTCAGACCACGCGAATCCGTACAGGTTGCATTCACCGTGACAGGTCCGGGTTGCATTCCGGCAGTATTGAGCGTTGCGGATGTACCGCTGCCCGACACCGTTCCTGCCGAGGACGTCCAGTTCGCCACAGAAACCGGCACTCCGTCGGGGCTCGTGCAAGTTCCAGAGAGATTTACGATTCCACCCGGAACCAAGTCTGTGGGATTCGCCGACAGCGACATGGTCGGCGGATTCTTCGGCGGTAGCGGCTTGACCGTGTACTTGGCCGAGCAACTTGCTTCATTCGCCTTTTTCGCCTTCGGATCGGTAACGTGCGCCGTAAGCATGTAGTCGCCGGGAGCAACGTTGTTGGTGTCGACGGTCGCGGAAGTATCTTTCCCCGTTACTTGTCCACCGGTTCCGCTCCACGCATACGTCACTGTGTGCTTCGGATTGAAGTTGTTTGGCGTCACAGTAGCGGTAATGGGCTCGCCGACCATCACTTCGGTCGGCTGCACTGAACAGGATGCGGTCGGCAGAACGGGTTCCGCGCCGCCCCAATTGAGGACGATGCCCGTGCGCAGTCTCACGCCTTCGAGTGACGGACGCCGCAGACTGGGAAACTCAGCAGCGGCCAGATCGGGATAGTGATGTCTCGCCCATACATAGTCGGCCTGGAACAGCCGCCATGTGATCTTCTTCGTGATCGGTAAATCCATTCCGCCGCCGAGGATGACACCAATTCCATTCGAAGGCTTGGAGTTGTCTTTGACAGCTAGCCGGTTATAACTAACTAGGCTATGCAAAAAGAAGTTTCCATCTTCGGTCCGGAACATCACGCGCGGACCACCCGAGATCGTCAGTTCATAGTTGTCCGTGGTATTTGTGGGGACCCAATTATGACCTATATCGCTCTCAAGGGCCCAGTGGCGATCGAAGTTGTACGCGAAAGCTGCTCCAAAGCCACGGGCCATATCGGGAATAGTGTACGGCGTCGGTGCGCTCGGATTGCCGAACGCTGCCGGAACTGTACCACCCGGATGCAACCACTGATATCCGACGAAGAGGTCCGTTTTGGGGTATGACTCACTCTGCGCCATCGCCACACTGCTCACAAAAACCAGACCGATCACTGCACACAAACAAGCAAGGATTCTGCAACCGTTTCCTTTTAGACTGCCCATTGTCGTGACCCTCCATGACAATATCGTTTCGGTAATTGGGGATAAGAGAACCTCATGAGACTCGTGCCAGATTCGGCGATAAAACGGGGACTTTTTTGGGACTGGAAATTCTATCTCACTGCAATAGAAAGCGAAAGCGCTAGACTAGACAGAGGACCAATTGCAATCTAGTCCATTTCCGGCGTCTCAAAATGACACAGCCGATCTTCCACACGTTCAGCCAACCAATTCCTCTTGTACGTGCCAGACCTTGCCGGGGGCGGATTCGCCGCGTATCGTGGGTTTCAATCCTATCCACCGGCTTCGCATGGGCGGGAGAAGCTAAAAGACGCAAATGAACCACGAAAAAGTGTTGATTGTAGAGGATGAGGAAAACGAACGCTCGGGACTAGCCGAGCTGGTCACCTCTTGGGGCTACCGGGTTGACACGGCCAAGGACGGAGCCGAGGGTTTGGAGAAAGCGACTCAGTGGACTCCGTCCCTCGTGGTTACGGATCTGAAGATGCCGCGCATGGGCGGGATTGAGTTATTGGAGAGGCTCGCCGAACAGTCTCAGACAATGGCCGTCATTTTGGTCACAGCTCAAGGAACCATCGATAGCGCTGTGCAGGCCATGCGCATGGGCGCCTACGACTACATCACCAAGCCGATCGACACGAATCGGCTACGCACAATTCTCTCCAATGCCTCGGCCCTACTTGGCACGCGTGCGGAACTCGAAGCGACACGCCGTCGTCTTCGCGATAACGGATCACTCGGACGGCTCAGCGGCTCCTCCCGCAAAATGCAGGAGATTTTCCGCCTCATTGAGATGGTCGCTCCCAGCACTGCGTCAGTACTCATCACCGGCGCTAGCGGAACGGGAAAGGAATTGGTTGCGCGCACTATTCATGAACTCAGTTCGCGGAAAGACCGGCCGTTCGTCGCGATTAACTGCGCCGCCATCCCCGAAACCTTGATGGAAAGCGAAATCTTTGGCCACGAGAAAGGCGCGTTTACCGGAGCTTTGGAGCGCCGGACCGGGTGCTTCGAACTAGCCGAAGGCGGGACGCTGCTACTCGACGAAATCGGCGAGATGCCCGTTGGCACTCAGGCGAAACTGCTGCGGGTGCTCGAAGACCGCAAGCTCCGCCGCCTCGGAAGCAAAGTCGAAACCGCCGTGGATGTGCGCGTTCTCGCCGCAACTAACAAGATTCCCGACGAAGCCGTAGCGCGCGGCGAACTGCGCAGTGATCTTTACTATCGATTGAATGTCTTCAACATCCACATGCCGCCGTTGCGTGAACACAAAGAAGACATCGCCAGTTTGGTGCAGCTGCTTCTGGCGGAAATGAGCGGTAAACACGGTCGCAAGGTAACCGCCGTCAGTGAGGCGGTGCTGAATCAGTTCAACAATTACGCCTGGCCCGGAAATGTACGCGAGTTACGCAACACGATCGAGCGCGCGGTGATCGTCTGCGATACGGGCGTAATCGAGACCAAACATTTGCCGCCAGGATTCGGGCAGGCTCCGTTGCGCACTACGCCCAACGATCCCGACGCCGTTCGACTGGGCGTTGGCACAACTGTAGAAGAAGCAGAGAAGATGCTGATCCTGAAGACGCTCGAGGCCACAAGCAACAACAAAACGCGGGCGGCGGAGATTCTCGGCATCAGCCTGAAGACCCTTCACAACAAATTGAAGGAGTACGGCAGCGCGGCGGCCGATGCGCCTCCGGGCAAGGAAGAGGTTACGAGCGGCTAAAACTTCCAGGTGCCATGCTTCGACGCAAAACCATCATCGTACTGGTCATCACTCTCATGGTGGCCATCATGGTCACGGCGTTCTCGTACCTCTACATCTCCCAGATTCTGCGTCTCAGAATCGCGAGCGCCTATGAAACGGCTACCAGTCTCACCCACCAACTCGCTTACGCTGCCTCGAATGAGGTCCCGGATTTCGGCAGCACAAAAATCGACACCAATGATCCAGTCGCTCTTCGACGAGCGCTGACCGAATTCGTCCAAACCGATCTTAATTTGAACAATCTCCTCCAGTCCGATCCGGGTGACTGGCGGTATATCTACGATGTCGGCATTGTCGACAATAATGACAAGGCGCTGTTGCATACCAACCAGCGACTGGTCGGAAAGACCATTCCAGCACGTCCTGAGTTTGAAAAGCTTGTACATGCTCAGTTCCGCGAGCAGATCCGGCTCGTCTTCAGTCCTGCGACGGTTTACGACATCAGTTATCCGCTGGAACTGAACGGCGCCCCTTTCGGCACAATCCATATCGGCGTGGAAACCATCTTTCTCAAGAGCGAGGTGCAGGCACGCCTGATGAGGTCGCTCTACATTTCGATCGCACTGATTTTGGTGTCGCTCTTCCTTGCCGCCGGCATTTCAAATATCGCCCTCGGCCCCCTGGAAGAGATCAGCCGCAATCTCGATAGCGTAAGCGCCGGTGACGCGGATCTTTACAGCGCAGAAGCCAAGCACGACGAATATGGGCTGGTGTCGTTGAAGATCGCCAACCTCGGACGCCAGATCCGCGACAGCAAAGAAATCTTCTCTGCCTTAAAAGACAACGTCGATCAGCTCATGTCGAAGTTGCAGGATGGCCTCATGCTGTTCGCCCGCGACTCGAAGATTGTCCTGGTGAGCGCGCCCGTGGAAGCATTCCTCGGTCGCCCTCGCAGCGAATTGCTGGGGCGAGGTGTGCAAGAGGTCTTTGACCGCAATTCCCTTCTCGGCAGCGCGCTGCTCGATGCTTTTGAGCGCAGACGTCCTTTGCTGCAGCGGGAATTCGACGTTGTCGGGGGCAAGCGGGTCCAGGTCTCGCTCGACTTCGTACAAGAAAGATCGTCGCAGATCGGCGCGCTTCTGATCATGCGCGACACCGAACCGGTCCGCCGGATCGGCGACGAAATCGAGATGTCGCGGCGTATGTCGGCCAGTGGACGTCTCACCCGCGGCGTGGCGCACGAAGTCAAAAATCCTATCAATGCGATCGTGCTGCACCTTCAGCTTCTGCAAAACAAGCTGGCGAGCCAGGAACCCGATACCCGCCGCCACATGGACATCATCGATAGCGAAATCCGGCGTCTCGATCGCGTCGTGCAAACGCTGGTTGACTTCACGCGCCCGCGCGACCTGCATCTTGAGGAGATCGACTTTCGGCGGTTACTTGAAGATGTCGCGCTGCTGGCCGCTCCCGATGCCGAACAGCACGGCGTAAGAATCGACATGCACATGCCGGAACTTCGCCTGCCGGTCCGGGTTGATACCGACCTGATGAAGCAGGCAATGCTCAACGTCGTCATCAATGGGGTGCAGGCCATGAACGGTGGAGGCATTCTCACAATTTCGGCCCGCCGCGACAATGGTAATGTCATTGCCGAAGTGCGTGACCAGGGTCCAGGCATCCCGAAAGAGTTGCACGACAAGGTCTTCGAACTGTACTTCACGACCAAAAAGGAAGGCAGTGGCATCGGTCTTGCCCAGACTTACCAGATTCTGCAGTGGCATTATGGATCGGTAGACTTTGAGTCCGCAGAAATGGCCGGAACGATTTTTCGCTTCCAACTTCCCGCTGTGGGTGCGGAAGCGGAGGACTTCGTCACCGACGAAACTGCCTCCCAACGCGGAGACTAAATGTCTCTGTTTGGAAGAAAACATGGAAGTAGCTTTGATGCAGGCGTAACATTATTCGAAACAGGCTGATTCCCACCGGGACCCGCATGACTCTGGCCGTTGCAATCCTGTTGTTCAGTATCTCTTCCGTAGCCCCGAGGACGTACGGGAGCTTTGCCCCGCCTTTGTCTGGACAGCAGGCAGACGCCACACAATCGCCCAGCTCTGCATCTGGACAGGAACCGATCACCACCGAGACCCAAAAGCCGGCGGATCAGCCATCTGAGTCGAAGCCTCCTTCACCGCCCGCGAAGCACAAAACGTCTGCGCACAAATCGACCACTCGCAAGAAGCAGGTCCAGGGCAAACCGGCTCAGAAACAAGTCACTCTATCCGGATGCGATAGTCCCATTGCGCCGGTGTCCGAGCAGGGTTCGACTGCCGCTCAGTCGCCCGCGAGTCCGCAAGATCCTTCTTCGACGCCTGCAAATGCGAATCCGTCCACGCCAAAGAATTGTCCTCCGGAAAAGATCGTTGTGCGGAAGGGAGGCACTGCCGAAACCAGCATCCAACTCGCTGGCGGGGATCAAGCCTCGCAGAAGCGGAACGACGCCACTCAGATGCTGGGATCGACCGAAGAAAACTTGAAGAAGATTTCTGGCATTCAGCTGAGCGCTGAACAGCAGGATGCTGTCTCTCAGATCAAGCAGTTCGTCGACCAATCCAAAGCCGCGCTCGCCGCCGGAGATCTGGAAAGAGGCCATACTTTCGCCTGGAAAGCTCAACTACTCTCGGAAGACCTCGTAAAACCCCAAAAGTAAGTGCCCCGCATACTCATTTTTGATCCTGATTCCAAAGTTGTGACTTTCGGCACATCGGGAGGTGTTTTTCCACACGGCAGCAAAGCTGTTCAGTACATACTGTGACTCTAACGCATTTGGGTTTGTTCAGCGGATCGAAAACAAAGGGGAGTGGCCATGTGGGGACGAATCGACGTCATGATTGACACTCGTGAAGAAAACCGCGTGACCATCCAGGTCATGTATGACACCGGGCGGCAGGTTCACATGGTCGCACGAGAACGCTTCGATACACGCGGCCCCATTGACTACACCATGGATCCTTCATTCGCCTCGAATTAAGTTGGGACGGCATACCATGGGAGCGAGTCGTCCCATCAACACAGTCTCGGGTAAAAGCTTACGCGCGCAGATCCAACTCAACCGCATCAATGAGCGGCACGAGCCACTTCAGCAGCGCCAGGTGGGCCGGATGCTGGAAATAAGCATTCAGTGACGCCTCATCTTTGAACTGCATGATGCCGCCAAACGTGTAGCCCCTCCCTCGCGGAGAGATATTCGGGCCCACGTGCGTCTGCAAAAGTCCCGGGATCGCTCCCTGAAAAGCTGCGATGTCTTTCTTTGCTCGCTCCTTCTGCGCATCCGAGGCCTCCGGCTTCCATTGAAATGCGAAGACGTGAAAGACTCCACCGGCCTGCGCGTTAGCACTCTCCGGAAGTTCAAAAGACAGTATGCTGCCTCCCAGAACGGCGGCGCCCGTTTGCAGGACTGTCCGGCGCCTTAACTTTGCCATGGCGTTTTCCTTTCGCACCAAGCTATACGCTTTGACTATGCCCAACGTCCCGCATACCATAGCCTCGCTCAATGACTAACGCAAGATCATCCGACAGATCCCTTCCTTGGTGCACACTACTGTGAAAAACAGACCCAACGTTCAAATGTTGTTAGGAGCCTCGCTCGCACTATGTGTCGCCTGCACTGCATTAATGGCGCAGTCGGTAAATACCATCGATCCCGCTATGAAAGCTCGTGTCGATGCGATTGCCGCGGGGGTCATGGAGCAGAACGGAATTCCCTCGGCCAGCGTCGCCGTGGTGCAGGGCGGAAGATTGGTCTACACGCACGCTTATGGACGCGCGCACATCGATCCGGATAAACAGGCAACGCCGGAAATGCGCTATTCCATCGGATCGATCTCGAAGCAATTCACTGCCGCTGCTATTCTGATTCTGCAGGAGGAGGGCAAACTGAAGCTCGACGATGCGGTCGGCAAGTATGTTCCAGGACTAACGCGTGGCGACGAGGTAACCATTCGGCAAATCCTCAGCCACACCAGCGGCTATCAGGATTACTGGCCCGAAGATTATCTGATGAAGCCCATGGAGCAACCGACAAATGCGCAGTCTATCCTCGACGGCTGGGCCAAAAAACCGCTCGACTTCGAGCCCGGAACCCAATGGCAGTATTCGAATACCAACTACGTGATTGCCGGGCTGATTGTCGAGAAAGTCTCCGGAAAGAAGCTTATGGACTTTCTCGGAGAACACATTTTTCACCCCTTAAACATGCGCAGTGTCTGGAATTCCGATGAAACCAAGCTGACTCAGACCGACGCGACCCCGTATCTCCGCTACGCGCTCGGCCCGTTACGCCAGGCTCCGAAAGAAGGCAATGGCTGGATGTTTGCCGCGGGCGAACTCGCCATGACCGCGCACGATCTCGCCCTGTGGGACGAGAGCCTGATCGCTCGCAGCCTCCTCAAGCCCGAGAGCTATGACGAGATGTTTACCGAAGTGAAGCTCAAGGACGGCAAGGGCACCCATTATGGACTTGGCGTCGACACGGGCGATCTCGACGGGCACAAAGACATCTCCCATGGCGGCGAGGTCACAGGATTCGTGTCGGACAACGAGGTCTTGGTGGATGAGGGCGTGGCGGTCGCGGTGCTGACGAATCACATGGCACTCGGCGCTGGTCAGATTGCAAAGCTCGCTGCTTCGACCGTTGCGGGCCAGAAGCGGTCGGCGGCGGAAGAACAAGCGCTGGCAATCTACCGCGGCCTGCAAAAGGGCGACCTCGATCGCAGCAAGCTCGCTCCAAATCTGGATGCTTATTTCGATGCGCAGGCAATCGCCGACTTCAAGAACAGCCTGGGACCGCTCGGCGAGCCCTTGACCTTCCGTCAGACGAACGAGAGCTTGCGCGGCGGCATGACATTCCACGCCTTCCGGATCGTCTATCCCACGCGTACGCTGAGCCTGACAACGTACACCTATCCTGATGGAAAGTTGGAGCAGTACCTGGTGTATCCGGGAAGATAAATTTCACTCACCAAGATCGGCGGCAGACACCCTCACTTTGTACGCTGGCGTCGCTTATCAATCAGGCTCCCCAGAAACCACCACCAGAGGCTTCCGACAATCCCCCATGCCGCCACGGCGTAAGGCCCCCGCTCCGCCGATGTAAAGAAAATTCCAAAGAAGAACGCCGAAAATGGCAGATCTGCCAGAAACAAAACTACGAATGGATATCGCGACGGGCCGTCGAATAAGGGTTGTGCCTGGATCCAAAAGAGAAGCCACGTCGAGACAAAGACGAAAAGATGCAGGAGTGCTGCAGTCAACCGCATCTGTCTCAAATCAAGCATCCGCGAATTTTAGCGCCTTCCAACGTCCAATCGATTCTGCCATTTCTCACGGATCAAGCGGCTCTTTGCTCGGTAACCCAAAGCCATGAACCCTTATCACCCGCACTGACTCCTATCATCGGTGCTCGTCCTTAGCACCCATTGGTGATTTTAATCACAGCCGATCTCTTCCAGTACCATTCCACTTACATGTGGTTCCGATTCTTTGTGATCGAGAACGATTGTGCCCTTTCGCAAGACTATTTTTGTCCTCCTAGCGGCGCTCGCGGCCGTCCCTCTGTGCGCTGCTGGTCGCGTTGTTTCTGGAATCGTAGTCAACAAGAAAAGCGAGGTTGTCATCGGCGCCTCGGTGCACGTCATTTCTGGCGACGCTAGCACAGTATGCAAGACTGACTCCACCGGGAACTTCTCGTGCCCTGCTCCTGATGGTAGCTTCCATCTCGAAGTTGACGGAAACGATATCGTCCCTCAAGAGCTGACTTTCAGCGCGGGCCAGCCCACGGAGAGCATAGTCATCACAGTCACATATGCCATCGCGCCGGTGAAGCAATCGCTGGTCATCACCGCAACAGCTGTTTCTCCTGAAATCGACAGCCGCAACGATGCGGTCTACAAGAACACCTTATTCAGCCGGGACGATCAGATCTTCGACACACTCGCGGCCGGAATCAACGCCGGACAGCATGAAGGAGGCGGGAAGTCCGTCGAGGTCCGAAGGTTCGGATTTAACCTCGATCATGGCGGGGTCAATGGCGGTCTGAAGGTGCTTGTCGACGACATCCAGCAGAATCAGAGCACCCAGGGCCACGGTCAAGGGTATCTGGGGCAATTGAAAAGTCTCACCCCCGAACTGGTCGATGACGTTGACATCATCAACGGCCCCTTTAGCGCCGAGTATGGCGACTTCTCGGGCCTTGGCGTGGTTCACATTCGCCTGAAGGAATCGCTCGCCGATCGTTTGACGGCCCGCTTCCAGGGCGGCTCCTTTGACGCATTCCGCACGTTTCTTGCCTACAGTCCCCGCTTCGAGAATGCCGATTCTTTCCTCGCTTTCGAAGATTCTCGAACAAACGGTCCCTTCATCAATCCGCTGCAATATCGTCGGGACAACGTAACTGGTAACTACACGCGGCATCTCACAGCCCAGCGAGCTCTGAGCTTCAAGCTCAACGCCAGCCGGAATCTCTTCGACTCGTCAGGTCAGATTCCTCTCGATGAAGTGTGGTCCGGTCAACTCAATCGATTTGGCTACGTCGATCCATACGATGGGGGCAACTACCACAGTGGGACTCTTGCCACTTATTTCAAGCAGAACTTCGATTCCGGCGACACTCTCCGCGCCGACGGGTTCATATCGCGATCTCTCTTCGATCTGTGGTCAAACTTCACTTTCTATCTCAACGATCCAGTACACGGAGATGAGATACAGCAGCATGACTCGCGCCTGCAGGAAGGTGCGAATGTGCAATGGTTGCATCCCTGGAAACTGGGCTCAACCAATGCGCTCCTCACCATTGGCGGGAACTTTCACGACAATCAGATTAACGTCGGTTTGCTCCACACCTTCGAGCGTCAACCACTCGCTACTGTAACCAGCGCGAATGCGCATGTCACCAATGGCGGATGGTATGGGCAGCAAGGACTCGACTTCGCCAAAAGCCGGATTCATATCGACCTCGGCTTGCGTTATGACATATTCCGTTTCGAGGTGGTTGATCGTCTCGGAGGGACCTCCGGAGGACTAGCTGACGCTGGGAGGTTCCAGCCCAAGGCCAACATCATTTGGACTCCGCTTCAGCGGTTTCCAGTGGCTCTCCACGCCAGCTATGGCCGCGGGATCAGCAGCGAGGATGCCAGAGGCGTCGTGCAATATCCGAACGGCCCAAAGGTCTCAACGACCGACTTTTTTCAACTCGGTACGTCCAGCGCATGGAAGCACGCTTCGCTGAGTACTGACGTGTTCTTTGTGGACCGTTCGAATGAGCAAGTTTACGTGCCGGACGATGGAAGCATCGAGTTTAAGGGCCCTTCGCGTTCTTATGGATGGGAGGCAAAAACCTCGGTCCAGATCTTGCGACGTCTGAGCTTCAATGCCGGGGTCACACAGGTTTCGAATGCCTTTTATCGAAGTACGATCCCACGGATCTACGTCGACAGCGCTCCTCATACTGTGGCCGATTCTGGGCTTACGCTTGCTGGCTGGCGGGGTTTATTTAGTTCACTGCGCTATCGTCATATCAGCGGCTACATTCTCGATGGCACGAACACAACCATCCGGGCGACCGGTGCCGATGTCGTTGACTGGAGCCTGACCAAGAACTTGCGCAAGTACCTTGACTTCAACTTTGCCGTCGATAACCTGACGAACCACAGTTACTACGAAACTCAGAACTATTTCGAATCGCGGTATCGCCCTACAGACCCGGCTGTCTTTCGCACTCACGCAACTCCTGGATACCCTCTGGGGGTTACTGTCGGGATGACATTCCGTCTGGAGTGAGCGTCTCGTCCATTCGACTCGGAATGAGTGAATTCCTGCTTGGAAATCCACCGCGCGGTTGATACCATCCCGCGCATGTTTAAATCATTGATTGTTGCCCTTTGCTTGATGGAGACCCTTATGGCCGCAGATCTGCCCTCGAAGAAATACCTGAACCTGGCTGCTATAAAGACGATGGTTGCAGGCGCTGAAGCCGAAGCCGCTCGCCGCAACGTATCGGTCACGATCTGCATCATGGACGAGAACGCCGCTCTTCTCTTTCTGGAACGAGGCGACGGGGTTTCGGTCAACACGTTGGAGTGGGCGCAGAAAAAAGCGCGGCACTCCGCCTTGTATGGCAGTCCGTCGAAAGATGCCGCCGACAGAGTCAAATCGGGAGATACCGCCGCACTCGCATATCCGAGCTTCTTCCCGGGACAGGGCGGATTGCCCATCAAGGTCGACGGACAAACCGTCGGCGCGATCTCAGCCAGCGGCTCCAAGTCCGAAATCGACGAGGCCATCGCGCAAGCCGGAATCGATGCGCTGCTGAAAAAATAAGTCGCGGCATTTCCTCTGTATTGTTCCCTTGCGGCACCTTCCTGTGGTAATCCCACATCAATTGCTGTAATATGTGGGACCACCACAGGAGAGTCCCATGGCTCCATCAAAACTCGATCTCTTGCAGGGAACGCTGGATGTAATGGTCCTGCAAACGCTGGAGGTCTTGGGTCCGTTACATGGATACGGCATCGCCCGCCGCATTGAGCAGGTGAGCGGGAATGAAGTGCTACTCAACCAGGGGACGATTTACGCGTCCCTCGTGCGCTTGCAGCAGCGTGGCTGGATCAGCGCCAAATGGGGCACTTCTGACAACCACCGCAAAGCAAAGTTTTATTCCATCACCAAGCTGGGTCAGAAGCAGCTGATGAAGGACACTGCTTATTGGCAGCGACTGGCAGGAGTCATGCGGCGGGTGCTTGCCATGCCGGGCGAAGGAGGTGAGCGGTGATTTCCCTCCGACAGACACTCGACCGGATCCGCGCCATGTTTCGCAGCGAACAACTCGATCGCGAAGTCAATGAAGAGATGGCCTCGCATCTCGAAATGGCCGTGGAAGAAAACCTCCGCCGCGGAATGTCTCCGGAAGAAGCGCGGCGTCAGGCTCTTGTCCGATTCGGAGGCGTACAACAGGCCATTGAGCGGCACCGCGAGTCGCGCACCCTGCCCTGGGTCGACGTCCTGAGACAAGATCTGCGTTTCACTTTCCGCATGTTGCGGCGCGACTCCGGGTTCGCCGTTGTCGCCGTTCTCATTCTCGCGCTCGGCATAGGCGCGAACATCGCTGTCTTCAGTGTGGTGAATACGATTTTGCTGCGCCCCTTACCGTTTCGCGATCCCCAACAACTGGTGCGAATCGTAGAAAAAGACGCGAAAACCGGCGAGTCGAGCAGGACCTATACCGCCGACGCAACTCAGGACTTCCAGCAACAGAACCACTCTTTCCAGTCTGTCAGCGGCTACTTCGCCTTCACCGGACCCGACAATTTCAAGCTGATTGGGAATGGCCAGCCCACACCGGCGACAGGCCTTCTCGTTGCGGACGGCTTCTTTCAAACTCTCGGCGTAGAACCTTCGCTAGGACGCTTGTTCAGGCCCGAAGAATTCGTGCAACACGCCCAGCCCGTAGCTTTGTTGAGTTATCCGTTCTGGAAACGCCGGCTTGGCGCGGATCGAAGCGTCGTCGGGAACACGGTGAATCTGAACAATAGCTCCGTCACCGTGATCGGAGTGTTGCCGGAAACCTTCGATTTCGGCGCGGTCTTCTCGCCGGGCGCCAAGGTCGATCTCTTCGTGCCCTACATCATGGATGATTTCCGCGACGACGGAAATGACCTGGCACTGGTTGGACGCTTGAAACAAGGAGTGACTTTAGCGCAAGCGCAGAGTGAAACCGACCAACTCCTCCCACAATTTTACTTCGAGCACAAGCACCCCGAATACGGCAAAGGTTACACAGGCCAGCTGACTGGATTGAAAGAATACGTCAGCGGCAAGTTGCGTCGTTCGCTCATTGTCCTCTGGTGTGCCGTTGGGTTGATTCTGCTCATTGTCTGCGTAAATCTCTCGAACCTTCTCCTCGCAAGGGCGGCAGCTCGCAGCAAAGAATTTGCGATGCGCCAGGCATTGGGAGCAGGACGCGCCCGGCTCGTGCGTCAGTTGCTCACCGAAAGCCTGGTGCTGGCCGGTGCCGGGGCAGTGCTTGGGCTGGGACTTGCCTATGCCATCCTGTCTTATTTGGCTCATCAGGGATCGATCGCTCTGCCCTTGCTCGGGATGGTGCGCGTCGACGGAACGGTTCTTGAATGGACGCTGTTGATTGCCGTGGCAGCCGCGCTTCTGTTCGGAGCGGCACCAGGACTTCGCATGTCCTCCGGCAGTCTTCAAGAAGTATTGAAAGACAGCGGCCACGGACTGAGTGAGGGCCGAAAACACGACCGGCTCCGTTCGATCCTCGTGATCACGGAAATCGCTCTGGCTTGTGTGCTCCTCGTCGGTGCGGGTTTGCTGCTGCGCAGCTTTCTGCGGGTTCTGGACATCGACCTGGGGTTCGAGGCCAGCCATGCAGCGGCTATCAGCGTCGATTACGACGATGGCGGAAATCCCGCGAAGCGGGCGGCGATCTGGCAAGAAGTTACAAGCCGAAGCTTGATGATTCCGGGTGTCGAGTCGGCGGGTATATCCGACAACCTACCGATGAGCCGCAACCGGAGTTGGGGAATTGCGGCAAAGGGAGAAAAGAAGCTCGATAACCAGGATTTCCTCGGCATCTTCGTTTATATCGTTTCTCCGGGTTACCTGAAAGCGATGGGTATGCGCCTGCTGGAAGGGCGCGATCTCACTTGGACCGACCTTGCCAATGATCGGTCGGTAGTCATCATCAACCAGACGGTTGCGCGCAAACTGTGGCCGGGACAAAATCCCATCGGCCGAACAGCCGTAGCGGGCGGAACTGACGCCGAAGTCGTCGGCGTAATTGCTGACGTCCGCGAAACCGGTGCAGAAGATAACCCCGGCGCACAGATGTACCTGCCCGCCACGAAACAGTGGGGCCCAGAAGGCTGTTATCTCGTGATGCGTTCGAAACTGCCGCCCAGGACGCTGGCAGCAAGCGTAATGCGCACTCTGCGCGACTTGAATCCCGGACAACCAGCGACAGAATTCAAACCAATTCAGACGCTGGTCGACCATGCAACGTCTCCGAGACGCTTCTTTGTACTGCTGGTCGGAACCTTTGCTTGCCTGGGACTTCTTCTGGCTTCTCTGGGGATTTATGGAGTGATCTCCTATTCCGTAACGCGGCAAACCCAGGAAATCGGCATCCGTATGGCTCTTGGTGCGACGCAATGGGGGGTGCAACTGGATGTGGTCTGGAAAACGTTGCGACTCGCGCTGATCGGCGTCGCGGTTGGATTGATCGCTTCGCTGGCGCTTGCGCGCCTGATTGCTTCTCTTCTTTTTGAGACTGCCCCAACTGATCCGCTTACGTTTGCTTTGATGGTGGCGCTATTGGGCGTGGTCGCTCTGCTGGCTGGGTATTTGCCGGCGCGAAGAGCTTCGAAGATCGATCCAATGATTGCCCTGCGGACCAACTGAAATCAGGAGTTTCGGCCGCGACTTGCAGGTTGCGAAATCAGCGTTTTGCGGACTTTCGACGAGTGAAGTAGTGCACCATTTCTGTATCCTTGCCACTCTTTCGCCAAGTCCATCGCTCGACGATCTGATCTGCACCGGTAAACTCCAGAACCAGTTTGTGCTGGTGGCCAATCGACGGATCGGGAAGGTTGGTCGCGCCCTGGAACGAGAAGGCCAATTCTTTCACGTCTCCAGCAGCAGGTATGGCCCGCATGTGCGGCTGATTGTTCGTCGGGCAGTAGTGAACCAGCGCGATTCCATCGCCGTCGATGGAATACAGAGTCAACATTTCTTCCATCCCTGCCATGGTTAAAGTTTCCAGGACGGCGGTATTGCCCGCGACGAGTTCGAACTTCGTCTTTACTGCATTGCCCGAGTCGTCCTTCCCTTCCCACTCTCCCGCGAGCGCTTGCAGCTTATGAAAGGTGCCGGTCGCATTGTTCGTTGTTTGAGCGATCGAGAGCGGGACGAGAATGGCAACGAACGCCAGAACTACCGAAGCAGCATTTCGGGTCATTGAACCCCCATGGTTTTGAAGAAACTGACTACGCGCGCTGGGTTGCCGAGGATGCCAGCGAATGAGTTGAGTATCCGGCATAGATTTGTTCAAGGCTAGACCAGTCGCTGCAGGGCAACGTGGGTTCGCTGCATTTTCGGTCCACGGACGTACGCAAAACAGCTGGCACCTGTTTTGACTTGTCGCTTATTCGGGCATGACGATCGGTTCGTCCGTCGGAATTGCGTCCAGTGTCGATTTATCGATCTCGAGGTGAGCCATCACCAACTCCGGTGGCGTGTGTCTGAGCCACTCTGAGAGCGCGAGATCCTGGTAGAAGCTGCTCTTGAACATTTCCAGAAATTTCAGATCCGTGCTGCCCGTGTTCTGAATGTAATGGGGCAGAGTTTTTTGGACGTAGCCGACATCTCCGGCTTGAAAATCCATCGTGCGAGCGCGGCCGCCGGTCGCGAACACCGTCATCTTTCCATTGCCACTGATGTAGTACTGCCATTCGTCAGCATTTGGATGCCAATGCAGTTCGCGAATTCCCCCCGGCCGGACGGTCACGATTGCAGCGGCAATGGTCGTGGAGACCTTGAAGCTGCTTGAATCGACGATTGTGACCTCGCCGCCTTGTGTGCGCTTCGCAACTTTCATCTGGGACTTGCGGAACGCGAAATCCTGAGATGACAGGCCTCGCGTTCCGGCGGTCGCCTTCTGGTCATTAGCCAAGGGTCCCGGCACCGCCGCCTGAAAAATAAACTTCTCGCGACGCACCATTTTTTCCATCGCATCGCGGCTCACGCCGAAATTCGCTGCCAGGACGTCATGAGGCGTGTGCGCCATCCAGTCTGTGAGCAGCACGGTCTCGTATTCCGAAAAATTGCCGTCGTCGAAAACTAGCAGAAATTCACAACCGTCCGGATTCAGTCCTTGGATGGAGTGCGGGATGCCCGTGGGGAAATACCAGAGATCACCTTCCGCAACGTCGGTGACGAAACTCTTCCCTTCAGCATCGAGGCCGGTGATGCGTGCGCTACCGTAAAGCATGATCGCCCACTCGGCAGCGGTGTGCCAGTGCAGTTCGCGCACGCCCCCAGCCGTCAATCGCATGTCCACACCCGCGATCGATTTCGAAACTGGGAGTTCGCGGACCGTGACTTCGCGCGACCATCCCCCCTGCTGCATTCGTTTGTGAGAGATCCCAAACGGATATTTGAAAGTCTGCACGCCTCCGGCATCTGTAGGAGGCGGAAAGAAAGAATCGGGATTCTGCTGATCCATAGCCGGGTTGCCCGGCCCCGGAGCGCTGACACTGCGATCATTCTTTGTCGGATAGGGCTTCTGGTCTTCACCTTTCGGTTGCTGGCCTTCCATCTCTGTTGCCTTCAGCATTCCTGCAGCCGCCAGCGCAGCCGACCCCATCCCGAGAAACCCGCGCCGCGAAAATATTTCTTTCGCTTTGTCGTCGCTCATGAATTCTCCTTATGCAAACGCCTGATGATCTATCTCACTTTGGAAAAACGTCAGTGTACACCGGGGATTGCGCATTACAAGCAAACACACCACAGGAGGGTTTACAGACCGGAAGTTAACATCTCGGCAATCGATGCGATGGTTTGGACGTTAAGGCGAAATTGCGTGCAATGAGAGCGCACTCGATTTACGGCCAAATACAAACCTGGTTGTCTCAGTACGTATAAAACAGCTTTTGGATTTCACTATTCGTACGCGGCTTCAAAAGAGCCAACATGAGCAGAACCCTTGCTTTCTGAGGATTCAGTTCATCGGAGGCGACGAAATTCATCTCGTCATCGTTGACTTCGACGTTGCGGCCCACCGTCCCAGTGGCTACGCGAGTGCTTCTGACTACGACCACGCCCTTCTTGGCAGCTCTGGCCGCGGCTTCAATCGAGCTCTTGTTCATGTTTCCATTCCCCACGCCGGCGATCACGATGCCCTTTGCGCCATTCGCTGCTGCAGCGTCAATAGCGTCGGCGGGCATATCGGCGTATGCATAGATGATGTCGACGCGCGGTAACTGAGTGACGTTCGCGACATCGAATTCGCTGGCCGAAGTGTGCTTCCAGACAGGATTGTTGTAATAGTCATTCTTGCCGTAACTAGCCACACCGACCAGACCTCGCAGCGGAGACATAAACGTCTGGACGGCGGTTGTGCTGGTTTTTGTCAGAGAGTGCGCTCCGTGAATCCAGTCATTCATCAGCACGAGCACACCACGGCCTGCAGATTGGGGATCTGCAGCAACACCGACGGCGTTGTAGAGGTTCAGCGGTCCATCGGCGCTCACGGCGGTCGACGGCCGCATCGAGCCGACCAGCACAACTGGCTTGTCGCTCTTTACCACCAGATTCAGGAAGTACGCACTCTCTTCCATGGTGTCAGTGCCATGGGTTACGACGACACCATCGACATCATTCTGTGCCAAGAGAGTGTTGATTCGTTTGGCAAGCGTCAGCAGAATGCCGAACGTCATATCCTGGGAGCCAACACTCGAAATCTGCTCGCCCTTGATATTGGCAAGATCCTTGATACCGGGAACAGCAGCGATCATCGTGTCAATCCCTACCGCCCCCGACGTGTACGCTGACTGAGTTCCACTGGCCGCAGCTCCCGCGATCGTTCCTCCTGTGGCGAGAATCACGATGTTCGGAAGTTTCTTTGCTTGAGAGAAGGTCGCCTGCGGCACAACCACGGACAAAATGACGATTAAGAAAAAGACAACCCTTACTTGTCGCTTCATAAGATTTCACCGTTAGACCATCTGCACCGAAGCTGCAAATGCTGTAGGCATCGGGGATGCTATGTGCCGCGCCAATAGGAGACACACACCAACAGACTATTTTCGAGCGCAAAAACCCGCGATCGCTACTGGCAGAAATCTCAGGTCGACGTTCCAAAGCCCGACCTCAGTGCGGCTGGCAACTTCATAAGGAGAGGCACGAACACTGCGTTAGTTCGGGGCGGAAAAGCGCAATGACAATTTCTCAATCACTACAGGCGCACTCGCGAACAGGCTTCCGCGAGGCTAATGCCGAGGATGGAATGGCTTCTCACCCTCACTGTCGTGTACTAGTTCAGGACTTTCGATATCGAGGTTCACCACTACCGGATCCTGTCCGCTTCTGACGATCACGGCTTCGCATGGCATATCCGGGCGGGCGTTGATTTCCTGATGCGGGACGTACGGCGGCACGTAAATGAAATCGCCCGGGCCGGCCTCATCGCAGAACTCCAGATGATCGCCCCAGCGCATACGGGCACGGCCTCGCACGACGTAGAGTTCGCCGTGATGATGAGGGCCAGTCTTCGCGTGAGGTTCAACCACGACCGTACCAGCCCACAACTTGCTCGCCCCGGTTCGCGCCTTTGTGATGGCGGCCGCCCGCGTCATTCCCGGCGTCTGCGGCGTGTTGCCGTCAAGTTCCCCAGCGCGCACAATTTTCACGCCATTTTCTTTCCAGTCCAATCGTTACCCCTCCCCGCTGACTGGAGTATCCCCCCAGTGATGTTGAGCTGTACCGTCGCTCTTCAATAAAGAGTGACCGAAAACTAGTTTGGGTCAACACTGTCGTTTCGGTGCATGCCCACGTGTAGCCGTACTCTTTGTCCCGGGTCCGCGTTGAGTCGAAACACCGCCGTCGAGCCATCCATGCAGCATGGCTGCGGGTCGGAGTCTACGATCCAATCCTTCGGAACCTCATGCCGAACGATGAATACGACGGGTTTGTCGGTTGGATTCTGGACGACGTATTCCTGTTCGGCGACTTGGACGTTGAAGCGCGAGCGCTGGCCGTCCGTGATCTTCTCTTCGATATGCCGGGACGACAACACGCTCTCAAGGTGGCAAATAGCGTCATCACGAAAGGCGTCAACATGGTCGCCGAGGACCAAGGGGTCGGAGTCACGCTCGATCTGGCACGATTTGTCAACGACGATTGACAATGGGGCAGCTTGTTTCGCGGTTGCATCGGATACAACCCATACGACGAATTGGACTTCAGCACCTTCGTATCGCCCGGTAATTTCCCAGCATCCTGGCGTCGGAAAGCTGATGCCTCCGAGCATGAATGCCTTCCAGTCCCGGTTGAATGTGGGCCCAGCCGAAATCTCTAGCGGCGGAGTGGATGCATCCAGTCGTCTCGCTGTGATGGTCAACTTTAACGCGATCTCATCGGGTATATAGCCCTGATAGTGGCTCCATTGTTCTCGAAACCAGAATGTCTTTTCTCCTTGTCCCCATATCCCATTGCTCGGCAGTAAGGTCCAGAGCTTGTCCGTGCCGAACCAATTCATGCTGGCCAGATACGGCCTTGGAGGCACAAACGGATGCTCTGCCGGCCTTGTGACCGCGCAAGTCTCCGGTACAAGCTGACCTTCTTTATTTTGACAGAGGGCGAGAGTCGGCAAGGAAAGCAGACACAGCAATGGGAGAAGGCGCGTAAACAGCACAGAGCCTCCAGCGTGCGCAATTTATTCTACTCTTTGGCTCTTTGTAAGACGCGCAACCCTGGCTAGTGTGGCGGCTGATCGACCGGAGTCTGACTTTTGCGAAGTAAACAGTGGCCGCAGTTTCGACGGACACGGTCGATTGCGGCCCCAGAGGTAAGCGTTCCCACCATAGTCAGCGCTTGCTGGGTCTAGCCAGAAGCCTACTGGCACGTAAGCGAGGCGGTCCCGCTCACAGTGGACGATGTGTTCTGTATCCCGTTGTTGATCGTGAATTGCAGGTTTACCGGTGCGCTCGCCGTGATGGTTACGCTCCCACTCGCCGAGCAAGTCACCTCGCCAGTCGAGCCGATGGTGGCCGCCACAGTGCCAGCCGCTGTAGGCGATGTCTTCCAAGTAAGGCCATCGGCCTGGGATAGTTCGCGACTCTTTCCGTTCGCGAAATTTCCGGTGGCAGTGTAACCGACTTGCCCCTGACTGCTTGTCGCCGTCGCCGATTGTGGGCTAACCGTAATGCTAGTTAAGTTTGCATGACCCGCACCGCAACCCAAGACGCCAGCTGCCGCGAGCACCAGTACTGCCGAGTATCTCATCATGGCCCTTTGAACCTCGAATCTCGCAATCTCTCCAAATTACTATCTTCAATAGTTAGTCGTAACCACAGTCAGATCGGTTGCTCTGGTGTGTTTACCGTAGCCAGGAGGCGAGGTTACAGCGGCGGCGCGCGCTGGTTCAGGGCTGCCCCTAATTTTCAAGTGCGACGACAGGTAATGAACGGCAAGAATCAGATGGCGTACTTTGGCGCTTGTCCCGCTCGACCCGGACGCTTAAGTTCTTGCACTGACAATGAATATTGAACGTTCCAATGCGAGACAAGCCTGTATTTGTGCCGACGTGTTCGCTTTGCGGTGAAGCCGTCCCTCTTGAGCAGTGCAAGACTGACGACGACGGCCAAACTGTGCACGAACGTTGCTACGTAGACAGCGTTGGCACTTTCCAGATTCCAAACAAAACCGGGTCCATCATCCGCTGTCCGTATTGCAGAGTCGGAAACGAATTTCGCATGATGCAAAAGCGTGCGGAGGGATGGTTCCAGTGCGTCAGCTGCAGCCATAATGCGATGCCGCTGGACCCGGAGTTCAGGTGCACTTGTTCAAAGTGCGATGCTTCTCAGTCGCCAGGGCTACCGGATTCATTCTAGAAAAACGTGACAAAGCTCATCTGCTATAGCGCCCCGGATCACACAGAGCCGGAGTGGTTGAAAAGCCTTCCCCGCATCTGGAGATCTGCGGCTCTCGTAGCAACAGCTTTGCTCGATCGGCGTATTGCGAATCGGGATAGGTGTTCAGGAGGGTCTGAAGAGTAAGATTTGCGACCGAGAAGCGTTGCTGCTCAATCGCCGACGTGGCCTTGTCAAATAAAACTTGATCCGGCTGTTGAGGCGAGATTCCGCGAGCGGTGTGCCTGGTGCATCCCATTGTACAGAGCACTAACAAAACCAGAACGCGTGCTGTAGTCTGCATCGCCTACACTCTTTTCCAGCAGATAAGTTTATCTCGCTGTCAGCAATTTTTACCTCACTCGATGAAAACCCAAACCCCGCGCCGTTGACAGCCCGCCCCGGCTGGGATACCATCTCCCCCCATTAGCCTGCGCCTGTCTCCCCTCCGCGGGCTGGGGCCCCGCCGTCCAATCACATCTGGCAAATAGCTATTGCCCTAACGGGAGGATTTCTATGCGCCGCAATACCTTCGCCTGTGCGGTTGTTGCTTTACTCACTCTTAGTGTCGCCGCCGTCCCAACCTCGGCCTTCGGGCAGTTCAGCGTGCTCTACAACTTCGGCAGCGTTGCCGGAGACGGCCGCAACCCAGCCTATTCCGGCACTATCGCCCAAGGTCGTGACGGCAACCTCTACACGACAACACCTTCCGGCGGAAGCACTGGCAACGGCGCGGTTGTTCAAATCACGCCTGCGGGAACTGCCACTGTACTGTACAGCTTCAAAGGCACCGATGGGAGCCAGCCGTCGGGCGGTCTGACCCTCGGTCTCGACGGCAGCTTCTACGGCACAACCTTTGCGGGCGGCGCTCACGCCTCTGGAACCATTTTCAAGATCACCTCGGCCGGCGTGCTCACCGTGCTGTACAGCTTTACCAGCAGCACCGACGGCTCCGGCCCCCTTGCGCCGCCGATTCAAGGAACCGACGGCAATTGGTATGGCACGACCAGTCTGAGCGGCGCACATGGCGTCGGAACCGTGTATCGCCTCACTTCCACGAGTGCCTTCATTGTCCTTTACGCTTTCGACACGACCCACGGCTCCGAGCCTAGTGCTCCGCTGGTCCAGGGATCCGACGGAAACTTTTACAGCACCACAACTTTCGGTGGGACCAGCAGCGGCGGTGTCGTTTTCAAAATGACACCTGCGGGTGCGCTCACCGTCCTCTACAATTTCGATACCACTCACGGACGCTTGCCTCGCAGTCCGCTCATTCAAGGTGCGGACGGTAGTTTTTATGGGACAACTCAGAGCGGTGGGACTTCAAATTCGGGGGAGACGTTTAAGATCTCGGCAACTGGCGCGCTCACCGTACTCCACAACATGAATGGTTCCAGCGATGGTGGCTCTCCGTATGCGGGTTTGGCGCAGGCAAGTGACGGGAATTTCTATGGTGTGAACGACAACGCTGGCAGCACTGCCGCCGGAACGCTCTACAAAATGACTGCCGCGGGCGCACTCACGGTGCAGCACAACTTCGACACGACCAGCGGTGCGGCTCCGCAAGTGACTCTGTTCCAGCATACGAATGGCATTCTGTACGGAGATACCAACTCTGGTGGCACTGGAAATATCAGCCCGTGTGCCACCGGGAAGTGTGGAGTCTTCTACCAGATGAATGACACACTTCCGCCGTTCATCACTCCAATGCCGTATGCCGGCAAGGTTGGCTCGGCGATCGGAATTCTTGGTCAGGGATTCAGTAGTGCGTCCGTGGTGAAGTTTAATGGCGTAACCGCCACCAGCATCACCCTCAGCGGCACCACTTTCATTCAGGCAACAATCCCCGCGGGCGCGTCGACTGGGCCAATTACAGTGACCACCGGCGCCACGACTCTCAAGAGCCTGCGGAAATTCGTCGTGCACAATACATGGGCAAGCGGGAAGTCCATTCCAACCCCGGTCAACTATCCGGCGGGCACCGGCGCGATCGGCAGCAAGATCTATGTCGTGGGCGGAGGGACGGCTAGCGGCAACATCGCTACCAATCAGGTCTACAACACCAGCAACAATACGTGGAGTACCGCCGCACCACTGCCCGCCACGACTGCAGGAGGCTCGGCGGCGGTGGTGAAAAACGTTTTGTACATTTTCGGTGGATACAGCGGAAATACAAACGCCACCGCCGTCAATGCGGTGTGGGCCTACAACCCAACTACGAACACCTGGGCGCCGAAGGCTGCCATGCCGACCGCGCGGGGGAGCACGGCCGCAGTCGTGGCCGGAACGACGGTCTATGTGATTGGTGGGAATGGGTCCAGCATTCTGCGTCTCAATACCGTCGAGGCATACGACACGGTCGCCGACACATGGACGACGAAAGCGGTGCTCCTGAACGGGAAGTCAGAACCGGCCGCAGGTTTGATTGGGACGACAATCGTCTCGGCCGACGGTACGACTACTTCCGGCCCTTCCGGTGACAACGAGGCATACAACGCTTCCACGAATAAATGGAGCGCACTCACCGCGGATGCTACGGCACGCAATGCGGCTTGCTATGGAGCAGTGTCGGGACAGCTTTTTGTAGCAGGCGGTCACACCACGGCTGGCGCTATTGGTTTGTCCGAATCGTTCAACCTGGCGACCAACAAGTGGACGACGAATACTTCGATGGTGCAGGCAACCATTGCGCCCGGCTCAGCCGTGGTCGCGGGGCAACTGTACTGCATCAGTGGCAGTTCCAGCGACCTGAATGGGCAAGGCACGCTCTACCCGAACGTGCAGATTTATCAACCGTAGGCGCTGTAGTGTTGTCGAAATCGATGAAACTTAGATGCTTTGGGGAAAGCTCTATTTCCAAAAAGCATGCCGGGTGCAATCCGCTTCAGTAGGTATCAGAACGGCCACGAGCAAGCGGATCAGTCCGTAACCGACCACGCAAGATAAGGGAGGGATACTTCAACGATTTTGTCCGTTGGAAGTTCTACGGCGCTCGAAGCAGCGAATTTCACGTCGAGTTTGATGTACGGACACTGACGATAAACGTACGTACGCTGCTGGATCGTCGATAGTCCGCCCTCAGTCGTAAACAATTTCGTGAGATCCGAGCGGGTCATACCCGGTTTGATGGTTTGTATGGGCTGCAAAGCATGTGCGACTCAGTCGGTGTGCTCCCGGTCGATCTGCAACGGTTTTGACGAGGATTCGTCCTGAGCAACAGCGCCGACACAAATCACGGAGATGAACACGAACTGTGCAAGGCGACCCATCGAAGTCCTCCATCGCTCAACCACGTTCTATCACAAAGTAGGATGCGAGTCTTTGAATTAACATAGACAGCTTATCTGTCCTCATCGCACCCACATGAAAGCTCTCATACTTCGCAAACCCGGTGAAGCGTCCATCGAGAATGTTGCGGAACCCATGCTCACTGACGGGCAGATCCTGCTGAAAGTCCGCATGGTGGGATTCTGCGGCAGCGATCTGAATTCGTTTCGCGGGCGCAATCCCCTGGTATCGTATCCGCGGATTCTTGGGCATGAAGTCGCCGCAACTGTGGTCGAAACTCCTGGCAATTACAGCGACCTCACTCCCGGAACGGATGTTGCCCTTTGCCCCTACACGAGCTGCGGGCAGTGTGCCTCATGCCGCAACCGACGCACGAATGCCTGCCAGTTCAACCAGACTCTCGGCGTCCAGCGGGATGGCGCACTCACCGAGTTCATCGCGATGCCTCGCGAGAAATTGTTTCCTGCCAGGCTTTCCACGAAAGAGCTGTGCATGGTCGAACCGTTAACCGTGGGATTTCACGCGGTCGCGCGCGCTCGCGTGACCGCCAACGACACTGTCGCGATCTGGGGATGCGGCGGCGTAGGACTTGGCGCTGTGGCAGCCTCGAGTTCTAAAGGGGCACGCACGATCTGCATCGACGTGGATGATGAAAAGCTGGCGCTCGCGAAAGCAGCCGGAGGCACCGATGCGATCAATAGCGCTCGCGAACCACTGCATAAACGCTTGCAGGAAATGACCGAAGGCCGCGGTCCCGATGTTGCCATTGAGGCGATTGGCACTCCAGCAACATTCCGCGCAGCAGTGGAAGAAGTCGCGTTCACGGGTAGGGTTGTCTACATCGGATACGCCAAAGAACCGGTCAGCTACGAGACCAGACTATTCGTGCAGAAAGAATTGGACATTTGCGGCTCGAGGAATGCTCAGACAGAAGATTTCGAATCCGTGATCAAGCTCTTAGAGGCAGGAAAGTTTCCAGTGGATCAGGCCGTGAGCTTGATCGTCCCAATCGAGGAAGCGGCCAACGCTCTGCGTTCGTGGAGTGAGAATCCATCACGCTTCCGCAAGATCATGGTCAGTCTGGATTGAACGCCACTCTCTCCGGCTTGAGCGAAACCACGACACTCCGCAGACGGCAACCGTAGCCGATTCCTCAGCATCGGAAACGCGCTCGACTCACATACATCTACCCGAGCACAGGGAGCAAGCTATGAATCGCAGCGTGAACAGCCGAATACTGTCTTTATCATTCTGGGTGATGCTGGTTGGAGCGTGCACCGCCAATGCACAGACCTGGGTAGCATCCACCGGCACAGTCGATGCATCAAGTCTTTCCACTTATACGTTTACCGGCAGTGCCGCTCTCGTAAAGGGCACTAATCCCGGGAAAGTCGTTCTACGTTACAACATACTTCCAACAGACGAGATGCTCGTCAATGTCACGCAGCCGTGCTGTGAAGGCAGAGCTCTTTGGGTACGGTTCCTCGACAATGGAAATGGAGCCCAGGTCCTGGTGAACGTGAAGCGATATAACATCGTCAGTGGCAACACTACAACCCTACTTTCGTTCGATAGCAATAACTACGCGCCCCAGCCCATATTTCAGAATGCGACCCCGAATCAAGGCTTGGGTCCGCTCGTGAACTTCTCGTTCGCGGAGGGTCCGTTTAACGGAAGCACGAATCAAGGTGGGGATAGCGTCTATTACATCGAGGCAACGTTGATTCGAAGCGCGAGCGGTGGAACGCCAGGACTGGCGTCGGTCAGCATCGTCAGGACTTTGGCGCCCTAATCAATTGATCGAGAAGCGCAGCAAGCTTTTAGAGCTCGGCTCCGCGTTCTTTGCGCGTCACTACCTCGGCAACCAGAAAATTATCCGACTCCCGGTAGACAGCAGCCAGATGTGAGATGACCTTTTCGGATAGCTCCACGTTCGAGAAACAAATCTTCAACTTGTCGCCGACATTCAGGTTCCCAAAGTACGAGATGGTGCGCTGGGTTGTCCCCAAACTCAGCAGAGGCGGGTCCCGATGCATTTGCCACTCTGCCGAATCCAAGGCCGACTGGTACTGCGCAAAATAGAAAAGTCCGACGCCATTGAAATCGGACAGTGGTGAAGGATCGTAGAAAAAAACGCTGCTCGGATCGGATGCCTTGGTTTGCTTTGCGGCGTTGCGGCACAGGCGGGCGTCAGCGCAGTCAGACCTCACGATGCATTGTGACGACGTCACCGGCTCAGAGAAGGTGAGATTCACATTGTCATTTGAAGCCCGGCGCTTTACGAACGTGCTACACATCGAGAATCGCACCAGGCGGCTGCGGGACACATTACGAATCATCTGCTCGGATTTGTAACGCAAGGGCGAGAGCCTGCGTAATTCGCAGTCCAGTTCGATTTCATCGCCTTCGCTGAATTCGGTCAACGCTCCATCCATGCTGATCCGGAAAAACGACGCATACAAACGGTCGCCGTCTTTGTCCAAAACCCGTTCTGGGCGCACACGCAGCGCATCGGCCAGGCGCGCCCAGTGAACCGCGCCGCAATGTCGAAGCAGCCAATTCTCCGACATTCCGTTGGGACAAAGCTCCGGCAGCCCGAGAACAATTCGATGAGAGGAGCTGAGCGATGCGGGGATGGACTCGATAGGGGGACAGGAGAGCGGAGAAATCGGTTCAGCAATTCCCATATGACCAGACCTTTCGAACCAAGCAGGCATTCGATCTCATCCGAATGCGTGCGGCGATCGAGCGAGCGCCACGCTTTCTTCACGGCACCGTGAACGACGAAATTGGTGACTTTTGGCTCAGTTTTTAAGGGGAGATGAATACGGCAGACCCAAGCAACTTGAACTGACTATAGCGTGGGAACCGCGCTTTCGGAAGCCTGAAAGTTCTTGCAACTTTGAGCGCTGGGGAGTGCAAAATTTTGCACGTCCCCTAGATTCTAACTTTAGGACCGCTCACTAGCCTACGATGATCTGCGTTGCCTTGAGCCACCATCCAGGACTTCCCCGCCACAGGTAAACCGAGACCGCTTGGCCGACGATCATCAGGGGCAGGACGTAGCGATACACCGCGTGCACGCTGCGATTCACCATCAGATCGCGCATCACTCCGAGCAGGGCCACAACATCAAGGCAGGGGAAGAACAGATAGTGATTGAAGATGAAATCGGAGCGACCAAATGGAGCATCCAGCAGAGAGCAGGTTGCAAGGAAAAGCAACCTGCGGTGAAGGTCTGGCTTCCGGCGCCACGTAATGGCGAGCGCAACCATTACGCCGAACGCCAGCATGTCATAAAACGGAATGCTGAGAAAAACCGGGTCGGGCTGATGGAGCTGCACGTCATCGAAGTGGGCCATGACGATCGCAATGGTGACCCCGAGCGGGACCATTAGGGCGCCAAGTCCGGTGCCAATCCATCCGATCCGGCGATGCAAGTTCACATTACCGCTTCGAACGAGCGCGGATTGAAGGATGTAAAACACCACCCAACCTGAGAACGCCGCGCCGTGCACCCACAGTAGAAACGGGCGTGCGATCGCGGGGTGGAACAGGTTCTGGTTTACCGTGCGGCTGAAGCCGGTCACCACGATCGCCGCAAACAGAAGCGACATGGCAAAGTAGAAGTACTCTTCGAGAAATCCGTTAAGTTTGCTGACAATCTTGTGGGTTGCAGGTGCCGCAACGCTCTGAGACAGTGAAGCCACTGTAATGACCTCCACTACCTGAATTGTGAAGCGAACGGATTTCTCACAGATGGGGGGGTAGCGCAGTCTAGCACGTGGTGGTCGAAAGCTCATAAGAAACCTTGGCGTTGTTGTGCAAAGCCCCCAAGCACCGCCAGAACACCGGGCGACAGGAAAAAAGGCAAGTGGTTGCGTGCCACTGGTAAACTCCCAGAACAAATGAACACCGAGGTCGAATCCTCGAAAGGCAGTTCAAGGGGCGTGGCCGCTCAGGAGCGCGGCAAACTCAAGCGCCGATTGAAGGGCGATCTTGACAACATCGTCCTTAAATCTCTGCGCAAGGAGCCCTCGCGACGCTACGTCTCCGCCGAGCAACTGGCCGAAGATATTCGTCGGCACCTGAACGGCCTGCCGGTGACGGCGACTCCGGATTCCGTTTCCTATCGCGCCGGCAAATTCGTGCGCCGGCACAAAGCGGGAGTGGCCGGTAGCGCGCTGATTGCGCTCGTGCTGGCGGGCGGTGTTGTGGCGACTTTGCGGGAAGCACGAGTGGCTGTTCGGCAGCGTGCGCGCGCAGAGCGCAGGTTCAACGACGTTCGCAAGCTCGCCAACTCGTTTCTGTTTGAGTTTGACGACGCTATCAGAAACCTTCCCGGGTCCACCCCTGCACGTTCGCTGGTCGTCAAGCGTGCTCTGGAATATTTGGATGGACTGGCCGCCGAGTCGCACGGCGACCGCTCGCTCCAAATGGAGCTCGTCTCCGCCTACCTGAAGGTCGCCGAAGTTCAAGGCGATCCGATGTTTCCCAACTTAGGCGATTCCAAAGGCTCTTTGGAGAGCTGCAGAAAAGCGCTTGCGATTCTGGAAGCCCTCTCACGCACGGAGCCCCAGAACCAGCAGGTGCGCATGGCTTTTGCGGACACGTACCAGCAGATCAGCGATGTGCTCGGCTCTTCCGGCGATACTGCGGGCGCGGTCGAGTATTCCGGAAAAGCGCTGAAGGTATTTGAGGGTCTTGCCGCAAGCCTGGCGAGCGACCCGCATTTTCAGATAGAGCACGTAATCCAGACATACCACTATGCAAACCTGCTGAAACTGGTGGGACGGTTAGATGAAGCAGTGGGCGAATACAGACAAGCGGTCGAACTCAGCCAGCAGATCATTGCGGCTCGTCCTTCTGAGCAGGAAGGCAAGATTCATCTGGCAACGAGCCTCGACGGATTAGGAAACGCGCTGCAGGAAGAAGGGGACACTGCCGGAGCGCTCGAGAACCGCCGCAAGGGCTTAGCCATTCGCGAAGAACTGAGCAGGGCTGATCCAAACGATGCACATTACCGGCGGCAGTTGGCTTTTTCTCACCACAATGTGGGGCTGTCGCTAGTGGAGGCCGGGGAACTTGATTCGGCGTTGTCGCAGTTTCGCCAGGAACTCAGGTTATTTGAAGCGCTCAGTGCGGCGGATCCCAAAGACGTACAAGGCCGTCGCAATCGATCGCTTGCGCACAAGCAGATCGGAGACGTCTTGATGCGGAAAGCTGACGTGCGTGGCGCACTGGCCCAGTATCGATCTGCCTTGGAGATCGATCGCGATCTTGTCTCCG
>Ga0335082_10000059_pt1 | contig 107993 bp, 94 predicted proteins | sample Lox_Sample_41_FD_206718 | JGI IMG/M metagenome (GOLD analysis project Ga0335082, IMG submission 206718) | Soil microbial communities from Loxahatchee National Wildlife Refuge, Florida, United States - Lox_Sample_4.1 | ecosystem: Environmental > Terrestrial > Soil > Wetlands | place: USA... | reverse complement strand
AGATTGTAGTAGTACGTAAACCGCAGTTCGATATACGGCCCGTTGAACTGCGGCGGCAACTGTGGAAATGGGTTCGACGCCCGAATCGACGAAATAGCTGCCCGATCCAGCGGCTCCTTCCCCGAGCCAAACACTCGCTGCGGATCGCCATCTGGCACGCTTCCGTCGCGCATGATCTTGAACTGCAGCGAAACGACGCCCTGGTCTCCCAGTTGCACCGACGGCGGCATCACCGCGAACCAATTCTGTTTCACTGTGATATACACGCGGCGCAGATAGTCGTTGAAGTCCACGCCTTGGGTGTCCGTGAGCATCTCCACGCCGGCGCCGGCTTGCCCGCGCGATCCGCCTCCTCCGCCTCCTCCCCCTGGGAGCTGCTGTCCCCCGCCGATGGGCAACGGTGAACTCGGGCGTCCGGCGGCGCGCGCGGCATCACGGATGGCGCCACCGACGGATTCCGATTGCTTTGGCAAAATTAGACCACTTTGCGGCACCGGCATGTTCGGGGTTTCCAGCTTGACCTGCGACTTGGGTAAATCTCCCTTGGCCCCTTGCGAAGGTTGTGGCGTCGGAGCAACTGCGTTCGGCTGCGGCGCGGGGGCGCTCGGCAGCTCCTTCTTCGGAGCTTCAGGCTGGGGTGGGGGTGGCTGGACCGCCGGCTCGGGGGTTGGCGCCACTTTGCGCACAGTTTCCGGATTCACCCGCACCGCTTTATGCGGCGGAGGCGCCGGAGATGGTTTCAGCGCTTCCAGGGCTCCCGGCGGCAACAGCACTTCCATCTGTTTGCGGCCGATCTCTTCGACTTCGCGCGAACGGCTGCGGTAGGAAACCACGTAAATCATCGCCAGAATCAGCAACAGGTTCAGAAGTAGCGACCCGCTGAGAGCGATGATTTCCAGCATCGACGTCTTCTTCTGCGCCCGCGAAGGTGGCAACAGCGCCACTTCGCCTGTCTTCATCAGGTCCGGCTCAACGAGCTCCTCGGATACGTATAGGCGCTCGGGCAGTACCTCCGGCGGCATCGCCCCGAAAGGCACGGCCACACGCTCGTCCATTTCCGTCGACTGGGCCGGAAGATCGGAGTCCTGGGCCTTTTGTACAACCTCGATGTCCAGGTCGCGCGGCACCACCACACGCGTGGCGATTGCTTCGAGCGGTAGATTGGCGGGAATCGTCGTTCGGCCGTCCAGAGCGATGACTGGCAACTCGGCCGGCACAAGCGTGCGGGACACAAGCGTCGAAGGACGCCGTCTCTGACTCGGCGCGTCGATGGCCGGTCCGCGCGCGTCTGTCGGAATCAGGGTCCGGGGAATCATTGGTCTTTTCTCAATTGTGCGGGTGTCACAGGTTGGACGCGGGTTTCGTGCTCGTGGATGCTTTCCATCACACGATCGGCCAGTTCCAGCGCGGCTCGGCCCGCGGCTCCGTCCGTTTTCGGCGGAACCCGGCTCTTTATCGCTTGCACGAAAGCTTCGAGCTCTCCTCTCAATGGCTCCACATCGGGAGCGGGAAGTTTAGCAAAACCAAACTCTGGCTGCGGCCCGCCGCGTTTCACACCCACGCGCAGGGCGTCGCGTCGTGCGTAATCGAGCGAGATATACTCCCGCTGCTGAAAAAAACGCATCTTGCGCACGCGCTCGGTCGAGACCCGGCTCGAGGTGACGTTGGCCACCGCGCCTCCGGCAAACTCCAGTCGCGCGTGAGCGATGTCCACCTTCTCCGTCAGCACCGGTATTCCGACCGCTTTCACTTCGACGACCGGTTCATTCACCAGGGCCAGCAGAATATCCAGATCATGAATCATCAAGTCATAGATGACGTCGACATCCAGGCTTCGCGGCGTGAACACACCCAATCGATGCACTTCGAAAAACAGAGGCCGATTCACGATTGCTTCGACGGCCAGCACCGCCGGATTGAAGCGTTCGACGTGCCCGACCTGCAGGATGCGGGAATGCTCCTTTGCGAGAGCGATCAAGCCGTCGGCTTCCGCAACCGTGCGCGCCATCGGCTTTTCAACCAGGATGTCGACGCCCATTTCGAGCAACTTGCACCCGGTCTCCCGGTGCGCCACCGTCGGCACGGCAACACTTGCGGCGTCCACGGCTCCACGAAGCTCCTCGAGAGATTCGAACGCGTGGGTCTGAAATTCTTGCGCGATCTTTTCGGCCCGCTCCCGGTTCTGGTCCAGAACGCCGGCCAGCGCGACGCCGGGCATCTCACGGTAGACGCGGGCGTGGTTCCGGCCAAATTCCCCGCACCCGACTACCGCTACCCTCACGGAGCGCTCCCCCGTGTCCACGCCATGACCTGAACTCATTCTTTACTCATTCCCGGAGAATCCGTCTCGGGTTCCGCCACCGGAGGCGCCACCGCTTCAATCGCGATTCCAGCGTCGTCGGCCCGTCGCACCAGTTCCGCGCGGTCGAACAGCAGGGTTCTGTCCGCATCCACCGCCAGCGCGGTCGCTCCCGCCCGTTTCATCGATTCGACGGTCGGCACACCAATCACAGGTACGTCGAACCTCATATCCTGTCTCGGTTTGCTCACCTTCACCACCACAAGCGCCTTGCCCTCCGCATACTTGGACGCGCGCGCGATCGTTTCGTCCGTGCCTTCCATCGCTTCCACGGCCACGCACGCGCGGTCGGAAACCACCACGGTTTGGCCAATGTCCATCGCCGCAAGGTGCCGCGCCACCCGCAACCCATACTCGATGTCCTCGGCTTCCCGGACATCCGGCTCCCGCCGCGTCAGCACACCTGTCTGCGGAAGCAGCGGCTTCAGAAAACGGGTCGAATCAACCAGTTGAATCCCCTCTTCCTCCAGCACTTTAGCCACCGCACCAATTAACGAATCCGTATTCTTGCGGGGCAACGAAAACAGCAGCTTCGCCAGCTTCCAGTCGGGGCGAATCGCACTGAAGATCTTGTTGTGTTTCACCTGACCCGCCATCACCGCGCGGCTCACTCCCTCCTTGTGCATCAGCGAGATTGCTTTGCTCAATTCCCCCAGGCTGACCCAGTGCACCCGCTTCGCGGCCTTCTCTAGTTCCGGCGACGCCTCTTCCTTCAGCGCAATCACCGCCATCTCGATGCCTTGGCTGCGCGCTCCTTCGAGCACCAGAAACGGAAACCGGCCGTTCCCGGCAATTAGTCCCCAACCCGTTGTGCTCTGCGTGTCCGGCATGAATCGGCTTGTCCTACTTCACGATCCCGCGTTCCGCGTGCTCGACAAATTCGATCATCTCCACTACGTCGGGCGAGCTGGCCAGAGTCTTGCGCATCTCTTCCACCGCCTGCGTCGTGTTTTTTTTCGAACGCGTCAGCAGCCGGAAAGCCTTCTGCAGCGTCTGGATCCGCTCGGGAGTGAATCCCTTGCGCTCCAGCCCGACTACGTTCGGGCCGAAACACCTCGTCTCCCGCTCCGTGACAATCATTGAGAAGGGCAAAACGTCTTGTGTGATCACCGTACATGCCCCGATGTACGCGTAACGCCCCAACCGGCAAAACTGGTGTACCGGCGAAAACGCACCCAGCGTCACGAAATCCTGCACTGATACATGCCCCGCCAGCGTTGCGCCGTTGACGAACAGCGTGCCACTCCCGATCTGGCAGTCGTGCCCCACGTGTGAATACGACAGGAAGAAATTATTATTCCCGATGCGCGTCGTCCCGCCGCCTTTGGTCGTCCCACGGCTGACCGTCACATGCTCGCGAAAGATGTTCCCGTCGCCCGCCTCCAATTCCACGGGTTCGCCGCGAAACGTGTAGTCCTGGGGATCGCCTCCAATCACCGAAAACGGGTGAAATACGTTCTTCTCTCCGAATTTCGACGGGCCGTATACAACCGCATGCGGATACAGCACACACCCGTCCCCCAGTTCGACGTGCGCTCCCACCACGGCGAAGGCGCCAACCTCAACGTCTTTCCCGATTTTTGCGTCCGGAGAAACGATTGCCTGCGGGTGTATCTTTGCCGTGCTCATTTCACTGCGCTGTTGTTTGCGCGGTCGCGGTCCACCATTACGCACATGAGCGTCGCTTCCGTAGCCAGATTGTCGCCCACAAACGCCTTGGCCTGAATCTTGCACAGGTCGCCCTTCCACGCCAGGATGTCCACTTCCACACGCAATTGATCTCCCGGAACGACCGGCCGGCGAAACTTCACATCATTGATCGATGCCAGATACAACAGCTTCTGATCTCGGTCCGGAATCTCCTGCAACAGCAATAATCCCCCCGCCTGCGCCATCGACTCCAGGATCAGCACTCCCGGCATTACCGGTTTCCCTGGAAAGTGTCCCGCAAAAAATCCTTCGTTGATCGTCACGTTCTTGATCGCCACGATGCGCTTGAACCGCTCCATCTCCACAACTCGATCGATCAACAGAAACGGGTATCGATGCGGCAAGAACTTCTGTATCTCATTTACGTCCAATTGCATGCCCGCTCCTCTGCTGCTCACACGCCCCCGGCGGCGCTTCTTCGGTATATCGCAAACCTCTCATTATAAGCAATTCCTGCTTTCCCTGCCGACGAATCTTCACCCCTTCCCTGTGACCTCTGCCATTGCTCGCTAAGCGAGCCGTTGTTAACATCGGGCCCTTATGTGCCCCAATTCCATTCCTAAAGCTGTTCTCTCCTTCCTCAAGCCGCGCCTTCCGGAAATGTTGGACCTCCTCCGTGAACTCACCTTGCTTGAATCTCCGAGCCTCGAAAAGGCTCCCGCTGATCGCTGCTGTGGCTTCCTGGCCGACCAGTGGATGCTCCGCGGCACCCTCGTTCACATCCTCAAGCAGCAATCGCGCGGCAATCATCTCCGTGCCCTCTGGCCCCCCACTTCCTCTCACGCGAAGGGACAAATCCTCGTCCTCGGCCATTACGACACCGTGTATCCCACCGGTTCGCTTCCTCACATGCCCTTCCGTATTTCAGGCGGTAGGGTTTATGGACCAGGCACGTTCGACATGAAAGCGGGCATCGTCCAGGCGCTCTTCGCCCTCGAGGCTCTTCAGGAACTGAAGATTCCGGTTCAGAAACAGTACGTCTTTCTGTGGACGTCCGACGAGGAAATCGGGAGCGGAACCTCTCGCGAACTCATCGAGACCGAAGCAAAACGCAGTGATGCCGTTTTTGTCCTCGAGCCGTCGCTCGGTCCACGTGGCCTGTTGAAGACGTCCCGTAAGGGCGTGGGGGAGGCTCAGCTAACCGTGCACGGCCGCGCTTCTCACGCCGGCCTCGCTCCGGAACAGGGAATCAACGCCATTCACGAACTTGCTGCGCAAATCACCCGTATCGAAAAGTGGAACAATCTTCGCCGCGGCGTGACGATCAACGCGGACATCGTCGAGGGCGGCTCGCGCACCAATGTCATCGCGGACCGCGCCAAAGCGACTCTGGATCTGCGTGCTTGGCGCGCCGTGGATATGAAGACCCTTGAAAAACGCATCCATGGTCTGAAACCTGTCCACCGGGGCGCGAAGCTCGAAATTGAAGGCGGCTTTGACAGGCCGCCGCTCGAACGCAAGCACAGCGCCGCGCTTTTTGACCGCGCACGTTCCCTCGCCAGGCAGATGGGACTGTCACTGGGCGAAGCCGCGGCCGGCGGCGGCTCCGATGGAAATCTCACTGGTGCACTCGGCGTCCCGACCCTGGATGGTATGGGGGCCGTCGGCGATGGCGCGCACTCCACTCACGAACACATCATTGCAAAAACCATGCCGCAGCGCGCGGCACTGCTGGCCGCACTCCTGGCGACCTGTTAGCTATTTCCCGTAGGTCTTCTTCAGGTAGTCCGCGCTCGAGCGCATCAAGTCGTCGTAGTCGTCGTGCAGCACTTCCTTCACCGCCTGCTGCCCCGAAGAACCTGCCGCGATTTGATCCAGCATCCGCTCGATGTCGCCCATGCCCTGTGTCTCCACGATGTATTCCGTGTTGGCCAGCGCCCAGGCATAGGCGTAGCGCGCTGCATCCCCCGAAAGCCCCATCCAGGATCCTTCGAGATTCCCCAACGATGCTGCCTGGCCTTCGTCGTAGACCTGCACCAGCACCGCGGCATTCTCGTCGCTGCGCCTGCCTTCCATCCACTGCGCTACACCTTCGTTCAGCCACGTCGGCGCGCGCCCATGTGTCTTCTGCTGAATGAAGCTGTGCGTCAGCTCGTGTTTCAGCACCCGTGACAGTTCGGAATCGACGTTCGTCAGACCTTGCACTGGCACGCGGATTCGTCCATCGTTCAGCGCGCCAACCCAGCCGGGCGCTCGGGTGATGTCGGCGAAGCTCTGTTGCGTGTAAAGAATCACGCCGATCGGCTCGGATGGCGAATAGTTCAGTTCAGATGCGATGCGCTCGTAGTGGCCTTCGAGCGTGTGCAGCACTTCCCGTGCCAGCGCAGGTTCCGCCGCGCCGTTGTATTTCAGCTGGAAATGTGCGCTCTCGTTTTCTTTGTAGTTTTCTTCCTCGTTCTTGTCGCGCAGCGCCTTGTCGAGCGCCGCTTGGGTATCCGCGTCCGGCCTCAGGGAGATCGCCTTCTTCCACTCGGTAACCGCCTGGTCCAGTCGGTTCATGCCGTAGTACGCCCAGCCCTCGAGTTTGTAGACGTCGGGGTTGTCGGGAGCGATTCGTTTCGCCCGCTCCAGGTACTCCACGGCCTGTTTGAATTCGCTGCGCCGCAGGTAGAGGTATGCCAGATTCACCAGCAGGGCCGGCTGCTCCGGCGCGAAGCTGACTGCCGTGCGCTCGTCGTTCAACGCATGCTCCAGATCGCCCTGGGCCAGCTCGAACTGTGCCGCCGCGTGGTGAGCGATCGCGGCCTTGTCATTTGCCTTGACTACCCCGGAGTGCGCTTCGTTCTCGATCCGCGCGATGTAATCGCGATCGATTGCGCCGTCGTGCACCGCCGCGCTGTCGATTTCCGCTGCGTCCCCGGTCGCTTCCACGGGTGGCGGCGCCACCGGCAAATTCGCAGCTTCAGACGCCGGCGAAGTCGCCATCGCTGTCAGGCCCTTCTCGATATGGTCGACAATGCTCCTCGGAATGGAGAGCTGACCCGCCGCCGTCTCGTAATACACCTTGCTTCCGTCTTCCGTCACATTCGTGGCGATGATCTTGCGCCCGTTCTTCAGAACAATCTTATCCCCGCGCACAGACGGTGCCGCCATGAGCGCTATGGCCGTAACAACGGCAAGCCCGGTAGCCATTCTCCCTGACCGCATCTTTCTATTTTAAGGCCGCGCGGAACTTGTCGTGCCTTGCCTTGTCCCCTCATGCCGAATGTGACTACACTGAAATCATGCGCGCCCGGATCGCTTTCTTGGCCTTGCTGTTCCTTGCGTGTCCCCCCTTGCGCGCCTCCGAATCCTCTCCTCGCGAAGTCCTCGCTGCTCTCAATGCTCTGCGCATCGACGGCACCCGTATCTACCATATCGAACCCGCCCACCACCTCGAACTTCGCCATGGCGATCTGTTGCTGACATTCGAAGAAGGCAAGCTGGCGTTCTTTCAGCCTTTCGAAGGCAAGCTGACCGGCTTTGTCTTCTCCGGCCTCGGCCACACCCTTTCTCTACCCAGAAACCCCGCGGAAAAGCAGCAGATGGCCTACTTTCTCGGCTCGCCTGTCTTGGACCAGCAGTTTGTCTCCATTTACGCCCGCTTCACCGACGGCACCGCTGACGACCTTCTTGCTCAGCTCGGCCGCGCCGCCGTGGAGCCCGCCCAGGACACCGCTTTCGCCGATTTATGGCTCCCTCAGCTCGAACGGCTGAACGCTACTCACTCCCTTCGCATAATCCTGGAACGCTATTCGACTCCTGTGCGCCATTTCTTTCACGCGGGTGTCGATGGCGTCGTCACTGGACCATTCGATGTCCTGTCGGACGACGCCCGCCGCGAAAACTTCACGCTTGGCCAGCCGCGCTCCGTCAACAAGGTCATTTACTACGATGTCTGGGCGTCCTATGCCCTGCCCGGTTTTTCCTCAGCTGGTCCCGTCTTCGACGCGTCACGCTACCAGATCACCACCACGATCCGGCCCGATAATTCCCTCGAAGGAGAGGCAACCGTCGATTTCCGCGCAGTCTCCGGAGGAGACCGCATCCTCTTCGTTCAGCTTGCCCGCGCTCTGAAAGTCGATGTCCTGACCCTGGGGACCGGTGAACCCTTAACCTTTTTTCAGAACGAAGGTCTGACTGAACAGGAATTGCGTACCCGCGGTGAGGATACCTTGTGCATCTTCCTGCCTCGCTCCTTCCAGCCCGGAGAGACTTTCTCGTTGAAATTCCACTACCGCGGAAACGTCATCGAAAATTACGGCAACTCCGTCCTGTTTGTCGGTAATCGCGAAAGCTGGTATCCGCACTTCGGCGACACCTCGGCGTTCGCTCGATACGAACTCGCGTTTCGCTGGCCCAAGCAACTCCATCTCGTCGCCACCGGACACAAGTCCGCGGAGACCGAAGAGGCCGACTTCCGCGTCGCTCACTGGAAATCCAACCAGCCGGTCCCGCAGGCCGGCTTCAATGTTGGCGAATACGCGGTGGCTTCGATTACTTCCGAAAATCGCACCGTAGAGGTCTACGCAAACAAACAACTCGAGCAGGCCATTCTTGGACGCCTCGCTTCTCAGGTCGAACCGGGCGACATTCGTTCTCTCGGTCCCCTCCCCGAGCGGCCGGCCGGTTCGATCATTTTCGTGCCCCCTCCTCCCCCTCCCCCCAGTCCCACCGAGGCTCTCAAAACCCTTGCCCGCGAAGTGGACTCTTCCATCACGTTCTACGAGAAATTCAACGGGCCATTCCCATATCAGGATTTGGCAGTCTCGCAGATTCCCGGGACATTCGGGCAGGGTTGGCCGGGGCTTCTGTATCTCTCTACCTATTCCTATCTTCCAACGTCCACTCAGGAACGCGCCGGCCTCAGCAGCACCAGTCAGGAGACCTTCACAGACATCATCCCGGTTCACGAAGTGGCTCACCAGTGGTGGGGCAATGTCGTCGGATGGTCCAGCTACCGCGATCAGTGGATTGCTGAAGGGCTGGCTGTCTATCTCGCCCTGCTTTTTGTGGATTCGGAAAAAAACCCGAATCACGCGCTGGGAACCTGGCTCGGCCGCTACAAGAAACGTCTCACGACCAAGCTCTCCGACTCGGAGGTGGCGCCGATCGACATCGGCCCCGTCGTTATGGGCACTCGGCTCATCTCCTCGAAGTCACCCGAAGCCTACGAGATCGTCGCGTATTCGAAAGGCGCATGGGTCTTTCACATGCTCCGCGAAATGTTGCGGGATCCCAGCGCCAAGGACCCTGATGCGCGCTTTACGGACTTACTTCGTTCTCTGGTCACCAAATACTCACAGAAGCCCCTCTCTACCGACCAGCTGCAAAAAGAAATTGAGGCCATCATGACTCCCAGAATGGCCCTCGAGGGCGGCCGTTCGATGGAATGGTTCTTTCAGCAATACGTGAAGGGCACGGGAATCCCCCATTACAAAATCGAGTTCACCACCCGTCGCACGGAGAAGGGCTTCCAGGTCCGCGGTAAGCTCCGCCAGTCCGGAGTCCCGCCCTCCTTCATCGCTCCCGTCCCCGTCTATGCCGCGGGCCTCGGGGGTAAGAACGTGTTTCTCGGCACTGTCGTTACCAATGGCGAGGAGACCAGCTTTACTCTTCGCGCGGCCTCCGAGCCCCGCAAGCTCTTGATCGATCCGAAGATGACGTTGTTGTGTGTGACCGAGTGACGCCCGGCCTACTTCGCGAGTAACATCTTTTCCAACAAGGGACTTTTCAGATTCAGTTCAGCCTTGCCGCTCTCGCCCAGCACATATGGGTAGCCCTCCGGATCCTTGGGCACGCTACGCAGAAAACCGGCCTCCACAAGTTCGCCGATCCGCGCCGCTCGCCTTCCGCTCTGTCTTTCGAATTGCTCCGCAGCCTGATCGATCGCCTTCATATCGAGCGTCGCGGTCAACAGGATCAGGTGCTCCTCGGCATTTTTCTTGATCGCTGGATCCTTGCTGGTCTCATAAATCTGCTGCCACAGGAAGTATGACGTTTCCGGGGACTCCCCTTCGGCCGCGATTTTTGCCGCCATAATCTTCATCCAGACGTACGATTGTGGATTCTTGCTGCCCTCTGCAAACGCAGTCGAAGCCTTGGCATAGTCACGAAGGTCGAGGTAATACAGGTTGCCAAGGTCCTGATAGAGCCGCCATTCGCCTGGATTTTCCCGAATGCCGCGCTGCAGCAGCTCTATCGCGCGCTCGGGCTCTCCCGCCCCCGCCGGCTTCTTCTGCCCCAGGAAGATTGCGCCGAACCGGTATGCAGGCAGCAGATGCGGATCAATCGTTGTCGTAACGTCCAGCAGCGGCCACAACAATTCCAGATTACTGTCGTGTAGGCGATGCTTCTCGCCGTAATATTGCACCGCCCGCGTCCAGTACATTGCCGCCACCAGCGGCGAATATTCCAGGCTCATATACTTCAGCAGGCGTCCAGAGCGAATCGTCAGATTATCGGCCTGCGTCGCGGTGGCTTTCTGGATCCCGTCAATGCGCTTCTGCAGTTGCCACACGCAGCCCAGGCCTGCCACAACGACGAGGGCCAACAACAGTCCCCTGATGGGATTTCGCTTCACTTTAGGTTTCGCCGCGAAAAGACCATGGCCGCACCGACCAGCACCACCAAGCTGTAGACTGCCGCATACAAAGTGCCTTGCCACACCAGCGCGAGCGGGACGGGACGCGCATGTGCCACCACTCCCATCACGTTGAAATTCTCGAAATTCGGAAGCAGGTACGACACACCTCGAAACACCGCCATGGCGCTGGGTGAAAGGTCGACCGCCTGCATCGTTCTCAATTCACCGGCGAACAGCCCCGCCACATAAATTCCTGCCGTAAACAAAATCGCCAGGAACGGTGAAGTGAAGCACGAGAACAGCATCGCGAGCGCAACGATCAGCACGAGCTTCAGCAGGATCAGGTACACCGCTGCCAGCAAGTACCAGTCGTTACTCGTCAGCGGATGCTTCACGCTCCACAACGCGAGGTACAGCCCCACCGTCATCGCGCCTGTGTTCACCGCCAGCGTCATCGCCAGTCCGACAAACTTCCCGGCCAGAAACTGCCAGCGTTCCAGAGGCTTCGCCAGTAGCGCGTACAGCGTCCGCTTGTCCATCTCCTTCGAGACCAGCCCCACCCCGATGAATATCGCGATGAAGATGCCGATGACCGAAATCGCCGTCAAACCCAAACTCACAATCACGCTCTGCTCGATCCCGATAGAGATCTGGCCTACCAGGACTGCGGCTCCAATCATCAGCAGCGCAAAAAATACCAGGTTGTACAATACGCGATCGCGCACGGCTTCTCGAAACGTATTGGCCGCCACCGCCCACACGTTTCTCATTTGCCGCTCACCTCGACCGCGTTCGCCTGTGCCCGGTCCGCATCGACCAGATTCATGAAGAACTCCTCCAGCGTAGGCTTGATCTGCGTCACCGACAGGATTCGCGCGCCCGCCGCTTTCAGTTCGTCCAGGCACATGTAGAGCTCCGCCTCTGGGAGTTGTACACGGTACCGTTCGCCGGTCTTCGTGGCTTTTTCCAGCATGGGACACGGTTTCCCCGTCGTGCCCGCCTCGAAGAGAATCTCCATCCCTTGGGCTTGAATCCCCACCATTTCTCCCGGCGTTCCGACGCCTCGCAACTTTCCACCGACAATCACCCCGACGCGATCGCAAAGCATCTCGGCATCCGCCAGAATATGCGTGGAGAACAGCACCGTGCGGCCCTGCTTCTTGAGCTCCAGAATGATGTCTCGAACTTCTCTGCGCCCCAGGGGATCGAGGCCGGACATCGGCTCATCCAGCACCACCACCTCCGGGTCGTGAAGAATCGCCTGCGCCAACCCGACTCGCTGTAACATCCCTTTCGAGTACTTGCGCAGCTGAATCTTCTTTGCCGTCTCAAGCCCGACTTTCTTGAGGACCGCCTGTACGCGCGCGTGCCGGTCCGCCGCCGTCAACCTGTGAAACCGCGCGAAGTAGTCCAGGACCTCTGCCGCCGTCAGGTAGTCGTAGAAGTACGGCTGCTCCGGCAGGTACCCGACCTGCTGATGCACGGAAACATCATCGATGGATTTACCAAGGATGCGTGCCGCCCCCGACGTCGGGAAGATCAGGCGCATCAACAATTTGATGGTGGTCGATTTTCCGGCGCCATTCGGCCCCAAGAATCCGAACACTTCGCCGGGCTCCACCTGCATGGTCAAGTCTTCCAGCGACTTGCGTTTCTTCAGATTCAGAAATCCGTGCGGATATTCTTTCGAGAGGCCTTCGATTTCGATGGCTGGCTGGGGCATAACTTCATTTTTTCCAATGCCCTCTCGCCCGTCAACGCTGCCAAGTCCGCGCGGTTCCCCAGACGCAACCGTCCTTCCGCCCGTTCCATGACCCGCGCCAGGCTCCTCCAGCTACTCAACTATGCTTTGCGATTTGCACCAGTTCGTTCTTGCTGCCCGGGGCAGGCTCCAGCGTCTGCGGAGCGCGCCAATTGTCCAAAATCCCCACCTGCTGCACGCAACTTACTGTGCACCGCGGCGCACATCCCTTATGCGTAAGGAACTCGCGCCGGCGCATTTCCGCTGTATAGTTCGCCAGCGGGATCCCCGGATACCCGCGCTGTTGCGAGCACCAGTGCACCAGTCCGTCCTCGCAGATATACAGATAACGCGAGCCGGCCCGGCACTTCCAATCGTGCTCGCGTCCCTTGGCCACATTGTGCTGGAACTCGTTGAAGCGCGAAAACGAACGCTTTCCCAGCGACATGACCTCCTCGAAAATCTCCTGGTCTCGTTCCACGAGCGGCTTCAGCTGGCCGTCATGGTCGTGGATGATCCCTACGGTGCTCGTGAATCCCAACTCTAGCGCCCGGTGCGCAATCGCCAGTGCGTCCTCCGAATTCTTCACGCCGCTTCCCAGCACCGAGTTGATGTTCACCTGAAACACTGCCCACTCCGACAGCATTTCCAGCCGCCCGTCCAGCGACTTCAAGCTCTTCTTTGACACTTCGTCCGGTGTCACGTTGTCGATGCTGATCTGTAAATGCTCCAGCCCGGCTTCGTTCAGCCGCTCGATCCGTTCTCGATTCAGGAAAAATCCATTCGTGATCAGTCCCGCGATCATTCCGCGCTTCCGTATGTGCCGGATCACGTCGTCGAGATCCGGGTGCATCAGCGGTTCCCCGCCGCTGATGGTGATGATCGATGCCCCCATATCCGCCAGAAGGTCCAGCCGCTTCTTGACCTCCTCCAGCGCCACAGGCTTCGAGTTGTCGTCGAATTCGTTACAGTATGTGCACGCTAGGTTGCAGCGCCGCATCGGGATGATGTGCACCAGGAACGGATGGTCTGTCCAGACCAGGGCCTTCGCGATTCTCCATAGCTCGCGCGCTCGCGTCCGATAGAAACGCAGCCGTCTTCTTCGAAGCGTTCCCTTCGACGCCCTTCCCTTCCTTTTTTCGGCCATCTCTAAGGTGATTCCCCCAACCCTTCAATTATACAGGAAGGAACCGGCGAGGACGTCCGTCAGCGGCCGAACTTTGTGGCTCAAGTACCCAGAAACAAAAGGGTCCGGGGCAGGATTGAGTGCGGGCCTCCGCCTGGACGGAGGCCCTTGCTGCGCCCAGCAGTCAGCTTAGGAACACCGGGCGTGTTGTGCAGCCAAGTCTTGTGAAGTCGGGAACATCTGGATTTACAATTGTTAACTGTCAGCCAGGCAACCACTTCGTAGAATTGAATTGGCTGCCTCGCCTCTCGGGACACACTTTGCCGGACAACCCAATTTCGGCCTTCAAGAAGCCGGCCTCGCAGGGGGCTTCTTTCCCTCGTCGCTTGCTGGTCATCGATGACGACGTCGAGCTTTGCGAGCTTCTCGCGGAATATCTCCAGCCAGAGGGCTTTCGCGTCGACGCCCTGTATACCGGCATAAACGCAGCCGACATTGCCGTCAGCCAGGACTATTCCCTGGTCGTGCTTGATGTCATGCTTCCGGGGACACGCGGCTTCGACGTCCTGCAGCAGATTCGTGCCAAGTCGCGGATTCCTGTCATCATGCTCACCGCGCGTGGCGAAGACGTCGATCGCATTCTCGGGTTGGAGATTGGCGCCGACGACTACCTGCCGAAACCCTTCAATCCCCGCGAACTCGCCGCCCGCATCCACGCTGTCCTTCGACGGACGATGCTCGCAGCCGCGGGTGACGACCGCATGACCGACGAATTTCCCCTCTTCCTGGCTGACCTGCAGTTGCATCCTGCGTCACGGTCGGTGCTGCGTGATGGCAAGGAATTGTCGCTGACTTCCGTCGAATTCGACCTTCTCCGCTTGTTCCTCAGCTCTGTCGGGACGGTCGTCCAACGGGAACAGATGGCGCGCGACATCCTCGGCAGGGAACTGGCTCCCTTTGACCGTAGTATCGACGTACATGTCAGCAACCTCCGCCGCAAGCTGGGGCCCGCTCCTGACGGCTCTGAGCGGATCAAAGCTGTGCGCGGTGTGGGTTACCTGTACGCGGCGCCGGCCAAAAGCAAAATGCGGTAACCCATGCGCAGCCTCTTCCTCAAAATCTTCCTGTGGTTCTGGCTGGCCATGGTGCTGGTCACACTTACTCTTCTCATCTCGGCATTTGTCAGCGAGTCCCGCTTTTCCCGCGAACGGGAAGAAACCATGGACCGCACCATGACGCCTCTCGTGGCAGACGATTTCGCCGAGGTGTTCGATCGCGAAGGTCTCAAGGGGTTTTCCTCCCTCCTCGAACAGGGCAAAGACGTCTTCCCCTGGGTTCCTTTTCTCTTCGACGAAAAGGGTAAGGAGTTGCTCGACCGCACGGTCTCGCCCAGAGTCCGCGAGGCGTTCGACCGCGCCATCGCTTCCAAACAGACCGAAATCGTCCGCACCGGACCGGTCCGCGCCGTCGGTCAATGGATAAGTACCAGCAGCGGCCGTGTCTACGTCGTCGTGCTGGATCAAGTCCGCTCACCTCGCGCGCCGTTTGTCGGCGCGGCGTCCAGCGTGCAGCTTCTTCGCTTCTTGATCATTCTTCTCATCATTGGTGCCATCTGCCTCTGGATCACTCGGCACATCACCCGGCCCATCCTGCAGCTTCGCGAAGCCGCCAATCAACTTGCCGGCGGAAATCTCGGTGCGCGTGTCCCTCAATCCGCCACCGTGCGTGTCGATGAACTGGGGAGCCTCAGCCGCGACTTCAATCACATGGCCGAGCAGTTGCAAACCGTGATCACCGCGCGCCAGCACTTGATCGGAGATATCTCCCACGAACTTCGTTCGCCTCTCGCCCGCCTTAGCGTCGCTCTCGGCATTGCCCAGCGTTCGGCGACTTCGGAGTCGTTGGCTGCCCTGAATCGCATCGAGCGCGAAAGCCTCCGTTTGAACGAACTCATCTCCGAAATCCTCCGCCTCGCCCGCTTGGAGAGCGGCGCCGAGCGGCTGAGCCAGGACGATGTCGATTTGCAGGAGCTCGTTCGCGAAGTCGCCGACGACGCCAATTTCGAGGCCGGCAGTTGCAACCGCGCCGTCCGGGTTCTGACCTCTTTCCCCTGCGCCCTGCCCGGGAACCGGGAACTGCTGCGCAGCGCCGTCGAAAACGTGGTGCGCAACGCCATCCGCTACACGCCCGAAAACACCGAGGTCGAAGTCTCCTTGGATCCCGGCGCGCAACCGGACCAGGCCGTTCTCCGCGTTCGCGATCACGGCTCCGGCGTTCCTGTCGAGGCCCTGCGCAATATCTTCGAACCTTTCTACCGCATCGGCGATGCGCGCGACCGGGACTCGGGCGGTAGCGGTTTGGGTCTTTCTATTTCAGATCGAAGTATCCGCCGGCACGGCGGCGAAGTGCAGGCATTCAACGCGCCGGATGGCGGCCTCGTCATCGAGATCAGGCTGCCCGTTCGTTCCTCGACACCGTTCGTCGGTTAATGCGCGGATATCTTCAAACAAAAAAGAACCGGGGATCCTTTTTTCGAATCCCCGGTCCAAGCTTCTGCAGTCTGCGGATTATCGTTAGTAGGTTCGATACGGCACATACCGCCACACATCGCCCAGGTAGCCGTTGCCGGCCTTACTGGTCGAATCGTAGCCTTGCCCGCCAAAGAGCCAGAACTGGCCGTTGTTATCCACCCAGGAGGTCGAGTTGCTTCGGCCACCGGGATTCCAGACCTGATACGTTAGGTAGGGTCTGGTGGGCGATGTTGAATAAAGACCGTTCGCGTTCCCCGTGTTCGAGCCTTTGATCCAGGTCCAGGTCCCCGCCTGGGTCGGGTCGGCGTTCGGAACGTAGACCCATGTGTCACTCAGGGCCCCGTTTCCGTTTGTTGCGGTGGAGTCCAAACCCCATCCGCCGAACAGCCACAGGTCGCCGCCGGCATCGATCCAACCAGACGCCCCCCAGCGAGAACCCGGCAGTGTGCTGGTTGAGCCCGCTGATAGCCCTTCCGTGCCCGCCGCAGCCGTCGTGTTCGGCGCACCCACCGAAGGCACGGCCGGGTAGTCCCCGGTTTGGTTCGCCGCGGTTGACCCCGTCACAAACGTCCACTTCCCACTCGCAATGTTGTACACCCACAAATCGTTCAGGATGCCGTTCGGGGTTCCCGTTGCGTCCATGCCTTCTCCGCCGAACAGCCACAGGTTCCCGTTTGCATCTGCCCAGCCCACCGATTGTTGCCGGCCGCCGGGCATGTTCGTCGCCGCCGCGGTTCCTTGTGTGCCGTAAATACCATTCTGGTTGGCCTTGTTGGTGTTGCCGCCGGAGACCCACACCCAGGTTCCTCCTGAGTATTTCCAGAGGTCGTTGAGGAAGCCAAGGATGGCTGGACTCTGTCCGTCGTAGCCGTAACCGCCGAACAACCACAAGTTTCCGGAAGCATCCGTCCAGGTGGTCGCGTTGGTCCGCGAACCGGGAGCTGGAGTTCCGGTGTACACACCTGGCTGGTCCAGACCGGTGCCGCCGTGCTTCGTCCATGTCCCTTGCGTCGTCGTATAGTTGCTTGGCGTCAAACTGCTGTGGTTGTACGTCCAGAGGTCATTGTAAAAGTTATTGCCCGTCGAACCGCCGAAGAGCCAGAAGTTGCCGGCTCCGTCCTTCCAAGCAGCCGCTCCCAGTCGGCCCGGAGGCGCCGTGCCGTATGCCTGCCCCCCGTTCTGGGCGGCAGCGATCGTCAACGCACCCACCGTCGACGTGCCTACCACCGTTGGGTCATAGCCTCCAATCAGTTGCCATTGACAAAAATCTCCCCACGACATATCGCAGACCCACAGATCGCTCATCGCCCCAGGTAGCGTGTCGGGCGTACTCTTCCCGTTCAGTTCGAAACCAGTCCCTCCAAACAGGAAGAGACTGCCGTGGCTGTCGGTCCAACCAACTGCTCCATAACGCGCCCCAGGCGTGTTTGTAAACGGGTTCGGAGTGGTGGTCGGTGCGCTCGACGGGAACTGGCCGTACTGCGGCGCTGAGGGCACTGCCACTCCCGCGGTTTTCGACCCACCGATCCACGTCCAATCGTTATGTCCGCAGTCGACCAGCATGTCGGTGATATTGCCGGTCACCACCCCTTTGTAGTTCCACAAGGTGCAGCCCTGCGGCTGGGTGCTCGGTCCATGGAAGACGGAGATTTCATACTGCGCGTTGAGCGCTTCGGCCGTCGCAAATTGGAATGGCCCGTTGTCTGTGATGATGAGCGTATTGCCCAGTTCGTTCTGCAATACGAAACTGTTGTCGGCGATCGGCCCGTTGTTCGACGGCACGCCTTGCAAGCCCACGACGTTTCCGCCGACGCTGTACGTCACCGCTTTGCAGGTGACTGCAATTGACGTTACGTCCGCCGTCGCCGTCCCGCTGTCCGTTCCCGGCGTCAGGGTGCAAGTCTGCACCGGCCCGGTCGGCTGCGTGGTGATCGTGATCGTGTACGCCGTGCCCGTTGGCACCAGATTCACGAAATTAAAACTTCCGTTTGCAGTCAGAGTCAGCTTCTCAAGGTTGCTGCTGTTCTGCAGCACTAGGTTCGTTCCCACGAGCCCGCTCAGAGTTCCGCCCAGCTTGTAGCTCAATACGCAGTCCACCGCCACGCTCGTCACGTCGGCCGTCGCGGTCCCCGTTCCATTCGTCACCGTGCAAATCTGATTCGGCACGGTCGGTTGCGTCAATACCGTAACCTTGTACGCGTCCGTTGGCCCGGTTACCTTCGTGGCGAATGTGAACGGTCCGTTCGCCGTAATGGTCAGCGCGTCGCCGCCATTGTTCTGCAGCACCAAACTCGTACCGGTCACCAGGTTCGTGACCGTTCCGCCAATCGAATACGTTCCGGTTCCTCCACCCCCGCCGTTTCCTCCGCCTCCGCCGCCGGTGGCTTGCACGCCGCTGCACGCGGCCATCAACAGTGCTGCTCCTGCTGTCAGGACAGCCAAAATCGCTTTTCGACTGGGGATCATAGTCATCCTCTTGTATTCCACGCTCGGGACGCGCAATTTCTTCTGCGGAATTCTTCGCCCCGGCAGCGTTCCTCCACCTCTTTCATCCCCAGCCCGGCGCGGAATTCGTGAACCATTGGCGAGCGTCGTCGTTCTGGGAATGAGCGGACAGGACCCACCTGTCAGCTATAGAAGTACTGGAACCTGCATGCCTAGATTGCCCCTCCGGTACTCTCTCGGCAACATTGACGCTCCTTGGGTGTGCTGAACTGTGCAATAACCGCCCGTTTTCAGCACTTTGCCCCCTCCCTCTCCCTCTTTCATTTCGTGGCATTTCCACGAATCCGCCTTCCTGCTCTCTCCGTGTCTCTTTGGACATTCCTTCCTGATAAACTAATTTCGTCGCTCCTGAGGAGACGTCATGAGTGAAGCTACGCAGTTCGCGAAGTCCGTTCCCACCCGCACCGAATCCGACAGCATGGGCAAAATTGAAGTTCCGATGGACCGCTACTACGGCGCGCAAACCGCGCGTTCTCTCATCCACTTCGCCATCGGCAAAGACACCATGCCCCCCGAACTCATCCGCTCCTTCGGCATCCTGAAAAAAGCGGCGGCGCTCGTGAATCGCGACCTCGGAAAGCTCTCCGAAGAGAAATGCAATCTGATCGTTCACGCGGCCGACGAGGTCATCTCCGGAAAGCTCCATGACCATTTCCCTCTGCGCATCTGGCAGACCGGCAGTGGCACGCAGACCAATATGAACGTCAACGAAGTGATTTCGAATCGCGCCATTCAGATTGCCGGCGGCGAAATGGGCACGAAGAAGCCTATCCACCCGAATGACGACGTCAACATGTCCCAGTCTTCTAACGACACTTTTCCTGCGGCCATGCATATCGCCGCCGCCGCCGAGACTTCGCGCCATTTGCTCCCCGCCGTGAAAAAACTGCGCGACGCCCTCGACGCCAAGGCCAAAGCCTTCGCCAGCGTAGTGAAGATCGGCCGCACCCATCTGCAGGATGCCACTCCGCTCACCGTCGGCCAGGAATTCTCAGGCTGGGTCAGCTTGCTCGATCGCGACGGCACCCGCGTCGCTGTCGCTCTCGATGGATTGCTCGATCTGGCCATTGGAGGCACCGCCGTCGGCACCGGATTGAACGCCCACCCCGATTTCGCCGAGCGCGCCGCCAAAAAAATTGCCGAACTGACTGGCCTCCCCTTCCGCTCGCACCCCAACAAATTCGCCAGCCTTTCCGCTCACGACGAAATCGTTTTCGCCAGTGGCGCGCTCAAGACCCTTGCCGCTTCCCTCATGAAGATCGCCAACGATATTCGCTGGCTCGCCTCTGGCCCGCGCTGCGGTCTGGGCGAACTGATCATCCCGGAGAACGAGCCCGGTTCTTCGATCATGCCCGGTAAGGTCAACCCCACTCAGTGCGAAGCCGTCACCATGGTCGCCGTGCAGGTGATGGGCAACGACGCTGCCATCGGCTTTGCCGGCTCCCAGGGCAATTTCGAACTCAACGTCTATAAGCCCGTGATGATCTTCAACTATCTCCACTCCATCGAGCTGCTTGCTGACGCCATGAACAGCTTTGTCGATCACTGCGTTCACGGCATCGAGCTCGACCTGAAGAAGATCGACTACTACGTCCACCATTCCCTGATGCTGGTCACCGCGCTCGCTCCCCGCATCGGCTACGACAACGCCGCCAAGGTTGCCAAAACCGCACACCAGCAGCACATCAGCCTTCGCGAAGCCGCCATCCAGCTCGGCCACCTCACCCCCGAAGAATTCGACGCTCTCGTCAAGCCCGAAGACATGACCCACCCGTAAATCGTTCAGAGGCGCATGTGAGTCCAGTCAGGAAAACAGCATTGCGGCGCTCGCGTGACAGAGAAAAAGCGGTCGCATTCTTGAAAGCGATAGGGGACGGTAGTGGCGATCTTTATGAGTGCTATCGGGAACTCTACATGCTTTGGTACTCGAACAATATGGCGCTGCCTGAACTGAAACCGCTTTTCAGCATCACTGGTATCGACCCCAATGGATGCTTTAGCGTCAACGAATCCTTTCGAACACAAGTACGGACGCTTGTGGCAACAATCCTGCCCCTCATCGCAGAATCCGGGGAAACTTCCAATTGAATCGGTGGACCACAGTTCTCGCAGCGATTCTGTTCCCGTTCGCCCTCGCAGCCCAAGAGCGGCGGCAGATTCCCGACTGGTGCAAACCGCTTCCCCGCCCCGAATACAAAACCCTTGAACGCGTGAAGGTCTCCGATCCATGGTTTGAGGTCTACAAACCTGCGCCGGACACCTTCGCCATCTACGAGCCGCACCAGTCCGAAGAAACCATCGGCTACCTCATCCTCGGCCAACACAAAGCCATCCTCTTCGACACCGGCATGGGCATCAGCGACGTCCACAAGCTTGCCAGTGAACTCACGCACCTGCCCATCATCGTCCTCAATTCCCACACTCACGACGACCACGTCGGCGGCAACTGGCAATTCGACACCATCTATTCCATGGACACGGACTTCTCCCGCCAGAATGCCAAAGGCTCATTCGAAGACGCTCAAGCCGAAATCGCCCCCGGCGAAATCTGCGGCGCCCTCCCAAAAGACTTTGATTCGAAGACGTACCGCACCCGGCCCTGGCACATCTCGAAATACATCCACGACGGCGAGATCATCGACCTCGGCGGGCGCTCCATCGAAGTTCTCTCTACCCCTGGCCATACTCCCGACGCCATCACTCTCTTTGACCGTGCCCATGGCCTCCTTTTCACCGGCGACACCTACTATCCCGCACCGATTTGGCTCTTCCGCCCGGAAACCGACTTCGACGCCTACGCCACGTCGATCGCTCGCCTCGCCGGCCTCGCCCCACAGGTAACGCTCGTCCTCGGCGCTCACAACGTCCCCTTTTCTCCTCCCTCTGTTCTCTCTTCCCTCCCCTCTGCCTTCGCCGATCTGCGCGCCGGCAAAGCCTCCTGCCAGCCGCAAGGCCTTGCGAAACAGCTTTGTACCGTAGGCCAATTCCGCTTTCTGGTTCGCTCCAACCCTTAGCCGACCCCCTCCCCCTTGCCGCCAAAACGCTTTCTCCCTCCCGGCCACGGCGGTAAACTCTACTGTCTTGGAGACTTGATGGACCGGCGGCCCCTCACCTTCGCGCTCGCAGCCCTCCTGGCGCTCCCCCCTGGCCTCGCCCCTGCCGCTCCCCCGCCCTCCCCCCCGCAGAAATCAACCTGGAATTACGACGGCGGCCTGATGATCATGACCGACGGCTCCCTCCCCTCCGGCCCCTGTTTCCGATTGAGCGGCCGCGTCACCGCCCCGAATTTCTTCGAGAATCTGCGCCGGGAAGACTCCAAGTCTGGAACCTTCTTCCATCGCGGCCATGACATCGTCACGGAATTCCCCGGCAAACTGCACGTCAGTTTTGTTCTCTACGATCAGCCGTGCGACTACAGTCTCCGCCCCGCAGGCGCCCGCCTCTTCCTGACCCGCTCCATGGTCAGTTCACTGCGCCTCAGTTTTTATTGGAAGAGTGGATTGAAACTGCGCCCCGCCGCGGGAGTCGCTCCCGGACGCTACGAAACGCGGCGCATCATGCCGGATCGCGTCGATCCCGCCGTAGCGGATCTACCCGAGATGTTGGAATGGTATTTCGAATTTGACGTGCCAAGCGATGGCGTGCCTGTCACGGACAGCCTGGTTGTCGTTCTGCGGCAGCCCGGCGGCAAGATTGCCGCGCGCGCCGCCGCGCGCATGTAAGTTCAGACCAGCTTCATTTCCGGCACATGAGCCGGCACCTGCAGCTGCGCTCCCGTGAGCTCCTGCACTTCTTCGGGCGTCCACCCCGGCGCGACTTCCCGCAGGACCAAGCCTTCGGGCTTCACATCGATCACCGCCAGATCCGTTACGATGGTGTCGGTACATTCGATTCCGGTCAGCGGATAGCTGCATTGTTTGACGATCTTCGGCGCTCCGTCCTTTGTCGAGTGTTCCATGCACACGATCAACTTCTTCGCGCCCGCGGCAATGTCCATCGCGCCGCCAATCCCGCCGCTTCCCTTGGAACCGGGAATCTTCCAGTTGGCCAGATCGCCTTTCTCCGACACTTGGAATCCGCCAAGCACGGCAACATCGAGGTGCCCGCCGCGGGTCATGAGGTGCGCATCGGCTTGGTTGAAAAACGACGCGCCTGGGATCAGAGTCACCGGTACTTTCATCGCGTCCACCTGGTCGAAGTCCTCTTCGCCGGCCTTGGCGCGCGGTCCCATGCCAAGAATCCCATTCTCACTGTGAAAATATACGGTGATTCCCTTCGGCAAATAATCGGAGATCAGGTTGGGAATGCCCCAGCCGAGATTCACTGTAGCGCCGTCGCTTAACTCCAGCCCGGCTCGTTGCGCAATCTGTTCTCGCGTCAGCCTCGGTTTATCCGCCATAGCGCAATCCTTTCGCTTGTACGATGCGATGTACAAAGATCGCCGGCGTGATGACGTTCTCGGGGTGGATCGAACCTACCGGCACAATCTCGTCGACTTCCACAATCGTAAAATCCGCGGCTTGCGCCATGATGGGATTGAAATTGCGCGCGGCCAGCCGGTAGGTCAGGTTTCCCAGTGCGTCCGCCTTGTGCGCTTTAATGAGCGCGTATTGCGCGTGAATCGGCTTTTCCAGGATGGCGCGCTTCCCGTCGATCACTCGTTCTTCCTTGCCGCTGGCCACTTCGGTGCCCACGCCGACCGTCGTATAAAACCCGAGCAGCCCCGCGGCAGCCGCGCGCATGCGCTCGCAGAGAATCCCCTGCGGCACAAGTTCGCAGGTAACCTCCCCCTTGGCGAAACGCTCCTGAAAGTGATTCGCGTGCGGTCCGGGAAACGAGCAGATCACATGCTGGATCAGCCCGTTCTTGAACATGATCCCCAATTCCCCGTCGCGCGTTCCGCAATTGTTGCTGATCGCGGTGATGTCCTTGGTACCCTGGCGCGCCAGCGCCTGAATCAAATTATTCGGAAAACCCGCGCCGCCGAATCCTCCAAACATGATTCGCGCGCCGTCGGGAATATCCGCTACCGCTGCATCCAGCGTGCCTACGATTTTCTGCTTCATGGAGCGCTCGATTGTCCGAGGTTTGATGTTACCTATAGATTGTTCCCGAGCCGCGGTATTTGCGCAACCCCGCTGACGACAGGATGAAGTGCCAATTCGCCCGCGCTACTCCTTGCGAATGCCTTCGAGGATCATCCGCACAAATATATCCTTGATCCGTCCTGCGTCCGCTTCGTGGTCGGGGTCGTACCAACGGTACAGCCAGTTGCACATCCCGAGAATGCCGTTGACCACGATCCACGGTTCGCCCTCAACGATCTTCCCCTGCGCCTGGCCAGCACGGACGAGTTCCACGAATCGCGAGTTGTACCGCGACATCACCGAGATGAGTTTGTGCTGCCGCTTTCCCGACAACGAATCAAACTCGTGCAGGAACAACCCAAAAGGCACGCGATTCTGCACGATATAGTCGATCTGCGCCCGAATCGCCCGCTCCAACTGCTCCACAGGATCGCCGCCGGCTTCGATCTGCCGGGCGATGAATGCGTCGCCGTCCTCGATTCCCGCCATCAGTAGCTGGAACAGCAGGTCTTCCTTGGACTTGATGTAGTAGTAGAGCGACCCCTTCAGCATGCCCACGTCGCGAGCGACATCTTCGATGCTGGTGGCGTGAAACCCTTTCGCGAAAAAGATATTTGCGGCACTGTGCAGGACTTCTTCGAGGCGCGTCGCTGGCTTCTTCCTCTCGCCCCCGGCCGCCTTGCGCGGGCGAATTGGGTTCGGCTGGGTCTTGCCCTTGCGGCTCTTCTCGGTCACGGGAATCCCCTCGCGGAGCGAACAACCATACTAGCAGACGCCGCCAACGCGTTTTCGGCAGCCATCATTCAGTGATATTCTCGGCGTCGAAATCACGCCCAGAGGATGGACAGCATGGTCGCTTCCCACCTGAAGGAAACCCTCGACAAATACCACGTCGGCGACAAGCTGAAGCATCTGCGCCTCCGCCGAAAAATGGGCCTGGTTGAACTCAGCCGCCACACCGGTCTTTCCCCGGCGCTGCTCTCGAAACTCGAACACGGCAAGCTTTACCCCACGCTTCCTACACTGTCCCGGATCGCCCTCGTCTTCAGCGTTGGCCTCGATTATTTTTTCAGTGACGAGCGCAAAAAACACGTCTTTGCGCTGGTCCGCAGGAAGGACCGGCTGCGCTTCCCGGAAACGCCGGACGCTTCTCCACTTTCCTTCGATTTTGAGTCGCTGGACTTCCTGGCCACCGATCGCAAATTCAACGCCTATTACGCGGACTTTCACACCGTCCCCGCCGAGAAGGTCCGCATGCACCAGCATCCCGGCGTTGAGTTTATCTACGTCTTGAAGGGGAAACTGAGCCTGAAGATCGGCGCCGACCACGAAGTTTTGGAGGCCGGCGACTCGCTCTACTTCGATGCCCAGCTTTCCCACGGCTACTCGCGCTCAGGGACCAAATCTTGCAGCGCGATCGTGGTCACCGCGGAGTAACCAACCGGCACGAATACGTCTTCACCACAAGCCAAACCTGTTTACCCGGTGACAATTGCAGGGAGCGAGCCGCAACCGGTGTCACGTGTACTTGATACATCGCGCCGGCGCTCACCTGCAGCGCCACCAGCGCTCCCCGCTCTTCGCGCGACACCACGATTCCCTGAAGAATATTTCGCGCGCTCAACCCGTGCGGCTCCGCGTTCGCCAGCAGGATATCTCCCGCGCGAATGGCCACTTTCACCCGGTCGCCGGGCTGCGCGACGCCCAGCGGCACTTCCAGTTCGCTACCCCCGGCAAGAAGCACTCGCATCACGCCGTCGGCCTTTCGCAGCTCGACGACGTGCGCATCCAGCAGGTTTTCGAATCCGGCCGCTTGCGCCAGTGCCACTGTTTGGGGCGCGTCCAGCACGCTCCGCGGCGTGCCGCTTACCCCGACGCGGCCTTTCTCGATGGTTATCAGCCTCTCGCCGATCGCGTCCACCTCGTCTCGATTGTGCGTCACGTAAAGAATCGGGATGCGTTGCGCTTCATTCCAGGCTCGCAAGTCTTCGAGAATGGCCTGTCGCAATCCCGCGTCGAGTCCCGTCAACGGTTCGTCGAGTAAAAGCAGCCCGGGTCGAGTCACGAGCGACCGGGCCAGCGCGACTCGCTGCTTCTCGCCGCCCGACAGCTCCGCGGGCTTTCTCTTGCGCAGCGGTTCGATGCGGAAGGCGCGAAGCACCTCCTCGATCCGTTGCCGCCGTTCCGTTTCGTCCACCTTGTCGAGCCCGAACCCCACATTCGCTTCCACAGTCAGGTGGGGAAACAGCGCGAGTGACTGGAAGACATAGCCAACGCGGCGAGCTCGTGGAGGCAGCGACACGCGCTTCAGTTCATCGAAGTAGATTGTCGAGCCCAGCCGGATCGCCCCGGTGTCCGGCCGCAGCAATCCAGCGATGCAATCCAGCAAAGTCGATTTGCCGGCGCCCGATGGGCCAAAAATCACCGTGAATCCGGCTGGAAACTCGTGCTGCACCCGCAGTTCAAATGAGGGAAATTGCTTGCGAATGTCAACCGAGAGCGGCCCGTTTTCTAGCGATGCGGCCATGGCGTCCACACTTTGCGATTCAGGCCGTACACAATCGACAATACAACGAACGAAACGAGCAGCAGCAACAGCGCCGTTTGGTGCGCGCCGGAATAGTCGAGCGCCTGCGTGCGGTCATAGATGTCGATCGAGATGGTTCGCGTGATCCCCGGCAGGTTTCCTCCGACCATCAACACCACGCCGAACTCGCCCAGCGTGTGCGCGAAACTCAGCACCACCGCCGTGATCACGCCCGGCCAGGCCAGCGGCACAACCACTCGTACAAAAGATCGCCACCGGCTCGCGCCCAGGACGGCCGCCGCGTCGAGTAATCTCCGGTCGAGCGACTCGAAGCTTGCCACAAGAGGCTGCACCGCGAACGGTAAGCTGTAAAACAAGGATGCGATCACCAGTCCGCTGAACGTGAACGCCAGCGGGTGCCCAAACAGCGCCTGCCATGCCTGACCCAGCACTCCCCGCGGTCCCATCGCCATCAACGCGTAGAAGCCGAGCACCGTCGGCGGCAAAACCAGGGGCAGTGCGATCACCGATTCGAGGAGGAATTTCCCCCGCCAGCCAGTGAAGGCCAGCCAGTACGCCAGGGGCAACGCGCACACCAGCAGGATCACCGACACGGTCATCGCCAATCTCAACGAGAGAAGAATTGCTTCCATGCTCATGGTTTGTGCGCAAAATCGGCAAGCGTGAGGCCATATTTCCCGAGAATCTGTCGCCCCTCGGCGCTTTTCACGAACGCCAGAAACGCGCGAGCCGCGCTCTTGTTGGGCGAAGCGCGCACGACAACCGCAGCCTGTTCGATCACCGGATAGAGCTCCGGCGGCACCTCCCATCTTTCGCCGTCTTTCATGCTCTCGGCAAAAGTGAGCGAAAGCGCCAGCACGCCGACCTGCGCGTTTCGGGACTGCGCGAATTGTGCCGCTTGCGAAATATTGTCGCCATAAATCAGCTTTGCTTTGACGGCTTCATACACGCCCGCGCTTTTTAAGGCCGCGATCGCGGCACGCCCATACGGGGCCAATTCCGGATTGGCGATCGCAATTGTCCGTACGCGCGCATCCTTCAGCGCTTCAAATCCCCGCTGCGCCAGGCCGGTCTTTTCATCCGACGATGCCCACAACACCAGGTGGCCATGCGCATACACAGTGAACGTGTCTGCCTCGGCAAAACCGCGATCGACCAATTGCTTCGGATAATCCGCGTCGGCTGAAAAGAATACGTCGAACGGTGCTCCATTCTGAATCTGCGAACGGAAATTCCCGCTCGAACCGTAGTTGGTTATCACCTTAATCCCCGATTGCTTCTCGAACCGGCTTGCCAACTCCCCCATTGCATATTGCAGGTCGGCTGCCGCTGCGACGCGGAGAGTCTGCGCGCGCAAAGGCATCGCCACGGCGAGCAGCGACAACATGGCGCCAAATTTGAGCCCGGCTCGCATACGATTGGTCGTCAGACGCGAAGTATCATCACTTCCGTCGACTTCACCAGGGCCGCGGCGCGGTCGCCCACCTTCAACCGCAGCTCTTTCGCTGCATCGGCGGTGATGATCGACGTGATGTGCTGCTCCCCGATCACCAGGGTCACCTGCGCCAGCAGGCCGCTGAATTTCAGCGCGACCACCCGGCCGATCAGCTGATTTCGCCCGCTGATCTTCCGGAAATTGCCACGGCGCAGTTCGACGTCTCCCCGTTCAAGTTTCTTTGGAATCAGGCGGTCAATTTCCGACTCCGGGACGCGATGGTGCCCGCCCGGCGTCTTGGCAGTCTTGATCTTCTTCCGGTAGATCCACTGCTTCAGCGTGGGATAGCTGATACCGAGTATATTGGCCGCTTCCCGTGGCGCCAGGAGTCTTTGCATGACATTCTCCTCGAACCACGAGAATAGACGATTCCCCTCAGGAATCCAATACGAAATTAAGCGATTTCTTGTACCCGGAAGCGGTTCACTAGTTCCGCAGCGGTTTCCCGGTTTTCAGCGTATGGGCAATGCGCTCTTGCGTCTTCTTCTCACCGCACAGCGAAACAAACGCTTCGCGTTCCAGATCCAGCACGTATTGTTCGCTCACCATCTGCGGCGCTGAGAGCGCGCCGCCGGCGAGGATATTGGCCAATCTCCGGGCGACGTGTGCATCGTAGTCGGACGCATAGCCGCCGCGCACCATCAAGTGGATCGCCATTTTGGCAGCCGCCAGGAAGCCTTCGCCCAGCACCTTGATCTGTGTGTTTTGCGCTCCCTCCTGCCAGGAGTTCGCCGCCGGTTTCCAGCCGCCGCGCAGAAGCGCCAAAGCGGTATCCTTGGCGTCCGCTACCAGCCGATCCCGGTTCATAGAGTAAGTATCCGTGTGCCGCAGGTAACCGAGGTCCCGGCATTCCTCGGCGCTCGTTCCCACTTTCGCCATCGCAATATTCTCGAAGACCGGCCGCAAGGTGTGAAACAGGTCCAGGTCATCGCCCGACGCGGCATTTTCGTTGGCGCGGATCAACATTTCCTTCGTTCCTCCACCACCCGGAATCAATCCGACTCCCGCTTCCACCAGCCCGATGTACGCCTCCGCAGCCGCATGGATTCTCGCTGCATGCAGGCTGATCTCGCATCCGCCGCCCAGCGCCATTCCTTGCGGCGCCGACACCACCGGCTTCGCCGCATACTTGATCGCGAGATTCACATTTTGGAACTGCTTCACTGCCATGTGCAGTTCGTCCCATTCCTGTTCTTGGGCGCCCACCAGCACCAGCATCAGGTTCGCGCCAACCGAAAAATTTGTTGCCTGGTTGGCGATGACCATCGCGTCAAAATCCGCTTCCAACCGCTTCAGCCCCTTGTGGACCATCGCGATCAGGTCCGCGCCGATTGCATTCATTTTTGAGTGGAACTCGCAGCACACCACGCCATCGCCAAGATCGATGAGGCTTGCTCCGGTGTTGCGCTCTACTTCCCGCCCGGCTTGTTTCAGATTCTTCAGAATGACAATGCCGGCCGGCTCGCGGACTTTTTCTACACCTCCCGTCGCCAGATCAAACACCGAACTTTCGCCTTGATGCGACTCATAGAAGCCGTTCCGTCCCGCCTCCAGCGCTTTTTCGAAAATCGGCGGCAGGCTTCGCCCTTCTTTCCTGATTTGTTCCGTGAACGCCTTCAGGCCGATCGCATCGACAATCTCGAACGGTCCGAGCTCCCATGCAAAACCCCAGCGCATCGCGCGGTCCACGTCGGCAATGTGGGCGGAAATCTCCGGCATGCGCCTCCCGGCGTACAAGCACATCTCCGAGAGTCCACCCCAGATGAACTGTTGTGCATTATCGGTTCTTTGTCCCTCGAACAGCGGCGCCAGCAGCGCGCGCAGGCGCTCGCGCGTGTCTTCGACGGTTTTGCCGGCCTCGATGGAAGCGAACTTTGCTTTCTGGCGCGGGCGATAGTCCAACGTGTTCACGTCGAGCGCCAGGATTTCCTTATCGCCTTCGCCGCCCTTGACCTTCTTGTAGAATCCCTGTCCGGTCTTGTCGCCCAGCCACTTTCTCTTGGCCATCTCTTCGACAATGGCCGGAACCTTATACGCTTCGCGAGACTCATCGTGCGGCGCGGTGTCGTGAATGTTCCTCACCACGTGCATCAATACATCCAGCCCTACAATGTCCGCCGTGCGAAATGTCGCGGATTTCGGCCAGCCCACCGCCGGTCCCGTGCACGCATCCACTTCCTCGACTGTCATTCCCAGCGTGGACATCAGCCGTAATGCGTTCAGCATCGAGAAGGTTCCGATGCGATTGGCGATGAAATTCGGCGTGTCTTTCGCGATCACCACGCCCTTGCCGAGCCGCCGGTCGCAGAAGTCGGAAAGCGTTTTGATTACATCCGGCGATGTCTTCGGCCCGGGAATGATTTCGACGAGCTTCATATACCGCGGCGGATTGAAGAAGTGCGTACCGGCCCAGTGCTGCTGGAAATCCTCGGGCAAGCCTTCCGCAATCAGCTGAACGGGCAAGCCGGAAGTATTGGTCGTAACGATCGATCCGGGCTTTCGGAATTGCGCCACTTTCGCCAGCAATCCACGCTTGATGTCCAGGTCTTCCGCCACAACCTCGATAATCCAGTCGGCATCGGCAATTCGAGCCAGATCGTCGTCGAAGTTGCCGACGGAAATTCTTGAAGCCAGGCCGGGCGCGAAAAATGCCGCCGGCTTGGATCTCTTTGCCGCCTCCAGCCCCGCCAGCACCAGCTTGTTGCGATCGGCATCTCCCGCGCCGTTCGGTACGATATCCAGGAGCAGGCAGGGCAAGCCGGCGTTGGCAAAATGCGCGGCGATCCGAGCACCCATGGTTCCGGCGCCCAGCACTACGGTCTTCTGTATGCGGGTCATAAGACGGCCTTCGGCAGCAAGTTTTGGAGTGGCAGAACAGGTTACAAAATGGCATCTTTCGGGTCAAACGGCCGTTTGGTATCGTCCGCACATCTTAGAATGGATGGGATTATGACCGGGAACGCGAATCCAACTACGCCGAACCGCCGCCCACGCGTCGGCCTTGCGCTGGCCGGTGGTTTTGCCCGCGGCATCGCGCATATCGGTGTGTTGCGCGTGCTGCGTGACGAGGGCATTCCCGTGGACGTCGTGGCTGGCACCAGCGTCGGCGCCCTCATCGGCGCGGCATATTGCTCTGGCGCCTCGCTCGAACACATGGAGCAGGTCGCCGGCGCTACAAAGTTCACGGACTTTGGCCGATGGACTCCTTCGTGGCTTGGCTTGGCGACCAACCATCGCCTGGAACTATTCCTCGACCGGTTTACTTCCGTCAAAAGTTTCGAAGAGCTAAAAACCCCCCTCGCCATCGCTGCCACCGATATCAACATCGGCCTCCCCGTTTACTACTGCGGTGGATTGATTGGGCCGCCTTTGCGCGGCTCCTGCGCCTATCCCGGCTTGTTTGTGCCGGTGAAGTTCGAAGGGCGCATGCTGGTTGACGGCTTCTTGACGGCGCTCGTCCCCATCGAAGGCGCGCTTCTACTCGGCGCCGAACTGATCATCGCTGTCTACCTCGAAGCCGCCTCTAACGGTGAGCCTCGCACCTTTACCGAAGTGCTCAGCCGTTCCTTCACTATTATTCAGAAGCATGCCGACCTCGAGTGGCGCCGCCACGCCGACGTGATCATCGAGCCGGACGTCACCCCTTTCGTCTGGGATGATTTCTCGAAGACTGCGGACCTGGTGCGCGCTGGAGAAGTGGCTGCGCGGAAAGCTCTCCCGCAGATTCACGCCGCGCTCCAGGCGAAGTTCGTCTCTTCAAAGGAGTAGAGTCTCCTCACTACCGGTTCGAAGACTCTTATTCGAGGGTGACTTCCACGACTACGGGCGCGCCTTCGCCTTTTCCCCGCTGCGTCAGCCATTTTGCGAGGCCATCCCCAAAGCGCTCAGGGGTGAGACGATAACTCGCCTCTACTTTTCCGTCGGCAAGTGGTAGCGTGTCGTCAAATTCTGCTGCGTTCGTGAAATTCCGCATGCAGAACTGGTCGAGCCAATCGACAGGGCAATCCTTGCGCAGGCCCCGAATGATCACTTCAACGCGAAATCTTTGCGCGTACATATTTCGGCATCATATCACTGGCTACTTTCCCGGACGGCCGAGATCACGTCCTGATGCCCGGCATGAGCGGCCCGGAGCTTTCAAAAAACATCAGAAACCTCCATCCGGAGGCTCGCAGCCTCTTCATGTCCGGCTATACCGAGCACGGCATTGTTGATCACGGTGTGCTTCACGAGGGCATCTCTCTGCTAAACAAACCCTTTACTCACTCCACTCTGATCCAGAAAGTCCGGGAATTGCTCTCTCCGTAGCCCGTCTTGCTTACCACCCAATCCGTACCTTAAACTGTCTGGACACGCGGCGAGTCCGCACCATCCCGCCATTCTGCGGCTGCGCTCTCAGCGCTCTTGGATCGGTCGGCTGCGCATTCGATTCGTCTTTTTGCTACATTGCATCTGCTTTTCCGGGGAGGAACCACGTGGGAACTCCAATGCAGGCTTGGGTGGACGAGGCCGCTCGGCTCGCCAAGCCTGACCGCATCCTCTGGTGCGACGGCTCCGAAGCCGAAAACCAGGCGATTCTCGGGGAGATGCTCAAGCACGCCGATTCCTTCCAGCTCAACTCTCGAACCTACCCCAACTGCTACCTCCACCGCAGCAGCCCCAGCGACGTGGCCCGCACGGAGCACCTGACTTTCATCTGCCTCCCCGAACGAGACGACGTTGGTCCCACGAACAACTGGATGGATCCCGGTGGGGCCAAGTTCAAGGTCGGCAAGCTGCTTGATGGCGCGATGCGCGGTCGCACTATGTACGTTGTGCCTTACATCATGGGGCCGGCCAACTCGCCGCTCAGCAAAGTGGGTGTGGAAGTCACTGACAGCCCATACGTTGTTGCCAATATGCGGATCATGGCTCGTATCGGCAAAGTTGCCACCGACCGCATTGGCAATTCCTCTGACTTTGTGCCCGGCCTCCACTCCCTCGGCGATCTCGACCCTCTCCGCCGCTATATTGTCCATTTCCCGGAAGAGCGCCTGATTTGGAGCGTGGGTTCAGGCTATGGCGGCAATGCCCTGCTGGGAAAGAAGTGCTTCGCGCTGCGCATCGCCAGCTACATGGCCCGTCAGCAGGGATGGATGGCCGAACACATGTTGATTCTCGGCCTCGAGTCCCCCGGCGGCAAAGTCACTTATATGGCGGCCGCCTTCCCAAGCGCCTGCGGCAAAACGAACCTAGCCATGATGGTGTCGGCGCTCGAGTCGCAAGGCTACAAGGTTTGGACGGTCGGGGACGACATCGCCTGGATGCATGTCGGATCTGACGGCTACCTCCACGCAATCAATCCGGAAGCCGGCTTCTTCGGCGTCGCTCCCGGAACCGGGATGAAGACCAATCCCAATGTGATGAAGGCGCTCAACCGGAATACGATCTTCACCAACGTCGGCGTCACCCCCGAGGATGAGCCTTGGTGGGAAGGCATCGGGACGCAGCCACCGCCGGGTCTAGTCACCTGGCGCGCCGAGAAATGGGACACTTCCAAAGGCCCCGCCGCTCACCCCAACTCCCGCTATACCGTTCCGGCCAACCAATCGCCCAGCATCTCGCCGCGTTTCGAAGATCCCGAGGGCGTGCCCATTTCCGCGTTCATTTTTGGCGGGCGCCGCGCGCGACTCGCTCCCCTCGTTTATGAAGCTTTCGACTGGCAGCATGGCGTCTATGTGGGCGCCACCATGGCTTCGGAAACCACGGCGGCGGCTACCGGAGACGTTGGTATCACGCGCCGCGATCCCATGGCCATGCTTCCTTTCTGCGGTTACAACATGGCGGACTATTTCCAGCATTGGCTCGACATGGGCAAGCGCATCCCGCATCCGCCGAAGATTTTCCACGTCAATTGGTTCCGCAAGGGGGCCGATGGCAAGTTCCTTTGGCCCGGCTTCGGAGATAATGTCCGCGTGCTGAAGTGGATTCTCGAACGGGTGGAGGGACGCGGCCAGGCGGAGGAGACGCCCATCGGCTTCGTGCCTACCCGCAACGCACTCACGCTGGATGGACTGAACCTTTCTCCCGAATCCCTCCGCGAGCTCTTCCGTGTGGACGGAGATGATTGGGAAATCGATCTCGCGGATACGCGCGAATTCTTCGCCAAGTTCGGCGGCCGGCTGCCGGCTCCTCTCCGTGAGCAATACCAGGGCGTCGTGCGCCGCTTCGAGAAATCCATGCCCGCATTTTGATTCGCGCCACCGCCTTCATCTCACCTCGACTCAAGCACAACAAGCGCGCGAAGCCGATCGACGTCGTGACCACGGTGTCGCATGACCTCGAGAAATACCAGCCCACGGCCGCTTCTGATTTGCACATTTGTGCACAGCTTTCCACAGAGATTTCGCCCGAGACCCCTTGCCAACTTTTTCCGCCAAGCGTACTCTCACGCCAGATTGAGACGGGGAGCCTAAAAACTTCGCGACGCAATCGAAGAGAGTCAGGAAGCCGCAAGGTGGATCGGGCTCTCGCTTCCAGCGGGTCGGTCGGTGTAAAAGCCGGCGGGCGCGAGGGAGGGAGGACGCAGAAGCCGCAAGGCGGATGGGTCTTCGCTTTAGCCGGAACGTGAGGCGAAAAGCTTCGCGGAACGGTTGGAGGGGGGCGGACGTCACCGCAAGGTGAAGGAAGCCTCGATCTGGTCGAGCCGGAGAGCCTTAAAAACTGGCCGGAATGATCGGAAAGAGGGTACAGGCGCCGCAAGGCGGATGGACTCTCAAAATTTCAATCGAGCCGGGGAGCCTTAAAAACTCCACGGCTCCATTGAAAGAGGGTAGAAGCACCGCAAGGTGGATCGGCCCTCGCTTTAGTCGGGCCGTGCGGCCTAAGAACCGTAGGGTGCGGCTAGAGAGAAGGCGTGAACGCTGCAAAGCGAGTGCGTCTTCGATTTTAGTTGAGCCGAAAAGCGTAAAAACTCGACGGTACAATTAAAAGTGGGCGCAGGCACCTCAAAGTGACTGCGCCCTTAATTTTTTGTCGCGGCCTCTCTCCCGGCGACCTCACACTCATCCTAATCAAGTCCCTTCGGTCCGATTCGCCCGGGCGAATAATGATGTAGGCATTCCCGACGAATCTGTCGGCGAACCCCACACTCCCATAGCCCAGGTTCCGGCTAACTCATTGAAAAATCGTATCGGCCTCCCACCTGCATATCTCTGTTTCAGCGATTGTTGTTCTGGGAGGAGGACCCGCAATGCCAAATGAGACTTGGGTCTACTGGTTGAACATTACGAATTTCGTGCTCGGCGTCGTTGTGATCCTGGCGGCGCTTGCCGTCGGATACGGTCTGGTTTGGGAGTTCGTGCTTCGCCATAAGAAAGCGCATCGGCCCGCGGCCAATGTCGACGTCGAATTCCAGAAAATGTTGCAGGAAGAGTTCTCGCACAGCCTGCCGGTTCCGGAACTCGGCTTCACCATGGCCGATGGCGGCGACCTGCTGAACCCTCCCCCCCAAAAGCCTGGCGAAAAGCCGGATCCAAAGAAGTAGCAGCTCGAAGCTCTGAAGGTGAACGTGCCATGCCGTGCCCGTTTCTAAAAGAAGGTCATGCGCAGTATTGCCATGCCGCCCCCGTTCACAAGCTCATCCTCGATGGGCCGGGTGTTTCCGGAGCTGGCCGCTGCAACACCGCGGAATACCACCTCTGCGAATTGGTGAAGAACGACGAGCCTCGGCGGGATCGCTGTCCGCACCTCGAAGAGATTCACGTGCAGTATTGCGGGGCGAACGCGCCCACCAAGCTCATCCCTTTTAGTGAATCGCAGCTTTCCATCTGCATGACCGGCGGTTACCTCTTCTGCGATGCCTATCTGTCGCTCGCCAGGCCGCATGGTTCCCTGACACCGCCTCCCAACCTTCTCTACGCGCCGAATCATTTCTGGCTGGCGGTCGAAGAGTCCGGCCTCTGCCACGTTGGCGTGGACGCGTTCCTGACCGAGTTTGCGGGATGTATTGATGGTGTGACATTTGTAACCACTCATGGCACGCAGCGGCCTGTTGTTACCTTAACCGTCTGTGGCGTCGAGTGGCCTATGACTTTTCCCAACCCTCTGCTGATTCAAAAGGTGAACAGCCACTTGCGCAGCGACCCCAAGCGCTTGACCACAGACCCCTACGGCTCCGGTTGGCTCTTCAGCGGTTGGGAACTGCCCTCCCAGACGCGCGCCGGCCTGATCTCCGGTCCGCACGCATCCGCGTGGCAAGCTGAGGAGCGTGAGCACCTCTCCGAGGAAGTTCACGAAATTCTGGCTCCCTCCTGCGATGGTGGCCAGCCCGTGCGCGGCATTGGCCAGCTCCTTTCTCGTCAGCAGCTCGTTTGCGTGTTTCAGCATTTCTTTTCGACGAGGAGTTGGGTGCCAAAGGACCAAATGTGAAGAGGAATCTCCTTGTTTTCGCGGTCGGTTTTGCCTTCGCCCTGGCAGCTGGATGGATTGTTTTCCCCCGGGTTCTTTATTCGCATCAGCCGCAACCCGTTGATTTCCTGCACAAAACGCACGCCGAAAAATCGGGCACTGCCGATTGCGACTCCTGCCACGCTTTCAACAGCGACGGTTCCTTCGCCGGCCTTCCCCAGAACGATACCTGCGCCGCCTGTCACGCCGACAAACTCGGCACTTCGCCTGCTGAGGCAAAACTTGTTGATGTCTATCTGAAACCTCAGACCTCCACTCCCTGGCTCGTTTATTCCCGTCAGCCTGCCAACGTGTGGTTCTCGCACGCTATCCACGTCAAGCGGGCCGGCCTCGCCTGTGCCGACTGCCACGGCGCGCTCGGTGCTTCCGACGAGAAACGCCTTTACGAACAAGACCGGATCAGCGGCTACAGCCGCGACATTTGGGGTCACTCCATCTCCCGTCTCCGGCGCGCTCCCCATGACGGCAGGACCATGAGTGACTGCGAAGACTGCCACCGCAAGCGCCACATTGAGGTGGGATGCTTCGGCTGCCATCAATAAGGAGTCATCATGAAAGTCTCACGGAGAGACCTGCTGCTTGGGACTGCAGGGCTGACCGCCGGGATCTTCTTCACGCCCGTTCCCTGGAAACTACTCGACGACGTTTCTATCTGGACGCAGAATTGGCCTTGGATCCCGCAGCCCCCTCGCGGGCCCGTCTCAACAAAACTCGCATCCTGCACTCTCTGCGCCTCCGGCTGCGCCCTGCGCGTTCGCATGGCCGCCGGTTTCCCTGTTGGGATCTCCGGGTCAGCCTCGCACCCGCTTACGAAAGGCGCGCTCTGTCCCCTTGGCTTTGCCGCCCATCAGCTCAATTGGCATCCCGTGCGTCTGCGCGAAGTGCGCCACAAGGGCCGTTCCGCTTCCTGGGACGAAGCGCGCGCTGCTTTTGAGAAGGCGTGTTCCGAAGGCCCGGTTGGCATCGTTGATGGCCGCTCAGGCCGCGCGGCTTCCGCGGCTCTGCGTTCCTTCGCCGCGAATCGCAATGGCACATACGAAATCGCACTCGGCGCTGAGGAGCGAGCCCTCGCCCCTCTTGCGCAGTGGTCCAGCCTGCCGATTCATTCGCTCGGCTACGACCTGGAAAACACGCGCACGATTGTCAGCTTTGGCGCGCCTCTCCTCGATGGCTGGGGCATCCCCGGCAGGTTCACACGTCTGTGGAGCGAACGAGCCGCCGGTCAATCCGACCCCCAGCTGCGCATTATCCAGATCGAGCCTGCTCTTTCTCGCACCGGTTCGGGAGCGTGGCGCTGGGTTCCGATCTGTCAGGGAACGGAAGCTCTTCTCGCCGCAAGTCTCGCGCGCATTTTGATCGAAGAGCGTCTCGTCTCGATAACGGCTCCCCTTCCGCCGGCGTCGGTCGCTGAAGCTGCGATACAAACCGGGCTGACACCGACCGCCATTCGCGAATTGGCACACACCATCGCGGAACGCCGGCCAACCCTGGTCCTCAGTTCCGATGAGAATCCCGCGGTTGCCGCGCTCAACCTTCTCCTTGGCTCCGTCGGCGCGCCCGGCGGCATCGTCAAGCGGGCCGATCGTCGCACCGTTCCAGACGCTGCGCCCGCCCAACCACTCCGCGCCGTGCTCCTCGACTCCACTGTGCCGTGGGAGTACCGGCCACAAGGTTCTATGGAAGTGTTCCGCTTCGCTGCGTGGGACGGTGGTGGTAACTCCGCGGACTGGCTGCTTCCCGCCCCGGGGTTTCTCGAAGAGCCAACCGACCTGCCAACTCCCCCAACTTCGGCTGTGGCCACCTACGCGATAGCGCCGAACATTCTGACTGCTCCGTTTCCGGTGAAGACCGCCGCGGAATTCCTGCTGCAGATCGATTCCACTCTCCCAACCCTCGATCAGACCGTTCACGCGCGGTGCGAGGAAATCTTCCGAATGCGCCGCGGGACGATCCACGCGGACAAACGGACTCCAGTCACAAGCCTTGCCTCTGCCGGAAAATTGGAAGAATCGCTTCGCGCCGGCGGCGTGTGGCTTGATGAACCCGCTTCCAGTCATGGGTTGCCCTGTGCACTAAAGGAATGGCCGGCGGGTGATCCCCGGCATCGTTCCGGCAACTGGGCGAACACCTGGGCTCCCCCTGTAATGCCACCGCTCGCCGCAAAGCTTTACCAGGAATCGTCGCTCCGCGAGACGCCGCAAAGGAGCCAGTCATGAGCGCGCGCTATGGAATGGTGATCGACCTCGATCGCTGCACCGGCTGCGGCGCCTGCATGGTCGCCTGTGCCGCCGAAAACAATGTGCCGGCCCTTCCTGCTCGCGCCACCGACCGCACCGGTCTCACTCCCATGCTGGTCCACAAAGTTTCCAACGGCGTCGAAGGTGCCGGTCGCCGCGAGGCCTTCATTCCGGTTGCCTGCATGCACTGCGCGAACGAGACTCCGTGCGTCAGCGTCTGTCCGCAGCAGGCTGTCGAGGTCGACAAGTCCACCGGCATCGTCATGCAGATTCCGCAGCGTTGCCTTGGTTGCCGCTACTGTATGACCGCTTGCCCGTATCACGCTCGCTACTTCAATTGGTGGGATCCCGCCTGGCCTCCGGGCATGGAGAAAACTCTTAACCCCGGCGTTGCAACCCGCATGCGCGGCGTGGTCGAGAAATGCAATCTTTGCCACGCCCGCCTGCACTCGGCTATGGAAAAAGCCGCTGCCTCCGGAAAGAAAGACATCGATATGGCCGATTACGTGCCCGCATGCGTTGAGGCTTGCCCCACAGGCGCCATTCAGTTCGGCGACCTCGCGAATCCTGACGATCCCGCCAGCCAGGCTGCGCACTCGCCGGAAGCCTTCCGCCTTCTCGCTCGTCTCGGTACGGATCCGAAAACGTATTACAAATCACGCCAGGCCTGGGTCAGAGCATTGGCCGAACGCAGCCCCGCCGGCCACGCCGCGGAGGCCCAGAATGTCTGATCTCGCTATTGTCGATCGCCGCTTTATCGCGCGCGGTGAGGAACGCGCTTCTACACTGAAATTCACCCTATGGCTTGCGCCGTGGGTTGCCCTTCTCGCTTTCGGTATCTATGCCGCGGGCCTTTGCCTCTTTTACGGTCTCAACCAGACCAACATGGACAACCGCTTTGCGTTTGGCCTGTGGATCTTCGCCGACCTCTCCGTTATCGCCATGGGCGCCGGCGCGTTCTTCACTGGCTTCCTCGTGTACATCCTCAAACAGGAAGAACTCAAGCCGGTCCTCAATAGCGCGGTTGTCGTCGGCTTGGTTTGCTATAGCGGGGCCGTGGCCGTCCTCATGGTCGACGTGGGCCAGCCTCTCCGCGCTTGGTTCACCTTCTGGCATCCCAACACGCATTCCATGCTCACGGAAGTCACCTTCTGCATTACCTGTTATCTGATCGTTTTGGTCCTCGAGTATCTTCCTGTTCTTTTGCGCAACCGCCAGCTGCAGAAAATTCCCTCCTTCTTCATTTTCGAGCACCAGTTCCACAAGCTCGTGCCGGTCCTGGCCGCTGTCGGCGCCTTCCTTTCCTTCTTTCATCAGGGCTCCCTCGGAGGACTCTACGGCGTCCTTCGCGGTCGGCCCTTCGCTTTCCGCGAACACTTCGCCATCTGGCCGACCACGTTTTTCCTGTTCATCCTTTCCGCTATCGCGGTCGGGCCCAGTTTCCTTCTTCTCGTAGTTGCGGCCGCCGAAGCTCTGACCGGCAAGAAACTCGTCGAAGAGTCTGTGCTCCGGAAGCTGGGCTTCATCTCCGGAATCTTGCTGGGCGTTTACGTCGCGGCCAAATCGATCGACACCCTCATCTGGCTCAACATCACGTCCCCCTCCGTCGGTTTCGCGCCCTGGGAATACTACGCGTACAAGCCCTTCGGCTCGGCAATTCTCTTCGCCGAGATCGTTCTGCTCGGCTTGCTCCCGGCAGTGCTGCTGATCCTGCCAAGGACCCGCGCCCGTCGTGGTTGGCTGCTCTTTGCGGCCGTGCTCACCTGCTGTGGGGTTCTCCTCAACCGCTTCGTTCTGACCGTGCAGACACTCGCCCTCCCCACTCTGGCCTTCGACGATTTCCTGAAGTACGTCCCTAGCTGGCAGGAAGTCGCCACCTTTGGCGCCGTTGTCGCTTACGGCGTGATCGTCTATTCGCTCTCATACCGGTATTTGCCCCTCTTCGGCCACTCAAAAGGAGAAGACAAGCATGTTTCCGTGGGTTGATGGTTTTCATTGGACCGTAATGCATGTCGTGTTTCTCACCATCTTCGGCCTCGTTCTGGTGACCGTAGCCACGACCTTTCTCTGGTCCTTGTTTCGTACCGCCGGCGATCTTCGTTCGCAGCGGGCCGCGCAACTTTGCTGGCGCAACAATTTCGCGCAGCTGCCCGAAGCCCAACGCCACTGCCGTCACGAATTGAGCGGGCGCGTCATTCATCGCATCTGCCCCAATGCTTTCGATTGCCGCCATTGCGAGCTGTACGAAGCCTTTGCCGCAATGCCCTTTCCCGTGCGCACGCTGAATACCGGCGTGGAATACTCCGACAAGCTCCTGTATCACCGCGGCCACACTTGGGTGTTGCCCGAGGCAGATGGCACCTTCACTGTCGGCCTCGACGAGTTCGCCCACCATCTCATCGGCCAACCCGACAAGTTGAATTTCCCGCGCAAGGGTGCGGACATCCAGACCGAGGGCATCGCCTGGCGGATGACCAAAAACGGCCACGAAATTCGTGTCCGGGCGCCTCTCGATGGCACCATTCTCGCCACCGGTGGCCCTCAGTACCGTTGGTATCTGCGGGTGAAGCCTCGCGGCCCCGTCGATCTTCGCCACCTGCTGCAAGGGCCTGAAGTCGCCGGCTGGCTCGCTTCCGAAGCGGATCGCCTCCAGATCCAGTTGCGGCAGCCCGGCTCGGAACCGGCCCTCGCTGATGGCGGCACACTGATGCCGGAATTAATGGACAACCTGCCGCACGCCAACTGGGATGAGGTGCTTTCGGACACGTTTCTCGACGCGTGAACCGCGCCCTTAGTGGGTGATTTCGTAGCGCTTCAACTTGTCGTAGAGCGTGGATCGGTCAATCCCCAGCGACGCGGCTGCTTCCTTCACATTGCCCTTCTTCCGCTCAAGCACCGCGATGATCGCGCGCCGCTCCAGTTCGTTCAGTGAGATGTCCGGAACTTCCCAGCTCTGCTCCATGCCAGGCCGCTTGTTCAGCCAGGCGAAATCCTCGGCTTCCAGCATGTCGCTGTGCGAAGTCACAATCGCGCGCTCAATAACGTTTTCCAGCTCCCTGACATTCCCCGGCCAGTCGTGGGCTATGAGCACTTTCAGCGCGTCGGCGCTGATTCCCGATATGTCTTTCCCCAGCTCCGATGCGATCTTCTCCACAAAATGCTCGGCCAGCAGCGGAATGTCTTCCCGGCGTTCGCGCAGGGCAGGCAGGCGGATCTCGATCACATTCAATCGGTAGTATAGATCGTCGCGGAAGCGTCCTTGCTGCACTTCCTCCGGGAGGTTTCGATTCGTCGCTGCGATTACCCTCACGTCCACGCTCACTTCTTCCGTGCCGCCCACACGGTAGAACCGCTTCTCCTGCAGCACACGCAGCAAATCCGCTTGCAGCTTCGGGGAGATGTCTCCAATCTCGTCCAGGAAGATCGTGCCGCCGTCCGCAAGCTCGAACTTCCCCTTCGTCTGCCCTGCGGCTCCCGTAAACGATCCTTTCTCGTGTCCGAAAAGTTCGCTCTCCAGAAGGGTTTCCGTCAGCGCGGCGCAGCTGACCGAAATGAACGGTTTCTCTGCCCGGTCGCCGGAATAATGAATCGCTCGCGCTACCAGTTCTTTTCCCGTTCCGCTTTCGCCGCAGATTAGCACTGTGCTCCGGTGGCTGGCGATCTCTTTGGTCAGCGTCAGGATCTCCTCCATCCGCGGATTCTTCGTGATGATGTCCCGGTGGTGGTACTTGCGGCTGATTTTCTTCCGCAGAATCACGTTCTCGCTTTGCAGCTTCTTGAGTTTCAATATTCGCGACACCAGCATCGAGATTTCCTGCGGGTGGCAGGGCTTCACGATGTATTCCTGCGCGCCTTCCTTCATCGCCTGGATCGCTGTATCCACCGTCGCATACGCCGTGATGATGATGATCGAGGCCTCGGCGCGAAGCCGGTGAATCTCCATCATGGTCTCGATCCCGTCCATCCCCGGCATCTTTAAGTCCACAAAGCAGATCGCGTAGTCCGTCACTTTCGCCTGCTCGACGGCCTTTTGGCCGCTCGACGCCGTATCCACCCGGTAGCCGTCTTCCCGCAGCCACGCGGCCATCGATTCGCACATCACCTCTTCATCGTCGACCACCAGAATCGGCCACACTCTCTTCATTGGTTTTCTCCGTCCGTCGAAGCGGCGCGCCGGGCGATCCGGATGCCGCAATTCATGCAATAGCTTTCTTCTTTTCGGTCCACCAGCCCCACGTGCGTCGCCAGGCTCATCGCGCACTTCGGATCGTGGCAGTGCGTCAATCCGAACGTGTGCCCCATTTCATGAAGCACTTCCTTCCCCAGCCGCTCCCGCAATAACCCTTCGTCTGGCTCCAAGCCGTAAAACTCCTGCCGCAGCCGCGCCAGCGATACGACCGCAATCTGTCCGTCCAGCTGGGCCTGTCCGAACAGAAACGTAAGCGTGGGAATCGCCAGATCGGCCTCGGTGATCGCCAGCAGCCGCGTTGCATCCACCGGCACATTCCGCGCGGCGGCCTTCATGATTTCTACGGACTGGTACTGCCCCCGCATCTTGTCGTACGCCTCCGCCGGAACCGCAATCATCGGCAACCGTCGCGTCGGCATGGGGAACCACTCCGCCGTAATCTCATCCACCCATTGCAGGATTGGCTCCGGCACGTTTCCGACCGGGAGCACATAGAGCGTTTTCACCCCGCATGTACCTGCACTTCCCTCTGTTCGAGCGTGTTGGTGCGCGGCCTCAGCGGAAGGGTCACGTTGAACGTCGTGCCCACGTTCTTGGCGCTTGTCACCTCGACTTCGCCGTCATGCGCTTTTACGATTCCATACAACACTGCCAGGCCCAGGCCCACTCCCTTGCCTTCCGCTTTTGTCGTAAAAAAGGGGTCGTAGATCTTCGTCAGGTTTTCCGGCGAAATTCCTTCCCCGGTGTCGCTGACGCTCAACTCCACGCTGTCTTCATCCGTCAGCAACCGTGTGCGCACCGTGAGCTGCCCTCCGCCTTTCGGCTGCATGGCTTCCGCCCCGTTCATCGTCAGGTTCAGAATCACTTGCTGCATCTGTGAAGGATCGCACTCCACCTGCGGTAGGTCCGCCTGCAGGTCCAGCACGGCTTCGGCGTTGTTCATCTTCAACTTGTGCGATACCAGCCCCACCGTACTGACCACTAGCTTGTTCAGGTCCGCCGGCACTCGCTGCGGCTTCGACCGCCGCGAAAACGCCAGTAAGTCCGACACGATTCGCCCGACTCGCGCTGTCTCCGTGGAAATCTGTCCCAGGTACTTCCGGAATTCCTCTTCCCTTCCCGACGGGAACTGCCCGTTCGACATCAGTCGTTCCAGCAGGATCGAGAGATTGAGCACCCCGGAGATCGGATTGTTGATTTCGTGCGCCACGCTGGCCGATAGCTGGCCCAGCGATGCCAGGCGGTCCGCCTGTAGCAGTTTGCGGTGCGCCGCCTGCAGCTGTTTTCCCCGCTCTTCCACTTTGCTTTCCAGCGTCTGCCGCATTTCATTCAACTCGTCGACCGCCACCTTCAACCGCTCCCGCATCTTGTTGAACGAATCGACGAGTTCGTCTAGCTCCTGGCTGCGGTGTGAGATCTCCACTGGATGATCCAGCTTCATCACGCTCAGGACTTTTGTCCCGCTGATCAATTCGCGAATCGGCGTTGCCACGAACCGCCGCGTGAACAGAATCACGAACGCCGCTCCGACCAGCACCATCAGTCCGGTCGTCACCAGCGTCTGCAGCGTGACCGCCCGCGTCTGCTGTTGCACCGGGTCGAGCCGCAGCGCTACGTCCAGTACGCCCAGCACTTTCGTGCTCGCCAGGTGCGCGTGGCAGCTCGCGTTGCTGCACGACGGCTCGTTGTAGATCGGTGTCACGATATTCAGCGTCTTTACCCCTTCCGGCGAGGTGGCGTAACGCACCCTCGAGTTCACCGCCGGTTTTGTCAGAATGGGGGTCGCATTGTGGCAGCTGATGCACACCTCGTTGGCCGTCGTCGTCGGTACCACCTGCTCTTCGGCGTCCGTTGAAAACGCTAATTGCCCTTCGCGATTGAACATGCGGATCCGGTCGACACCATGTTTGTCCGCGATCACCCGCATGATTTCATACGCGGTCTTCCGGTCATCGGCCAGCATGGAATGCCACGTCGCGCTCGTGATGCTGCGCGAAAGCTGATCCGCTCCGGTCACCATCGTCTGGACCAGACGGTCTTTCTGCATGCGGAAGGTCACGTAACCGCCTACGCAGCTGATCGCTACGATCAGCACCGTCAGCGAAAGGATTAGTTTGATGTCGAGTCGACGCAGCATTGCAAGCCGAAACCGACGTGTCGGTTTTTCCCACACCACGTTACGCAGTGGCACGCTTGCTCACAATGACCCGCATCCCGACGATTTGTGACGCAAGTCACACTCGCCAACCCTCACAGAAGCTTGGACATCCCCTCATCGATCGCTACGTGCGTCACTTCTTCGCCGCTGATCCGGTAGCTTCGTCCCGCACCTCGGGTGAAGTGCAAGTGGCGGCTAATGTGATAGTCCTCGTCCAGATCTCCAAATACCTTTTCGGTCTCTCCCTCCGGGAGCCCAAAACTCTCCAGGGGCACCGGCTTGCCCGGTTCCGCCGCCAGTTCCCTGTACCGCTGCACCAGATCCTTCAGTGTCATGGTCAGCCGCCTTCTCCAGCGGAGTGTAACCCGCCCCATCGCCGCCGGGAAGCGTTTGGCGCATCCTCAGCGTATTCGGTAAACTTCCTAGTCGCACCAATCCACTCGGAGGACTGACTCATGAGCTTGAGCGTCGGACAAACTGCCCCGGATTTCGCTCTCAAGGATCAGAACCAGAAGGAAGTGAAGCTCTCGGACTTCACCGGCAAAAAAAATGTCGTGCTTGTGTTCTACCCGTTGGACTGGAGCCCCGTTTGCACCAATGAGCACGCCTGTTTCGTCAACGACATGAAGCAGTTCGCCACTCTCGATGCGGAAGTCCTGGGCGTCAGCGTAGACAGTGTGTGGTCGCACAAGGCCTATGCCGAGAAAATGGGGATCCAGTATTCCCTGCTCGCCGATTTCCACCCCAAAGGCGCGATGGCCGACAAATATGGCGTCTATCTGCCGGAAAAGGGCATCACCGGCCGCGCAATTTTCATCGTGGACAAGGGCGGAAAAGTGGCCTGGGCCAAGAACTACGACATTCCAGTTGTGCCAGACGTGAAGGAAGTCGCCACAGCTCTTGCGCAAGTTAAGTAAAGCGCGCTACTTCGGTTTGCTCGGTGGTTCCGGCTGTTTGTTCCCCGGAACCTCCGGCCGTTGTGTTCCTGGCGGTGGCGTCGGCTGTCCAGCGAACGAACGCACCAGCAGCACCAACTGCCAGCGCTGTTCTTCGCTCAATCTTTTCTTGTACGAGGGCATCGGCTTTCGCCCTTCGCTGATCTGGTAATAAATCTCACCGTCCGTCACCTTGCTCATCTTGCCCGCGTCCGTCAGGTCCGATGGCGGAGGATCGTACATCATGGCGTCCGACCCATCGCCTTTGCCGCTGTCTCCGTGACAATTCGCGCACTGGTCGTTGTACACCTGTTTTGCCGCCGTGATATGCCCGTTCGACACCGTCAGCGGATTCTTTAGGGTCTTTGCCTCGGCAGGGATCGCCCAATTGTGCTTGTTGTGGAGCATCCCCATTGCGGCCGCCAGTGCGATCGCCCCCAATAACGCGGCCATTACCGCCAGGCGCGCTTTACGGCCTCTCATTTGGCTCTCTCTCATCATGACAGGGGACAGTTTCGCACAGTCGCGGACACCGGGACAGCTGCTTGCCTGATTGAGCTACACGCCCCGGAAAATCAACCACAGCAACTCGCCGTTGAACACGATGATCGCGATGGCCATCGCCCACGCCACGACCCTTGTCAGCCGCGAGTTCGCAAACACGCCCATCTTCGCTTTCTCGCTTGTGAACTGCACCAGCGGGATCACCGCAAAGGGCAGTTGGAAGCTCAGCACCACTTGGCTCAGAATCAGCAGCGCTGTCAACTTCCCTTCTCCAGCGATCCCGATCACCAGGATCGCGGGCACGATCGCGATCAGCCGCGTCACCAGCCGGCGAATCCACGGCTTGAGCCGTACCTGCAGAAATCCTTCCATCACGATCTGGCCGGCGAGTGTGCCGGTCAACGTGGAATTCTGCCCGGATGCCAGCAGCGCGCACGCGAACACCGTGCTGGCCAGGCTTGCTCCCAGCACCGGACTCAGCAGCTTGTACGCCTCCGCGATATCCGCCACCTCTTTCAAACCCCGGGTGTGAAACGCCGCTGCGCCCAGCACCAGGATCGCTGCATTGATGAACAGCGCGAACGTCAGCGCCACCGTCGAATCGATCACGGAGAACTTGATCGCTTCCCGCCGGCCCCGTTCATCCTGCCCGAACGCCCGCGTCTGCACGATACTGGAATGGAGATACAGATTGTGCGGCATCACCGTGGCGCCCAGGATGCCAATGGCAAGATACAGCATCTCCCGGTCGCGCAGTATCTCCAGTCGCGGCATGAATCCCCAGGCTGCTTCGAGCCACAAGGGCCGCGCCACAAAAATCTCGTACGCGAAGCAAAGCGCGATCGTTCCGATCAGCGTCACCACGAACGCTTCAATCAGCCGGAAGCCTTTCCCTTGCAGCGCCAGCACCAGCAGCACATCGAATGCGGTGATGACCACCCCCAGCAGCAGCGGCATCCCGAACAACAGCTTCAGCGCCACCGCCGAGCCCAGCACCTCGGCAAGATCGCACGCCGCGATGGCCAGTTCACACAGGACCCACAACACGATCGTCGTCCGGCGGGAATAATGGTCGCGGCAAGCCTGTGCCAGATCCCGCCCCGTCGCGATTCCCAGTTTCGCGGAAAGCGCCTGCAGAAACATCGCCATCAAACTGCTCAGCAGCACTACGCTCAGCAGCGCGTAGCCGAATTTTGAGCCTCCTCCCAGGTCCGTCGCCCAGTTCCCAGGATCCATGTAGCCCACAGCCACCAGGTACCCGGGCCCGGCAAACACCAGGACCTTGCGGAACCATGACAGGTTCTGCCCGATGGGCACACTCCGGTGCGCCTCCGGCAAGGAAGGCAATGTGACCGCGCGCCGCCACGCCGAAGCTTCCCCTTCCGGGACCGTCGGCGCAGCTTGCGACGCAAGTGCTTTGGAAACCAAGTCGGCCATATTAACTATGGTGAACTTCACTTATAAACTAGACTTAACCCATCCCTCTGTCAATAGAACTTTCCCCTCACGCGCACCCCTGCCTCACCCGCGGCCAATCGTCTGTGGTACCTTGGGAGTGAATTTTGGAGACCGTTATGGACGACAAGCAGCAGCCTCAGCAAGCCCCTCCTCCCGGCCAGGTCCAGATCAAGGCCGACGAAAAAGAGTTGCAGGGCATGTACAGCAATCTCGTCATGATTCAGCACCATGCCGAGGAGTTCACCATGAATTTCGTCTACGTTTTCCCCAATGGGGCGCAGGGCAAGCTTCTCGGCAGCATGATCGTCAGCCCCGGTCACGCCAAGCGCATCTGGCGCGCCCTGGGCGAGAATATCGCCCGCTTCGAGGCCCAGTTCGGTCCCATCAAGGAAGGGCCGGAACAAACTCCGGGCACCAATATCGGCTTCGTCCAGTAGTCCGGAGCCTCATATGCGCTTCCGCGCGGCTAGTGACCAATCCATGCTCATCGATCTGGGCGACGAGATTGGCCTTGCAACTCACGCGCGCGTCCTTAAACTGCTTCGCCTTCTGCAGAAAGAGCCACCCGCCTGGCTCCGCAACATGCAGCCCGCCTACTGCTCGCTGCTGATCAGTTTTGACGCGTCTCGCGTCGATCATGCCGCTGTCGAAACCGCCCTGCGCCGGTTCGAACAGCGCTCGGAATCATTGCGCTCGCTCCAGCCTCGCACGATTCGAATCCCGGTTTGTTATGAGGGCGACTTCGCTCCAGACATCCACGAGGTCGCGCGCCTGCATAATCTCTCGATCAAAGACGTCATCCGGATCCACACTTCGCGCGCCTACCTCGCCTACTTTCTCGGTTTCGTGCCGGGCTTCGCTTACCTCGGCGATCTTTCCGAGGACATCGCCACTCCTCGCCTCGACACTCCGCGCAAACGGGTTCCCGCGGGCAGCGTCGGCATTGCCGGCAAGCAGACCGCTGTTTATCCTTTCGCTACGCCGGGCGGCTGGCGCCTCATTGGACGCACTCCTCTTCCGCTCTTTCGCACTGATCGCGAGCCCTTCGGACTCATCTCGATGGGCGATCAGGTCCGTTTCCGCTCGATTTCGCCCGGTAAGTTCGAGGAACTTGCTTCCCCATGAACTCCCTCATTGTCCAATCTCCCGGCCTGCTCACGACCGTGCAGGATCTCGGTCGGCCCGGATATGGCCCTATCGGCGTTTCCCCCGCCGGTGCCGCGGATCCGGTTGCGTTGCGCATCGCCAATTTAGTCCTCGGCAATGAGCCCGGTGCGGCGGCTCTCGAGATGACACTCCTTGGCGGTTCGTTCCTCTTTTCCCAGGCCGCCACCGTTTCCATCGGCGGCGCGGACATGAGTCCCACCCTCAACGGTCAGCCCGTCGAAATGTGGCTGGCTCGCTCCATCCCTGCCGGCGCCACCCTCGCATTCGGCCCCACCCGCAACTATGCCCGCGCCTATCTCGCCGTTGCGGGCGGCTTCCGCGTCAAACCCTTTCTCGGAAGCGCCTCCACGCACGTGCTCAGCGGTACCGGCGGCTTCGAAGGCCGCGCGCTTCGCAAAGGCGATGTTCTCCGCATCGGCGCGGCCCCACGGAATACTCCGAAGAGACAGGTGTCGCAAACTCTGCTGACGTCGCTTCGTCCACGCAAGGTCCTCCGCGTCACCGACGGCCCTCAAGCCGGCCAGTTCTCGCCGGAGGCGCTTGACACCCTGACACACCAGACCTTCCGTGTGACCGAAGAATCAGACCGGCTGGGGCTCCGCCTGCTGGCCCCGCCCCTCCCCCTCCCTCCCTCCTCGAACATGATTACCGAGGGTGTCTCCCTCGGCGCCATTCAAGTCACACCTTCCGGTCAGGCCATCATTCTTGGAGTCGACCAGCAGACCACAGGCGGATACCCGAAGATCGCCAATGTCATTGGCATTGATCTCCATCGCATCGGACAGTTGCGCCCGCACGTCGACATTCGCTTTGAACGCACTTCGCTTGCCGTCGCTCGTGCCCTCTGGATCGAACGGGAACGTCTTTTTCATTCCACGGAGCACCTCTTCGTATGAAATCCGTCGATCTCAACTGCGATATGGGCGAGCTTCCTGAAGCCATCGCCGACGGCACGCAGGAAGCACTGATGCAGTACGTCACCTCCGCCAACATCGCTTGTGGCGGCCATGCTGGTGACACAGAAATGATGCGCATGACTATTGAGCAGGCCTTGCGCCACAAGGTGGCCATCGGCGCGCATCCCGGCTATGAAGATCGGGCCAATTTCGGCCGTATCGAACTACAACTCGCGCCTCAAGAAGTCTCCTTGTCAGTGGAGCGCCAACTTCGTGCGCTTGATGCCGTGGCACAGGGCTGCGGCGGGCGCATCGTCCACGTCAAGCCTCATGGCGCTCTCTACAACCAGGCCGCTCGCAATCGCACCATTGCTCGCGCCATCGCGGAAGGTGTCCATCGATGGCGCGCCGACGTAATCCTCGTCGGCCTCGCCGGCTCCGTCATGCTCGACGAGTTTCGCGCCTGCGGTTTCGCTGCCGCCGCCGAAGCTTTTGCCGACCGCCGTTACGAGCCCGATGGCTCGCTCCGTTCCCGCAAATTCCACGACGCCCTGCTCGCCGATCCGCAGCAAGCCGCCGCTCAGGCGTTACTCATCGTGGGGCGCTCCAGCGTCATCGCCGCCACTGGCGCGGCCATCCCCCTTGCCGCGCAAACACTCTGCCTGCACGGTGACACGCCCGGCGCCCCTGCCATCGCCGCCGCCATCCGCAAAGCGCTGACCGGCGCAGGAATCGCCGTCGCCCCGCTCCCCTAGTCTCCGTCGGCAGTCGAGCGACGCCCGGTTGCATGCCAGTTTGTTGTTGAAGCCTTTCGTTACTTCCGGCTGAAGTTGCCGTTGAAGTCTCGCCCGTTGATGTTGATCGACACCACTTCGTTCTTATCGCCGTTCAGGTAGATGTCCGCCTGCCCGCGCGCCCGCCCGCGATCCGAATTGTTGATCTGCAAGGTCATGTGCCGGCTGTCCGCTTGTGTAATCACGCCGTAGAAGGTCACGCGGAATCCGTTCGAACCGGACACCCCCACCGTAGGCTGCCCTGTTCGCGTGTCGACATAGCCCCGCGTTACGTTCCCGCTTCCCAGGCTCTGGCTGTTGAAGTAGCCTTTGCCGGAAGTGTCGACTTTTACCCGTGGATACTTCGAGATTCCGGGACTGTTCCAGTTGTTATCGTCGTTCCAGTTGCCGCCGTTTCTCGAATAGAATTCCGCGCGGCACCCGCGATCCACCCACAAGCCCCGGCTGTCGACTCCCCAACTCTGGTCCTGAACGCACGGCGAACTGCTGATCTGTCGCTGCAGGCGCACATCGTTGCCGACGTTCCCGCAATACTTCCTTTGGCCATTGTTCGACTCGCACGTGATCGTGTTGCTCCCGCCTCCGCCGTTCCATCCACCGCCGGACCCACCCACACTAAAAACGCCGCGGCACCCGCGATCCACCCAAAGCCCACGGCTGTCCACGCCCCAGGTTTGCCCTTGTGTACAAGCCGCATTACTCAGTTGTCGTTGCAGTGATACTTGGTTGGAGTTTGCCGGGCCGCAATACTGTCGCTGGCCGTTTTGCGATTCGCAGGTCACCGTTCCGTTCCCGCCTCCGTTCCAGTTCCCTCCAATGTTGAATTCGGCCCGGCATCCACGGTCCACCCACAAACCGTTGTTGTCCACGCCCCACGTCTGCCCTTCCGTGCACGGAGAACTGCTCAACTGGCGCTGCAGGTACACCTGGCCGGGATTCCTTTGTCCGCAGTACTTGCGCTGGCCATTGTTCGACTCGCAAGTAATCGTCTGTTGCGCCGAGGCGCCCGACGGAATGAGAAGGAGCGTGAACACAAAACCGAGTAAGAGCAAGAAGTGCTTGCGGCGATTCGTCATGGATTCGTATCCTCGGGAACGTCTTGAGCTGACCGCTGGCCGGCCGGGCAGGAATGACCTAGCGCATCGTACCACGCTTGGCCGCGCGTTTGGGAGCCGAGACGGCTGCTCTTACTCCGCTCGCAGCGAGGTCATCGGATCCGTGCACGTCGCGCGCCGGGCCGACGGCAGGCTCGCCAATGTCGCCGTCAATATCGCAACCGAGCCCACTCCGATCAGCGTGAGCGGGTCTCTCGCGTTCACCCCATACAGGAGATTGTCGAGCACTTTTCCGAACAACATGGCGCACGCCAGGCCAAGCACGACGCCAATCCCGGTGAGCAGCACCCCTTGCCAGATCACCATCGACATGAGATTCCACGGCGTCGCCCCCAGCGCCACGCGCATCCCAAATTCCGGCATTCGCTGGCTTACCGAGTATGAAATCACCCCGTAAATCCCGATGGTCGCCAATACCAGCGCCAGCGCCGCGAACAGTCCCACCAGGAAAAGCGCAAAGCGCGGTGTGGAGAATTGCTCCCCTGCAATCTGGTCCATCAATCGCACGTGCGCCACCGCCAGTGCCGGATCGATCTCGCGCACCGCCTCGCGCAACCCTTCCGTCAGCAACACCGCATCCGACTCGGCCCGCAAGGCAATCGACATCCTTCCAAACTCGAAGGGCTGTTGGAGCAGCGACCACCAGAACGCCGGCTCCGCGCCCTGGCTTCCAGGCTTGTCCTTCACGTCTCCTACTACTCCCACCACCCGGTACCAGTCGGACTCTTTCGGTTTGTCGTCGAAGCTGATTCGCTTCCCGACTGCGTCTTCCCCCGGCCAGTAGAGTCGCGCCATCGCATCATTGATAATCAACGCGCGCGGCGCTCCCTTCACGTCGCGCTCGTCGAAAAACCGCCCGCGAACGAGCGGCATCCCGACGGCGCGGAAGTAGTCTCGCGAAGCCGTGTGGTAACGCGCATGAAACTCCTGGCCCGGCTCGGGCTTCTTCCCTTCGATGGTGAAGCCTCCGTAATTTTCGTCATAGCCCGTCCACGGAAGGTCGGTTCCCGCTCCGATCGCGCGGACGCCCGGCAGGCCGTGGAGCTTTTCGAGCAACCTTCCGCAAAAGCCGTTGATGTCATCGGTGGTCTTGTAGTTCGAATAGGGCAGCGCAATCTCCGCCGTCAGCACGTGCTCCGGCCGGAATCCGGGATCCAGCTGCAACAGCTTTACGAAGCTTCGCAGCATCACTCCCGCGCCAGCCAGCAGCAGGCATGCCAGCGCCACTTCGCCTACCACCAACGCGGCTCGCAACCGCGTCTGCGGTCTTCCCGCACTTGAGCCTCGCCCCGCCCCGTGCAACCCGCGCTGCGGATCCGTCCGTGCGGCCTGGATTGCCGGCACAATCCCGAACAGCAAGCCGGTCGCGACCGCGGCCAGCGCCGTTACCGCGAACACGACTCCGCGGATATGAATCGCGCCGGCTCTCGGAAACCCTTGCGGCAGCAGCGACACCAGCGCCTGCACACCGCCAATCGCGATCGCCGCTCCAAGCGCCCCTCCCATCAGCGAGATCAGCAGACTCTCGGCGAGCATCTGGCGCAAAAGGCGGCCCGGCCCTGCTCCCAGCGCCGCGCGCACGGAAATCTCCGTCTGTCGCGCGGCCGCTCGCGCCAGTAGCAGGTTCGCGGCATTTGCGCAGGCGATCAGCAACACGAGTCCGACGGCTCCCAGCAGCACCAGCAGCATTTTCTGAACCGGCCCGACGATCTCCTGATACAGCGGGTTCATATAAATCGTCCAGCCTTTGTCGCCTTCATGCACAGCCGCAAGTTCGCTCATGATGCTGTTGAAGTCTGCCGCAGCCTGCTGCGCCGTAACTCCGGGCTTCAACCGCCCGATTCCCTCCACAAAATGCCCTCCCCGATTTTGCGAGCTGCCTTCAAACGTGAAGGGCATCCAGGCGTCTACGGTGTCGCCATACGCCACCGAGTTGTACGAGTTTCCGGGGTGATCCAGGCCCGCTGGCATTACGCCGACAACCGTGTAAGGTTCCGACTCGAGAACGACCTTCCGGCCTAGAATGTCAGATGCGCCGCCGAACTGGTTCCGCCACACTCGATCGCTCAAGATCACCACATTCCCGCTGTGCGGATGCTCTTCCGCAAAATCGAATTCTCGCCCTCGCGCGGGCTGCACCCCGAGAACGCGGAAATAGCCCGCGCTGATTCGGAACGCCGACAGCTTCACCGGGTCGCCTCCCGTTCCCGAGAGCTGCACATCGTTGTGGGTGTACATCGCAAAGCTTTCGAACGTGCGGTTCCGCGCGCGAAAGTCCAGGAAATCCCAGGGATTCATGGGAAATTGCCTGTAGGAATCGCTGCTGTAAAACACGCGCACGATCTTCTCCGCTTGCGGATACGGCAGAGGCTTCAGCAAGACTCCGTCGATGACGCTGAAGATCGCGCTGTTCGCACCAATCGCGAGCCCCATCGTCAGCACCATGACCACCGTGAACGTCGGATTCTTACCGAGCATCCGCGCGGCATAACGCAAATCCTGCAGGAAGTTCTCCAGATACCGGGTTCCCCGCTTGTCCCGGCACTCTTCCTCCACCTGGCTCACCCCGCCAAACATGCGCATGGCTGTCTCACGAGCTTCGCGCGGACTCATTCCGCCGGCTATGTTCTCTTCTGTCTGCCGGTCCAGGTGGTACCGCACTTCCTTGTCGAGCTCCGTTTCGACGCGATTGCGCTTCGCCAGCGACCGCATCCTCAACCGCAGCACGTCCCACCATCGTCCGCTCTTCATTTCACGCCTCCTGCGCCGCGCCGATCACCAGACGTACCGCATTCGACAGCCGTTCCCACTGCTCCAGTTCTTTCTCGAGCTGCGCCTTGCCCGCTTTGGTCAGGCTGTAAAACTTCGCCTCGCGTCCCGTCTCGCTGTCCCGCCAGGTGCCGCGCACCCAGCCTTGCTGTTCCAGGCGGTGCAATGCCGGATATAACGCCCCTTGCGTCACCTGCAGCACCTCTTTGCTCACTTGCTGGATACGCTTGGCGATGGCCCAGCCGTGCATCGGCTCCAGCGCGATGGTCTTCAGAATCAGCAGGTCGAGGGTGCCTTGAATCAGGTCCGAGGGTTTGCTCATGGCCCGGGCAGAATACCTAATTTAATTACATATGTATACCTAATTCATCGACAATCGACCGCCCCCATCCTCTGTCACTTGGATTTCTTCGGCGGCAACGGCAGGCCAATACGCCGCAGCAACTCCTGAAACCGCGCCTTCCCCCGCAGCGAATCGAGCCCCGGATCGATGTGCGCGTACAACAACCAGTGCGAGTGGTCCTCGTACGCCTTCTCCAGGCATTCGATCGCGCGCTCTTCCTCGCCCAGACCGGCGTGAATTCCCGCGAAGAAGTACGGGCACACGTACTTCTTCTCGCCGAGTGCTATCAGCTCTCCCAGAATCTCGGCCGCTTTCTGCTTTTCTCCAGCCATTCCAAGAGATTGCGCCAGCGCCGCCTTGATCAGCGGACTTCCCCCGGACAGCTTGACTCCCTTTTCCCCCTCTGTGATCGCTTGCGGATAGCGCTCAATTTCTCGCAGCACCTGGCTCAGAATCCAGTACGTCACCGGGTAGTGCGGCTCCAGTTCCACCGTCCGTTGCAACTGCTCGATGGACTCGTCGTATCTCCGGCCCATGTAAAGCGCCCAGCCAATCGCCACGCTGATAATCAGCGATAACGGGTCGAGTTCCTGGCTCGTCTTCATCTTATCGATGGCTTCGCCGGACTTGCCCATGGTCATCAGATACTCGGCATACCAGTGATTCGCTGTCGGGTAGATGGGATTCAACGCAAGGCTGCGCTTGAATTCCTCCCCGGCCTCTTGCCATTGCCACTCATACAGCCACAGCACCGCCGCCAGCGCCGTGCGCGCCTCGCCGAAATCGGCATCGAGTCGCAGCGCCCTCATCGCCGCCATCTTCGCTTTGGGAAACGCATCTCTGGGCCGCAGGTACCCGTTCCAACCCAGCAGCACATACGAATCCGCCACGCCGGAATGGGCAAGAGCGTAGCTGGGGTCCTTCTCCACGGCCTGCTGAAAATATTCGATCGCTTTGTAGAAACCATCTTCCGTCCAGCGATCCCAATGATGGCGCCCTTTCAGATACAGCCGGTACGCCTCGGCATCACCGGTCTGCCGTTTCGTCAGCCGCTTCTTTTCGGCGCGCGTCAACTTCAATCGCAGCTTCTCGGAGATCTCGCTGGAGATGTCGTCCTGAATCGCAAAGATGTCACCGGGCTTGCGGTCGTATTGCGCCCCCCACACCTGTGTCCCTGTCGCCACATCCACCAGCTCGGTCCCGATCCTCAACGACTCGCCGCTCTGCATGATCCGTCCCGTCAGCACCGCCCGCACGTTCAGCTCGCGCCCGATCGTTTGCGGGTCCATGCCCCGCCCTTTGTAGCGGAACACCGTGCTCTGCGCCATCACCCGCAGCTTCGGAATCGTCGCCAGCGTATTGATCAGGCTGCCCGCGATCCCGTCGCTCAGGTATTCGTGCTCGGCGTCGCGGCTCGCATTCTCAAACGGCAACACCGCCAGCGAATCGATGATCTTCGAGACTCTCTCGCGCAGCATGCGTGTCTGCGTGCTGGGCTCCTTCACAACTCGCGTTGCTCCCGGCTCAATGCTGCTGGCGGATTTCAGAGCGCGGCTCGTCGCCTCTCCGGGCCCTGTAATCCAGCTCGATTCCGGACCCCGCGCCATTCGCTGCAGTTCCTCGCGGATCTCCGCCGCTCCTTGATAGCGCTGCTCCGCGTTTTTATGAATCGCTCTGTTGATGATCTCCTCGAACTCCGCCGGAAGATCGGGATTGATGCTGCAGGCGGAAATCGGATCTTTCGTCAGGATCGCTTCGATGATCACGCCGCCCGTCCCGCCCCCGAACGCCCGCCGCCCCGTCGCCATCTCGTACAGCAGCAATCCAAGCGAAAACAGGTCGCTCCGCGCGTCCAGGTTGTCTCCGCGGACTTGCTCCGGCGACATATACGAAGGCGTCCCGCTGATGATTCCCACGATGGACGTCGATTCCGTTTCGTCGGACTCGCCGCCGGCCACCTCCACTCCCTTCGACACCAGTTTCGCCAGGCCGAAATCCAGAACCTTCGCCTGCCCCCGCTTCGTCACAAAAATGTTCGCCGGCTTGATATCCCGGTGAATGATCCCTTCGCTGTGCGCCGCGTCCAGTGCATCGGCGATCTGGATCCCAAGCTTCAGTGCTGCTTCAACGGGAAGCGGCTTGCCACCGATGTGATTGCGCAGCGTTTCGCCGTCGATGAACTCCATGGCGATGAAGCCGCGGCCTTCCTCCTCGCCGATGTCGTAGATTGTGCAGATTCCGGGATGATTGAGGGCAGACGCGGCCCGCGCCTCGCGCCGAAACCGTTCCAGCGCCTGGGAATCTCGCGCCATGTTGTCCGGCAGGAATTTCAGGGCCACGAACCGGCGCAGACGCGCGTCTTCGGCCTTGTACACCACTCCCATCCCACCGGCACCCAGTTTTTCCGTGATGCGGTAATGCGAGATGGTCCGGCCGATCAGCGAATCGGAATCCGCCATAGGTCCGAATCTTAGGGTGCTCGCCGAAGCCAAGTCAACAATGGGATAGCGCCTGTCGCGCCTCAGGATTCTCTAGTTTTCTTGTTTGGGTTTCATCTGCCCGCAACGCAAATACCGCTGATGCCAGCTCAGCGACTCTGTCAGCAGGTGCGGGGTGTGCTTCCCATACGACAGCCGCTCGGCGCGATCCAGATAATCCGCAAGCAACGGCTTGAAGTCCGGGTGTGCGCACTTCTCGATGATCAGGTGCGCTCTCTGCCGCGGCGACAGCCCGCGCAAATCCGCCAGTCCTTGTTCCGTCACTACCACCTGTACATCGTGTTCCGTGTGGTCGATGTGCGACACCATCGGCACAATCGTCGAGATCGCGCCCTTCTGCGCCAGCGATGGCGCCATGAAGATCGACAAATATCCGTTCCGCGCGAAGTCGCCCGACCCTCCGATCCCATTCTGAATCCGCGAGCCCATCACGTGCGTCGAGTTCACGTTCCCATAAATATCCGCCTCGATCATCCCGTTCATCGCGATTACCCCCAGCCGCCGGATAATCTCAGGATGGTTCGAGATTTCCTGCGGCCGCAGCACAATGCGATCCCGGTACGACGCCATGTGCGCATTCACCTCGGTCAGCATCTCCGGGCTCAGCGAAAACGCCGTCGCCGACGCCGATGCCAGTTTCCCGGACTTCAGCAGCCGGATCATCCCGTCCTGTATCACTTCCGTGTACGAAGTCAGTCCTTCGAACGGTCCTTCTTCCAGCCCAAACAGCACGGCGTTCGCGATATTCCCCACGCCCGACTGCAGCGGCAGCAGGTTCGCCGGCATCCGCCCTTTCTTCACTTCCCAGCTCAGAAACTCCAGGATGTGCCCCGCGATTTTCTTCGAAGCTTCATCCGGCGCCTTGAACGCGCTGTTGCGGTCTGGTGAATCCGTTAGCACGATGGCCGCAACTTTCTTCGGGTCCACTTGCAGGTACGGCGAACCGATCCGCTGCCCCGCGCTGGTCAAGGGGATCGGCCCGCGGTTCGGCGGCGCCTCCAATCCGTAATAAATGTCGTGCATCCCTTCCAGCGCCATCGGTTGCCACGCGTTCACTTCCAGGATGACTCGCTCCGCCTGGTCGATCCACGTCTTGTTGTTTCCAATCGATGAACTCGGAATCAGCCGCCCGTCTTCCAGCACCGCCGTCACTTCGATCAGCGCCACGTCCAGTTTTCCCAGGAAGCCGTACTCCACGAACTGCGCCACGTGGCTCAGGTGGATGTCCATGTACTCCATCTCGCCGGAGTTGATCCGCTTCCTCGTCTCCGGGTCCGACTGGTACGGCAGCCGCAGGTGAATTCCCCCCGCCATCGCCAGCGCTCCGTCCAATTCCGGTCCCGTCGACGCCCCCGTGAACACGCTCACCTGGAACTTCTCGCCGCGAAAATGCGCTTCGGAGATCCTCTTCGCCAACTGCACCGGTACCGTCTTCGGATACCCGGAACCCGTGAACCCGCTCATTCCCACCTGATCGCCGGACCGGATCAGCCCCGCGGCCTCTTCGGCGCTCATGATTTTCCGTTCCAGCGCGGCATTCAATACGCGCGTGGTGCTCGCAGACACGGGTGACATGGTGACAACCTTTCCTGAGCCGTAAACGGCCCTCTTTCCACCGTATCGGCCCTGCCGGAAAGGGTCTGTGCTCACGGTCACACCCTCCTTGCACCATTTTGCAGCAGTGCTCCTCCCGCAATTCCCGCCTATTCTTCACCCTCGCCGAATTGCGTCTCCCCGCATTTCTACGGTACAGTAGAAAGAGTCGCTGCCACGCTTTCTCGGGCCTGTAGCTCAGGTGGCTAGAGCGCGCCCCTGATAAGGGCGAGGTCGGTGGTTCAAGTCCACCCAGGCCCACCATTCCTCTCAACTAGTTACGGACGACTGCTTTTTCGTGGCTGGGTGATTGTGCCCAATTTTGTGCCACACCCACCCCAGAAACTGCTTGAGAGGCAGGTTTTGCGATGGCATCGAGGGCGGCTCGCTTTGCCTCAATCCTAATATGCGAATAATGCTCGATCATCTTGCGGCTGACGTGGCCCGCGATCGCCATTAACGTGTGCTCGCTCGCCACGAGGCGATGTTGCAGACTGTGACGAATCACACGAGGCAAGAAGTCCGTGACTGGATTCAGCGTTTTGGGGAACTGTCCTCGGCGTTCACTGCGATCTCGCTCTATTGTGCAGTTTTGGTGCCTCACGCTTATCCAATTTCCGAGCTCGAGCATATGTATGCGGATGAGCCCAAAGTCATGGCCAAAACTAAAGGTCTTAAAAGATGACCCAGGCAAGCCACGGTGCAATGATGCAATGTCCTGCTTTATTTTGACGAAACGCTTGCGAGACGATCTCGGACTCCAAAGCTTGATGTATCTGAGAAATCCAAAGACGATGGCAGTGGAATAGGTGGATAGCCTCCAGGCGGAGGCGCCACGGGCGGCGACGCCGGGGCATCTGCCTGCGAAATAACGGTACTGATACCTCAGTTTCCGGTAAGCCGACTAATCGGGACCTACGACGGATTCAAGGCTGCTCAGTCGGCTCGGGTTTGATGTCGCGTGGTTTGCCGGAAGCATTTTTCTCGTTTGGCAGATGTTCGATTTTGTAGCCTTTAGGAATTTCAAACAAAGCGGAGTCCGGCTCGCTGCGCCTGATATTTGCTAGCCTGCTCTCGTTTTTGACCTTGGTTCTAGCGTTCGTGATGATTTGCACGACCACTTCGGCAATGTCATCCGATACCCACCATTCCGTGGTGTTTTTCACCGCTCCGTTCGCATCGCCATCGTCTTGAGTTCCGAGAACCGTCTCTCGATAGCCGTGAGTTAGAAGCCCCTCAATCTCCTTGAAGCCGAGGTCCTCGAAAATTACATTCGACGGCCGTGGACCGCTGGTCAAAAAGTCAAAGAGAGAAGCCCCGTCCTTGCGTTTCCATGAAGTTGCACCAACGTTATGACCGATACGCGCAGTTTTTAAGTCAGGGAAAATCGTGATGTTCTCCCCAGTATGGCAATCGGAGACCGAGGCCATTGAGTGGATTCGGGGACCGCTTCCCATTGACACATGAACATCTGGCTTCTGTTCATCCTGTTTTTGCCGTTGGGCAACTTTTGTTCCTACTAGGTGCCACTCCCCATAAGTGCGACCGCTACTGTCCCTCGCTAACAATCCACTGGTGTTAAATCCTGGCTGAGTTTCGTCAGGATTTTCATTCAGAATGTGCTGTGTCGTTTCTGCGGTGAAAGGTTTCCCTTCATCACATGTATAAGCTGACTGTGCGCGGCCAGGCTGAGCGACAAGCAAGCTGGCCACGGCCATCAGGGCCATCGGATACAAGCAACGGACGAGGTCTGAGGTGTTCACCTTGTGGAGAATTGTACCTCCAAAGTCCTGATAAACGGGGTGGTCTCAATAGGTCGACGCAACACTCAGCTCAACCTCGCCTCGCATTGAAAACAAAAGCCGAAAGCCCTTGCGAGATTAGATTCGCCGGACTACTGCCCTGGCTAGGTTTTGACCTACTCCAGCCAAACAGATCGCCTCTCCCGGGGAAGCCTGGTTGAATCAATGCATTGGATGGTGTTGCATCGACCGTTAGAGCCGACAGGACTAACCGTCCATGTTCGTACTAGCCGTTTGGCTAGCGGTGATATAGCCACAGGGCCATGCCGACAACGGCGCCACCTAGAACGGAAAAAACAATGAGTTCACTTAGCGGGGTTCGAGAGACAAGGCCCATGAGGACTAATCCAATCACGATAACAAGTCCGATGGGATGAGCAGTCCACTGACCCACGCCACCAGGACCGAACGGAACAAGATGCTTGGATTCCGGCGTCCAACCATCCGTACGCCGAAGTTTGCTAGTGTCATCGGTCTGCTTGCCACCGGCATCAAATGGACCGTCGGATTGAAAAAACGCGCTCTGGCGTTCGCGACGCCAAACGAAAAAAGCAACGATGGCACCACTAACAACCGAAAAGGGGAGAAGCGCGTTGAAATAGGTGTCGCGAGAGTCTAGGAGCAGGCCGACCACGGGTAGAAACAGGGCAACGGTGATGCCCGACAAAAGAGCATAAGCGATAGGGTGCGACCCATCTTGGGGCGTTATCGGGGTCGCAGGGCCGGAAGATTTGTTGGCCCTGGCATTCATGCTCGCAGTCTACGCCTAACGCTTTGCATTGAATAGTCAAAGTAGACGGTCAACTCCTGATTAACGGGGAAACCTTCCTTTGAGGTATCAGGACTCAAGCCGCCCTGTTACTTGCGGCGATTCGCAAACCATTTCCAAGGAAAAAGCCCTGCCACGACGAGAAGGCCGCCGAAGACGACCCACCAAAGTATCGGGCCTGTGGTTACGCGACCGACTTTAGGGTTGTGGCCAGAAATCCAGAGATGACCTTGCGAGATGGCAGTCCATCCCGCCCACATCGAGACAGCACCGAGCACAATCGCTAAGGCTCGGAAGACGATGAAACGTCGTTTCTGTTCTTCCATGGCATCTTTGATTCTAGTCACGGCCTAACTCCTGGTAAACGGGCTAACCTTCCATTGAAGTATCAGGACTTACGCGAGCCTGTCGAGTCGGAGTAGCATCAAGTAGACGCAAGGATGAAGAGACGACTCACCTTTTGGGGTCTAGTTCTCAGCAGCACGATGTTCATCGTGCTGGCGTTGACGTGGTTCGTCCTGAATCACTTCCGCCGTGAATATTACAATTTGGGAATTGAATCTGGAACTGGCCCCTACTTCGCCATTATTCGTGCGCAAGGTGTCTTGGTCTGGCCGATAGTCTGTTTGTTTTGCCTTGCCACCGTTATGCTGCTGTTCGAGATTGTCCACATAGTTGTATCGAAGTCCTCAAAGTGAAATCCACTGATACCACCACAACTCCTGATAAACGGGGTTACCTTCCATTGTGGTATCAGGACCCATTTGTCGGTTTGACAGGACCACCTGCCGCATTGTGAACGCATCATATCTCAGCAGTTTTGTTTAGGCACCCTCCAGCGATTTAGAGGTGCTCTCATGAAGCCAGCATTCATTGCATTACTTTTGGTATTTCTGTTCCCCGGCACTTCTCGTTCGCAGAGCCTGTTCGACGGCACTTGGGTTATTGCTACCGACAAAAATCGGAACTTCGCGGCCGAAAAACCGATTGCCCTTTCAATTGCCGGTGGAGTGTTTCGGGATGGCAACAGAGTGCTCAAGGCCGATGGCACAGACCAGAAAGTTCCGCCGACGGGTTATTGGGATACGGTCAGCGTCCGCATCGTGGACCAGCATACGGTCGAGATTACATCCAAAAAAGCTGGAAAGCCGATGTACAGAGAAACGGACACGGTCTCTCCCGATGGCAACACTCTGACGCAAATAATGAAAGACACAACAGAAGCGGAGGCCGTTACGTTTGAGAGTGGGTTTAGACGCATTGCACCCCCGCCTCCGGGAGCTCACGCTATCTCGGGTTCGTGGCAAATCTTCAAACAGAGCCGGTCAGCGAACAGCACAATCATCAGTTACAAGTGCACGTCAGATGGATTTAGTGCTGCGACCCCACTAGGCGAAAGGTTCGACGCAAAATTCGACGGCAAGTTCTATCTGATGGAAGATGACCCCGCTCGCACGATGGTCGCAGTGAAGAGAATTAGCGCCAACGCGGTGGAGATGACCAATCAGCGCGAAGGAAAGGTCGTGTTCGTAGTGACTTTGGAGGTTACGCCGGACGGGGAGACCATCCGTGCTTCATCGAAAAGCGCCGAGGACGGCAGCGTAAAGAATTGGGAACTGCACAAAGTGTCCAAGTAATGAAGAGGGCCTGATTAACGGGCAAACCGTCGACTGAGGTATCAGGACCGACTGACCCTGCCATAGATCCCTCAGGATGAGCCGCTGCCCGATCCACTTTTTTGAATATTTTTTTGAAAAATGGGCACGGGCGGCCTCGTGTTTTCGACACCCCCGGGTACCCCCTGGAACAATGATCTCGGGCATGGGAAATGGCGCCGAGGCGCACTGGCTAGACCGTGCTCAATTTTGTGCCCACCCTAGATCAAGATCCGTCCCGTCATTTTACTTGACGCTTATATAAATATATGGTAATCTATCCGCGGTAAGAAGTGCGCCCCGCCCTCTTCGCGTAGCCCAATCTCAGGCCCAACCTAACCACCTTCAAAGTCAACACTTACGGATACACGCGAAATAACCATCTTTAAAGTCAACACTTCCATAAAAAGGGGGAGGGGGGTGCCTATCTGATCTGCTGGCCACGCACGAATCCAGCCTGCGCTGCCTTCATTCCATTCAAAACATTCACTTTGCGCTCTATTTCCGTTCTTTGCTGCGGAACGTGGCCGGTACGAACTCCAGCGCACTGGCCTCCTTGGCCGCTAATTCAATCTGGAACGCCATCACATCCGCTGCGATCGGATTCTGATATTCCGCCAGTGCGGCGGCAAGCACTTCCTCGATCTTCGCGTCGCTGGTGCGGACGTGCCGGTACAGGTTCATCGCCAGCGCTTCGGCCGCGCCCGGTGTCAGCAATTGCGGAATGCGCGGTTCCAGCGCCGGAAACACCGCTTCCGGAATTGCCAGCCCGCGCTTCTTCGCTACCATGCTCAACAGCGCGAACCCCTCTCTCGCCGTTGCTGTCGGGAACAAAGGAATCTTCACGTCCACCCGGCCCGGCCGCTTCAGGTCCACCTCGATCAAATCCGGCCGGCTCGAGGCCAGCACCCAGATCACCTGCCCTCGGCTTTTGCTGTTCCCCATTTCTTCCGCCAGCATCGAATAGATCCGGCCCCCTACCCCGGAGTCGCCGCCCGACGAGTCCCGCTTCCCCAGCGCCTGGTCCGCCTCGTCGATAAACACGTAGCAGCGCCCCAGCGCATGGATCAGCCGGAAAATTTTCTCCAGGTTCCCTTCGCTGCTCCCGACCCACTTGTCGCGGAAATTTTTCATCTTCACGATGGGTACGCAGGCCTCGCCCGCAAGACATTCCACCAGGAACGTCTTTCCCGTGCCCACCGGACCGCACAACAGGTAGCCCTTCGGCAACGCCGCCACGTCGTTGCGCTTCCACAGTTCAATATCCTGCCGCAGCCATTTTTTGATGTTCTCGATTCCGTACAGATCGTCCAGTGTCCGCGTGGTTTCAACAAATTCAATCAGCCCGTTGGTGTCCTTCTCCACCAGCTCTTTCTTGATCTTGGCCAGGTCGTCGCTCGCCAGCCGTTCCTTGCGGTGCTCTTTCGTCTTCACCACGCTCTCCACCGCTCCCAGCGTCGCCCCGGACAACTGTTCTCCCAGCCCGCGCAAGTCCGAAGCAAAGTCGGCCAGCGCAACCGGATACGAACCCGAAATGATCCGGAATCCGTCGCTCAGCTCTTTCGACGAAGGCAGGTCGATCTTCGCGCGAGCCACCCGCGGGTTGTTCACCACCAGCGGATGCAGGTCATTCAGGTTTTCCGTCAGCAGGAACGATGCCAGCGCATGATTCGCCAGCAGCGCATCGCTCGACCAGTCCCGGATCAACGACGCCAGCGCGTTCAGGTCATAGTCCAGCCCGCCCTGCAGCCCCGGTACCAGCAGATCCGCATTCTTGATCATGCAGCCCACTTGAATTGCTGGCTGGTTCAATCGCGTCAGGTTCGCGCAGTACCGGAAATAACGCGTCAACATCTCCACCGCGGAACGCGGCGCTTTCCAGTCCCGCTGGCTCTCCTGAAAGTGCGGCCACTTCGAGAACACCTCGCCGCCCTTTTCAACGCGCACGCCGTTTCCGATGTCGTAACTCAGCACCACGTCGAAGCGCGGCAACAGCACTTCCAGCAGAAAATCGGATATCGAACCGAGCCGAGGATTCGGCGACACCGGCAGAACCATCCGGTCGCTGATGTTCCCGTAAATCACGAACTGGCTTGCCGCATTGCTCTCGTACAGGTCCGCCAGCTTCCGCGCCCACTCGGGAAAGGAAACGCTCGCCGCCGCCGTTGCTGATCCAGGGGCAATCGTGCTCATTGCGTCTCCGTCGCCGTCGCGCCCATCATTTCCACCACTCGAATTCATAGTAACTGTTTGTGTAGCATTCCTCCGGCGTAAAAAGGTTGCTCGCTACGAATCGGGTATCAGGCCCGCCCATCTGGAACAATGTCCTCTATCGGAACGATCCGTTTCCAAATCGAACTCTCGTCCACGGTCCTTCCACCCTTCGCCAGGTCAACCTCCCGCATACTCCTCAAATCCGTTGCTTTTTCGTCGCTTCTCTCTCGTTCCTTGGCCTCTAACGTGCACTTTCCATTTGGGCTGAGGCGCTCGCATGACCGATCACGGCCATCCTGAACTGCATCGCATCGTCCTCGAGAGTGTTCCCCTCGCCCTTTGCGTCGTTAATCGCGAAGGCAAGGTTCTCCTGTGGAGCGCAGGCGCTGAGCATTTGACCGGCTACCTTCGCCAGGACGTTCTGGGCCGCCTTTGTCCCGATAACCTTCACCAGGCCAGCGACGATGAGACCGGGACGAGTGCAAGCAGGTTCCCACCCTTGCTCCAGACCCTTCGTGAGGGCCGCCCAGTCACCGCGCATCTCTCCATACGGACGAAGAATGGCCACCTCGTGCCCGTCCATCTCGAATCGGTTCCCTTGCGGGATGACAATGGCATCATGATTGGCGCAGCCGAGATCTGTCACACGGTCTACAAAGCAGATATGGCAGAGCGCCGCCAGGCTCGCCTTGCCGCCTACGGCTGCCTCGATCCCATCACGGGCATGCTCAACCACAGCATGATCCAGGCCCGCTTGAAAGAGAGTTTGAATCTCTACGCCCTTTATCCCGTGCCGTTCTGCATCCTGTGCCTCTCGATCGATAACCTGACGAAAATCCGCGAACGCTTTGGCCAGGCTGCCGTCGATGCGACTCTGCGCATCGTCGCGCAGTCCATCGAACACGGACTCCGTCCCACCGATCACGTGGGACGCTGGCTCGATCAGGAATTTCTCGTGATCCTCAACGAATGCGGCGAATCCGACGTTCATAAGGTCGCCGAGCGGCTATGCCGAATCGCCCGCAAAGCCGACGTCTCTTGGTGGGGAGACATCCTCCACGTCACGGTCTCGGTGGGTGCGACGGTTGCACACGATCATGACGTGGCGAGCTCCATGATCAGCCGCGCGGAAGGCGCGCTGCGCGCGAGCACCGACGCGGGAGGAAACCAGGTCAACCTTATGGTTTCGTGACAACACGCAGCTGAGGCCCTGCAAACTATGTTCGTCATTATCGGAATCGTGGTCGTAATCGGAGCCATCATCGGCGGCTACTTGATGGAGCACGGAAACTTGAAGGTGCTCATCCAGCCCGCCGAACTCATCATCATCGGAGGCGCCGCGGCCGGGACCGTCCTCATCGCCAATCCGTTGCACATCCTCAAGAAAATGGTCGGTGGGCTCGCGGGAGTCTTCGGCAGCTCAAAGTTCAACAAAGCCAAATATATGGAATCGATGAAGATGCTTTTCGAACTCTTCTCGCGTGCCCGCAAGGAAGGTTTGATGGCTCTCGAAACCGATTCCGACAACCCCGACCAGAGCCCCGTCTTTTCCAAGTACCCGTCGTTCTTGAAAGACCATCACGTTCAGAACTTCGTCTGCGACACCATTCGCATGGCGGCTGGCGGAGGCATCGAGCCTTTCGACGTTGATCAGATGATGGAACTCGATATGGATGTGCACCACCACGAAGCCACCCTGCCGGTCTCCGGATTGTCCACCATGGCCGACTCGTTACCGGGTTTGGGTATCGTCGCCGCCGTCCTCGGGGTTGTCATCACCATGGGCGCGCTCGGCGGGCCTCCTGAGGAAATTGGGCACAAAGTCGCCGCGGCTCTCGTCGGCACTTTCCTTGGCATTCTTCTGTGTTACGGCTTCATCGGCCCGATCGCGGCCAGCATGGGCAAGGCAACCGACGAAGAGCACGCTTACTATCACGTCCTTCGCATCGTGATTGTCAGCTTCATCAAAGGTTCACCGCCCAGCATCGCGGTCGAGTTTGGCCGGCGCGCTATCCCCGGAAATGTGCGGCCGACGTTCCAGGAACTGGAAAAGCACATTAAGGAACGCGGGGATGCTCCCCCCGCGGCCTAAGCCGGAGCCTGTTCATGCCGGGTCCTCCGCCCATCATTATCAAGAAGAAGGTCAGCCACGGCGGCCACCATGGCGGCGCGTGGAAAGTAGCCTATGCCGACTTTGTCACCGCGATGATGGCGCTGTTCATCGTCCTTTGGCTGATGAATAGCAGCAAGCAGATCCAGAAGGCCGTCGGTGGCTATTTTAAGGATCCCACCGGCTCCGCCAAGATGGTGGGCAGCGACATGCGCGGTGCCGGCGAAAACTTTGTCGTCACCAAAGAAAACATGAAGGAATTGAAGGAAGAATTACAGAAAGCGATACGGCAGGTGCCCAAATTCGATGAGCTTCGCAACCATATCGACATGACTGTCACGAACGAAGGGCTTCGCATCGAGCTTACCGAATCTGCAGCCGGCACCTTCTTCGACAGCGGCAGTGCGCGCATGAGTCCCGGGGGAAGCGACCTCGTCAAGCTCCTCGCTCAGGAATTGAGCAAGCTGCCGAACTCCATCGCGATCGAAGGCCACACAGATTCGAAGCCCTATCCCCCCAACGCGGTATACACCAACTGGGAACTCTCGGCGGATCGCGCCAACGCCGCCCGCCGCCTTATGCAAAGCAACGGCCTTCGCGGCGACCAGGTCACGCAAGTTCGCGGCTTCGCCGATCAACGTCTCCGTAAAAGCGATTCACCGCAAGACCCATCCAACCGCCGCATCTCATTCATTGTTCAATATCTCGCCAAAGCTGCCGATGCGGCTGATGGCGGCCCCAAGGAAGAATCGAAACCGGCGGAAAGCGAAACCGCCGCTCCACATTCTGGTGCGTCGGAAGCGGAAAAACAGTAGTCACTTGGATGTCCTCGTGTATTTTGGCTTCTCCCTCTCCTGTAGGAAGAAACCACGCGCTGAATCTCGCCGTCTAATTGTTGTGGGAACCCGCCGGCCCGACCGGCAACTTCTGCCGGTGCTCTGGGTTTATTTCCAGGGGAGTCTTTGCCTTGCCGAACGTCCCCGTACGAGGAGAACTCTTGAAATGAAAACCTGGTTCAAGTGGCTTTGTGTCGCCACCTTCTTCCCATTACTGGCAACCACGGCGCGCGCCCAGCAACGTTTTGAAGTCACTCCCTTTGTCGGCTACGAAACCAGCGGCTCGTATCCCGTCAGCGTCTTTTCGAGTGAAAACGTCCCTATCAATCGGCTCCGTGTGAACGACGCCCTCGCGTACGGCACTTTCGTCGACGTCGGACTGACCGAGAATTCTCAGTTCGACTTCATGTGGAACCGCAACAACAGCTCTTACGACGCGCACAACATCCTGACCAATTCTTATTTTCACGCCTACGATTCCGACATCGATCAGTTTCAGTTTGGGGCGCTGTATATGTTTCGCAGCAGCGAGGTCAAACTTCGGCCCTACATCGTCGGCGGCCTCGGCTTCACGCACGATTCCAACAGTAACGGCACACCCAATCGCACAGAATTTTCCTGGAGCATCGGCGGCGGAGTGAAGTACTATGCGAGCCGTCACATCGGTTTTCGCGCCGACGCCCGCTATCTTCCGACCTACGGCAGTTCTTCCAATGCCACGTACTGCGATCCCTTTTTCGGCTGCTACAACACCAAAGTCTCAAACTATCTCAATCGTGGAAGCTTTGTTGGCGGCCTGATCATTCGCTTCTGAGAACCTTGCAGCAGGGGAAAGGGCCCGCCCTCCTCAGCGGCGGTTTTGTTTCTGCTCTTTCGAGTTCTTCAGTGGCTGGGCGGCGGATTCTCCGCCGGCGGTTCAAACAGCTTTTGGTCGACCGGTCCGTTTTGCTGGACCTGCTCTATCTTGATGGCGAACGCTCCGTTCGGCCTCGCCAACGTCCACCGGTAGGGAATTTTCACCCCGTCGGTTACCCGATAATCCGCATAGTCTACCTGCGCGGGATTGCGGCCTAGCGCGGTCTCGGTGTACCGGATGAGCCGAAGCAGAAGTCCGGACTCCTGGTCGAAATACATGCGAATGGCAGGGTGCCCTGGATTCGCCGTCGCACCCACCAGATACGTTGCTTTGCCGTCAACTTCCTCGCCCGGCCTGACGCGGAATTCCTTGTAGAGTTCCCGCGCGTCTGCCGCGAAATACAAATCCGCATCGATTCGCGCGGACTCGCGCTCCGCCGTGGTCATCCGATGAACGCCGCCAGGAAACGTCAGCCATCCCGCCTGCCCGTTAAAGGCGGTTACGCTCGAACCGCCATTCAGGTGCGAAACGGAGACCCGCTTGTCCGGAGCTTCCGAGTAGATTTCGATCGGCGACTGCGTCCCCATTGCCTCGATGGTGCCCTTCTGCACGCGCGTCTTGATCTTCCTCAAGGCGTCGGCTCCACCAACGGCTGCCAGGTACTTGTCCAACAGTTGCTCCGCCGTTGGCAGGCTGGCATGAGTGTCTCCCGCAGGTTCGTGGGTGTGCGGCGCAGGCCGTTTTGCGTTTGCGTCGGCCGACAGCAGAGGCGTGCCTACGGGATGCGCCGCTCCCCGGTGGCATGTGTAGCAGGTCACTTCCAGGTCGCCCTTGAAGTGATCCCTGTCGATCGCCAACTGCATCTCGATCATCGAGCGCGCCACTTTCTTTTCTTTCTTGTCGTCCTTGTCCATTTGATGCTCGACGTGGCAGAACTCACACTCAACGCCCAGCGATGCACTGATGAACTGCATCGTCGGAATCAGCTGCTCCGCGGGAATATCCTTCAATATCTGGATATTCTTGAATTGCTGCGCTGCTGTCTTCGGGTTGCTTTCCCCAGACTTCCCCGCTTCCTGCGCAAGTCCGGCTGCAGCCGCGCATGCCGTCACACCGACCACAGCGACAACCAGGCAATCCCGCCAGGCAAACTTTCTCATTCTCGTCTCCAGATTCCGGTTCTCATCAGTCGTTGAATCAGAATTTCGGCCCGCTCAGATCTCCCCGCCTTTGGCCAGCGCCGTGATCCGGTCTGCCGCGCGGAAGGCCAGCGCCTGGATCGTCATCGTTGGCTGCCCTCGTCCCGAGGTCACCAGGCTGCTCCCGTCGCACAGGAACAGATTCGGCACGTCGTGTGTCCGGTGATCCGGGTTAATCACCGATTTCTTTGCATCGGTCCCCATCCGGCAGGTGCCCAGCAGGTGAACGGCGAATTGTTGCTCCTGGACCGGCGCGTTCCACTTCTGCTTCGCTCCGGCGGCATCCAGGATTTCCAGCGCGCGGTCTTTCATCCATTCCGCCAGCCTCAAATCGTTTGGATGGTCCCGATACGTCATGCGCAACGCCGGCAGGCCCCATGCATCCTTGATCTCAGGATCCAGAGAGAAACTGTTCGTCTCCACCGGCAGCGACGTGCCGTGGCAGAAAATCTCCATCGTGCGCACAAAATTCTCATGCAACGACTTCTTGAAGTCCTTGCCCCATTTCGGCGTCCCGGGAGGCAACGCCCCCAGAGCGAAAGTGATCGGCGTCAGGTCGAACCGCGCATCCAGTCCTCCCCCGCCGTAGATTCCGGTCTTCTGCAGGTCCATTTCGTAAAAATCATGGAAGATTCGGCTGACCGCGAAGCCTTTATAGTCGTTCAATGGTTCGTCAAACGTCGCAAAAACAATTGCGCCGCTGTTCAACATCAGGTTCCGGCCGACAAGTCCGCTGGAATTCGCCAGGCCGTGGGGAAACTGCGCCGATTCCGACAGCAGAAGCAGTCGCGGCGTCTCCGCCCCGTTCGCGCATACAATCACGGCCTTCGCTTTCTGCAGGTGCGTGTTCTTCTTGGCATCGAAGTACACTGCGCCGGTCGCCCGCCCGTTCTTGTCCACCTCGATGCGGCGCACGTAGCAATTCGGCCGGATTTCACATCGCCCCGTAGCTTCCGCCAGTGGAATCATCGCCGACAGCGCCGTCGACTTTGCTTTTACTTCACAACCGAATCCCAGGCAGAATCCGCAGTTTACGCAGGCGCTGCGCCCCGCTCGCGGTTGCGACAAGATTGCCATCGGCGCGGGAAACGGGTGATATCCGAGCTTTCGCGCCGCCCGTTCAAAAATCACGCCGGATCCCTTCACCGGTAACGGCGGCATGGGATATGGCTTCGAACGCGGTGGATCAAATGGACTCGCTCCCGCCAGCCCTGAAACGCCGCATTCCCATTCCACTTTTGTGTAATACGCTTCCAGGTCGTCGTAGCGAATCGGCCAGTCTACCAGGGTCGCGCCGGGCACCTCACCCACCTTGCTGCGTTCCACGAAATCGATTTCATGCAGCCGCCAGAAGTTCGCCGTGAAGTGGACACTGCTTCCGCCGACGCATCGGCCGTACATCACACTGTACTGTTTCTGTGCTTTGTCCTGTTCCGTCTTGCGAAATGTGACCGGCTGGGTGTTCGGATTGTTGGTCAACTGGTGGTTGAACACGACATCAATTTCGTTGTGTCCGAAGTCCGCCTCCGTTAAATACGGTCCTTGCTCCAGCACCACCACGCGAAATCCGTTCGTCGAGAGCTCCTTCGCCAGCACACCCCCGGCCGCGCCGGATCCGACAATGACGAAATCCACTTCCTCGCTGGCCTTATACGCCACCTTGGACTGGCTCATTTCTTCTCTCCCGCTTTCGCGTCCGCCTGCCAGCCCGGGTAATCCTTGTCATAGAAGCCAAAGGGCGGCGCAAAACTGTGCGCCGGGTCCCGCTGAATCACTTTCCATCCCACGTAGTCGCGGTTCCCCCCGCCCGATGGATCGACCAGAAACCCCGATATCGTGTGTTGCCAGATGGTCTGGAAGAAATCCGCCGCCGGACCGATTTGCGGCCGCCTTCGCCCTCCAACATTCTGCGAAGGAATCTCATCGCTCAGTTCGTGGAGAAGCTGCTCTTGTTGCTCGAGGCTCGCGTCCGCAAACTGCTTCACACCGGGATGCTTCGCGCTCGTCTCGCCGTTAAGATGCGCCAATCCCTTCTGATACGTCTCTACCGCGTCGCTTGCGAAGGTCTTCAGCGCGTGATCGATGAAGTACACAACTCCCGCTTCTCGAGCTCCCGGCAACTCATCGGTCGGGATGATCAGAGAGGCGATCGCTTCGACGTCTCGCGCCTGCGCCGGCGTCAACACTTCGAATTTCACAGGTGTCTTGGATTTTGTGGCCTGGTGCGCATGGTCCGCGGCGGCCAGGATTCCAGGCCATTGTGCATTCAGCCACGCCACGCCCGCGGTTCCGCCGGCATAGGCAAGAAACTCTCGCCGCCCCGTCGAAGGTATCTTCATCTCTCCCCCAAAAAGTATCTGAGCAATCTACGTGTGCGGTGCCGCAGCGTCAAGCACGCTCCGGCGGCAGCGCGCATCCAATTTGGTTATCCCGGCGGCCTTGCAGTATCATCAGTCTTCTGGCTCACACATGAGTACTTTCACCGGCGCGATCGGTAGCGGAGGGAAATGGCTGCTTGACCGCATTGTCGGCGCCCTCGCCGCCACCGGCGTTAATCCCAACCTCCTCACATTCCTCGGCTTGGTCGTGAACTTCGCCGCGGCCGCTAATTTTGCGGTCGGCAATTTCCGCACCGCCGCCATCATTATCTTCTTTGCCGGTTTTCTCGACATGCTCGACGGCCAGGTGGCCCGCCGCCAGAACCGCGTCACCGCTTTCGGCGCCTTCTACGACTCCACGCTCGACCGCTACGCCGACATGGCTCTCTACATGGGCCTGCTCGTCTATTACTCCGTCAGCGGACGCACTCCCTATGTGGTCCTCGCCGCCGTCGCTACCGCCGGCTCCGTTATGGTCAGTTACGCACGCGCACGCGCTGAGTCGCTCATCCCGCTTTGCAAAGTCGGCTTCATGGAGCGGCCCGAGCGCATGGTGCTTCTCATCATCGGCGGCCTCACAAATCGTATGGCCCAGGTCCTGTGGGTCATCGCCATCGTCTCGACCATCACCGTCATCCACCGCATCTACTTCACCTGGCAGGAAACCAAGGCTGGCCGCGTTTTGCCGGGCTTGAAAATGCCCTCCTAGGCTGGCTGCGCGGTCACTTTCTCACCGTCCCTGTCTGGCTGTTCCAATGACGCTTCCACCGGACCCTCGATCATCCGCTTCACCCGCTCCTTCAGCGTCGGTACATCCTCTTTCTTCATCCCCTTGGTCTCAATCGTGTCATGCAGATGCACCGTAATCGTCGTCGGCCGCAAAGTCCACGTCTCCGTCCGCAAATGCCGAAATGATCCAACCAGGCTCACCGGCACAATTGGCACTCCCAGTTGCTGCGCCAGCCGGAACCCGCCATCTTCGAATTCGTTCAGGTGTCCGTCGCGTGTCCGCTTCGCTTCCGGGAATATGATCAGGCTGACTCCGCTGTCGATCGCTTCTTGCGTCATACGCCATAGCCGCTTCAGATCCTTCGCGCTGCGCACGTCCGGCACCGGGACGTTCCCGAATCGTTTCATCAGCCACCCATAGATCGGAATCCTGAAATGCGACTCAAGTTCCCAGCCTCGAACCAGCTGCGGAATCGCGCAGTAGAGCATAAACGGGTCCAGCAGGTTGACATGATTCACCATGAAAAACGAAGTTCGCTTTTCGTCGAATCCCGGAGATTTCTTGGCCACAACTTTCGCGCCGGAGAAAAATGCGATACGCCGGCACAACCCCCTTTGCAACCAGTCGTGCTTCCTTGGATCCAGCACCACCGCCAGCGCGATCAGGATCGGCACCGCAATCAGGAAATGCAGCCAGCTCATCAGCCACAGAAACAGGCTGCGCACCACGTCCCACGCCCGCTTCATACGTACACGTCCATCGCGCCCGGAAGAATCTCCAGCACCTTGCAGTCGACCGTGACAATTTCCCCGTCCACCATTACGTCCACCGGTCCGTCCAGTGCGAATTCCACCCGCTTTACGCCGCGACGCGACGCCAGTGGATGTTCGATATGCGTTCCGTCGTAGAGCCTCGGCAGCATGCGAATCAATCCCAGCCGGCCAATCGGTCCCCAACGGACATATTCGATCAGCCCGTCACTCGGATCGGCGTTCGGCGCAATCAGCATCGTTCCGCCCGTAAATTTGCTGTTGTTGAACGTCAGGAACAGGCATCGCCGCTCGTCCCATTCCGTATCGTCGTCGCAGCGCATCTTGAAGGGCCGGCGCTTTAACTGCACGACCTTCACAAACACTCCCAGCAGATAGCCAAGGTGCCCGAACGGCTTGAACATCCGGTTCGTGATCGCGCCCACGTCCGCCGTAAAACCCACGCTTAACAGGTTGAACGAATACAATTCGCCGCTCGCGTGCCGTAAGCGCTGCAAATCCACGCTCCGTTTCCGGCCGGCCTTCAGCGCTTCGAGTGAAGATTCCGACCCGTTCTTTGTGAAATCGCGAAGGAACGAATTCCCCGTGCCCAGCGGCAAAAACCCCAGTTCAACCCGCTCCACTGGTTCCTTGCGAGCAAAAATCCCATTGATGATTTCGTGCGCTGTTCCGTCGCCGCCCACGGCCAGGAATCTCCGGTAGCCCTGCAGATAGGCTTCATTCGCCAGTTCCGACGCGTGCCCCGGCTGCGTCGATGCAATTACATCCACGCGCAGCCCGGCATCTTTCAAGCGGCTCAGTTCCGCCCCGGCCATTTGCGCAGAGCGCCCGCCGCCCGCTGCGGGATTCACGATGGCAATGAACGTTTCTCTCACAGAAACTCCGCCGCCCGCATTCTACCTTGCTACCGTCTAAATCGACTGGATCGCCTCTTCGCGTCTCATTTTACCGAGGCGCTCCGCCAGCGCCACGCGAATGATCTTCAGCGATGCGGTGAGGGGAAAATCTTCGCCGTAAATCACGATTCCGTGAAGACGTTTAAAGTTGATGAGCCTGTTGTTCCGCGCCACGATCTCTTGCCGCAGCTCTTCCGTGAACGTCGTTCCGGGTTCCAGATGCATCACCAGCACGAGCTGTTCGCCGACCATCGATCGGCTCGGCCAAATGTAGTTTGCCGCAAAGACGCAAAACTCCTTTACGGGCAGCCCGTCGAACGCCTGCTCGATGTCCTCCGCATAAACGTTCTTCCCTTCCTCGGTTACGATCATGTTCTTTTTGCGGCCAAACAGCTGTAAATGACCCGTTCGGTCGAACCGGCCCATGTCTCCCGTCATCAGCCAACCGTCGACAATCGTCTCCGCCGTCAAATCCGGTTCATTCAGATAGCCCGCCATCACGGTTTTGCTGCGTACTGCGACTTGCCCAATTCCGTCCGCGTCCGGATTTACGATCCGCACTTCCATTCCTGGCAGCGGCTTTCCCACTGTGTCCGCCCGGAATGGCTTCAAATCGTTCACCGTTACCGCGGTTCCCGCTTCGGTCAAGCCATATCCATTCGCTACGGGCAATCCCAGGTCATAGAAGAATTGCAGTGTCTGCGGCTCTGTGAACGCGCCTCCGACGATGATCGCTTCGATGTGCCCGCCGAATGCCTGATGCACCTGCCCCAACAGCAACCGGCTTAGCCATCGAATCGGCCGGTGTTTGGTCAGGACCACGTTCATTTTCCTCAGTAGCTCAAACACGTATCGCTTCCCCGCTGGCAGTTCGTCAAACCGCGCCTGCAACCCTTTTTGCAGATTCCTCAGCACCAGCGGCACCAGGCTCACATATGTGATCTGGTATTTCGGAAATGCCTCGCGCACGAATTCCGGCCGGAGCGTCCGCAAATGCACCACGGCCGCTCCGCACGTGAACGGCCCGATGAACCCCACCATGAAATCAATGGCATGGTTCGTCGGAAGAATGCTCAGATACTTCACTCCTGGCCAGAACGGATACCAGGTTGTCAACGCGACGCATTGCTCCAGGTAATTTCCGTGCGTCATCATGCAACCCTTCGGGGTTCCGCCCGTACCCGAGGAATACACGATGCACGCCAGATCCTCCCGCTTCCGCATTATGAGTTTCGGCTCGCCCGCGCCGCGAGACTCTTCCCAACGCTGCCCTCCGGCGAGATCCGCGTTTGCCGGCGCTTCCGCGACCAGCACCGTCTGGATCTTCTCCGCGTCCACCCGGCCCGCGCCTGCGCTCAACTGCCGCCAGACTGGATACTCCGCGATCAGCACACTGGCTCCGGAATGTTTCGCCAGTTTCCACTGCTCTTCCGGTCGCAATTTGTAATCGAGCGGCACCAGCGTCCCGCCGCAATAGAACACGGCATACGCGCTGATCAACCATTTCGACTGATTCGTCATGATGATCGCTGCGCGGTCGCCGGCGGCGAAACCGGAATCCTGGAGCCACTTCGCTAATGGAAGGGCCCGCTGCTTGAAGTCGCGGTACGTGATCCGTTCTTTTTCCTGTCCACGATCCGACTCGTACAGGCACACCTCGCGCGGCCACGTTTCCAGCGCGTCCCTTAGCGCCTCGCCGAGCGATGAATATCTCGTCAGGTCCAGCATTACAGGCGGGATTGCACGCGTTCGGCAAGCGTCTTGAAGTCGCTTACGCCTTGCACTTCGTAATCCGGCAGTTCGATTTTGAAGTGATTCTCCAGCCGCGAGAGCAGCTCGAGTGCCTGCAAACTATCGATGCCCAGTTTCTTGTAAAAATCGTCTTCTGCCTTCAGCGAGCCGGACGGCACCTTGAACTGCTTTACGGCCAAATCCAGGATCTCCTGGGTGATCTCTTCCAATGTGCGCATAGTCATTAATTTAGCACCCCACACGACCGGAAGGAAAACCAACGCCAGAGCCATATCCGCCAGGGGATGTCTCTAATGCCCCAGCTTCTGGTCAAAGAACTTCGCCATGAGCTCCAGGCACTCCTGCGTTTCCGGAAAGTCAAAGTGATACCAGAACGCGTGCGGCAACGCCTCGAACACCACCAACTGCGCGTCGCTCCCGGACCGCAGCAGTGCCCGATGGAAGATCGTCGTCCCGCTTAGCAGCAGGTCCCGCGTGCTCGTCACCAGCAGCGACGGCGGCATCCCCTTGAGGTCTGCATACAGCGGCGAAAGCACTGGATCCTTCAAATCCGTGTTCCCTGCATAATCGCTCACCGTCTTGTTTCCAGCATGATGCGGCTCCAGACTCCCGGGAAGTCCGTTCAGCGTGAAGAGGTTCACCGAATCGCCCGGATTGCTGAAATCCGCCATCATCGTGAACAGGCCCAGCGCCCCGGGCAGCGGCAACCCCACTTGCTTCAGCTTCACCGCTACTTCCACCGACAGAATCCCTCCCGCCGACGTCCCGTAGATCCCGATGTTCTTCGCTTTGTACTCCTTCAACAGCTCTTGATACACCGCCACTACATCGTCCACCGCCGCGGGGAACGGGTTCTCTGGCGCCAGCCGGTAGTACACCGACACCACTTTGATCTTCGCCAGATTGCTGATTGGGATTCCCTCAATCAGCGAACCCGAATCCCCGTTGAACCCGCCGCCATGCAGGTTGATCAGCACTCGCCCGCGATTTGCCGCTGGCATCTCCAATGGTGTGATGATGTCTGTTTTTACGCCCGCAATCGTTTTTGGCTCTACATTCACCGGAAAATGCTTTCTCGCCTCCGCGCCGCCCGTGGCCAGCCACTTCTCCAGGTTCGCTCGTCGTTCCGTCAATGTTTCCGGTCCATACTTCAGGTGATTCAGCGATTCCAGCCACTTCTGTGCTCCCGGGCTGAGTGTTCCGGGCATCGGCACCACGCGCGTGATCCGTGCCGTTCCGTCCGCATCGAACGTCGCTGTATCCGTTGTGGGACCCGCCGGCGGCGCCGCTTTCTCCACCGGCCGCGAGCATGACAACAGTCCCCATGCGCACGCGAGCTGCAACACTCCACCCAAACGCTTCCACGCTGGTTGGTTCATCGCTTCCTCCCATCAAACTGTTGTGGCTTACTTTTTGTGTGTGACTACCGGCAAGTGTTTCATCGGATCGTCCGTTTCCACGAAACGACGCAGACTCTCCATCACCACCGGCCGGTCAAACAGCTTGCAGAACAACTCAATCTCTTTCTTCAGTTCGGCACGTGGAATCGGCTTGATGAACTTCTTGGCCGCCACTCGCGTCTCGGCGTCGAACTTCGTTACCTGGACCGCCAGCGAACGCGCCACCTGCAAGACGAATCCCTCGCCCGCCAGGTGCGACACCAGTCCCGCTTGCTGCGCGCTCTCCGCCTTCACGGTCCGTCCTGTGAACAATAAATCGCGGATATACGCATTGCCCACGTCGCGCCGCAGCCGCGGTATCCCGCCAAACCCAGGAATCAATCCCAGCCGCAACTCCGGGAACCCAAATCGCGCCATCTTGTCCGCCACAATCTGGTCGCACGCCAGCGCCAGTTCCAGCCCACCGCCCATGCACAACCCGTGCACCGCCGCGAACGTGACAAAAGGCGCTGCATCAATCGCGTTCAATACCCCGTGAATCCGCTGCAAGAACTTCCGCACCCCGGCCTTCCGCTTCGCCTTCGAAAGCGGCTGCGCCCCGTGGTACAACTCCTTCAAATCCGCGCCGGCGCAGAACCCTCCGGGCCGCGCGCTCGCGATGATACAAGCGCTTGTCTCTGGCGCCAGCTTCGGTATCGCTGCCGCGAACCTTTCCAGGTCCACCAGCATCACCGTGCCGATTTCATTCATTGGCTCGCGGTCCAGCGTCACTTCCACAACACCGTCGCGCCACTCCCAGCGCAATCCTTGCCCGCGAAATTCTTTCATCGGGCCTTCCCGGCCGCTGCTGCGGACTGCTTGTACATCTGCTCGATTTCTTCGCGGAAGTGCGCATTAATCGGGTCGCGCCGAAGTTTCCCGTTGGCCGTCACCAGCCCGCTCTCGGGCGTCAAAGCCTGCTTCTCAATGACAAAATTCCGCACTTGCCGGTAGTGCGGCAGCTCTGAATTCACGCGATCCACGGCCGTTTGCACCGCGTCGGCTTTCACGTCTCCGGTCACCAGCGCGCACAAATACCCGCGCCCGTTCCCCACCACCACCACTTGCTGCGCACCCGCCACGAGTCCCGCGATCTTCTCTTCAATTGGTTCCGGTGCGATATTGTGGCCCGAATTCAGAATGATCAGGTTCTTGATGCGCCCGCTGATCCGCCAGTTTCCCTTCGAATTCACTTCCCCCTGATCGCCAGTGTGAAACACACCACCGTGCAAGGCTTTTGCCGTTTCTTCCGGCCGGTTCCAGTAACCCGCGAACACGTTCGGCCCGCGCACTACGATTTCTTCATTCTCGCCCACGAGCATTTCAATTCCCGGAATCGACTGCCCCACGCGGCCCGCTTCGCTTGTTACACGCGGGTCATCCATCGTGCAGATCCCGCAGGTTTCCGTCAGCCCGTACACCTGCCAGATCGGAATGCCCAGCATCGCGAAGAAATCCTGCGTCTCCGCCGACAGGGGCGCCGATCCGCACACCAGCCCGCGCACGTTCCCGCCGAACTTCGCCAGAACCTTCTTGAAGATCAGCATCCGCGCCAACCCCAGCCACATCCCCCCGCTGCCCTTTCCTTCCTGCTCCCTTTGCCAGCCTTCGCGGGCTTTTCGATAGATTGTGCGGATGATCCCCGCGCTTTTCGCGATCGTATCTTCCACGCCGCGCCGCACCCGCTCCAGCAGTGTCGGCACATTGAAAAAGTAATTCGGCGCAGACAGCCGTATCTCGTCCGCCAGCTTGCTCAGGTCTGTCGACAACGTCAGCACTGTGTTCTTCGACAAGCACGACAGCATCACGATCCACGACGCCGCAAAATTGAACGGCAGGTACTGAAACACGTCCATCGGCCCCGGGCCGTCCCATCCCAGGCGATCCATCCATCCCGTCGTACAGCCGATCATGAAATTCAGGTTCGCCGCATTCAAACAAACGCCTTTTGGCTCTCCCGACGTCCCCGACGTGTAGATGATCGTTACCAGGTCGTTATTCAGCCGCGAACGCGGCGCTTCTGCCACACTTTTTCCTGCCAGTGCTTCCGCAAACAAGACCCGCCGCGGTGCTTGCGGCCACGCTGCCGCAACGCTGTCTCCCAGCGCCGCGTCGCACACGAACAAAAATCGCGCGCCGCTGTCTTTCATCATGCCCGCAAGTTCGCCCGCCGATTGCCGCGCATAGAGCGGCACCACAATCGCGCCTTCCGCCATCAGCGCCAAGTCGACGGCCACCCATTCCATGGAGTTTGGCCCCAGCAGCGCGCAGCGATCCCCACCTTGCACGCCCAGATCACGCAAGAAACCGCGTACCCGGGCCACTTTCTCCAGCAATTCCTTCGCGCGCAGGTCGACGAACTGCTCCCCGCGAATCTCCCGCAGCACCACACTTTCGCTTGCCTTCGCCAGCCGTTCCAATGCGTTTTCGAGGAAATTTCCCATCGCCTTACCGCCCTGCGCCCACCGCGACCGCCGTCGAGTCGTACTCTTCCACCAACCGTCGAAGATTCTCGTTCAACGGCGGCAGATTGTCTTCCCAGCTCAGCACGCCCCTGCGCAGCGGAAACTCCGGATACGTCCGTCGCACTTCCTGCTCCAGATACATTCCCATGCGCGCCATACCTTTCAAATTCGAAACCACCGTTCGTCCGATGCTCTCCTGAATCGCATCCGCCTCCACTACCAGCCGCTCCATCACCTCCGCCAGCTTCGACCCTAACTCCGGATCATCCACCGTGAGCGTTAAATGCTGGTGTCCGCGTTCGCGCATCAGGTTCCGGATTCGCTCGTCCATGGTCACGCCCGCGGACACCACTCCCGCAGGCATGCACGTCACGATCCCGTGATACCGCGACGACACCATGTACCTGCATGCCCGCAGGATCGAAACCAACCCAAACATGTCGTAGTCGTCCGATGTCAGCACCGGTATCCCCGGCAATTCCTTTTCGATCGCGTGGCATGCCACCGCATCCAGCCGTTCCATCGCCACCAGGATTGGGAACACCCGGTGCCTGGCGATGAACGCTTTGGCAGCCTCAATGTATCCCTTCACATAGTGGGCAAACTTGCGGTCTACCTCTGCCCCGGACTCAAAGAAATATACCGTACGGTACTGGCTGTCTTTGTACGCTCCCGTCGTCGCACGCGCGATGTACTTCCCGACTGACGCTCGCACCGGCCACACGAACGGGTGAATCGGGCACAGCGCCAATACCGGCGTCTTCTCGTCCCAGCCCAGTGCCCGCAGCGCTTTCCTCGCATACTCCGGCGGATGTGGCTCGAACGTCCACGCGGTGTCCGCTCCCAATTCGTTCGGCGCGCCAAGTTCGCTCAGCAGTTGCTGCGACTCCAGGCTCCGCGTAATCACCAGCGAGTCTTTCGTGTACCGCGCGCACATCCACTGGATCAGATCATCCATGTGGCCGGCATCGCCGCCGTACGCCACGGACAACTTGTTCTCCGCCGAAGCCAGCCCGAGCGACCCGATCATCATCGTCGTCAACGCGTTGGCAAACTTGCTCTTGAACATCGAGCCTTCGCACGAAATCACCCCATGATTGGCGCGCACTTCCCGGGACAGGAATGGGGGGAAAACATCCGGCAGGTGCACCTGCTTCGCGCCCTCGAAATATCCCTTGGTCCGGTCGAAGTTTTGCGTCATCACGCTGAAGTCGACATTTTCCGCGCCCAGCACGTGACGGATCTGCCGCAGCATCTCCTGCACCCGCACGTCACTGCCGGTATTACGCGTTCCGTTGTATCCCGCGAACAGCAACTTCAGCTTCTCGCCCGGCGCCCAGCGCTTCCCCAGGCCAAACATCCACCCAAAGCGCCGCATCTCGATCAGCGCGCTTACCCACATCACAAGCAGGAGATCCGTCATGCCACCGCACTCCCTGCAGTCGTTGCGTTGGCGTTCGTTGCATTGTGCGGCCACGGCCTCGCTGGATACTTGAAATTGTTTGCCCGGCTGAATTGCAGCAGCGGATACGCGTACGTCGAGAACTTTGCCGGTGCCTCGCCCATTTCCTGCACGACGCGCGAATTATCGAATACCGTGTTCCAATCCAGGTATGGCCAGAACACCTTCAGCAACGACGCGCCATAGCCCACCGCGCCGCCCTTAAACGCCAGCCAGTTCACCGTTTTCGAAAACGGGCCCCCCAGCCACGGCTGATAGCTCGGCCGGCTCCACCCGCTTTGTTTCGCCAGCGCGTCCGTCAATTCCTTGTACGTCTGCGATCCCTTGCCCGATGACAAGTGGTAGATCCCGTAATTCGGCTGCTCCATCTGGTGGATTTTCACGATCGCGCCGCCCACGTAGTTCGCCGGCACAATGTCAATCTGGTCGTCGGGCCGCAGCGGCAATACCGGCAGGCGCGCCAGCATGTCAAACGCCTGCACCATGTCGAACTGCGTCGTTTCCGGCTTCCGGCTGTCGCCCATCACGATCGCTGGCCGGAAGATTGTGTGCGGAACATCCGGCAGCAGCTGGTGCACCATATGCTCGCAAAACTTCTTGGTTCGCGCGTACGGATCGTAGTCCGACCGCTGCCAGTCGATTGAACTGTCTTCCTGCACAACTTCGTTCTTCCGAGTTCCCGCCACCGCCACCGTGCTGACGTGCGAATATCTGCGCAATCCGTGGTGGTTCTGCGCCCGCCGTGCCAACTGGATCACTTCCAGCGATCCGCGCAGGTTCACGTTCAAGCACTGTTTTTCCGATTTGCGATTCAGCGACGCGGCGCAGTGCAAAATCGAATCCGTCGAGTCCACCAGTGCGTGATATTCGTCGTCGTCCAGGCCGAACCGCTCACCCGTCAAGTCTCCACGAAAGATTCTCACGCGCGTGTTCAGGTGTTCCAGGAACTCCGGAAACTCAAAATGCAGTTGCAGCGACTGCCACAGCCGTTCCCGCGCTTCCTGCTCGGTCTTGGCCCGCACCAGCAGGTTCAGCCGGTCCGCGTGGCCGGTCCATAGACCCGCCACCAGGTAGCTGCCCAGATACCCTGTCGACCCCGTTAGAAATATAGCCATGTGTAAATGGAAATCTTCCGGCTAGTGCGTTGTCGCCGATGCGCTTTCCGGCGGCACAGACCAGTCCAGCACCCGCGCGTCCCGCGCTTCCAGCGGTCGCCCCTCCATCAGCGGGTAGCACCACCGCCGCAGCGCCGGTATGTGAATATTAATCCAGTAATCCCACCAGTCAATTTTTTCCGGCGAATAATCGAACAGCGCCTTTTCTTCGGAATCGAGCGCCGCCGACAGCAGTCGCGCATTCTCGCATTCGAATACGTGCTCGTTGTGCAGGATGAACGGCTCGTATAGTTCGATCAGCTTCTCCGCTCTCACCAGATCGCGTTCCGTCTTCGCCAGCGGCGGCTTGTTCCAGATCGTCCTTGTCGCCGCCTTGTTGATTCGCGACACCACTGCCTTTTGCATTGGAATCGACAGCCGCTCGTATCTCTGCTTCGATACCGGAATCGTCTCGAGCTTCACCTTCAACCAGTGCTCCAAACCCTGTTGCGCGCGGTAGTGTTTCCGGTGCGCCAGTCCCGTCAACTCAATCGAACGTCCCATGTTCACCGGATTGATCGCCGATGTCGCTAGCTGGTACAGCCGCGCATTCTTCCTCCGCAGCAGCGCCGCCGCGATCAGCGTCATCCCCCGCGTTACCATGTCCACCGGGATCACGTCCAGGCACTTTCGCTCATTCGATGGCAACTGTCGGAAGTTGGTTCCCAGCAGGTACGACAGCGGCCCCGACGTATTGATCCCTTCGTTCCATCCGGTGAACGGCGTCCGCTCCGAACTCTCCACGATTGAAGGCCGCACAATCGCCACGGGCAAATCGCGCCCTTCCTTGGCCAATGCCGATTCACCCAGGCTCTTGGTGAACGTGTACGTGTTCGGCCAGCCCAGATAATTCGCGCGCTTCATTCCCGCTCGCACCAGGCGGTTGCGCACCCACCGCGCCCGGTTCCGCTTCAACACTCCATCCAGCTCATCCGCACCGACTTTCGAAGGATCGCCGCCTCTTCCCAGCGCCTGCCTTCGCAGCGCTTTCGCCAGTTCAGCGCTCTCGGACCGCTCCTCGATCCGTTTCACCATCTCCCGCAGCGAAGCGATTTCCTTCTCCGCGTCGAAATCCGGGTGATTCTGCGGGTTGTAGTTCACGCGCAACTCTTCCGTCACATGCCCGTCGCGCATGCCCACCACGTAGCACGTCGAAAGGTGCATCAGCGCTGCATGATCGCACTTCCGCAGAAATTCCAGCAAATGAATCGCCGAATCCACGTTCGACGAAAGCGCATCCCGCAAATCCGGGTTGAAATCGGTCAGCCCGGCGCTGTTCGCAACCAGGTCCAGCGACTTTGCCAGCCGCGCCTGTGTCTCCGCTTCCAGTCCCAGCCCCGGTTGGCTCACGTCGCCTTCCACCACTTCCACTTTGTCCTTCAGGAATGCCGCCAGCTTCGCGCCATGAATTTCCAGCAAGCCGTCAAATGTCGGCGACTCTTCGACAATCTTCTCGAATCGCCGCTGCGCCGAGGTAGTCCGGTTCCGCCGGATCAGCAGCGTGATCTTGCCAATCTGCGGTATTCTCTCGAGCAGCTCGACCAGCCACACCTTCCCGATAAATCCCGTCACGCCGATCAGCATCAGGTGCTTCCCGGCCAGCGTTTCCCGCACCTTCAGGGTGTTCACGCGAGGCGTATCGGCCAGCGCGTGTACGGAGAAATCTTCTTCTACCTTCGGCCGCGCCACCGCCTGCACCGAGCTTTCCAGCAGTTCCGGCATCTTCTCCCAATCCAGTTGCCACGCCAGCTTCTTCGACGCGATCCTTCCGTCCGCCGACCCGCTCGCCAGCCACGCAAACGGCCCTCGCGGCCGGATCACCGGCTCGCGCAAGCGGCCCGTCGCCATCCCATCCCGAAACTCCAGCCGGTTCGCGATGAATCCTTCCACCGCAAAATATTGCGCCATTGGTCGCAGGATGTGTTCCAGCATCTGCCCAACCAGCACCACGCGCTCGCCGCTACGCACCGCGTCCACCAGTTTCTCGACGGATTCGCGCCGCATCCTCGGCTTCAGCACGTACTGGAAATACTCCTCGCCCAGCAGGTCCAGCCGGTCCCGCGTAATCCCGCGCAACACACTGTGCAGCATCCGCGTCGCAAACGTCCGGCTCGCCAAGTATGCCGCCGGCCGCAGCAGCACCATTGCCAGCATTCCCGCCCGCCGGATCCACCTCTCCGAAAAACTCTGGCTGTTCCAGTTGAAAAATCCCACGCTGCGCAGCGCGCTGATCTCCATCAGCGATCCTTCCACGCGCCAGTACGTCACGCCGGACACACGCGCAGCCGGGGTATCACTCAATTTGGCAGTAGATTGAGGCATTTCGTCTTTACGTGTTTGCTCGCTCGGGATGGGGACACCTGGGTTTCCTTCGACTTGCGTCGGCCACGAGCGCCGCTTCGATCGATCCCGTTAGCGTTCCGCCCTTGTGGACAGATTCCATCCCCGAAAGGCGGATAAACCGTATGAGATTATTAAAGTTAGCATCCCAAGCCGCTTCTCGCAACCAAACTTCCTCCGCCCTCTGGCAAATGCTCCTCCCCTCCGGTGCCGTCCGTCTCGCTTGCGTTCCTTCGATGATATTGTAGATAGCCATAGGGAACCGGGCGGGGACCGGTGGAGGCCACATCATGTCGTTTCGCATGAATTCCGCGAGAGTTTTTTCGTTCATCCTTTCCTTAGTAGTTGCTTTCCTGCTCCTGCCTTCAAGAGTGATCGCACAACAGTCCGCTCCCGCCGCCACCGATCAGAAGAAACCCCTGCCCGATGCGCCTAAGCCCAAGACGAATTCGCCGCAACCCAAAATACCGGTAGAACCAGACTGGCCCCGTACCTTCACCTCCGGCACGGACAAATTCCTGATCTACCAGCCACAGGTCGACCGCTGGGAGGGCAATCAGGTTTTTCTCTATTCCGCCGTCGAGCTCAAATCCACCAAGGAAACCGCCTCCCGCTACGGTGTCGTCTGGTTCCAGGCGCGCACCGAAGTCGATAAGGTCAACCGGCTCGTCACCCTCGACCAGGCCAAAGTCTCCCAAGTGAAATTTCCCGCCGCCCACGAAAAAGAAGCGGACCTCATTGCTATTCTTGAGAAACGCCTCCCCAAAGTGACGAAAACCATGTCCCTCGACCGTTTGGAGGCCGACCTCGATACCACGGACGAGGAACTCAAGGGCGTGCCCGTCAAGAACGATCCTCCCAAAGTCGTCATCGCCAAAAAACCATCCGTCCAGGTCCTCATCGACGGTTCTCCCCAACTCCGCGCCGTTGCCGGAACCAAGCTGCAGCGGGTCATCAACACCCGCTCCATCATTCTCTTCGAGGAGGACAAAAAGCTTTATTACCTCCGTGTCCAGGACTGGTGGTTGGAAGCCAAAGAGCTCTCCGGACCGTGGAAATACTCCAAAAAACTTCCCGATGACATGAAGAAAGCCGAAGAATACATCGTCAGCCAGAACCAGGCTCAGGATCCCGAGGGCACAAAAAACAAGCAGCAGCCTTCCCTCAAGGAAACCGGCAAGAAAGGGGATATCCCTGACGTCTACGTGTTCTACGGTCCGGCGGAGTTGATTGAACTGAAGGGCGACCCCCAGTTCACCGCCATCCCCGGCACCGGCCTCGAATTCGTCAGCAATACTTCCGGCAACATTTTCCGCTTCGCCGCCGACTATTACATCCTCATCTCCGGTCGATGGTTCAAAGGCACTTCCCTCGAAGGCCCTTGGACTTTCGTGGACTCCCAGTCCATGCCGCCCGACTTCGCGAAGATTCCTGCCGACAGTCCCAAGGCAACCATTCTTGCCTCGGTTCCGGGCACTCCGCAAGCCAAGGAAGCTCTGATCGCGAACTCGATTCCGCAAACCGCCACGATCACCCGCTCCGAAGCGAAGGTCACCGTGCAATACGATGGTGACCCCAAATTTGAACCTATCGAAAACACTTCGCTCAGTCGCGCCACCAACACCAGCGCCGCCGTCATCAAAGTTTCCGACGCCGATTACTACTGCGTCGAAGCCGGCGTCTGGTTCAAAGCCTCCACTCCGCAGGGCCCCTGGACCGTCGCTGATTCCGTGCCCGCCGCAATCTACGACATTCCTCCCAACTCTCCGCTCTACTACGTCACGTATGTGAAGGTGTACAACTCCACCCCCGACGTTGTTTTCGTTGGCTACACGCCCGGTTATTACGGCACCGTCGTCTCCTCCAGCACCACCACGGTTGTCTACGGCACCGGCTGGTATTACCCGCCCTACATTGGCCCCACCGTCTGGTATGGCTGGCCCTACACCTATGGCGTCGGCGCGGGCTTCACCTACACCTCCGACTCCGGCTGGAGTTTCGGCTTCGGCTACGGTTATGGCTACTATCCCTGGTATTACCCCTGGTGGGGACCGATGGGCTACTACGGTTGCTGTTGGTATCCCTACTACGGTTGGGGTGCCTGGGGAGGTGCGGCCGTTGCCAACGTCTACGGCGTGTGGGGCAACACCGCTTACTCGCGTACTGGCGCGGCGTGGGCCAATCCCTATACCGGCAATTACGGCGCGGCCACGCGCGGCGCTTACTACAACACGCAAACCGGGCGCAGCACCGTGGCTGGCCGCGGCTACAACACCAACATCTACACCGGTAACACCTACGGTTATCGCGGTGGCGCCACCTACAATCCCAACACCGGCATTGTCGCTGGCGGAGGCGCCGGTTATGCCGGCAACATCTACTCCGGTGAAGGCACTGCCGGCCGCGGCGGCTTCGTCTACAACACCAACACGAACGCCGGTATCGCCGCCGGAAAGAACAACATCTACGCCGGCAAGGACGGCACCGTTTACCGCTACAACCGCAACACCGGCGACTGGTCCAGCAACACTGGCAACGGATGGCAGAACGTCGATCGCCCCGAGCCTAAACTCCAGAATCAGGAACGCGCGCGAACGCAAGGCACTCAACGCACCCAGAACTTCAATTCCATGCGTAGCGCTCCGCGCGCCCGTATGGGCGGCGGACGTCGCCGCTAGGGATCGCCCTCAATAAATGACGAACAAAAAGACAGTTCTTCACGTGTTTGCTGTTGCCGTCCTTTGGCTGCTCGGCGCCTCCAATGCACTCGCACAGCCCGAAGCCCACTGGGTCTGCACGTGGGCCACTTCGCAGCAACTTCCCGAGCCGCACAACTCCCTTCCCGCAGACGACCTCCGCGACGCGACGCTTCGCCAGGTCGTTCATCTCTCCATCGGCGGCCCGCTGCTTCGCCTGCATCTCTCCAACCGCTTCGGCAGCGAACCCCTCCGGTTCCTATCGGTCCATGTTGCCAAGCCCGGCGCGACGCCCGGTTCCATCGTGCCATCCACCGACAAAGCTCTCACTTTCTCGGGCCGCCCCGACATAATCATTCCCGCCGGGGCCGAATACCTCTCCGATGCTGTTGCGGTCCCCGTTGCGGCTCTTTCCGATTTGGCCGTCACCATCTATTTCGACGCCCCTCCGCCCGGTCAGACCGGTCATCCCGGTTCCCGCGCTACTTCCTTCCTCGCTCATGGGAATCTTGTTGCAGCGGCCGAACTCCCCGCGCCTAAAAAAATCGAACATTGGTACTTCATCTCCGCCGTCGACGTTGTCGCCGCTCCTCAAGCCGCCGCCATCGTCGTACTCGGAGATTCCATCACCGACGGACATGGCGCCACCACCGACGGTAACAATCGCTGGCCGGACCTGCTCGCCAAGCGCCTCCAGTCCGATCCCGCAACGCAATCCATTGCCGTTGTCAATCAAGGCATCGGCGGCAATCGACTGCTCCTCGATGGCCTCGGCCCCAACGCTCTCGCGCGTTTTGACGCCGATGTTCTCGCTCCCGCAGGTGTCCGCTACCTCATCCTTCTCGAAGGCGTCAACGATATCGGCATGCTCGCTCGCGAGCACGACGTCCCTCCTGCCGAACACGACGCTCACGTTCGCCGCATTCTCTCCGCTTACGAGCAATTCGTCACCCGCGCCCACGCTCACGGCGTTCAGGTCATAGGCGCCACGATTCTCCCCTTCGTCGGATCTGAGTTCTATCATCCGGGGCCGGCAACCGAAACGGATCGCCAAACCATGAATCAGTGGATTCGCACCCCGGGTCACTTCGATTCCTTCGTCGACTTCGACAAGGTCACCCGCGACCCCGACCGCCCTGACCGCCTTCTTCCCGCTTTCGATTCCGGCGACCACCTTCATCCTTCTCCCGCCGGTTTCGCCGCCATGGCCGACGCCGTGCCTCTCGTTTTCTTCGCTCCTCTCGCGCCGGCCCCCGCTTCTCCTCTTCAGAGCACTCCGAATCCACATTGATCCTCTCCGCTTTGCGGTTCGGAGAATCAGGCAAGAACTTCAGCGGAATAGGCAAGCCCATGCCCGCCCGCCGCAGTATCCTCTTTTCACAACGGGCCGCGGTGCAGCCAATATGCGCTGACGCTGGCATGGAGCCGCAAATGAACAGAATTCGCCTCCGCGTGCTTTCTTCTCTCATCAGCTTGGCCATTCTTTCTGGCCTTGCTCTTTCCGTCGCTGGATTGCGAGCTCAAAACGATGCCATCAAGGACCGCTTTGTCGGTGGGTGGCGCCTCGTCCAGCTCGAAGAACCGGACGCCAGCGGCAACGTTCACAACGCAGACTGCTCCGGCCTGCTCGTTTACACGCCAGACGGGCATATGTCCGTTCAGGTCATGTACCGCAATCCGCAGGCCGGTGGCCAGGGTGGACCCGTCCAATACGCTCAGGGCGGCTATGAAGCCTCCTTCGGCACCTATCGGATCGTCGACGCTCACACCTTCACCTTTCACGTCGAAGGCGCTATGGTCCGCAGCCTCATCGGCAAAGACCTTCCCCGCGCCTTTGAACTTTCTGGCAATCAACTGATCGTCAAATCGACCGACCCGAAGGAACACTGGCGCGTTGCTTGGGAACACTATTAATTCATATCGGCACTCATAAGGAAGAACACAATGCAAAAACGCAAACTCGGTACCAGTAATTTGGAAGTCTCCGCCATCGGCCTCGGCTGCATGGGCATGAGCTTTTCCTATGGCCCTCCCAAAGACAAAAAGGAAATGACTTCGCTCCTCCACGCCGCCGTCGATCGTGGAATCACTTTCTTCGATACCGCCGAAGTCTACGGGCCGCTCTTGAACGAAGAACTCCTTGGCGAAGCCCTCGCCCCTTTCCGCGGAAGAATAGTAATCGCCACCAAATTTGGCTGGAAAGCCGCCAAGGAGGGCGAAGCGCGCTGGAGTGCCCTCGACAGTCATCCCGAACATATCCGGCGTGTGGTTGAAGGCTCCCTCAAGCGCTTAAAGGTCGATGCGATCGATCTCTACTACCAGCACCGTGTCGATCCCGAAGTCCCCATCGAAGATGTCGCCGGCGCTGTGAAATCCCTGATCGAACAAGGCAAGGTCAAGCACTTCGGCATGTCCGAAGCCGCCGCTAAAACCATTCGCCGCGCTCACGCCGTTCAGCCCGTCACCGCTGTTCAAAGCGAATACTCGCTCTGGTATCGCAATCCAGAGAAAGAAGTGATCCCCACTCTCGAGGAACTCGGCATTGGCTTCGTCCCTTATAGCCCTTTGGGCAAAGGTTTCCTCACCGGCAAGATTGACCAGAACTCGAGGTTCGACAGCACCGACTTCCGCAGCATTCTGCCGCGCTTCACGCCTGATGCCCTCAAGGCAAACCAGGCCTTGGTAGACCTGCTTCAGCAGATCGCGCTTCAAAAAAACGCCACGCCGGCCCAGATCGCCCTCGCTTGGTTGCTCGCGCAGAAGCCTTGGATCGTTCCGATTCCCGGTACCACCAAATTGGATCGCCTCGAAGAGAACCTCGGCGCCGCTTCCATCCAACTGACTGCCGATGACCTTCGCCGGATTGACACCGCCGCTTCCAGCATCACGATTGAGGGCGCGCGTTATCCGGAACAGATCGAACGCATGAGCAATCGCTGAACGAGTGTTCCATGACGCGCTGGCCCCAAGATGAACTGCAGCGAATCGCTGCGACCGACGACTTGCATATTTCACCGTTCCGCGAAGATGCCAAGACCTACGGCACACCAACCTGGATTTGGTCCGTCGTCGTGGACGATGCGCTCTACGTCCGCCCCTACAATGGTCATAGCTCCAGCTGGCATCGAGCCGCGCTTCGCCAGAAAGCGGGGCGCATCATCGCCGCCGGCATCACCCGGGACGTCATCTTCGAACCGGGCGATGCCCGACTCAACGACCGCATCGACGACGCCTATCGCGCGAAATACAAGGGCAGCCCTTACCTCGCCCCGATGATCGCCGCGCGCGCTCGTTCCGCCACCATCAAGATTTCACCGCTCGCAGATAAACGCTGAGCCTGAGGAGGAACCACACATCATGCACTCCAAACCATCCGCCGCGCGCCAATCCATGGGGGATATCGCGCCGAAGTTCGTCGATTTAACCGAAAACGTTCTCTTCGGCGACATCTGGGAACGTAAGGAACTCTCCAAGCGCGACCGCAGCCTCATCACCGTCTCCGCGCTTGTCGCGCTGAATCGCTCCGAACAGCTCCGTTTTCACCTTCAACGAGCGCTCGAGAACGGTGTCACGCAACAGGAATTGATCGAGGCCATCACTCATCTCGCCTTCTACTCCGGCTGGCCCACCGCCGTCAATGCCATCTCCGTCGCAAAAGAGGTATTCTCGAAGCCATGAAGTCCGACGGCTCGACCGGCGACACCCCCAAAGGTCGCGAGACAGCCCGCCTCGCTCGCCTCATCGCAGCCTACGCCCCTCACGATGGCACCTTCCCCCTGCGTATCCCCGGTCTCTTCGCCAGCCGCTACTCTCGCGTCAACAAGGAGTGCGTCCACGCCTTGCGCCTGCCTTGCCTCGCGCTGATTGCTCAGGGTGAAAAAACCGTGATCGTCGGTCAGGAAACCTACGAGTACGACCCGGCCCGCATGCTGGTCTATTCTGTCGCTCTTCCCGTCGCTGCCCAGGTGACGAAAGCCAGCCGCGCAGAACCTTACCTTGCTCTTCGCCTCGACCTCGAGCCGCAGAAAATTACCGAGCTCGTGCTGAAGGTTTATCCCCACGGTGTTCCACCCAGCGTGGAGCGGAGTGCTGTTTACATTGCTCCCACCGACGCCTGCATCGTCAACGCCTCCGTCCGTGCCATGGAATGCCTGGCCCAGTTGAGCGACATCGACCTCCTCGCTCCTCTGATCCTCGATGAACTCTTGATCCGCTTGCTTCGCGGCCCCATCGGCGTTCGTGTTGCCCAGATGGGTTTCGCCGAATCCAGTGTCCACCGCATCGCCAAGGCCATTTCCTGGCTGCGCACCAATTTCTCTCAGCCCATCAAGATCGATGAACTCGCTGAACTCGTCCATATGAGCGCCTCTTCCTTCCACGAGCACTTCAAATCCGTCACCTCCATGAGCCCGCTGCAGTACCAGAAGGTTCTGCGCCTCCAGGAAGCCCGCCGCCTTATGCTCTCCGCTATGCTCGACGCCAGCGCTGCCAGCCAGCGCGTCGGCTACCTCAGTGCTTCGCAATTTAGCCGCGAATACAGCCGCTTTTTCGGCAGCGCTCCCACCAAAGACATCGCTCGCCTCCGCCACGAAGAAGAAACCCAGCAACTCGCCGTCTGACCCTCTCCCGACGCCGTCTTTCGGTTTCTTTCGAATTCTGTCGTACTCTTTCGCTCCTGGTGTATCATCTCCCCGTATCCGCTTCTCCACTTTTCGTCTTCCGGAGTTCCCCATGGATCGACGCTTTCTTCTCAAGTCCGCTGCCGCCACCAGTCTCGCCCTCGGTCTCTATCGACCGTCCGCCCAAGCCTCCATCCCCGAACACAATTGGGAAAAATACGACTGGGGCGGCGGCCCTCCCGTTCCCGATCGTCTTTACCAAGGCCCCTTCCCACAATACGGTCCTTGCGCCGTCGTTCCCGACAGCGATGTCTCCATGGTCACCACTCCCTCGAACGACATCGTCCCAAATTTCGGCATGGGGCTCATCGTCTACGCCTCCGATGACACCGGTCCTCTCCGCCTCCCGGGCCAGTCCACCGAACAGACCCTCGAAGACCTGATCAAGCTCCCCTTCGCTCAAAAGATTTACATTCGCCCCAACTGGCGCGACGTCCAGAAGCAGCCCGGCCGCTTGGATTTTCCCGAGTGGTGGAAGATCACTTTCGACCTTGCTCGCCGCTACGACAAACGCGTCGGTTTCCGCGTCATGCTCGAAAATCCCGATTCGCCCGATCCTGGCATGCCTGATTTTTTGATCGACAAAGTCCCTTACGTGAAGCTCAAAGGCGAATGGAAGGGTAATCCCGCGGAAATGCGCTATCGCAAGGACAATCGTGTGCCTCGCTACGACTATCCTGCCTATCAGGCTGCCTTCCGCGAACTCAACGAACTTCTCGCCGCCGAGTTGAACGGCCACCCGCAAGTCGAGTTCATGGACACCATGATGTATGGCTTCTGGGGCGAGGGTCACACCTGGCCCTTCGAGGGCAACCCCTTCCCCAGCAATCTCGTCGCCGAACAAACCTGTGCCGCCATGTTCGATCTGCAGCTTCGCCTCTGGACCAAAACGCCCCTCGCCACCAACACTCAGCCCGATTTCAGTAACGTCGGCAATGCGGAGCTCCTCGATCGCACCATGCGTTCCCACAATTGGCTCCGCACCGACACCATCTTCATTGAAAACACTCAGATCGAAGCGCTAAGCAATCGGCCACCCTGGGCCGCTGCCCTCTGCGAAGTTGGCTTCAGCACCGGGGACCCCAAGGAGCTTCGTACCGATGAAGACGGCATTACCTACAATGAGCAGATCATCTCCCATGCCGCCGATGTCGGGGTGAACTACTTGTCGCTCTGGAGCTGGCACAACCAGTCCGCCGCCAACATTCTTAGTTACTACGACAAATTCCCCGGACCCATTGATCAGATCGCTCGGGAAATCGGCTATCGCGTTCGCCCTTCTTTTCTTTGGACTTTCAAGCGCGACGGCGTTCCCGGCCTGGTTGTTGGCCTCGCCAACGATGGGATCGCTGCGGTACCGGGTGTTCTCCGCCTGAGCGTTCTAAATAAAGAAGACAAAGTTCTCGTTTCCGGCTGCGTCGATCCCGGCTACCCCAAGCCCACCGGCATTCATCAAGCCATGCTCACGCTGCCCGCTGGCTCGCAATGGGAAGGCTTGCGCCTGAGGGCTGAACTCGAAGTGAAGGGCGTTCGCTATCCCCTGCGTTGGGCTTGCCGCCAGAGAGTCAATCCCGACGGCACTCTCTCTTTGCGCCACAACTACAACCCGGATCAGCCATTGGTGTAGGAGAAATGACTTATGTCAACAAATGACGTCAATCGCCGCGACTTCCTCAAAATCGCCGCTGGTGCGGGCGCTGCCTTAGCCTTGCAGCCTCCCGCCAGATCCGCCCCGCCTTCCAAGATGATCGGCATTCAAGTGGGTGCCATCTCCTTCGTCGATGAGGGGACCGAAAAGGTTCTCGATATTCTTCAGGAACGCGCCGGCGTCAACACGCTCTTCCTCGCCGTCTTCACCTATGGCCGCGGCATCGCTGGGCGACAGATCCCCGGCCAGCCTCTCCCCGATCACGGCAAGCAGGAGTACGATCTCAACTTCCACGGCGGAAATTTCGCCATCCCACATCCCGAGTTCTATAAGAACACGGTCCTCAAAGACACTCGCGCTCCCGACCACGGAGACCTCGATATCCTCGCCGAAGTCATTCCGCACGCAAAAAAGCGCGGCATGAAAGTCATCTGTTGGCTCGAAGATGTTTTTCGCCCCGACGTTCCGAATGTCTCAAAAGTTCAGGAACGCGATCTCCACGGCCGCAACGCCGAAACGCTCTGTGTCAATAATCCTGAGTACCGCAATTTCCTCATCGGCCTCGTCGAAGACTACTCCCGCTCCTACGACATTGATGGCCTCATGTGGGGTTCCGAACGCCAGGGCGCGCTCTGCGACAGCTTGGGTGCGACTCACGATGTTCCACCCGTCGATCCCGGCGAAGTCACCTGCTTCTGCGAATTTTGCCAGGCCAAGGCGCGCCAGCGCGGCATCAACCCGGATCGCGCCCGCCAGGGTTTCCTCGAGCTCGAAAAGTTCGTTCGCTCATCCCGCAATGGCACTCGCCCCGTCGACGGCTACTACGTCCAGTTCTGGCGTATCCTTCTGCGCTATCCCGAGCTCGCCGCCTGGGAAATGCTTTGGACCGACAGTCTCCGCGAAACCTATGCCGCCATCTACCAGACCGTAAAATCCGCAAACCGCAGCCTGCCCGTCGGCTGGCACATCTGGCACAACAATTCTTTCAATCCCGTCTATCGTGCCGAACAGGATCTCCACGAACTCTCCAACTACTCCGATTTCATCAAGGTCGTCATGTACAACAATTGTGGCGGCGAACGCATGGCACTCTACGTCGATAACATCGGCTCCACGCTCTACCGCGACCTTTCCAAACAGAGCATTCTCGACTTCGACTACGGCGTGATGAACCTTAAGGAAGGCGCTTACGATCAGATCGCTCACACCGGGCTCTCGCCCGATTACGTCTACCGGGAAACGAAGCGCTCGCTCGAAGGCGTTTCCGGCACCAAAACTCTCATCTGGCCCGGCATCGATATCGATATTCCCACCGAACCGGGCAACAGCAAATGCACGCCCGACAGCGTCAAACAATCCGTTCTTGCCGCGTTTCGCGCCGGAGCGCCCGGCGTGATCCTCTCGCGCAAATACTCGGAAATGCGCCTCGCCAACCTCAGTGGCGCTGGCGAAGCCGTCCGTGAACTCAAGCTCTCTGTCTAGATGCGGGTTGTTGCGCCTGGCGGGAACATCTTCGCTCGTCCGGATCAGTCCACAAAATCGAGCGTCATTCCTTCGTGCCGGTACAGGAATCCCACGAACTTGCCGTAGTTTGGCGAGGTCACGTTGTTGTATACCGTGCTGAAGTTCCCGTGGTTCGTTACGTTCAGCGAGTACGCTCCCAGTCGGAAGTGATGCCCTTTGCCATTCTTCCCTTTCAGGAAGGGCACTTTGAACGTGCGATATGCCTTCAGGTCCAGGGAGAAAAACGTCGGGAATCGCTGTCCGTTTGGAGTCCCCACGTATTGTTGCGTCACGTCGATCGGCGACCACGGAAAGCCCGTGTGCACATCCACGAGCGGGCTGAACGTGATCTTCCAAGGCAGCGCGAAAATCCCCCACGCGATGAACCGGTTCGGTATGTCCGAAGCCAGAATTCCATTTACGTTCGGCCGAAACACCGGCGCGGCGAACGGAATCATCACGTTCGACAGATTGTTCAGGTCGCCTCGCGCCCGGCTCCAGATATACGACGCCTTCACCTGGTCGCTCTCTCGAAACTTGAACTGCGCCGACGCTTCCAGTTCCTCGTATTTGGACGCTCCCGTGTTCGTCAGCCCCATATATGAATTGTCGGTGGGCGCCGCCGCTGTGAACGGCTGCACCAGGAACAGGTACGTCGTATGGCTGTTCAGGTAACTCACGTCCAGTTGCAGATTCTTTTTCAATTCGCGCACCACGCCCGCGTTCCACGTGACGTTGCGCGGCGTCGTCCCCGGCTTCCCGGGCAGATTCCCCGCCACCAGCGGATTTTCCCCCGCCGTATACACGTTGGCGTATGTGATCGGCGCCCCGATCGGCAATCCACTCGCGTCAAAATCCGCGATTGTTCGCGTTGGATTCGCGCTCCAGTTGGCCGCGAGCAGCGGCAGTACACCGTAGAACAGCCCCGCGCCCGCGCGAATCACCGTTTTCTCGTCTTTGCCCGGTGCATACGCCAGCCCCACGCGCGGCGCAAACGCGGCCGGCCAGCCCGTCGTCTCCGTGCTCAGCCGCAGCCCGAGATCCGCGCTTACGTGTGAGCTCATGAGCCAGTGGTCTTGCACGAACTCCGCGAAGATGCTGTCTCCGGGCGTCTGCGCCGGCGCTGCGCCGAAATTCGTCGTCTGCGCCAGCGTGCCGTCTCCCCTCAAGATCTGGATCGGATGCGATTCCGTCATCCCGTAAAAGCTGCGCCAGTCGATGTCCGCCCCGACACGGATTTCGTGCGAACCGTACCACTGCTTCTTCGGAAGTTCGTACGTCGTCAACAACTGGAATTCCTTCCCGCGTCGCGACCACAAGTTGAAGTAATTCCCGCCGTAGCCCTCCGGCGTGATCAGCATGTCATCTGGCCCGTACCCGTGTGCATTGCTGTCGAACCGCGTGTACTGCCCTACCGTCGACAGCACCGCATGCGACGCGAACTCGTACCGGTCTGCCAGCGCTATCGTCACGCCGCTCTGGTTCAGGCTGTTGGACGCCGGCTGCGGGATCAGCGCGCTAATGTCGATATGATCCGTGCGCAACGGGAACGCGTTCACCGTCAGCGTCAGCAGGTGATTCGGCGCCAGGATCGCCTCCACCGTCGTGTACGAATTGAACCCCTGCTTCTTGCTGATGTCGTCGGGCCAGGGCAATCCCTCCACCGTCGTCTTCTTCATCTGGTATTGAAACGTCTCGGATAGCAGCACCTTGTGCGCGATCAGCGGCGCATCAAACGTGATGGCCGGGCTCGCCCCTCCCAGTCCTGCCATGTGTCCATTTTTCCCCAACACCGTGATGCCCAGCTTCGTCAGGTTTACATCGAAGCTGTCGTTGGGTGGCTTTGTTGCGATCGTCGTCAATCCGCCGGAAAAACTCCCCAGGCTCGCGTCGTACGGCGTCTTGTACACCGCGAACGACTCCACCGCATCCGTCGGCACCATGATTCCGAAGCTGCCCGTCACCGGATCCGTGTTCCTCGTCGAATTGATGATCAGCAAGCTCTGGTTCTCGTCCGACCCTTTGAACACCAGCTTGCTGTCCAGCGTCCGCACCACGCCCGGCGTTACCGGTATCACCTCTTTCACCTGTTCTTGTTGCGTCGGCAACGTCACCAGCTGCGTGTTCGTCACTACTGACACCGGCGCCGCCGAACTTTCCGTCGAGATGATCGTCGCCGTCCCCGTCACCTGCACGGTTTCCGCCACCGTCGCGACTTCCAGGCTGAAGTCCCGCGTATTCGCTTCGCCTTCTTTCAGCACCACCGCTTGCTCGAACTTCTTGAACCCTACCGCATCAATCGAAGCCTGGTAGTTTCCAGCCGGGATGTCGCGGAATTCATAATTCCCGTTTTCATCCGTCTCGGCGCTGACTGGATTCCCGTTGGGTTGCTTGATGAGCCTGATCGTGACGCCGATCAGCGCATCCCCGTTCTGCGCGCTGATTGTTCCCTTCAAGGAAACTCGTGTGGCGCCGCTCGTCGTCTTATTCTTTTGTGCGAGTGCGGCTGCGGGAACCAGCAGCATGAGCGCGGCCGCCAATCTCCACACCCGCCCTAAGGAACGGCTTCCCCGTGCAGCCATAAATCTCGTAACGCAATTGTTTTCTGCGGACAAATTCATTCTTCAACTCGATCTGGAATTCAGGATAAGCCAGTGTACGCACTGTTTTTGCCGGCCCGGCACTGCGGTACCTTATAGAATACCTTATCCTCCGTGCCCCTTCCCCGCGCAAAACCACAACGGTGCTCTCGAACAGCTAATCCTTCACCGAACCTGTCCGGGTATTTGAACCCACTCTGTTCTCAGGTGGGAAAATGCGTTCTACTGCGGCGGTTCCACGTTCTTTGATTCGTGTTCTTGGCCGTGGGGTTGCACCGACCTCGATCTCGTGTCCACGCTAAACTCAATCCACTCAACTGTTTTCCTGCAATCTCATACCTCGCCCTCTCGAATGCACGATAGAATCCCTCCATGACCACCCGCCGCGACTTCCTGAAATCCGTCCCCATCGGCAGCGCCTTGCTCTACGCCTCCGCTCCTTGGTCCCTCGCCGCTCGCGACCTCGCTTCGAACGAGCAGATTGAAAATCAATTTCTCTCTGCTCGCTTCGATCCACTCTCCGGCTTGGTTCAGGTCGCCCGCAAGAATGGCGCTGTGCTCCTTCAGAACGTGGCGGCGCGGGCCGAACTCGACGGTTCCATTCGCACGACTTCTGGCCCGGACTGCTCCCGCACTCTCTCCGTCCGTCCGCTCCAGGATGCCCTCGGCAATGGCCGACAACTTTCCGCTCGTTGCACTGACCGCCGCAAGCAAGTCGATCTCGAAGTCCTTCTCACTCTCTACGACGGAAGGAACGCGCTGATCATTGAGGTCCTTTGCCGCAACGCTTCTTCCAAACCCCTTCGCCTCTCCCGCATCGAACCCGTCCGTGCCATTCTCGAAGAAGGCGCCGAATGCCGCTGGCCTGACGCCGCCAAGGCCCTCACCAACGGCTTCATGTATCCGGATCCCGGGCGCGTCGAAGAATTCGGAAACTCCAATCGTCACGCGGTCACCAGCATGTGGAATATGGGCTTTTACCGCGGCCCGCAGGAAGAAGCTCTCGTTGTCGGCTACCTCGACAACGGCGTCGCCACCGGCCGCATTTCCGCCTTCTATGACCGTACTCTTGCTCTCTTCCAGGCTCATGGCGGCATGTCCCTTACCGCTGAGTCGCTCTACAACGTCGACTGCATCCTGCCTCCCGGCGGCACCACCACTTCCGGGAAATTCATCTTCAACATCGGCCCCGATCCCTTTACGGCCCTCGAATCCTACGCCCAGGCCGTCGCCGACCTTCACCAGGTCCGCCTCAATCCCATCATCAACGGCTGGTGCAACTGGTATTACACCCACGAATACATCAATGAAGACGAGATCCTTCGCAACGCCGACTTCGCCGCACGCTCCTTGAAGCAGTACGGCCTGGAATACATCCAGCTCGACGCCGGCTGGTATCGCACCTACGGCGACTGGGAGGGCAATCAGAACTTCCCTCACGGTATGAAATGGCTCGCCGACAAGATCCGCGAACGCGGGCTTCGCGCGGGTCTTTGGTTCGCTCCCTTCTGCATTGCGGAAGGCACCGACGTCTTCGAGCAGCATCCCGACTGGCTCATCAACGATAAGGACGGCAAGCCTCGCCAATGCGGCGGCGGACTCACCACGCCCCAGGCCGGACCCTACGGCATCCCAAGCCTCATGAAGAAAGTTTATGGGCTCGACCCCACCCACCCGGGCGCCGCTGCGTGGCTTCACCAGCTCTTCCACAAGGTCTCCAACGACTGGGGCTACGACTTCCTCAAGATCGATTTTGTCGAATGGACCATTCTGAGTGCCGATCGCTATTACGATTCCACTGCCACGAAAGCCTCTGCGTATCGCAAAGGCATCGAAACCATTCGCGGCGCCATCGGTCCCGCCCGCCACCTGCTCGATTGCGGCCCCATGAATACCACCGTCGGCCTGATCGATAGTGCCAGGATCGAACTCGACCTCCCGCACCTCACCTGGGAGCAGTACACCGGCAACTTCAACAGCAACGGCCCCGCCATGGCCAAGCGCTACTATTTCAACCGCAAGACCTGGACCAACGACGCCGACCATCTCGGCCTCGCGCTTCTCACACTCCAGCAGTCCCGTGCCGCCGCCACCATCATCGCGCTCTCGGGCGGCACACTGATCTCTGGCGATCGCCTCGTCGACCTCGACCCTGCTCGTCTGGAAATTCTCCGCCAGGTCTATCCCTCCTACGGTGTGGCTGCCCGCCCTGTCGATCTCTTTGATCGCGACCGTCCGGAAATCTTCGAACTCCCGGTCAAAACGAAATTCGCCGAATGGTCCCTCGTCGCCCTCTTCAATTACGAAGAGGCTTTCGTCGACAAGACCGTTCCGCTGGCCCGCCTGCGCCTTCCCAAATCCTCATCTTTCGTGGCTTTCGAATTCTGGAGCCAGCAATTCGCCGGGGAATTTGATCGGGATCTGAAAGTCCGTGTCGAACCGCAATCCGTCGCTCTCTTGAGCGTGCACCCCAAATCAAAAATCCCGCGCGTCATTTCCACCAGTCGTCACTTCACGCAGGGTGCCGTTGAACTCGACAACATCGCCTGGGACGACTCCTCCCATTCGCTCGCCGGCATTTCCCTCGGCCCCTCCGGCTCCGCCCACGACGTCCACATCTATGTCCCCGCCGGGTTTCGATGGGATGTCCCCCTCCCCGACTATTTTCAGGAGGCCGGCTCCTACTCCCTCAAGCAGACCGCTCCCAACCTTGTCCGCGTCCGCCCGCGCTTCGTTTCTGATTCCCCCGTTCCTTGGCAGGTGAAGTTCGCCCCGGCCGTCTGACCTCGCACCGCGGAAGGGCGCGCCAGCTCGTCCATCTCAAAAAAAAGAACGGCCCCGCAGTTTCCCACGGGGCCGCCGGTAGTCTGTCTGGGATTGGCTGAAGGCGCGTGCGCCTTGGCGAATCCAATCTTCGCTAGGAACTTAAAGCTTGCGCCTTAAGCCTCAGCCACCTCACGTTTACCACTTAAATCCGAATTTTTCATTGTTTTTGGATCGCCCTCCTTTCCCGTGTGCGCTCATACTAATTTCATCTCTCCCCCGGCGCAATACTGAATTTCCAGCAGATGTGCCCCAACCGCACACACTCTGCCGTCTTATGTTTACAGCTATTGCGGAACTCCCGCTCGCGGCAGGTCCAACGCTTCCTACACGCCCCAGCCATACTTCTCCGCGTGCTCAAACGTCCGTTGCATCTCCTGATGCAGAATCTCCAGGAACGTCGACGTCGCCACCTTCTTTGTCCCCGGCTCGGCAATATCTTCCGTCCGGTAACCCGCACCCAGCACGCGCGTCAGCGACTGCTCCACCCAATCCGCCTCGAGCCCCAGTCCGAACGTATCGCGCAGCATCATGGTCGCGCTCAGTATCGACCCGATCGGGTTCGCCACGTCTTTCCCCGCCAGCGTCGGTGCCGATCCATGAATCGGCTCGAACAGCGGCGCGCTCGTCCCGAAACTCGCCGAGGGAATCAACCCGATCGATCCCACCAATGCCGCTGCCTCGTCGCTCAGAATGTCTCCGAACATGTTCGTCGTCAGAATCACATCGAACTGCGTCGGTCGTAGCATCAGCTGCATCGACGCGTTGTCCACGTACATGTGCTCCAGCTTCACCGCCGGGTACACTGCGCTCATCGCCATGACCGTCCGCCGCCACAGCTGTGAACTCGTCAGCACGTTGTGCTTGTCCACAGAGCACAACCTCCGCGAACGCGCTTCCGCCCGCGTGAACGCAAATGTCGCGATCCGCTCGATTTCCGGCGTCGAGTAGCTTTCCGTGTCGAACGCCCGCTCCACTCCGCCTTCCACCACGTTCCCGCGCTCGCCGAAATACATTCCGCCGGCCAGTTCCCTCACAATCTCGATGACCAGCTCGCCCAGCCGCTCTGGCCGCAACGGCGAAATCCCCCGCAGCGGCTCAATCAGTTTCACCGGACGCAGGTTCACGTACAGCCCCAGCCCTTTGCGCAGGCCCAGCAGGCCCGTCTCGCATCGCTTCCCGACCGGCAGCCCGTCCCACTTCGGCCCGCCCACCGCACCTAGAAATACCGCATCCGCCTTCTTGCAGGCGTCCAGCGTCTCGTTCGGCAGCGGACCACCCGTCTTGTCGATCGCCGCGCCGCCGATCGGCAGCTCTTCCATCTCGAATTGATGCTGGAATTCTCGCGCGCATTCCTGCAGCACGCCCGCCGCGGCGCGCGTCACTTCCGGCCCGATTCCGTCACCGGGCAGCAACACGATCTTCTTCTTCAGCTTCATCCGCCAGCCCTCAACCCTGCTCGACCCCGCCTCTTACGCCACCGGCGCGCCCGCTGCCACTTTCCGCCGGATCACCTCGTGCGCAATCGCCATCAGGTCCCGCGCCTTCACTTGCTTCGCGCTGTCCGCAAACGCCGTTACCCGCCGGTAGCACTCCGCCAGTTCCGTATCGCTCGGCTCGTATCCCAGTTCTTTCAAGGTTTCCTTCAATGCATGCCTTCCGGAATGCTTTCCCAGCACCAGCGACCGCGACGGCACGCCCACCGCCTCCGGCGAGATAATCTCATACGTCAGCGGGTTCTTGATGATCCCGTCCTGGTGAATCCCCGCCTCGTGTGCGAATGCATTCGCGCCGACCACCGCCTTGTTGGGCGCCACTTGCGCTCCGGTGATCTCCGTCAGCAGCCGGCTCGACTTGTACAGCTCCTCCAACTTCAGCTTAGTCGCCACGCCGAAGCTTTCTTTGCGCACCGCCAAGGCCACCGCCACTTCCTCGAGCGCCGCATTCCCCGCTCGCTCGCCAATTCCATTCACTGTGCACTCGATCTGGCGTACCCCCGCCCGCACCGCCGCCAGCGAATTCGCCACCGCCAGCCCCAGGTCGTCGTGGCAATGTGCGCTCAACGTGATGTGCTCAGGATCGCCTATGTGCTCCCGCACCTTCAGGAACATTTGTCCGTACTCTTCCGGCACCGCGTATCCTACCGTGTCTGGCAGATTCAGCACATCCGCGCCCGCGTCCACCGCCACCTGGCAGGCCTTGCACAAAAACTCGATGTCCGTCCTTCCGGCGTCCTCCGCCGAAAACTCCACCTCGCCCACATAGTTCCGCGCCAGCTTGATCGAGTTTGAAATCGCCTCCAGCGCCTGCTCCCGCGTCATGTGCAGCTTCACCTGCAGGTGCAGATCCGACGTCGCCAGGAACACGTGCATTCGCGGTTCTTTCGCTTCCTTCAACGCTTCCGCGGCCGCCAGGATGTCGTCCTTTCTTGCCCGCGCCAGTCCCGCGATCGGCACATTGCGCACTTCTTGCGACACCGCCTTCACCGCCTCCAGGTCGCCCTTCGACGCAATCGGGAATCCCGCCTCAATAATGTCCACGCCCAAATCGGCAAGCTGCTTCGCCATCCGGATCTTCTCGCTCGTGTTCATCGAAAACCCGGGCGACTGCTCGCCATCCCGGAGTGTCGTGTCGAAGATGCGTACATGGCTCATAAAGTGCCTCCACTGGATCATCTCAGTTACGCACGGTTGCCTTGCCTAGTCCAATTTATCCTTATTCTATATTTGATAATTCTGCCTTATACTATCGCTGGGTCGGCTTTGGCCCGTTCCAGCCGCTCTTCCTGGCTACGTGGCTGTGACCCCTTGGGCGCACCCGTCACGCTGTCATCCGGAGCAGCGCACATTGCGACGAAGGATCTCCACCGGCCATTGTCCTTTTCGTCGCGGCCTTTGTGCTTTCCCGCGGGCCGTTCGATCGGTCTGCCCAGGACAACTTTATGGATCTCGCTGAACTTCAAGTCTTCTTGACCGTCGCCCGCGAAGGCAGCTTCTCCCGCGCCGCCGAACGCCTCTATCGCACTCAGCCCGCCGTCTCTCTCGCCATTCGCAAGCTCGAAGACTCCCTCGGCCAGCCCCTCTTCGTCCGCGGTGCCCGCCCCGTCCGCCTCACCGACGCCGGCACTCTGCTCCGCGAATACGCCGAACGCCTCCTGAACATGCGCGACGAAGTCAAAAAGGGCCTTCTCGACCTCGAGGGCCTCAAGCGCGGCGAACTCTCCCTCGGCGTGAACGAAAGCTCCATCCACGCCCTCCTCCCCGCCCTGGCCCGCTTCCGCGAAGCCCACCCGGGCGTTCAGGTCCGCCTCCATCGCATGTTTTCCCGCGATATTCCTCACGAAGTCGTAAACTACCGCCTCGATCTCGGCGCCGTCTCTTTCGTTCCTCGCGACGCCCAGCTTCAGGCCACCGAAATCCTCAAGGATGAGCTCACCCTTGTCGTTCCGCCGAAGCATCCTTTTGCCAAGAAGAAGGAAGTCGAAATCGAGGAACTCGGCAAAGAGAATTTCATCGCCCACATCGTCGAATCGCCGTTCCGCCGCCGCGTCATCGAGCTTTTCGCCCGCCACCGCACACCGCTTAACATGCCCATGGAAATGCCCACCATTGAAAGCATCAAGCGCTTCGTCCAGATGGGCATGGGCATCGCTATCGTTCCCCGCATGTGCGTCACCTGGGAAATCGAGCACGGCACCCTCAAGGAAATCAAGATCCGCCAGCTCAACATCCCCCGCCACCTCTATATTATTTCCCGCCGCGGCGCCCGCCTTCCCCACGCCGCCGCTGAGTTCCTCCGCCTCCTCAAAGTCGAATAACGCTCCGCCCGCAACGGCCCCTCAAAGCCATGCACTGACGCTTGTTGTCGAGTGATCCAACTCACTCGCCTCCCACTCCATTCTGTTCTATCCTTATACCTCTCCGCCGCATCCAAGGACGCGGTCATCGATGCTCAGCGGTTTCGCCATCCTCGCCATCGGCTTCTTCCTCGGCATGCGCCATGCCACAGATCCCGATCATGTGATCGCTGTCTCCACCATCGTCAGCCGTGAACGCTCGCTCTCCAAGGCCTCTCTCATCGGCGCCTTCTGGGGACTCGGCCACACCATCACCATCGTCGTCGTCGGCGCCCTCATCATCGCCTTCAATCTTGCCATTCCTCCCCGCGTCGGCCTTGCCATGGAGTTCGCCGTCAGTCTCATGCTCATCCTCCTCGGCATCCTCAATCTCACCGGTGTCTCTCAATGGCTCAGCGAGAAATTCTCCCCGGCGCACCCTCCTGTCCTCGGTGAACACGCCCACCTCCACGAGCACAATCATCATGTCCACTATCATTGGCACGCGCACCAGCCCGCCAAAGAGCATCACGCCGATTCTTTGCCCCTGCCCAAACCTCTTGAGAAGCCTTTGGCCCGGCTCGGCCTTTTTCACACACTTCGCCCTCTCTTCATCGGCATCGTCCACGGGCTCGCCGGCTCCGCGGCCGTCGCCCTTCTCGTGCTTTCCACGATTCGCGACCCCCGCTGGGGCGTCTTCTATTTGCTGATTTTTGGCGTGGGAACCGTTGCGGGCATGATGCTCATCACCTGCGCCATGGCTCTGCCTTTTTCCTACGCGGGCACCCGCTTCTCCTGGCTCAATCGCGGGCTTATCACCGGCTCGGGCATCCTCAGCCTGTGTTTCGGATTATTTCTCGCTTATCAGATCGGCTTTGTTGACGGCCTCTTCACCAGCCATCCCAACTGGTCGCCTCACTGACCCTTTACCGGGAGTCCTGCTGCCAACTGCTGCCTCTCACTTCCTCGCTTCTTCCAATGTCTTGTACAGCGGCAGCATATTCGTCAGCCCTGCCACGGTCACCACGGCCGTTGCCTGCGGTCCCAACCCCGCCAGTGCCAGCGCTTTCCCTTGGTTCCGCCGGCTCACGAACAGAGACACCAGCGCTCCCACTCCCGCGGAGTCTAGAAAACTCACTCCGCTCATCTCCAACACCAGCTTCGCCGAAGCGTCCGGCCTCAGTCGCTGAATGAACGCGCTCACCGTTTCCAGGCTTAGCTTCCCTTTCGCGCGAAAAATTGTCGTGCTGTCGTTGCTCGTGGGGTCCTGCTCAAGTTCCAAGATAATCGGCGGCATAAGTCATGTACCTTACCTTGTAGCCAGTTGCGGCTACATTAACAGCCGTTAACATAGACCAACTCGCTCCAATTTCCCATCTCGTCCGTTTCAATATGGATCGACTGCCCCTCTCTTAGCTCTCTCTCATTCTCTTTATATTGACCGTGCGACAACATCACGTTACCGTAACCTTGGGTTTCCCTCTCATTTCCTGTTTCTGCCGGACTGTGTCCGGATTAAGGATTGCTCATGAGGCTCGGTCGTCCTTCGCCCGTCGCTTGCGGTTGCTTCCTCCTCTTCTCGCTCTTTTCCTCTTGGCTGCTTCCGTGCACCACTCATGCCCAGACCTCGCAACCCTACCTCTTCGCGCAGAATCCCACCAGCCCGCGCGGCATGTACACTTTTCTTCGCGACGACGTCACTGGCGCCCTCACCCTCATGCCGAATTCCGCCAGCACCTTCAACGACACCTGTATCCCTACAGTCGTAGATCCAAAGGGCCGCTTTCTCTACGGTCAATGTGGCGACGGCCTCGCGATGTATACCCTCGATCCCACAACTGCTGCCATCGCCGAAATTCCCGCTTCGCCCTTTGCCATTTCCAAGTTTCCGAATTCCACCAACGGCGCGGTAATCCCCGAAAGCACCGGACAGTATGTCTACCTCGTCAAAAACGATCTCTCGGGCACCGATGCCACGCAAAACCTCTTTCTCGACACTTTTCAGGTCGACGCCGCGACGCCCACGCTCATTCCCGTTTCCAGTCAGCGCCTCGATCTTGTCGGACGCCTCAACGGCATTGGCCTTCCCGACCCTCGCGGGCACGGCGTCGCTCTCGTCGTCGCACAGAACCTCAACAATGTTCCATATTCCAGTGCGGTTCTCTACTCCATCACCTTCGATCCCTTCACCGGCGCTCCCGCCTTCGATCCCTCCGGTGGAATCGCCCTTGGCCAGAATCCCCGCGCGTGGAGCATCAGTCCCACCGGGAACTATCTGGCCGTTACCTACGGCGTCAATCAGGCCACTCTCAACGTCTTCCAGATTTCCTCCGCCAACTTCGCCCTCTCTAATCTCGGACCCTATCCCCTTGGCCTCGACGGCACCTTTGTTATGGGCATCTCGCTCTTCTTTTCTCCCGCCGCACAGATGCTGTACGTCCAGGCCGCTGTCCCGGCGAATCCCAACGATGGCCTCGGCTTTCTTCTCATCGATCCCTCCACCTACCTTGTCTTCCCTTCCTCCCCTCTGCCTTTCTCTGACGCCGTATCTTTCCTCGGATGGGTTCTCGATCCGCAGGGTCCCTACACCTACGCCCAGGCGCCCAACGGC